>Ga0164243_10011652_pt1 | contig 12522 bp, 14 predicted proteins | sample OricompcompostOP_FD_108781 | JGI IMG/M metagenome (GOLD analysis project Ga0164243, IMG submission 108781) | Organic Plus compost microbial communities from Emeryville, California, USA - Original compost - Organic plus compost (OP) | ecosystem: Engineered > Solid waste > Mixed feedstock >...
ATGGTGGATGAGAACACGGTGCGCTCGATCGCGCTGGCCCTGCCGGGCACGAGCGCCGATGATCTCACCTTCGAGGTCAACGGGCGAGGATTCGCATGGCCCTGGCGCGAACGGGTGCATCCGAGGAAAGCGAAAGTTCCCCGGAGGGATATCCTCGTGGTGTTGACTGCCGATCTGGACGACAAGGAGGCGCTGCTGGCCGGTGAGCCACAGATCTGCTTCACGGAAGACCACTACAACGGCTATCCTGCCGTGCTGGTCCGTCTCGCCGTCGTCGACGATGCACGCCTCACGGAACTTCTCGCCGATGCCCACGCGGCGGCGGTCGCCAAGGGGCCGCCGAAGCCGCGCAAGCGCCCGCTCCACCGTCATGCGTGATGCCAGCGAGCGCCGGTCCATGGCGTGGTAGTGCCGTCGCGGGGTGTCGGTGCCGACTCCGCTGGATTCGGCCGCCATACGGCGAATCGCGGACGCTTCTCCTGTGAATGCGCGGGACGCTTGCTCGTGACTCGTGCCGGGGAATCGATCGTCGTTTGGCCGCCTTGATCTCCGCCGTCTCTTGACAGAATCACGAGTTGGGGATACACCGGATGTGAGGATCCTCACTCCTTCCGGGCCCCAGCACATCCTGTTCGCATACCGCCGAAAGGACTGCACGCATGGCGCGCTCTTTCTTCCTCTCTCGCCGCACCTCCCTCAAGGCCGGTGCCGTTGGCATCACTGCCCTCACGCTGGGAGGCCGGGCGCTGTCTGTGGCTGCCCAGGATTCCACCCCGGCCGACAGCTGCCCGGATACGACGCCCGAGGAGAACCTCACCATCGCCAAACGATGGTTCACCGATCTGCCGGACGCGCTTCCGGACCTCATCACCGATGATTTCACCATCGAACACGGCATGGGACCCGACGTAGAAGGCCAGGAACAGGTGCTTGGCCGTCTGATGGCGATCAATGCGTCAGTTCCCGGGAGCACGCACGAGTACACCGTTGAAGCCACCGATGGCGATCTGGTGATCCTGCGCTGGAAGGGGATGGGGACGTTTGATGTGGACTATCTCGGCCACCCAGCGACCGGCGAAGAGGTGACGCTCTCCGGTATTCACATCTTCCGCATCGCGTGCGGCCGTATCGCCCAGATCTGGGCAGAGACCAATCTGTACGCGGTCCATCTGCAGCTCTCGGGCGCCATGGCGGCCACCCCCGCGGCATAGGGCGGGCAGCGCCCGCTTTCCTCGCGGCGGCACCAGTACTGACCGTCATGGCCGCAATGGCGCTCCTCGATCGAGGAGCGCCATTGCGCAGCCCACCAATCGTAGCCCGCCAGGCCGTGCCAATGGATTCCTCATGACCGGCAGGCCGATGGAGCAGCCGGGCGTCGCATCGACCCCGACGACCCAAACGCCAGTGACACGAGCCCGGCGAGGCGTGATCGCATCTGCATAGCCGTGGATCGAGAAGGGGATCATCGCGATCAGATGCAGTCCGACGGTGCAATCCAGGTGGCGCAGGGATGAGCGCGGCGCCGTGCCGCGGTTCGGCGTAAACCTGCGCCGGCCAGATCATCGGGCGGCGAGCTTCTCCCTGATGGCAACGTTCAGTCCGTCGCCAGTCCAGTCGCCGTCGAATCGGACGCCATCGATGAAGAACGACGGGGTGCCGTTCACACCGCTGCGGACGCCGCCCATGAAATCCTCCCGAACACGGTCCTCGAAGCGGCGCTGTTCCAGGTCCTGGTCGAAACGGTCCATATCGAGATCGAGCCGGGCGGCGAGCGTGCGAATATGCTCTGGATCGAGTGTGCGCTGGTGCTCGTAGAGGAGGTCGTGCATCTCCCAGAATTTGCCCTGCACCGCGGCGGCTTCGGCAGCCTCGGCCGCGACCTCCGCATGGGGGTGCGACGTCGTGATCGGGAAGTTCCGGAAGACGAACTGGAGCCGGTCACCGAACTGCTCCACGAGCTGCTTCAGGACCGGATACGCCTGGCCGCAGAAGGAGCACTCGTAGTCGCCATATTCGACCAGCGTGACCGGTGCAGAGGCCGGACCCAAGCGGTGATCGTGCTCGCCGACGGGGATGGTAAGCCTCGGGGAATCCATCATGATGCCTCTGCTTTCTGGTGGTTCCGAAGCGACTCCAGCGCGGTGAGGATGCCGTCCGCACCGGGGTTGACACCGATCGGCGAGACATAGCTCCAGGCGATCGTGCCCTCGGCGTCGATCACGAAGAGCGCCCGCGCAGATTCCCCCTTGTCCTCGAGATAGACCCCATAGTCCGATGAGACCGCCCCCTTCGGGTGGAAGTCCGCGAGCAGCGGGAACTGGAGATTGCGGTCTTTCGCGAAGGCGAGGTGACTCCAGATGCCGTCGACGGAGATACCGATCAACTCGGCATCGTAGCGGTGGAACTCCGGAAGCACCTGCTGAAAGAGCGCGAGCTCGTCGCCGCAGACGGGGCTCCAGTCGGAGGGATAGAACGCCAGGATCACCGGCCGTCCGTGGAAGTCCGAAAGGGCGACCTTCTGGTCCGGTGTGCTGGGAAGGGAGAATTCGGGCGCCGGAGTGCCGGCGGGAAGTGGGGTGACCGTGGTGGATTGGCTCATCGGGGTCCCTTGTGATCATGCAGCGGGCAATCGCATCGAATGACGAGCCGCCCCCCAGGTAGTTCGTCGCCAACGGGTGTATGCGACGCATCGCGCTTGCCACGAGGCTCACGCCGGAAACGCATAACGCCCCTCGCGGCTGTGGGCCGGGGGTCGATGCGGGCGGCTACGTGCGGAAGTCAGCCGGAGACGATGATGATGTTTGCGTAGAGCGCCGTGTCGCCTGTGCGGATCGTGGCGCGACCCTCGTGGCTCAGGCGCTTCAGTTCGAGGTGGCTCACCGTCTGAAGCGGAACCTCGCCGAGGACCGCGCGGACGTCGGCGATCCATTCCGGGCTGACCGTGAGCGCCTCCTCCGCCACCAGCACGCGGTCGATCACGAACTCGGCCTGAACCGCCCTTAGCACGTCGAGCACGGTTGGGATGCCATCGACCAGGGCGAGGTCGATCCGCTCAGGCTCCTGCGGGACGGGAAATCCCCGGTCGCAGACGGTGAAATACGCGGTGTGGCCGGTGCTGGCGATGAGGTGGCTGATGCCGGGATGGAGAATGCCACCGCGCTTCATGGTCTGGCCTCCTTCGCCTGCCGACCCTGGACGCGGGTCCGCTGGTCGATGGTGATCTGCTCGGCAAGCGTGGGGCCTGGCCGTTTGAAGATCAGCACGAGCGTGCCGTCGGTCTGCGTGGTCGTGGCCGCCAGCTCCCAACACTCGGCGCCGAGCGTGTTCAATACGTCCTCACTGGGCAACTCACGAAGGTGCTCGACATGGTATTCCCAGCGTCCGGTCGTGGTGGTCGCACTCATGGTCGCTCCTTGTGCTCGGGCGAATCGCTCGTTCCCGCATCATCCCCGCCGAGCGAGAAGTCCGCAAGCACACGCCGCTGGATATTCAGGATATGGGTTTCCAGCGCCTTGGCGGCGGCATCGGTATCGCCGGCAATCAGGTGGTTGATGATGACGCGGTGCTCGTCGAGCGCGGTATCCACCCATCCCGCAATCATCAGGCCGGCCTTCTGAAAGACGGCGATCTGCGCCCAGAGCCCATCGAGCGTGGCGACCAGCCGCCGGTTGTTCGAGTTCTCGAGCAAAAAGGAGTGAAATCCCCGGTCGACTTCGAGGAAGGCCTCGGAGGCCGCGGTGCGTTCGTCGTCGGTCCCGGCCTCGCGCAGCAGGCGATCGACGCGATCCAGCTCATCGAGCTGATGGCGAATGTCGGCTGGTGAGACACTGATCGCCGCATGGCGCAGAGCAAACGCCTCCAGCGCCGCGCGCAGCTCGTAGATCTCCTCGATGTCGCGCCGGTCGTAGGAGGCCACGAAGAAGCCACGATTTGGCTCGGCGATGACGACGCCATCCTTCTCCAGCCGATGCAGCGCCTCCCGCACAGGGGTGCGGCTGACGCCCAGTTCCTCACTCAGGCGCAGGTCTGAGAGCTTCTCGCCGGGATGGAGCTGGCGATCGAGAATGCGATCCCACAGGACCCGGTAGACATCGGAGCCGAGGTTGCGTCGCTGGATGACGTCGGGCCCGCTGGACGCGTTCGAGGCGCCGGGGGTCGTGCGCTGGCCGGAACCGGTCCTGGTGTCGTCGCTTGTGTCATCGGTCTGCATGTCCGTCATCGGTACGGCTTTCTTGCTGCTGTCGAGGGAGGCTTCGGGCGGTAGGAGGCAAGGCTCTCGGATTCGGCGCTGGCGGGGCGGGGCCGGCCGATGCTGGGCTGGATTCTGACACGGATGCGGTATGAAGATCGATGCGATTGTATACAATCGGCAGCACCGGGGCAAAGTATGCGTGATGGTCCTGGCACGACCCAAGGCCCTGGCCTACAGTCGGTCCACGCTCGTGCCGGACGCTCGCATGGGACGCATGCGCCGGGTATGCTGCCACCACGAGCAGCGAACCGCTTGCCGGTTCGGGAACTGCGCCGGGATGTTCGGCCCGGCGCCGGCAGACGATCGGAGGGGATGGCATGACGGCACGGCTCGCCTCGCGGATGGGGCGTCTGGGAACGGAGACGGCATTCGAGGTCCTGGTACGGGCTCGTGCGCTGGAGGCGCAAGGCCGCGATGTGGTTCACGTCGAGGTCGGCGAGCCTGATTTCGACACGCCGGAGAACATCATCCGCGCTGGTCAGGAGGCGCTGGCCTCCGGCTGGACGCACTATGGCCCGGCCAATGGCGACCCCCAGCTGCGCCAGGCGATCACGGCCTATATCAACGGCAGCCGCAAGACGGCCTTCACACCCGATCAGGTCGTGGTGACGCCGGGCGGCAAGCCGATCATGTTCTTCCTCATCCTGGCGCTGCTGGAGGCCGGGGACGAGGCGATCTACCCCGATCCCGGGTTCCCGATCTACGAGTCGATGATCAACTTCTCCGGCGCGAAGCCGGTGCCGATCAAGCTCCGGGAGGAGAAGGGATTCCGCCTCGATGTCGAGGAACTGGAGTCACTCGTCACCGACAGGACGAAGCTGCTGATCATCAACAGCCCGGCGAACCCGACCGGCGGCGTGCTGACCCGCGAGGATATCGAGGCAATCGCGCAGATCGCCATCGAGCACGACCTGATCGTGATGTCCGACGAGATCTACGCCGAGCTGCTGTACGAGGGGGAGCATGTCTCCATTGCGTCGCTGCCGGGCATGGAGGATCGCACGGTGATCCTCGACGGCTTCTCGAAGACCTATGCCATGACCGGCTGGCGGCTCGGCTACGGTCTCTTCCCGAAGGACCTCGCCCCACTGATCGCGAAGCTGGCGGTGAACAGCGTCTCCTGCACTTCGGTTGCCGTGCAGCGGGCCGGTCTGGAGGCGTTGACCGGCCCTCAGGACAAGGTCGCTGAGTTCCGCGAGGCCTTCCGGAAGCGGCGCGACCTCGTGGTGGGGCGATTGAACGCGATCGAGGGGATCTCCTGCGTGATGCCGAAGGGCGCATTCTACGCCTTCCCGAACATCACCGGCACGGGCCTCACCAGCCGCGAATTCGCCGACTCCTACCTCCAAGATTACGGCGTGGCGGCGATTGCGGGCACATCGTTCGGCGCAGCCGGCGAGGGCTACATCCGCCTCTCAACGGCGAACTCCGAGGCGAACCTGAACAAGGCGCTCGACTGCATGGAGCAGCTGGTCGCCGACCTCGGGAAATAGCAGCCGCGGCTGAGCACGTCGGAGGTTGACCGAAGGGCCGGGGCATCGTGAACTGGTCTCCGAACGTTGGACTGGATAAAGCGAGTCTAGCTGACGACGGCCTGAGCCCGGTACTGCACCGGGCTCAGGCCGTTCAAGGGCGCGGACGTTCGGTCAGGCGCGACAATGGGAGCATGATTCTTCCCAAGGAACGCGATCCGCGCTTCATCACCATCCGTCGTGGCGGAACGCTTACCGACGCAGACCATCACCTGCTCGCCCTGTGGGCGGCGGCGTGCGCGGGACACGTCCTCCGGCTCTTCGAGGACGAGCAGCCCTTGGACCCTCGCCCGCGCCACGCGATCGAGCAGGCGCGGGCGTGGGCTCGCGGTGAGATCACGATGACGCAGGCCCGGACAGCCGGGGGGCATGCCAATGCCTCGGCCAGGGAGCTGCGCGGAGCGGCCCGCTATGCCGCCTACGCCGCAGCACAGGCCGCGCTGGTGGCGCATGTCGCCGCGCACGAGCTTGGGGCCGCCGCCTATGCGATCAAGGCCGTGCGGGCAGCCGCTCAGGACGATGAGGCCGGGCGAGCGGGGCGAGATGAATGCCGGTGGCAACGAGACCAGCTCCCGGCCGCGATCCGCGACCTCGTCCTCGATGACCAGCGGTTGCGGAACGCCATCTGCTGGTTCGTGTTCGACTGCTGAGCCCTGTCTCGTTCCCCCGCTGCGTCCGGCCGTTCCGGGACGGTCGTCGATCCGTGGCCAGCGCCGTGGCCTCGCGGCGCGTCAGGTGCGGGAGCGGAGATAGGCAACGAGGACGCCCACGCCGGAGACGGCCGCGACCACGTGCAGGATGTCGAGGCCGACGATCATCCTGGCGGGAACGTCGTCGATCAATGCGGGTGGTTCGGCGAACGAGACGATGCAGACTACGACGGCAACGATCACGAACCACTTGAGCGGCTGGGACGTGAACTGGCGCAACAGTAGGAAGACGATGCTGGCGACGATCCACGAGGTCACGGTGGCGCCGATCACCTCCCCGATCCCGATCGGACTCCGGTCGCCATTCGGCTGCTCGATCGTCACCGAGTCTGGAATCATCCCGGCGGCATCGACGATGAAGAAGGCGATCACCGTGGCGATGACGGAGGCCAACGCCGCCAGGGCCAGGCCGATGATGGCGTCCTTCCAGGAGAATCGCGCTCGGGAATCGAGACTGCTGAACGTGCTGGCCATGTCGGTCACCTCCATGTGCTGAAGCCTCGGATCGCCGGGAATCGTAGCGCTGCAGGGACGAGATGGCCCATTCCGGCCGCGCCCATGATGCGGCCGGAACGCAGCGAGTGATTCCTAGTGTGGTCCTCAGTTTGCCAGGAGGAGGAAGGCGCGGCTTCTTCCCGCTTGCGCGATCCCGTGACGAGCCGTTGCGAGCGCCCATGCCAGCTGGCCGACAGCGAGACTTGGTGGATGAGCGCGGTTGCGGCTGATAGCCCACCCCGCCCCCGTTGCCGATCCGGGGGAGTCCGGGCATGATGGACGCACCGCCCCGGTCGTGCTCCCTATGGCGAAGGAGTCCCCTTCATGACGGCAGCGAAACGCATGGTCACGATCGACGGACGACAGATGTCGCTCTCCAGCCTGGACAAGGTGATGTTTCCGGGAACGGGGATGACCAAGGGGGACGTGATCGCCTACTTCACCGCCGTGGCGCCAGTGATGCTGCCGCAGTTGCGCGACCGGCCCGTGACACGCATCCGCTTTCCGGACGGGTTCGGTGGCGAACGGTTCTTCGAGAAGCATGTCCCCCGCTACGCTCCTGGCTGGCTGCGTGCCTTCACGATCGACGCCAGCCCCGGCGACCCGGCATCCAAGGATGTCCGCTACCCCGTTGTGGACGATCTCGCCGGGCTGACGTGGATGGCGAACCAGGCGGCGCTGGAGCTGCACACTCCGCAGTGGCGGCTCGGGCCGCGTGGCGGCATTCGTAAGCCGGACCGCCTCGTGGTTGATCTCGATCCCGGCGAGGGGACGACCCTGGACGATTGTGCGGCAGTAGCGCAGCTGGTCGCGGACTGGCTCCGGGCGGAGGGGCTCGTTCCTGTGCCGGTGAGCAGCGGCGGCAAGGGCATTCATGTCTACGCGGTCGTCGATGGGACGCAGACGGCGGCAGCGATCCACGCCTGGGTGCGGGCGATGGGGCAGGAGCTGGCGGCGGCGCATCCGGAGCGGATCGTGACCAACGTCCGCAAGGAGTATCGGGGTGGCCGCGTCTTCCTCGACTGGAGCCAGAACCACCCGTCGCGCTCCACCGCGACGCCGTATACCCTGCGCGCGAAGGGGCCGTTCCCGACGGTCGCCGCGCCGCGCTTCTGGGACGAGATTACGCCGGGAATAGCCCAACTCGGCCCGGACGAGGTGCTGGCGCGGCTGGAGGAGCATGGCGACATCTTTGTCCGCGTCGCGGGCGGAGGCGATCGATGATTGCGGCGTGGCGATGAGGGAGATGATGGAAACGACAGTTCCGGCATCGATGCGCGGGGTGAAGCTGCCCGGCGGCAGACAGGTGGAGTTCGTCGAGGCGCCTGTCCCGGCTCCCGGCTACGGCGAGGTCCTGGTGCGGATGAAGGCGTCCTCCATCTGCGGCAGCGACATCCGGGCCATCTATCGCGAGCATCTTGGGCATGGACCGGAGGCGTATCAGAACGTGATCGCCGGGCACGAGCCTTCCGGCCAGATCGTCGCGGTCGGACCCGGATGCCATCGGTTCGGCATCGGCGATCGCGTCATCCTCTATCACATCGCCGGGTGTGGCGTCTGCCCCGATTGCCGCGCGGGCTTCATGATCAGCTGCACCTCGCCGCAGCGAGCCGCCTATGGCTGGCAGCGGGATGGTGGCCATGCCGACTACCTGCTGGCTGCGGAGGCGACATGCGTTCCGCTGCCGGAACCGCTGTCCTATGTCGATGGCGCCCTGATCGCCTGCGGTTTCGGCACCGCCTACGAGGCGCTGCGCAAGGCGAACGTCTCCGGCCGGGATCGCGTGCTGATCACGGGCATGGGGCCGGTCGGCATGGCGGTTGGCGTGCTGGCAAAGGCGATGGGCGCCATCCAGGTGATCGGGACGGATGTCGCCCCGGAGCGGCTCTCCTTCGCGCTGGAGGTTGGCGCGATCGATGAAGGGTTGTTCTCGGACGAGGGCACGCACGGCCGCATCCTGCAATTGACGGATGGACTCGGGTGCGAGGTCGCGGTCGATTGCTCGGGCAACCCTGGCGCGCGGGACCTGGCGCTCCGCTCGACGCGCCGGTTCGGGCGCTGCGTGATGGTTGGCGAGGGGAACCGGCTCGATATCGACGTCAGCCAGATGCTCATCCATCCACAGATCACGCTGATGGGGTCGTGGGTCACGAGCGTCGGTCACATGGAGGAGTTGGCCGATCTGCTGGTGCGCTGGAAGGTGCATCCGGAGAAGATCGTCTCGCATCGCTTCACGCTGGACGATGCCGCCGAGGCCTATCGCGTGGCCGATGAAGGAAGGTCCGGCAAGGTCTGCATCGTCATGCCGTAGCCTCGGCACGCTTCTCGCGCTGTCGTGCCGGGCAACTGGCCGATCTTCCGGGGAGGTGAATGATGAGCGATGCGAACCACGGCGGAATCGAATGGCGATCGGTGGTGCTGAACTCGCCGGATCCGCAGGCATTGGCGCGGTTCTACGCCCGGCTTCTTGGCTGGGAGGTTCGTACTGACGAGCCGGATTGGGCGACCATCGTCGGTCCGCTCGGGGACCGGCACCACCTCTCGTTCCAAATGGAAGACATCTACGTGCGCCCGGTCTGGCCGGCGAAGGCGGGCGAGCAGCAGATGATGATGCACCTCGACATCCACGTGGAGGATCTGGAGGCCGCTTGCGCCTGGGCGAAGGAGTGCGGGGCCGTTCTCGCGGACTTCCAGCCGCAGGAGACCGTGCGCGTCCATCTCGACCCGGACGGTCATCCGTTCTGTCTGTGGACCGATTGAAGATCCAGGAATGACAAGGAGACACCCGGATGCGCACGCGCATCCGGGTGTCTCCTTGTCGCCGCGCAGGGCGGTCAGTCGTTCGAGCCGGCGAGGACCGGTTCACCCGTCCGGATCGTCGGGTGTTCGCGGTCTTGCTCCTCCAGCGGCAGCGAACGCTGGGCGCCGACCGGCAGCCGCTTCGTCGCTGCGCCGACGAAATCGCGGAAGAGTGGATGCGGGCGGTTCGGGCGGCTCAGGAACTCCGGGTGCGACTGGATACCCACGAAGAACGGGTGGCCGGCGAACTCCATCACCTCGACGAGGTTGCCATCCGGCGAGGTGCCGCTGGCAATGAGACCGGCCTGCGCAAGCTCGTCGCGGAAGTCGTTGTTCACCTCGAACCGGTGGCGATGGCGCTCGAAGACGGTCCCCTGGGCGAAGGCGCGCCCGGCCACCGTGTCCGGATCGAGCTTGCAGGGCCACAGACCGAGACGCATGGTGCCGCCCATCTCCACGCCGCGCTGGCCCGGCATGAGGTCGATGACGGGGAACGGTGTCTGCGGGTCGATCTCGGTGGAGTTGGCGCCGATGCGGCCGCACAGATTGCGCGCCACATCGATCACCGCCATGTGCAGGCCGTAGCAGATGCCCAGGAACGGGATCTGGTATTCCCGGGCGTAGCGGACGGCCTCCACCTTGCCCTCGATGCCGCGCGGCCCGAAGCCTCCGGGCACGAGCACGCCGGAGACGCGGGAGAGCTCGTTTTCCAGCTCCTGCTGGGTCATCGTCTCGGAGTTGATCCAGACGATGTCTACGTTGACACCGTGAAAGAGGCCGGCGTGCATCAGCGCCTCGGAGACGCTCTTGTAGGCATCGTGCAGCTCGACGTACTTGCCGACGAGGGCGATCCTCACGTCCTTGTGCGGCTTCTTGATCTCCGCCACCATCGAGGTCCACTCGCGGAGGTCCGGCTCGGTCCTGAGGCCGAACTTCCGGGCGACGATCTTGCCGAGCCCGGCCTCCTCCAGGATCAGGGGGACCTCGTAGATCGTCTCGGCGGTCGGCATACCGATCACGGCATTCGGCTCGACGTCGCAGAAGAGGGCAATCTTCTCACGGGTCTCATCCGGGATCTCCCGGTCGGAGCGGGCGACGATCACGTCCGGCTGGAGGCCGACGGAGCGCAGTTCACGGACGCTCTGCTGGGTCGGCTTCGTCTTCAGCTCGCCGGCTGCGCCGATGTAGGGCAGCAGGGTGACGTGGATGTTGAGGCAATTCTCGCGGCCGATCTCGCGGCGCATCTGGCGGATCGCCTCCAGGTAGGCCTGCCCCTCGATGTCCCCGACCGTGCCGCCGACCTCGACGATGACGACATCGGATTCGTGCTGGTTCGAGGCCAGGCGGACACGGCTCTTGATCTCGTTCGTGATATGCGGAATGACCTGGATCGTGCCGCCGAGGTAATCGCCCCGGCGCTCCTTGGCGATCACGCTGGAGTAGATCTGGCCAGTGGTGACGTTGGAGGCGCGGGAGAGGTTCTCGTCGATGAAGCGCTCGTAGTGGCCGAGGTCGAGGTCCGTCTCGGCGCCATCGTCCGTGACGAAGACCTCCCCATGCTGATAGGGGGACATCGTGCCCGGATCGACGTTGAGATAGGGGTCGAGCTTCATGATGGAGACGCTGGCGCCGCGGCTCTTGATAACCCGCCCGAGCGAGGCGGTGGTGATCCCCTTGCCGACCGACGACGCGACTCCACCAGTGACGAAGATGTACTTGGGCATCCAGAACCTCCCCGAACGAGCGCGGGTACGGGCAACGACGAACGACGTCTCGACACGGCGAAGGCGAGGAGCCCGATCGATGGAAGGGCCCTCGCCCAGGAAGTCCTTTACCGGCCGGAGGATTCCGATTCGGGATCGAGCACGATGACCTGCATGGTGTCCCCGAGGTCCGCCGGGCGGATGGTGATCTTGCTCACCGGTTCGGGAACGTCGGTGCCGACCTGCTTGCAGAAGGCATCCACCGGCTCCAGCGCCTGGTCGCCGGTGGCCGTGCGGAACTGCATGGGGATGACGACTTTCGGGCCGATGCGGGCAGCCAGTTCGGCGGCGGCATCCGGCGCGAGGACATTGCCGCCGCCCGCCGAGATGAAGAGGATTTCGACGCCCTCCAGGGCCTCTGCATGGTCTTCGCTGAGGTCGTGGCCGAGATCGCCAAGGTGGGCGAAGCGCATGCCCTCGACCTCGATCACATAGATCGTGTTGTGGCCGAGCTCGGCGCCCTTCTTCGTGTCGTGGTGCGTGCGGATGCCGATGATGGAGGCATCGTGCATTTCGTACTCGCCGGGGCCCTCGATCACCTGGTAGGGCTGGCGAACGGCGGCGAGGTGATTGTGGCCGGGATGCGTGTGGGAGATGGTGACGATGTCGGCCTGCTGCTTGCCAAGGGCATAGCCGGTCTTGGGTCCGACGGGATCGATCAGGATGGTGGCTTCCTTGGCGCGGATGCGGAAGCATCCATGGCCGAACCAGCGAATCTCAGCCATCGGGGGTGGGGTGCTCCTGTCTGGGCGGGCGCCATCGGGCCGGGCATGCCGATCGCGCTGCCGGGTTTCCGGCATGCGGGACGAGCGGAATGCGCGGGGATTGAGCGCATGGAACTACAAAAGGAAACCCAAGGCATGTGGCGCCGAAGCGCCGATGCCGAGTTTCTTGCGGGACGATTGGCTACTGTGGGGGAGTGGGAAAGGAGTCTGGCAACGAACGACCTGCGTCTTTCCGCAGCCTCCTTC
>Ga0164243_10011654_pt1 | contig 12520 bp, 8 predicted proteins | sample OricompcompostOP_FD_108781 | JGI IMG/M metagenome (GOLD analysis project Ga0164243, IMG submission 108781) | Organic Plus compost microbial communities from Emeryville, California, USA - Original compost - Organic plus compost (OP) | ecosystem: Engineered > Solid waste > Mixed feedstock >...
GCCCGCCGTCGCCATCATCCAGACCGTGGACGGTCCGGTGACGGTGAAGCGCTGGTCCGAGATTTGCACGCTCTGAGCGTAGAAGGGAGAGCCAGAATGGACGTCCAGACCGCCAAGGTGACCACCACCGGCACCAATCCCGACACCGGCTATTCCAGCTTCAAGCTGGGCAGCTTCGAGTTCCGCCGCGACGAATATTTCGCCCATGTCAAATGGCCCAAGGGCACCCACATCATCGAGATCGACCGTTTCCTGCGCGCCATGGTGCGGGATATCGGCTGGGGCTTCTTCTACGGCTGGATCTTCTTCGACGACATTTTCGGCACCACCAACCATTACGGCACGGTGGACATCTTCGCCGGGGCCTACGACCAGCATTACAAGGACCAGGGCATCGATCATCTGGAGACCTTCCCCGCCGAAGTGGTTCGGGAAGCCTTCGAGACCATCTCGCGCAACTGGATCAACGAGGGCTACGACCCGTTGAGCGCACCGCTCGAGACCGGCACGCCCATCGGCCCCAAGACGACGGAGCGCACCGACCCGCTGGTGCGCGGCTTCACGCCGGCGACCCGCATGCTGGGGCTGGAGGGCGACGTGCCCGTGCGCTCCGACAAGACGGGGCATCCCATCAACCGCGCCTTCGCCGACCTGGAGTTCGACACGCCGGACATCGAGTGCGAGCCGGGCTTCGAGGGGCAGCTGCATGCCTTCAACCTCTTCGACCATATCGCCCGGTCGGACGTGACCTGGAACCCGTCGATCACCGCCGTCACCCGCGCCAACATCTGCTGCGTGACGTCGGAGGAGCACATGCTCCCCGTCATCCACGGCAACGACCGCAACGAATGGTTCATCCAGCTCACCGACGAGATTCACTGGAACATCTCCGACAAGAACTCCGGGGCGCCCAGGGGCCGCATCGTCATGAAATCCGGCGACGTGTGCGCCATGCCCGCCGACATCCGCCACCAGGGCTTCAGCCCCAAGCGCTGCATGCTGATGGTGATGGAAAACGGCACGCCGGGTCTGGAGAAGCGCTACGCCTCGGGCGAACTGAAGCCCTATCCGGTGGATTTCGGATAAGGGTTCGCACAAGACGGACCATTGCGAGGAGCCTGTCCTCGGGCTTCCCGCACCAACGGCCTGGCTGAAGCCCGGAATTCCTGCTCGGTCAATCCGCCTGTTCCCCCTCAGTCAATATCGGGACAAGTTGGCGCTACTCATTGGCGGGCCAACCCGGTAGCATCGCCACTTGAACGCCGGGGCAGGACCGTCTGCCCGACCATATGATTCAAGGGCCGAGCTGACCGATGCGCATTTTCAATATCCTTCTTCTCAGTCTCACCATGGGCCTGGGCCTCGCCGCCTGTGACAATGCGGGCCATGACGAGGCGCCGGCCGGCGCCGCCGTGGAGACGCCGGCCGACAGCGGCACCGCGACAGAGGCAACGCCCCAGCCGGCAGCGGACACCGGCCCCGCCGCCGTGGACGCGCAACGCTACGCCAATGCCGCCGGCGAGCCCGGCCAGTGGATGGGATATGGCGGCACCTGGAAGGAACAGCGCTACAGCCCCCTCGACCAGATCAACGAGGACAATGTGGACCGCCTGGGCCTGGCCTGGTACGCGGACCTCAACACCTTCCGCGGCGTCGAGGCCACGCCGCTGATCATCGACGGCGTGATCTACAACATCTCCGCCTTCAACGTCACCACGGCCTATGACGCGGTCACCGGCAAGCAGCTCTGGCAGTATGACCCCAAGATCGAGCTCAAATGGGTGCGCCTCACCTGCTGCGGCCCGGTGAGCCGCGGCCTCGCCGCCTACAAGGGCAAGATCATCATCGCCACGCTGGACGGCCGGCTGATCGCCCTCGACGCCAAGACCGGCACGCCGGTGTGGGAGACCAACACGCTGGACGAAGGCCAGCCGCTCTCCATCACCGGAGCGCCGCGCCTGGCGGGCGACCTGGTGGTCATCGGCAATTCCGGCGGCGACCTGGGCTCCCGGGGCTACATCTCCGCCTATAGTGCCGAAACCGGCAAGAAAGCGTGGAAATTCTATATCGTGCCGGGCAAGCCGGGGGTGAAGGACGGAGAAGCCTCCGATTCCGTCATGGACATGGCCGCCAAGACCTGGACCGGCGAATGGTGGAAATATGGCGGCGGCGGCAACGACTGGGATACCATCACCTACGACCCCGAGCTGAACCTGGTCTATTTCGGCACCGGCAACGGCTCGCCGCACATGATGAAGTTCCGCAGCCCCCAGGGCGGCGACAATCTCTTCCTCTGCTCGGTCGTGGCGGTGGACGCGAAGACGGGGGAATATCGCTGGCACTACCAGGAAATCCCCTCCGAGGAATGGGATTACGACTGCACCTCGCCCCTGCTGATGGCCGAGCTCGATATCGGCGGCAAGGACCGCAAGGTCATCATGCACGCGCCCAAGAACGGCTTCTTCTATGTGATCGACCGGGAAACGGGCGAGCTCCTCTCCGCCGAGCATTATGTGCCCAACAACACCTGGGCCTCGCACGTGGACATGAAGACCGGCCGCCCGGTGGTCCATGAGGACGCCTACCCCACCGAGAAGCCGCATTTGCTCAGCCCCGGCTTCGGCGGCGGGCACAACTGGAACCCCATCTCCTTCAGCCCCAAGACCGGGCTCGTTTACATCCCGGCGCAGGAGACCTATATGGTGGAATCCGTGGCCGACACGTTCGAGTTCCAGCTCGGCCGCTCCACCTATGCCGCGGGCCACAAATATCCCGAGCTGGCGAAAGAGCTCAGCAAGCAGATGCAGGAGCGGGAGAAGGGCTACCTTCTCGCCTGGGACCCGGTGAAACAGCAGGAAGCCTGGCGCGTGCCCTACCCCCATGCCGGCAGCGGCGGGACCATGGTGACGGCGGGCAATCTGGTCATCCAGGGCACCATCAAGAAGACGCTCGCCATCTATGCGGCGGATACGGGCAAGACCCTCTGGGAAATGCCGGTGGAAAGCGTGCCGGTGGGCGGCGCCGCCACCTATATGGTGGACGGCAAACAATACATCGCCACCAACGCCGGCTGGAACAGCGCCATCGTCTACGGGCTGAACGAGGGCGGCAAGCCCTTCACCTACGCACCGGCGCGCCTGCTGGTCTTCACGCTGGACGCCAAGGGCGTGACCCTGCCCCCAGCACCCGAGCCCGACGAACTGCCGCCGCCGCCCAAGACCCAGGTGAACGCGGACGATGCCGCCCAGGGTGCCATCCTCTTTGCCGAGAACTGCCAGACCTGCCACGGCCCCAATGCCGTGGGCGGCAAGAAGGACCTGCGCTACATGACGCCCGAGGTTCACGCGGATTTCCTGAACATCGTCCTCGGCGGCGAGCGCGCCGAAAAGGGCATGCCCGACATGAGCGAGCAGGTGACGAAGGACCAGGCGGAGCAGATCCACGCCTATCTGATCCAGCGCGCCCAGGAGGACTGGCAGCCCCAGTTCGTCACCAAATAGTCCCGGTTGTGGCAGCACATACTGTCTGATTGACGATCCTGCCCGCAGTCAGGGCATCCGTCGGGCCCAGGAACCAGATAATCCGCATGCCCGGATGCAATCCTCGTGCCTGGAACTACATTGGAGACAAGTTAACTGGCAGGACGTCCTGGTGCCCATCACATACCGGATCGACGAAGGACTGAACTGTGTCATCGCCCGTTTCCTGGGCAATGTCACCGGTGAGGAGCTGGTGCAGTTCATCGACGGAGCATTCGGCGACGAGCGGATCAAGGCGCAGAATCTGCGCTTCAACGACCTGCGCGGGATAACGGGGCCGAGAGACGCCCCCGAACTGTCGCACTTCGCGAGCCTGGCCGCCCGGTATGACGATGCCAAGCCACCGGAACGGTCCGCTATCGTGGTGAACACCGACATCGATTTCGGGATGGCCCGGGTCTTCATCGGGCATCTGGGCGAAGCCGGCGACGCCTGGCAGGTGTTCCGGGAGGCCGGCGAGGCCGCGCGCTGGCTGGGCCTGCCCGAGGAGATGGTGGACCCCGACATCAGCACCGGCTGGAGCCACATCGTCGCGGCATGACCGCCGCCGCGCGTCACACCCGCCCGTCGATGCGCGAGATGAATTCGCCGAGGATGATCCTGTAGAGGTCGTCCTTCAGGACCTTGTCCTCCACGCCGGCATCGAGGTTGGGGTTGTCGTTGATCTCGATGACGAAGATGCCCTTATCCGTCTGCTTGAGGTCCACGCCGTAAAGCCCGGTGCCGACCAGCGAGGCGGCCTCGGTCGCCACCTCGATCACCCGTTTGGGCACGTCCTTCAGCGGATAGGTCTTGAAATCCCCCTGGCGGAAGCTGCCGTCCGGCCGGTGATTGACGATCTGCCAGTGCTTGCCGGACATGAGATACTGGCAGGCATAGAGCGGCTTGCCGGCCAGAATCCCGATGCGCCAGTCGAACCTGGTGGGCATGTATTCCTGCGCCAGGATGAGGCGCGATTGGGCGAGCAGGGCCGTGCCCCGGGCCAGAAGCTGCTCCCGGTTCTCGGCCTTCAGCACGCCGCGGGAAAAGGCGCCGTCCGGGATCTTCAGGATCATGGGATAGCCGATATAGCTCTCCAGCTCGCGCAGGGCCTCGTCCTTGAAATTGACGCGATTGATCGTCATCGCCCTGGGCGTGGGCAGCTTGTGGCGGGTGAGCAGCTCGTTCAGATAGACCTTGTTGGTGCATCTCAGAATCGACATGGGATCGTCGATGACGATCAGCCCCTCCAGCTCGGCCTTGCGGGCGAACTGATAGGTGTAATGGTCGATTTTGGTGGTGGTGCGGATGAAGAGCGCGTCGAACTCCGGCAGGCGGCGATAATCCTTCCTGGTGATGAGCTCGACCCCCATGCGCATGGAGCGCGCTATGGAGATGAACTTCTTCAGGGCCGCGGGGTCGGAGGGCGGCAGCTCCTCCGCCGGGTCGTGGAGGATGGCCATCTGGTAGAGGGGCGCCGGGTGCTCCGTCGGCTGGACGGTGCGCGTGCGCGTATAGGCGTGGATGGCGGAGATGAAAAGCTCGTCCAGCTCGTGGGGCAGCTGGAAGAGGCCCAGCGCCTTGATGGACTTGATGCGCCACGTCTCGCCGGGAACGATCTTCAGCACCAGGACAGGATAGCGGAAAGTGTCGAATACATCCTCGCCCAGCCGCTTGAACCGCTCATCATCGGTCTGGCCGAAACAGACCGTGAGGTCGAACGGCACGGCGGGCGCCTCCTCCAACCGCTTGACGATCTTGGCCAGCCGCACCTCCAGCTCCGGCAGGGCGAAGTCGTAAAGGCTCTTCTTTGCCAGGCTCAGCACGTCGGCAACGGTGGGCATGGGCACCTGGCTGCGCGCCTCGGCCAGGAGCGAGCAGTAATATCCGCCCGAGAGATATTCATACCGCCGGCAGAGATTGATGACATAGGGCGGCTGCTTTTTCGTTCCGCCCGCCGGCAGCGCCAGGTAATGGTCGATATCGGTGATCTGCAGCCCTTGCGTGGGCCAGCGCCAGTCGCTCAGGCGATCGACGACGATGAGATGGCGTGCCATCGGTCCTTCTCTTCTCTTTCTATTGGCGCGCGCCCTGACGCTGCGGATAGACAATCACCGCCGCCGCGTGCTTGCCCTTGCCGAAACGCGACATGCGCTCGAATTCCCGTCGACTCAACGGAATACCGATGCAATCGGTTGCCGTTTTCTTTTCCTCCCAGTCGACAAAGGGATCGTTGATATAGATGAAATGATCATCCACGGCGGCCACCGCGATCCAGTGGGGCGCCTTGCTGCCGGTCAGCCGGTAGGAGCTGATGAGCACAATGGGCACGCCCCCGTTGCGCAGGATGCCCTTGAGCTCGCTGGCGGCGATGGGCGTGTCGCGCAGAGCGATGCCGGTGTCCTCCGCCTCGCGCTGGAAAGCCTCCTCCACGATCTCGATGGTCTCCTTCTTGGCGGGATCGCGCACCGTGTCCACGAAGGCGGCGGCGCCCTTGCCGTTATAGGCCTCGACCATGTAGCCGCGCCGCCAGGCGGCCAGCGCCAGGCCCAGCGCCGAGCAGCCGCCATGCCCCGAGGTCATGAAGACGGTGGTGGCCTCGCGCCACAGCGATATCTCGAAAAGGCGGTCGGGCCGCAGCTCCGGCCTGTGCCTGGCAAAGGCCATGATGAGGCAGGCCGGACCGCAGGAGAAATCATAGCTCTGGGCATAGTAGGGCAACTGACTGAGATTGCTCGACAGGTTCTCAACGAGCGGCTTTTCCATGCGCACCGCGTCATCCCGGTCCTCGTAATATTCCGGCGCCAGGTCGAAGGCGACGAAACCCATGCGCTCATAGAAGGCCTGCACCGTGGTGGCGCTTTTGTGCACTTCCAGGCGCATGCGGGTGGTGCCCCGCTCGCGCGCCAGGGCGAAACATTCCTCCATCAGCCGGCGGGCGATGCCCTTCCTGCGGACGTCGGGATGCACGGCCAGGGAATAGAGGCGCGAAAGCGAGGTGTTGGCGTGGAAGAGCACCACGCAGTAGCCGAGCACGGGACCGCCTTCATCATAGACCAGAAGGTCCGACTGCTCATGGCTGATGAAATGGCGGAAGCTGCGGGCGGACAGGCGGTCGCTCTCGAAACAGATCTGTTCAAGTTCCAGCAGGTCCGGCAAATCGGCGAGCGTGCCCCGGCGGATCATGGATGGAGTGTACCGCGAGAGGCGAGGCGCGCCACGCCTTCAGAGGTGAGAAGCACAAGCGCGACACGCCGCCAGGACAATCCGACACCGCACAGCATGATCATGGTCCGAATGCGAGAGAAACACCGGGCGGCCGGTGCCTGGATATCGCAGGCTCCGATCCGCCGGAATGAGTAGATATCATGTTCTCACAAGAACCGTGAGGGGAATTTTGGGCCCTATCCATCGTCATTGCGAGCGACCAGGGGGAGCGCGGCAATCCAGTCCCGTCGTTGCCGGACCATTGGTACTGGATCGCCACGGCCCTCGGCCTCGCGATGACCTTGGGGCAGGACCTCTCCCTGCCTACTCCCCGAACCCGATGTCCTGCAGGAGCGTGATATCGCCATCCAGCCCTTGCCTGCCGGGCTCGAAACCGTTTTCCTGCAGGATATAGGCGATGGAGGCCAGGTAATCGGGGTCGGACAGCGACCCGCCCTGGCCCGGCGGCATGGTCTGGCGCACCAGGGCGTAAAGGTCGCCCACCGTCTTGCCCTGCCAGTTGGCGAGGAAGGCCGCGCCCTTGACCGGCGGCGTGCCCTGGGCGGGCTTGAAATCCACGCCGTGACACATGGCGCAATGCTCGGCATAGACGTTTTGGCCCTGCCGGGCCTGGCCGGCGCTGTAGACGCCGTCGCCCACCTTGCGGGAGGTCTCGACGGCCCGGTTGTCGATATTGGGGTCGGCCGCGTTGAAGACGCCGCCCGCCGGGTTGATGGGCTCCTTCTTCGGCCCGTGATGGCCGATGCCGGCCTCCGGCAGCGCGAAAACGAAGAGCGTGTTCTGCGTGCCGTGGATCAGCTCCGGCGTATGGGCGTCGTTGAGCCAGCGGCCGGTGGAAACGGCGACATACTGGTGCCCGTCCACCCGATAAGTGGCGGGATAGCCGGTGACGGAGGAGCCGAGATTGACCTCCCACAGCACCTCGCCGGTTTCCTGGTCCAGCGCGCTGAAGCGGCCCACGCTGTCGCCGGCGAAAAGGAGCCCGCCGCCCGTGGTCATGAGCGATTGCCGGCCGGCCCTGGTGGCGTAGGTCCATTCCGACTTGCCGGTGACGGCGTTGACGGCATGGATGACACCCACCTTGCTGTCCGCCCCCGGCGCCAGCATCTGCCGCGCCGCGAAGCCGTAGACGCCGAACGCCTTCTCGGGGTCCACCGGTGTGACGTTGGCGCAGGTGTTCTGCGCCGGCATGTACATGGTCCTGGTCAGCGGGCTGTAGGCTCCCGCCATGTAATTGGCGCCGCCCGAAGCCGAGGGGCAGACCAGCTTGGTCTCGCCCGGCGCATCGAAGACGGTATCGGGGTTCACCGTCACCTTGCCGGTCTTCCCGTCGATATCCTGCACCACGTTCTGGTAGATGGTGGGCCGCGCCCAGAGGAATTCTCCCGTTTCCCGGTCCAGCGTATAGATGACGCCGGTCTTGCCGGGCACGCCGGTCAACACCTTGTAGGTCTTCTTGCGGTCGATGTCGGGATTGATCCAGGTGACCTCGTCCGGGTCCGGCGCCACCTGCTGGTCGATCAGCATGCGCGGGAACGGATGGTCCAGGTCCCAATGGTCCACGATATGCTGGTAGTGCCAGACGATCCGGCCGGTATGCACGTCCAGCGCCAGCGTGGAATTGTGGTAGAGATAGGTCTTGTCGTTGCCGGCCAGCATGAATTTGGGGGTCGGCGCGGTGACCGACGTGCCCATGTAGACCAGCTCCAGCTCCGGGTCGTAGCTCGCCACCATCCAGGCACCCGCCTGGATGCGTTTCTCCAGCGGCACGTCGCCCCAGGTCGCATCATTGGGGTCGTCGCCCCGGGCGATGACGCTGGTGCGCCAGACCTCCTTGCCGGTTTTCGCATCATTAGCGACGATCACACAGGCATCCGGCCCGCCCTCGGGCTCGCAGGAGCGGCCGGTGATGGCCAGCCCATTGGCGATGATGGGCCCCGACGACACCTTGGCGCCGTGCCGGTAATCGAGGGTCTTGGTCTCCCACACCTGCTCGCCGGTTTCGGCGTTAAGCGCGTAGACATAGTCATCCGCGCCGCTGGCAATGATCAGGTTGCCGTAGATGGCCAGATTCCGGTTGGTGTCCCAGACCGGGAGATAATCGCCGATATCCTCCGGCAGCCGGCGCTTGTGCTCCCAGATCACGTCGCCCGATTTCGCGTCTATGGCGTCGATCACGTCTCCGGGGGCGGGGAAATACATGATGCCGTTATGCACCAGCGGCGTGCCTTCCTGGGAGCCGGCATTGAGGGGGCGGACCCAGACCATGCGCAGCCGGTCCACATTCTTGCGGTTGATCTCATCAAGAGGGCTGTAGCCCCAATTGTCCTGGGTGCGCCGCCACATCAGCCAGTCGGCGGGATCGGGATCCTCGATCATCACTTCGGTGACCGGCTCGAAGGTCTTCTCCCCTCCCTGCGCCGCCCCCTGCGTCACCAATGCGAAACCGCAAACCATCCCCGCGGCCAGCAGCGTGGCCAGACCCAAGCGCGCCATGTCGTTTCCTTTCTGGAGCGTTCCCCTGTCCCCGCCCGGCCGCTTTCCCCTGCGGACCACGCGGATTGCACAGAAGTCTAGAACAGGTTTGCGGCGGAAAGAAGCTCCTCTCTTTCACTTCCCCGTGCGTCCTTTCACCGTCATCCACTCATTTGAATGCGGCCGCCCCACCGTTCGCGCTGAGCTTGTCGAAGCGCGGCCAAGCGCTCGGGCTGCGGCCGGACTGCGACAAGCTCAGTCCGAACGGCTTTTGCAGCACATCGTCATGCCGAATACCCGCCTTCGCGGGCACAGGCGGCCGAAGCCTACCGGCCCTTCACCGTATAGAGGGCGATGCCGGCAATCACCAGCAGGGTGCCGATGGCGTCGCTGATACCGAACGGCTCGCCCAGCAGGAACACCGCCATGAAGATGGTGTAGATGGGGCTCAGCGTGCCCAGCATGGCCAGCGTCTGCGGGCCCAGCTTGTCGAGGGCCGCATTGAGCAGGAACGAGGGAATGAGGGTGGAGAAGACGGCGATGGCCCCCGCCATCCAGTAAACGCGGGGCGGCAGGCTGGCAATGACCGCAATGGGCCCTTCCCCCATATGGGCGGCGAGGAAATGCACCAGCGGCCCAATGGAGGCGGCCAGCATGGCGATGCAGGTGAACATGCGCCCGCCCAGATGGGTGACCCATTTCTTGGCCAGGAGCTGGTACATGGCAAAAGCGAAAGCGGCGCACAGCACGAAGAGCGCGCCTTTGAGCACATTCTCGCCCGCCGAGATATCTCCCTCGAAATAGACGAAGACGATGCCCGAATAGGCAACCGCCAGCGCCAGCACGCCCCACAGCGTCAGCCGCGCGCCGAAGAACAGGGCGCCGAACAGCATGACGAACATGGGATAGGTGAAGAGGATCAGGCGCTCGAATTGGGCGGTGATGTATTGCAGGCCCGCGAAGTCGGTGAAGCTGGCCACGTAATAGCCCAGCAGGCCCAGCCCGCCGACGATGAGGATCTGCCGGCCCGTCGGCCGCGGGCGGCCGAACATCACCTGTCTGCGCCACACCCAGACGCCGATGGCGGCATAGACCGGCAGCGCGAAGCCCATGCGGAGCGCCAGCAGGGTGATGGCGTCGACCGAGGCCTCGCCCGGCCCGTAGGCGAGCTTGATGAAGATGCCCTTCATGGAGAACAGGGCCGAGCCCAGGATGGCGAGCGCATAGCCCCAGAAGAGGGTGCGGCGCTCCGCTCCTGAAGGGGCGGAGGAAGAGGGCGTGGTGCGTGTCGTATCGGCCATGGGTCGTCTCACTGCATGGCGCGCCGCTGGCGAGGATATGACCGGAAGAACCGCCCCGCCGAGTCGCGAGCCGGTTGATGATGATCAGATGCGCATCACCGGCCCGAGGCGCCAGCCTTGAGCGTGCGGATAATGTGCCAGAGGATCATCGCGGATGTCGTCATGGCTGGCGGTGTAGCACGGGACGGCGGAAAAGGCGAGGAGGATTTCCCGCGCCGCGCCTCCAGCCAAGGTTGTATTCCCACAAGTTTACGCCCCATTAGGTTTTATCTGGTCTTCTGGTCCGGCTGTATGGCGGACCAGGGGGACGCGACGGGCGATGGCCAGAGCACCAATTCCGGAAAACGAGCGCGCACGGCTTGCCGCCCTGCGCGAGCTCGGCATTCTCGACTCGCCGGTCGAGCCGGAGTTCGAGAGGCTGACCGCGCTCGCCGCCCGTCTCTGCCATGCGCCCATCGCCCTCCTCTCCCTGGTGGATGCCGAGCGGCAATGGTTCAAGTCGGCCTATGGGCTGGACTTCCGTGAAACCCACCGCGACATCTCCTTGTGCGCCCACGCCATAGGGGGCGACGGCACCATGGCAGTGGAAGACGCCACGGCGGACGAGCGCTTTGCCGACAATCCCATGGTGACCGGCAGCCTCGGCATCCGCAGCTATGTCGGCGCGCTCGTCACCACCGGCGACGGCCACCGGCTGGGAACGCTGTGCGTCATGTTCGACGAGCCGACCAGGCTCGGCGAGGAGCAGATATCGGGGCTCGAACTGCTGGCGGCGCAGGCCGCCTGCCAGATCGAGACCCGCCACAGGCTGGCGGAAGCACAAGACGCGCGGCTGAGGCTGGAGGAGAAGGCGGCGGATCTCATGTTCGCCCGCGACACGCTGCAGCGCCAGGCCGGCCAGCTCATCCACATCGCCGAGGAACGGGATATCCTGAACCGCCGCAACGACCAGTACCAGCGGTTCATCGAGGCGCTCTTCACCACCATGCCCATCCCCATCTTCGCGCGGGATACCAACGGCATCGTCACCCACGCCAACCCGGCTTACTCCTCGCTCTTCGACATTCCGGGCGGCATCATCGGCAGGCATGTGAGCGATATCCTGCCGGGCTACTATGCCCAGGCCACGCTGGAGAATGACCGGGAGCTGTTCGCCAGCGGCCGCGACACCGACATCCACGAAAAGCGGCTGGACTATAATGACGGCCGCCAGCCCCGCGATATCGTGGTGCACAAGGCCACGCTGAAGACGGAAGAAGGCGTGGTGGAAGGCGTTGTCGGGGCCATCATCGACGTGACGGAAGAACGCGCCCTGCGCGCCCATCTGGAGGACCTGGCGGCCACCGACCCCCTGACCGGCGCCTTCAACCGCCGCGCCTTCACCGAACGGGCGCTTTCCGAGATCGAGCGCTGCCAGCGGCTGGAACATGCCCTCTCCATGATCCTCTTCGACCTGGACCATTTCAAGAAACTCAACGACACATACGGCCACCAGGCGGGCGACGCGGCACTGAAGTCCGTCACCGCCCTCTTCCGGGATTCGCTGCGCCGGCCCACGGATATCCTCGGCCGCATGGGCGGCGAGGAATTCGCCATCATGGCCGTGGACTGCGACATCGTGGAGGCCATGGCCCTGGCGGAACGCCTGCGTGCCCGGCTTGAAGGCTCGCCCGTCCGGTGGAGCCAGTGCGACCTGTCGCTCACCGCCAGCTTCGGCGTCACGCGGGTGATGGAAACCGGCCAGTCCGGCCTCGACCTTGCCATGCGCCAGGCCGACAAGGCCCTCTACGCCGCCAAGGAAAACGGCCGCAACCAGGTCTATATGTGGAGCCAGGGCGACAACCGTCCGGTGATGGCCGCCGCCTAAGGTCTGTGGACATTTGGCATGAGGAAGACTTTGGCTCTGGCCGGGTCTTTTCTGCGTCACCCTGAATACCCGCCTGCGCGGGCACAGGCTTGATTCAGGGTCCATTCCTGAGTGCAGCCGGGATCGCTGCC
>Ga0164243_10011655_pt1 | contig 12520 bp, 4 predicted proteins | sample OricompcompostOP_FD_108781 | JGI IMG/M metagenome (GOLD analysis project Ga0164243, IMG submission 108781) | Organic Plus compost microbial communities from Emeryville, California, USA - Original compost - Organic plus compost (OP) | ecosystem: Engineered > Solid waste > Mixed feedstock >...
AGCGCGTCGGCGCCGGCCCGGTCACGGACCGCGTCCACCGGCCGCCCGTCCGTGCCCCGGACGAAGATGTCGACGCGGGGCGGCGGATCGCCGTAGAGCCCGGAGACGGCCTGGGCGATGACGGCGGCCAGGTTCGGCACCGACCGGTCGGGCCGCACGACGACGAACACCTGCAGCGCGTCACTCGACGGCGGCCGCGGGTACACGTCGTCGGGGAGGGCGGTTCCCTCCTCCACGAGAGCGAGCCCGCCCACGAGCCCGTGTGCCGTGAAGCCCGGCGGGGTGGACGCGGCGATCCGGCCCGGGTCGTCGAGGGGTGCCTGCCAGCGGGGCAGGTCGGTCACCGCCTGGGCCAGGGCGGCCAAACCGACGCCGCCGGTGTGCGCGCGGGCCAGGTGCGCGGCCCGCCACAGCCGGGCCAGCCGAGCCGGATCTGTCTCGGGGATGCCCAGGCGGGTGGCAAGCGCGTCCAGTTGCTCGCGCCGCGCCGGCATCGCGGACGGGTCGTCGGTGGCCAGTGCGTCCAATGACTCCACGAGCTCGCGGTCGACTGGTCGCAACGCGGCGGCGGGTGGCAGCCCGTACAGCTCGTGGGCGCGTTGGGCCTCTTGGCGGGCCGCCTCGCCGGGCGGGCCGACTTCCCGGCCGAGCGTCACCACGATGTCGAGACCGGCGTCGCGGAAGGTGCGGTCGATATGGTCGGCTAGCGTCCGCGCGCGCTCCCGGGTCAGGACCTGACCGCCGGCGCGTCCCCAGTGGACGACGACGCCGGCGACGTCGGCCGGCTCGGGCCCGCCGGCCAACCGGACCGGGAGGTCGGGCGGCGGCGCGTCGCGGTCGAGCCTCTGGTCGTAGACGAAGGTCGTTACCCGGGCCAGGCGGTCGCGCACCACCTCGTCCGGCGCGGTGAGCAGCGCCGCAAGCAGCCCTGGCCGCCCGGCCGCCGGCAGCCCGAACGGTCCCAGCAGAGCCGGCACCCGCGAGCGGCGTAGGTGAACGCTGACCAGCGCGCTGGGCTCGGCGCCAACCGGGCGGCTCCGGGCGTGGAACTGGATCGGAACACCGTCCGGCCCCTTCTCCCCTACCGGCTCGAGCACCTCGGCGAGCACCTGGTATGCCGGCGGCTCGTGGGGCTCCGGCACGTCCGGCGACGACGTGCCGACCCGCAGCGTCGCCGCCAGGTCACGAATCCGCGCCGGTTCGGCGTCCACCACCACGCCGTCGCCGTCGAGCACGCTCGCCACGGCCGCCAGCAGCCGCTCCAGCTCGCCCAGATCGTCGACGGGGTACCGCGTGCCGAACCGCTCGTTGAGCCCCGCCAGCCGGTCCCGCCAATGCCGCGTGGCAAGCGGCCGCGGGCGAGCCGCCTCGAAGGTCGAGGCGTTCTGTTCGTGAATGGCGTACCGGCCGTATTCCGCGAAATCGTCGAACCACGCGAGGGTGAGCGCCGGTTCGAGCAGGTGATCCTCGTCGTCGACGTCGCCGCCGGCGCCGATTCGCAGCGGATGCAGGTGCCGCGCCCAGTCGGCCCCGTCCCGCCGCGTCGGCGGGTCCGCCCGGTCGTCGGAGCTATAGTCCAAGAACCTGCGACGCATTGTGGTGGCCCTGTCGCCGAGCACTTTTGACATGGCGACGGCGTGCACTTCGACCGCGCGGGCTTTGGCCCGCAGGAAGTCCATGACGTACCACCGGGCGGCCAGCAGCGACTTGGTGGAGAGCGTGTAGTCGATCAGGACGATGTCCTTCGTCGGCGGCAGGCGGTCGATGAACGCGGCCAGGTGCTGGCGCACCATCGCGCGCTGTGAGTCGTCGAGCACCACGGGCCAGCGGCCGTCCACGTTGGCGATCACTGATGACGGATCGGCCGGCGCCGGTCTGAATTGCGACAGCGGCACGCTTACGGCGTCGTGGCCCTGCCGCTGCAGCCGCGCCACCACAGGCGCCGGGCTGCGGCCGATCCCCACGTAGACGAATCGGTCCGGCGGGAACCGGTCCGTCATCCAGCGCGCCACGGCGTCCACGTTGCGGGACAGCGTCGCCTGGCGCGACTCCTCCAGCTGCACCCGCCGGCGGCGGGCCCAGGCGACGAAGGCCGCCGCGTCATCAGGTCCGAACACCACCTCCCACTGGCCGATCTCGCGACGGGCGGTGGTGTCCGACCACCCGATGTGCTTCAGGTCAGCCATGAACCCGTCGTCGAGGGGGCCGAGGTCGGCGGCTGCGAGCCAGGCCTTGATCATGAAGCTGGTGAGACCGGCGACGCTGCCGTCCTGTGCCCGGAAGCCGATGACGCGGGACCGATATTCGTCCCAGTCCGAACGCACGAGAGGGTCGGCTGGAGCCCGGACCGCAACCGCCTGCTCCCCGGCGGAGTACAGCACGGTGCCGCGCTCATCGAACGTCCAGCTGACCGGCGCAAACGTCACCGACCCGGCGGCGAGATGGTCGCTGACGACATCGGCCCACTCACGCAGCTCCGTCGCGTCGCGGCGCGCCTCCCGGTCCGGCTCGTCCGGCGGCAACAGGAGCAGCCACACGTAGATGGGCGTGCGCGGGTATAGGTCGGCCAACATGCGGCCCAGCCATGCGGCGGCCTCCCGCGTGGATGCGCCGAGTGGCGTCGACACGAAGACGTTCAGCATGCCGAAGCTCGGCAGCGCGTGGTAAGGCGCTTCGGGGAACGGCGCCCCTGCTGGCCGGACGACCAGCCCACCCGCCAGGCCGGTGACGTCGAATCCGTCCCGGGTGGACGTCATCCGAGCCGGGTCGGTGAGGGCTTCGGGTGGCAGGGGACGGGTGGCCTTCGCGTGCCGCAGCACGCCGCGGGGGTTCAGCAGCGGGTCCTGGAGCGCACCACGGTACCACCGGGCGAGCTGCCACAGCTGGCGCAGCGCGGCGGCGGGTGATGGTTCGTCGATGCCGAGGTCTCGGGCAAGGTGGAGCAGCTGTTCCTCGGACGCGAACCCCACCTGACTCTGAGCCGCCTCGCGGTCCAGCTGGTTCACCAACTCTCGGTCCGCTGGGCGTAACGTGCCGCCGAGGGGTTCCAGCCCGTACAGGTACGCCGCCCGAGTGGCCTGCCGCCGCGCCGCCGCGCCGGCCGCGCCGCGTTCCCGGGCACCGACGCGTATCTGGTCCTCCGGGATGGACGGCGACGCGAGGCTCCGGAGCTCGCGAGCGAAATCGTCGGCGCGCTCGTAGGTCATCACGCTCGTGATCGGCGTGTCTGGCTCCGCTCCCCAGGCGATCTCGATGCTGCTGACATCGTCCCAGCTCAGCATGCGGTCGATCGGGACCGGCAGCTCCGGCGGATCGGCCGTGCGTGCGCCGGGGTCGAACCGGTGGCCCGTCGTCCTCGCCAGCCGTTCGCGTACCACCTCGTCGGCCGCGCCGGCGAGGAGCTGGACCAGCCCGTGCCGCCCTGACCCGGCCAGGATTGCGGGGCCAATCATGCGGTCCAGCCCGAACGGCGAGAGGCGGACGAGCACCGAACGCTCGCCGAGATGGGCGGTGAGCGCCGGCGTGCTGACGGCCGGTGGCCGGTCGTCCGCGTCCGGGTCCCACAGCGCACGGCCGCGCGGCATGTTTCGAGTAAGCTGGTCCGGGGTGAGGAGGACTCCGACACCGTCCGCGCGTAGCGTCTTCTCGACCTCAACCAGTAGCTGCTCGACTGCGGCGGGCTCGTCCACCGGATAGGTGGTCCCGTACTGGCGGTTGAGGTCGCGCATCCGCGCCAGGAGGTCCGCGGATGCCGGCGCGGCGGCAGTGGAACCCGGGTCGATCGTCCGTTCGAAGGCGCGCTGCGCGAGGAGCGCGCCGCCCTCCGCGAGCGACGAGGCGTAGGTCGCCATCCTGGATCGGAACGCGGCGGACGCCGCACCGTGCGCGACGAACGCGTCATGCATCTGCTGCCATCGCCATTCGAGGTCACCGCGCAGTTTCTCGTACGCGAGGGCCTTGGCGGCGACGCCTGCCACCGGCCGCAGGGACCGGCCGTGCTGGCGCACCCACGCCACGACCGCCGGCGCGACGAATTTCGCCGGGAGATCGAAAACCGGCGCGGGGGACCCCTTGGCCGCGGCACGGGCGTCGACAACTTCCCGATCCCGCACGAGCTGGTACAGCATTTGCTCGAAATGGGCAAGCTGGTGCACAAGCACCGCCAGGAGGCGGGTGGCGTCCACGATGGAAACGCTCAGCAGCGTTGCCCATCTGGAGAACGAAGACCGCGCGAAAGCGTGCGCGTCGTCCGGCGGCCGGTTCGCCACTGGCGGGATCCACCCGATCCTCGGGCGGGGCGGGAGCTCCGGGAAACCGGTCGCGTCGGAGGCGAACACCTCGGACCAGATGGCGTCGGCGACCTCGTCCAGCAGCCGCAGCAGCGCCTGCCTGTCGCCCGAACCGATCAGACGCCCCAGATCCTCGCGCAGCGTCCGTGGGAGCCGCGCTGCCGCGGCCGCCAACGTCGCCGCGTCGCCCATGCGCAGGCCGCCCTGGGCGAACAACCAACCGCCGACCGGGTCTGTGTCCCCCTCGCTCACCACGGATGGCACCTCCGATCACGAACGGCAGCGTCGCCGACCGCGCGGGCCGGAGGCGGAGCGCCGTCCGGAGCGGGTTAAGAGTCCGTTACCGCGAGAATACGAGGACCGTACGAAACCGTCCCGGTGTGGCAACAGTTCCTCAAACAGGAGCGTCGGCGTCCCGAAGCCGGGACATATTGGGGCTCATAGGCCGGGGCCGGCTCGCGCGCAGGGCGGCTCAGACGGGACAGGTGAGGAGCACGGCCCCGACGTCCTTGAGCGGGCCGTCGTGTTCCGGCCAATGGTGCCGGAGCTCGTCGATGGCGAGCACCCACTCGACCTTCCTGCCCGGGGACATGTGCGGCGCGAAGCCTATGGACAGCGGGCTTTCCTGCCCGGACAGCACCCCGGCCAGCGCATCGATGACCGCGACCTCCTCGATCTCGGAGGCGAGCGTCGCCTTCTGCCGGGCAAGGTCGACGAAGGCGTTCAGGACGGTCGGATCCGTTTCCCCGGCGACCTCTCCGCGCAGGATGTCGCGTCGCCGACCCGGGTCCTGCTCCGCCAGGTAGCGGCGGGCCCCGTCGGCGTGGCCCCGGTCGGTGAGCACGGAGAGCGGGCCGGTGACGGCGGGGCTCGGCCGCACCAGGAAGGCGTGGACGACGCCGGCACCGACGATGGGATAACCGTGCTCGTCCAGCGCGACGACACCGTCGAGCGGCAGCGGGCCAGACAGGTCGGCGGCCGTCACCTCGACGTCCACGCCGAGCGCGTCGGCCACGCGCCGGGCGTCGTCGATGGACGTGGTGGGCGGAAGGGTGACGACCGTGTTCGTGCCCGGCTGCCGCAGGGCCCCCAGGATCGAGCCGAGGCGAGGCAGATCGGCCATCGCCGTGGCGTCGACCACCACCCGTGAGCCTTGTGCCGACGGCGGCAGCGACCGCGCGTCCGTCATATCGGAATGGCCCCATGCCGGACCGTGGACGACGTAGCCGGACGGGATGGGTTCGGACGACAGGCCCGCATCCTCGCTCCGCCCGGATGGCGAGTCCGCCGTGGTCGACGGCTCCGTGCCGACGATGACGGCGGGATGGGTGTCGGCGTCGCGGGTGGACGGTCCGCCGCTCGCCGCCGCCACGCCCACCGGAGGACCGTCGGCCGGGTCGCGCGCCGGAGCCGAGCTCTCCGTACTCGGGCGGCCCGGAGCCGTCCCATCATCGACGACTGGGCCATCGCTCGCCGTGGCGGACCCGAGCCCCGGGGCGAGCGCGTCCGCGAGTTCCTTGCTGCGCAGTTCGTCCGGGGTGGGCGAGGCGGGCAGGTCGGTGGAGGTGTCCGGCCGTCCCACGGGTGCCGTCTGGCCAGGTCGTCCTGGCGGGACGGCGGTGCCCGGCTCGCCGCCATGGCGGGCCGGGCCCGCCGCGCCGGCGTCCGGTGTGGACGGTGTCGTGCGGCCGCCGAGGAACGAGCCGAGCGGCCCGCTGGCCGGTACCGGGCCCGTGGCGGAGGACGGCGCACCGGCCTCCTGGCCGCGGAGCGTCCCGTCGGAGCCGGCGCTCCGGCCCGGGCCGGTCCATTGGTCGCCGGCGCGGTGGTCGCCGGTCGTCCCGCCATCCACTGAGCCGCCGCCGAGCGCATCCGCCACGCCGCCTGGAGTCGAGGCGACCGTCTCGGGTACCGGCGTGTTCACGGCGGGCGACGCCGGCGTGCCGGGACCGGTGACGCCGGTGCGTTCGCCGACGGTGGTCGGGACGCCGGGAGCGGTGGGCTCGCCGCTGCTGGAGCCGCGGGAGTCGCTGGAGCCGCTGGAGGGTCCCGCGCTGTCCGAGACCGCCTCCGGAACCCGGGTGACCGCGGAGTCGGCCTCGCCGTCCGTTGCCGCCGGGTCGACGTGGCCCACGGTGGAGTTCGGCCCGCCGCCATCCGTGGCGGTTGGCACGCCATCCGTGGTCGTCGGCACGTCCTGCCCGGCGATCGTCGGAGCGTCGCCCACGGTGGACACCGGAGCGGTGTCCGGGGACGGGCCGGTGAGGTGGGTGACGAGGTCCTCGCGCGGCGGCCCTTCGAGCCCCAACGCGTCGGCCAGCCGGCCCGCGGTGGCCGCGTCGACGTGCGGCGCCGAGCCTGCCTGGATGTCGAGCACAGTGTTCAGGGCCGTGAGCTGCTCGGGAGTCATCCCGCCGCGCGCTGCGGTGAGCTGCGCAGCCATGTCCGGCCGGCCCTGACCGGCACCGCCACCCTGACCGGCACCGCCACCCTGACCAGCACCGCCACCCTGACCAGCACCGCCACCCTGACCAGCACCGCCACCGTGACCGGCAGACCCGCCGACACCGGCAGACCCAGCCACACCGGCGGACCCACCAAGACCGACGGACCCACCCACACCGGCCGACCCACCGGCGGACCCACCAAGACCGGCGGACCCACCAAGACCGGCGGACCCACCTACACCGGCGGACCCACCCAGTCCGGAGCCGCTATCCAGACCCGCACTGCCGCCAAGACCGGCGGACCCACCGAGACCGGCGCCGTTAGTGTGACCGGCGGACCCATCGTCACCGGCGGACCCGCCGGGACCAGCGCCGCCACCGTGACCGGCGGACCCGCCGAAACCAGCGCCGCCACCGTGATTGGCAGACCCACCCAGACCGGCGCCGCCGCCCGTCGAGCCGCTGCCGCCGCCCGCGCCGTCGCCGGCGGTGTCGTCGCCGTAGCCGGCCGGCTGCTTAGGGTCGCCCAGCAGCGGCTCCGACGGGCCGACTGGAGTGCCGTAGTTCTCGACGGACCACTTGGCCGCGTCCAGCCCCGGAATGTTCTTGGTGAACGGCAGCATGCCGTTGACCTTCGCCAGGGAGTCCAGCGGCGAGCTGAGCGTGCCCTCGCTGACGCCGTTGATGGCCGTGGAGGTCACGGTGCCCCATTGGAGCTCGCCGGTGATCCCGTAGTCCGCCCCCATCGTCGCCGCGCCGGCGGCGCCCTGGCTCACCGACCCGATGCCGGCGGCCGAGAGCTTGAAGTTGAGGTCCTTCACCATGGTGCCGGCGGACAGGTTGATGTCACCCGCAAGGTCACCGAGGTGGTTCCTGAGACGGTTGGTCAGGACACTGGACAGGGCACGCCCGAGCCCTTCGAAGGCGCCACCGACGAGACTCGTCACGGCGTACTTGCCGAGCTTGTCCCAGTCCATGTGGGACCGGAGGCCCTTCGCCACCTGGATCGCGTTGATCACCACCGGGATGACGAACCCGATGATGAGCTCCTCGACCATCTCGACGAGCAGCGTCCAGATGAGCTGGACGGCCAACCGGCCGGCGCTGACCACCGCGGGAACGAAGAGGTAGCCGAAGAGCGTGGCCATCAGCATGGCGATGGCCGCCATGGTGATCGCCGCCTGGATGACGATCATCGCGACGGCTTCCTCGACGTCGGAGGCCCCGTCCCGCAGCGCGTCGTACGCGGTGTTGGCCGCGTCGGCCAGCACCCGCAGTTGCTCGGGCAGCGCCGTGCCGATGACATGGACCAGGGCGTCGGACGCGTCGCCATCCGTGGCGGCTTCGACCTTCCGCGCCACACCGGGCAGGCGGTCGGCGACGGCCAACGCGATCTCGTGGAAGCGCTTGTGACCGTCCCCCAGCTCCCGCATGTTGTACCAGTCGGCCTCCGGCGGCGGATTGCCGAGTACGACCTGCAGAAACGTCTGCAGCTCGTGCGGGATGTCGCGGTGCGCGGTCACGTGCCCTGTCCGATGTCGTGGTGGTCAGGCCGGATCGCTCAGTTCGAGGTACTCGCCGGCCTCCTGGTCGATGTCCTGGAAGTGCCGCGCGATTTCCCGGAGATTCATCGCCACGGTCGCCAGATCGGTCACGGTGTGGTCGGACTGGTCGAGGAGCTCTTCGGCCAAAGGCAGGTAGTTCTCGGCGAACTTCTCGCCGAACTCGTCCTCGCCCCAACAGCCGTGGAGCCGCTCCCCCAGCGCTTTCAACTCGTCGAGCGCCTTCTCCAGATCTGCGGCGATCTTGTCGAGGTCGCCCGCCGCGGCCTCGACCTCAGGGATGTTCACCCGCGTGATGCGGCTCATCAGATCCTGCCCTCCAGACGCGTGCGGGCCCGGTCGCGCATGCGGTCGGGAAGACTCTCGATCGCGGCGCCGAGGAACGAGTCCACCATGGTCCGGACGTCGAGCTTGCCCATGGCGACATCCTCGAACGAGACACCCGGCACGATGTCGCCGGCCATGCCGCTGATCTTGCCGATCGCCTCCCGGCGCGCGGCGGCGACCGTATCGGTGATGAGCTTGGCGAGCTCGGCCGGGGCGAGGCGGCGGTACCGCGTGCCGTCAAAGGCGATCTTGCTGAGCTCGCCCCGGCCGTCGACCGTCACGGACAATACGCGGTCCTTCGAGTGCACGACCGTGCTGGACGTGGCGATCTTCTCGTGCAGCTCGTCGAGCCTGCGCCGTTCCTCCGCCAGCCCGGCCAGTGCCTCGTCCAGGCGAGTGCCCAATCCACTCGGTTCAGTCATCCGCTCTCTCCTCGCATCGATACCTCCTCGGCCACGCGCGACCGCCGGCGACGCGATGTCGCGCCAGTCATCTCTTTCCGCGCAGGAGCTGGTCGATCGCGTCCAGGGCCCGCTGCTCCGCGGACGGTGGCGGCGGCGCGTCCGGTGGCGCCACGGGCTGACGGCCCAGCACGTCCCAGCCCTCGTCCGGCTCGTGCCAGGTCTGCGGGTCCGCCTGTCCGTACACGTCGACCTGCCGTTCCCTGCTCACCTGAAGATTCATCCCCATTCCCATCCCCATGCCCGGCATGAACGGCATCATCGGCGCCGCCGGCGCCCCCAGCCCCGTGATGCCGTTGGCGGCGGCGAGCGGCGCCGGGCCGGATCCCGCGGTGGCCGTGGGTGGCACGGAGGGCGTGCCGCCGCCGGCCGCCGACGGCTCGTCGTCCAGCGGAAACGCCGCGGCAGCGAGCTGGATGGCAGGGCCGGGCGGCGGCTCGACGGTGCGGGCCCCGCCAGCGAGGTGGAGCAGGCCCCGCCCCACGTCGACGAAGTCCGCCGACACGCGGTCCAGCAGCTGGCGCGCCACCTCGTCGTACGCCGAGGTACCCGGCTGCGCCGGCGCCGCGCCGGCGGCGTTCTCCTGTGCGCGCCGAACCCGTAGGTCCGCGACCCGCGTCCGCGCGATCGCCAGCGAGTCACCGGCCGCGCGCAGAAGCGCCGCCGGCTCCGGCGCTCTCAGCTTGCCGAGCACCTCCAGCGCCGCCGCCGAACGCGCCTCGATCCCCGGCGGCAGGCCGGCGGCGTGGTGCGGCGTCCAGGCGTCCTCCACCTGGCGGAGCACGGCCCGAAAGCGATCGGCGATGTCACCGAACCTCCGCGCGGCCGTGTCGAACGAGGCCGCGTGCTCGTAGAGCGACTCCAGGCGGACGCTGAGGAGCTGGCGGGCGATCACCTCGACGCTCGACGAGGCTCCGTCGGGCCGGGTCATGACGGGCTCCTGCCCAGCGCGGTCGCCGAGGTGCCACCCTCGTCGTCCCACACGCCCTCCTCGCCCTCCAGCCAGGTGTTGCGTTCCCGGTCGCGCGGCGGCCCGCCACCCATGCCAGCCCCGCCCATCGGCGGCGGTGCGGCCATGGGCATACCCTGGTTGGCCGCCATCGGGTCGGCGGCCAGCACGGCCGGAGCCAAGCCGTTCAACGGCGCGCCGGACAAGGCGCTGGGCGTGTTGACGCCGAGGCGGACCGGCGCTTCCCCGCCGCCCGGCTGGCCACCGCCACCGCCGCCACCGCCGCCGCCACCGCGGCTCTCCGGCGAGCCGCCGAGGAAGCTCGCCAGGTCGGAGCGGTCCTCCGGCGGCTTCTCGGTGAGGAGCTCGTCCACGGCCTCGACGGCCGCGGCCTTGGCGTCCTGGAGCGCGTCGAGCCGCTCCGCCTTCTCCGCCGCGCTGAGCCCGTCGTCGCGCTGCGTCTGGGCGATCTCCTCGTCGATTCCGCTGGCCACGCCCTCCTTGGCGTCCTGGAGGGCCTCCTGGCGGACCGCGTCCGGCTCGGGTCCGGCGGACCTGGACCGGTCCGAAGGGTCGCCGTCCGGATCGTGGCTGGACAGCTCGCCGATCTCGCGGTCCACCGCTTCCAGCGCCTCGCGGAGCGCGTCCTCGCGCGCGCGCTTCTCGTCCGGGTCGCTGGTCGAATCGGCGTTCTCCTCGATGAGGTCGGAGATCACCTCGTGCGCCGCGTTCCGCGCGTCCGCCAGCCCGCCCGCACGGTCCGGATCGTCCGCGCCGTCGGAGAGCCCGTCCTGCCGGCCACCGGTGGACTGCAGCAGGTCCTCGATCTCCTCGTCGATGGCCTGTTGCGCGTCGCGCAGGGCGTCGTCGCGCGCCTGCGCCTCGTCCGGGTCGAGGCCGTCCGGTACCTGCTCGCGCAGCTCCTCGATGGTGTCGTCCATCACCTCCTGGGCGTCCCGCAGCGCGTCGTACCGGCCGTCGCCGTCCTCGCCGTCGCCGTCCGACATCGTCGGCGGGAGGCCGTCGGTGGAATTCTGAAGATCCTCCAGCTCCTCGTTGAGGGCCTTCTTCGCGTCCCGCAACGCGTTGTCGCGGGCTCGCGCCTCATCCGGGTCGGCCTCCGCAGGCGGGCCCTGGCGCAGGAGGTCGTCGATCGCGTCGTTGGCCGCCTGCTGCGCGTCCTCCAACGCCTTGCGGCGAGGGTCGTTCGGACTCGGCGCGTAGCGCGAGGAGGGCAGTGGTCCGCCTCCGCCGCCCAATTCGCCACCGGACGGCGCACCGCCCGCCAGATCGTCGATCGAGTCGTTCGCGGCCTGCCGCGGGTCGACCAACTCCCGCGGCCCCTGGTTCGGGTCCGTTGTGGACATCGGCGATCCGCCGGAACCGCCCGCGTCCGGACCGCCACCCGGGCTGGGGGCTTTGGAGAGGGCGTCGATGGCGTCGTTCGCCCTCCGCTCAGCCTCCCCGGGGTCGGGCTTCCCGCCGTCCGGTTTGCCGCCACCACCGCGACCAGCCTCCGGCGCGCCGCCGGGCGACCCGCCCGGGTTGCTGTCCGGGGTCCCGTCCGGGCTGCCGTCCGGCGAACCGTCCGGAGTCCCTTCCGGCGAACCGTCCGGGGTCCCGTCCGGGCTGCCGTCCGGCGAACCGTCCGGGCTGCCGTCCGGCGAACCGTCCGGGGTCCCGTCCGGCGAACCGTCCGGGCTGCCGTCCGGCGAACCATCCGGGGTCCCGTCGGGTGAGTCGTCCCCTCCGCCGCCCGATGCCGGGGGTACGTCGACGGTCTGGAACTCCTCCGGCAGGCGGATGTGCATCGGACCGAGCTGGCCTTCCTTCGACGTGTACTTGGCCGCCAGGATCTGGAGCAGCTTCCGCATGTGCGGCATCATGAAGTTCTGCTCGACCATCCGTGTGGCGGCGCTGCGCGCTCTCTCCACGATGTCGGCCGGAGGATCGCCCAGGAGGTAGGCCCTACGGACGGCTAGCTCGAAGCGGTCTCTCTCGATCTCCGTCATCCGGTGGAAGTACGCGAGCGCGTCGTGCACCTGCCGTTCGAAGACGCGGATGTCGTGCCCGGTCGCGCCGACCGGCGGCGGGTACGGCTCCGCGGCCTCGAACACTGTCTGCATGTGGTGCGACAGCTGCTCGGCCCGTTCCTCGAAGACCTGGGCCGCCTTGCCGGTGAACGCGTCGCCCACCGAGGCGATGATGTCGTCGAACCGGCGCTTGATGTCCTCGAGCTGGTCCTGCCGGGCCGTCAGGTCCCCCGCCGCGTCGAACCACGCTCGCTCGATCTCGGTCGTCCGGTCTATCAGGTCCCTGACGAACTCGTAGAAGTCGCCCCACACATCGAGGTTGGCGAACGTCTGCGCGGTCGGGGCCGCCACGTCGAGGGATCCGACGTCGCCACCGGCGCCTTTTGCCACCACGGAGACCACCCTGTCCGGACTAGGTTGTGCTACTTCCTGTCGACGTGGTCGAGACCGCC
>Ga0164243_10011656_pt1 | contig 12520 bp, 15 predicted proteins | sample OricompcompostOP_FD_108781 | JGI IMG/M metagenome (GOLD analysis project Ga0164243, IMG submission 108781) | Organic Plus compost microbial communities from Emeryville, California, USA - Original compost - Organic plus compost (OP) | ecosystem: Engineered > Solid waste > Mixed feedstock >...
TGACTTCGCGGCCTTACTAGCTCTCCCCCTGCCCGCCGCTCACCTCCAGCTGGGGCCGCTGCTGTTGCGTGATGCGTTGGTGACGTTGGCCGGCCCCGCCTGGACGCTGGATGTCGACGCGCTGACACGCGAGGTGTGCTTCAGCCACGCCCAGCCGGCTTCGCCAGCCGGGCTGCCGCCGTCCTCGCCCGCAGCGCCGTTTCCAGTCGCCAGCCCTGCTCCTGCAACCAACTCCCCGCTATGAACATGACGACCTCTACACGCCACCTTCCCTGGGCACGCATTCTGTTCGCTTGCTGGCTCCTGATCGTCACTGCCCTGGCGATCGTGGCCGTCTGCGACAACGCCCGCCTCGCCCGAGCCGTCGCTGGCACGGCGCCCACGACACGGACACAGGCGCTGGAGGGTCGAGTGATCGCGCTGCAAGAGCAGCTCGACAGCTACCGCCGGCAGCCGGCACCGCTCAGCCAGGGCGCATTCGCCAATGCACGCGAAGCGCTGGAGACCCGGCTCACGGCACTCGAGCGTGCTACCGATGGCGCCCTACAGGCGAGCGACCTACAGCCGATCCGCACCACGCTGGAGAAGCTCCAAGCCCAGGTCGAGGTCCTGCGCGAAAGTCGTCCGGCCAAGGCACCCTCTCCCCGCCCAACCAAACGTCTACCGCCCAAGACGCCGCCCGCACCGTTCCAGATCCTCGGCCTGGAAAGCCGCGGCGGTGAACCCTTCGTGTCGATCGCGCCTCCTGGCGCGACATCGCTGGACCAGGTGCGGCTGCTCCGTCCGGGAGAAGCACAGGGCGATTGGCGCCTGGAATCACTTGCGCCCCATCGCGCAACCTTCCGCGTGCAAGGCATGAAGCGCGAACTGGCGATCCCGTAGAGGCCCGACATGATCCGCAGAATCACGCTCGCGTCCATCCTCCTGTGCCTGGCGGCGCTAGTGGCGGCCCAGCCGGCTCCGACCGAACGGCCGTCGCGTATGGAATCAGCCAAGCTGGAGGACAGTCAGACCGCGGCGCAGCGCGCCAGCGATTGGGGACTCCAGCCGGAAGAATGGAGCCGCTACCAGACGCTGATGCAAGGGCCACTGGGGATCTACTCTCCCGGCCTCGATCCCTTGACCGCGCTTGGCATCGAAGCACGCTCCGACGCCGAACGGCGCCGCTACGCCGAACTGCAGGCGCGCGCTGAGGCAGCCCGTACAGAACACACCCTGGCGTACCAGCGCGCCTACGACGACGCCTGGCAACGTCTCTATCCCGATCAGCCACGCGTACGTCTCACCGGTTCTCCGTCGGAGGAGAGTGCCGGCAATGGCCGCTTGGCGGTCTTCGTCAGGGCCGATTGCCCTCCCTGCGTTCGCCGGGTTCAACAGCTGCAGGCGTCAGGCGCCGCCTTCGACGTTTATGTGGTGGGCACCCGCGGCGACGACGCCCGCGTCCGGCAATGGGCAACGCAAGCGGCTGTCGATCCTGCCAAGGTGCGAGCCCGCACCATCACCCTTAACCACGACGGCGGGCGCTGGCTCTCGCTGGGCCTCTCCGGCGAGTTGCCCGCTGTCGTACGCGAAGTGAACGGTCAATGGCAACGGCAATAGGAGGTGTTCGCCGGCTGACGCTTGGACTGCTGTGCACCGCAGGGTGCGCAGCAGCCCAGGCGCAGGACATTCCGCCGCCGGCCTACCAGTTCGCCGCCCACCAGGCCGGCATACCCGCTGCCGCACTCTACGCGGTTGCCCTGCAGGAGAGCGGCACGCACTTGCGCGGACGTGTCATCCCATGGCCCTGGACACTCAACGTCGCCGGCCAGGCGCAGCGCTACGCCACCCAGGCGGAGGCTTGCACGGGGCTTCTCTCCGCGCTGCGCCGCACCCCCGCAACTCGCGTCGATGCAGGGCTCGGCCAGATTAATGCCGGCTACCAGGCGCACCGCTACACCCATCCATGCGAGCTGCTGGACCCCTATCAAAACCTGGCCATCGCCGCGCAGATCCTGCGCGAGCAACACAGCCCGGGTGCCGCATGGCTCACGACGTTGGGCCGTTACCACCGGCCCGCCGGCGGGGCACCGGCTGCGCGTTACCGCAGAAGCGTCCAGCAGCACCTCAACCGGGTGGTAGGCGGCGACCGGTTGTTGATCTCTCTGGCTTCGACTTCGCCATGACCATGATTCCTCCCCGTTTATCTCTGATCCTGCTGAGCTTGGGATGCTGGCCCGCGATGGCCGCACCTCCATCTCCTTTGATCGTTGTCGAAGACCTGGGTGGCGATTCTGCACTCCCCTATTACCGCGCCTTGAATCTACTGCCCGAGGACGGCCCCCTGCCTCCCGTCCCTTCGGCCCCTCATGCGCGCCCCTTTACCGAGGCCGACATGCTCCCCGTCCGCTCGGAACGGCTTTCCCCTGGCCATGAACCCGCGCGTGTCATTCAGGCGCCCGGGCTGGCGCCGCTGTTCCTCATCGGGGACGATGATCGGTCCCGCTCCTGGCTGCAGGCGCGGCTGGCCGATCTGCGGGACCAGCAAGCGGTAGGCCTGGTGGTCCAGGTCGACTCGGCCGAAGCGCTGGCCCGCCTGCGAGCATTGGCGCCTGGCCTCATGCTGTCTCCTGTGTCCGGCGATGAGCTGGCCGCGCGACTCGGCCTGCGGCACTACCCGGTCCTGATCACGGCGACCGGCATCGAGCCGTGACGCCCGGCCGATGGCACAACCGCATGCCATCGAGGTACTGCTGCGGCCAGCGGTGGAGCTATACACCGTGGCGGTATGCGCCTGCGCCGGGACGCTCAGCCTGGTGGCGCCGTGGGCGATCGCGCTGAATCCCATCATGGGGTGGGCGGCGGCTGCCGGGTTCTTCGGACTTGCTGCGGCGCGACTCCGGCAAGCCACCACCATCCTGCGTTATCGACGCAACATCCGGCGCCTGCCACGCTACGTGATGCGCAGTCGTGACGTGCCGGTGAGCCAGCAACGCCTCTTCATCGGGCGCGGCTTTCATTGGGATCAGCGCCATACCCACCGGCTCATGCAGACCTACCGCCCGGAATTCCGACGCTTCGTCGATCCGCCCTGGCTCTACCGTCTGGCTCGCCGTCTCGAGGCACGGCTCGAACTCGCCAGCCCGCCGCTTCCGCGTCTGGCGGCCGTCACCGCCTGGGATTCCCCCCTCAATCCCTTGCGTCCCCTTCCCCCGGTTGGCGGCCAGCCCCGTCTCCATGGCATCGAACCGCAGGAGATCGACGTCACCCTGCCGGTGGGCGAGCGCGTCGGCCATACCCTCGTGCTGGGCACCACGCGTGTCGGCAAGACCCGGCTGGCCGAACTGTTCATCACGCAGGATATCCGGCGCAAAAACCCGGCCGGTGAGCACGAGGTGGTGATCGTCTTCGACCCCAAGGGCGACGCCGACCTGCTCAAGCGGATGTATGTGGAAGCGCGTCGCGCCGGACGAGAGGGCGAGTTCTATGTCTTCCATCTGGGATGGCCAGACATCAGCGCCCGCTACAACGCGGTAGGCCGCTTTGGGCGCATCTCGGAGGTCGCCACCCGCATCGCGGGCCAGCTGTCCGGTGAAGGTAACTCTGCCGCTTTTCGGGAGTTTGCCTGGCGGTTCGTCAACATCATTGCCCGGGCTTTGGTCGAACTCGGCAAGCGCCCGGACTACCTGCTGATCCAGCGGCATGTCATCAACATCGATGGGCTGTTCATCGAGTACGCGCAGCAATTCTTCGCCAAGGTGGAGCCCAAGGCGTGGGAAGTGATTGTTCAGCTGGAAGCCCGTCTCAACGACAAGACCATCCCGCGTCATATGGTGGGCCGCGAAAAGCGTGTCGTCGCGCTGGAGCAGTATTTGTCCCAAGCCCGCATCTACGATCCGGTGCTCGATGGTCTGCGCAGCGCCGTGCGCTACGACCGCACCTATTTCGACAAGATCGTCGCCAGCCTGCTCCCACTGCTGGAGAAGCTCACCACCGGCAAGATCGCGCAGCTGCTTGCCCCCGATTACGCCGACCTCACCGACCCGCGCCCCATCTTCGATTGGATGCAGATCATCCGCAAGCGCGCGGTCGTCTATGTCGGACTGGATGCCCTTTCGGATGCGGAAGTCGCCGCGGCGGTGGGCAACTCCATGTTCTCCGACCTAGTGTCTGTCGCAGGCCACCTCTACAAGTTCGGCGTCGACGACGGCCTACCCGGGATGACGGCGGGTCGCAAGATCCCGATCAACGTCCACGCCGACGAGTTCAACGAATTGATGGGGGATGAGTTTATTCCCATGGTGAACAAGGGTGGCGGTGCCGGGCTGCAGGTGACGGCGTACACACAGACGCTGTCGGACATCGAGGCCCGAATCGGCAACCGCGCCAAGGCTGGACAGGTTGTCGGCAACTTCAACAACCTGATCATGCTACGCGTGCGCGAAACCTCCACCGCGGAGCTGTTGACCCGTCAGTTGCCCAAGGTCGAGGTCTACGCCACCTCCCTGATGAGCGGCGCCACCGACAGCTCCGATCCGCATGGCGCCACCGCCTTCACCTCCAACACGCAGGATCGCATCAGTAGCACCAGCGTACCCTTGATCGAGCCCGCGCACGTCGTCGCGCTTCCCAAGGGGCAGGCGTTCGCACTGCTGGAGGGTGGGAATCTTTGGAAGATCCGCATGCCGCTGCCGGCACCCGACGCGGACGAGGTCATGCCGCGCGATCTGCAGCAACTCGCCGGCTACATGCGCCAACAGTACACCGGCTCGGAGGAGTGGTGGCATGGTACCGCTGCAGCGCCAGTGGACGACGCCTTGCCCCAGGATCTCGCCGGCTCGGAACCCGCGTCAGCCCCAGCGGGCCAATCCGACACATCACCATGACCGACCCCGCCTCGACCGCACAGCACCAACAGGCGCGGCAACAAGGGCTGGTCATCGGGCTGTTGACACTGCCCTTCCGCTTCCTCGGTGTATTGTGCGGCTCCTTGATCCTGGCCATCGTCATTGAATGCGTCGGCATGCACTTCTTCTGGCCAGACCAGGAATGGCGCCATGCACAGCGCATGCTGCATTTTGAGCTGGACCAACTCTCTGAGCACTTCACCCAGAGCGTGCTAGTCCAGGAACCTGGACGCACCGCGTACCGGCTGACGGAAGACGCCTACGACCTTCTGTTCATCGAGAGTGGATTGCAAGGCCGCATCGAGACAGCATCGGCCAAGGCGAGAACGGCCGGTATCCGCAGCCGGGATGACTTCCGATACTACCTCAGTTTGGCTTACGTCCAGGTTGAAAGCTACGTAATCGCCGCCGGCTACACCATCCTCGTGTTCTTGACCCGCGTCATTGTCCTGACGCTCAGCTTACCCTTGTTTTTATTGGCGGCGTTTGTGGGACTTGTCGATGGACTGGTCCGCCGGGATATTCGGCGGTTTGGAGCGGGCCGCGAATCGGGTTTCGTCTACCATCGAGCGAAGGCAAGTCTCATCCCGTTGGCGGTATTGCCCTGGGTCATCTACTTGGCACTGCCGATCAGCCTGCACCCACTGGCCATTATTCTGCCCGGCGCCGCGCTTCTCGGTACAGCCGTCGACATCGCAGCGGGAAGCTTCAAGAAATATCTTTAGCGCGCTCGTCCAGCGCATGATGACTAACACCGTCTCGCCCATCGTGCACTTTCGTCGTACGGCTCGACGACAGCGTGGCGCCACTCGCCAGCGCAGAACGCTGGAATCGTTCAGCCCTCGACTGTATGCAGGCGCGCCGGCTCGGCGGCAAGGTGGCAATCGTGGGCGGACTGCTCAATCCCATCTATTCCGATACTGCGAGGGGTTCAGAATGCGCGTAGTCACCAGTATCATACCGACCACGTTGCATTTCGCACTGGTCGCGGCACCACGATGCCTGCCAGTCGGTGTGGCGCGCATACCTCCTGTGCAACCTGTGCATTTCCGGTAGGTTGTCAGCACAGATGTAGTCCCAGATGTCGTGCCACACAGCATCGAAACGCTCACCCTTGGCGGGCTGATAATCAAAGGCGCTGGCGTGAACAATGCGCACCCTCGGGTCGCCACGAAAGGTTGGCGCGACCAAGTCAATTACCTCCGCCGAAGCCTCGATAACCGTAACCGAGTCAACTTCCGGCTTACGCAGGATCGCAGTCAACACCATTCCCAGCCCAAGCCCATTGATAAGCACACTGCCTTTCGCACGTCGAAAGAAGGCACGGTGCGTACGGGCCTCCATCGGCGTGTTTGACATCACCACGATTCCGCCGCGCATCAGCCGTTTGTAATTGCCCGGCGGCACATACTCGCCGCAACCTTTGACTGCGGCGCGTAGAAGGGTCCTTCGGGCCTCTTCATCGGAGACGGTAAACGACTCAACCCGCCAATCACCACGAACGCCGTCCGGTACAGCTACATGGATGTGTTCGATCAAGACTGAAGCCTCCATGTCGATGCGACCGAAGGCCAAGTTGATCTCCTGTTGCCCCAACCTTTCATACAATCGGTCTCCGTGACGTCTATAGCAAATTCATCGAGCGACTTCCGCACCGCTTCACGCTGCTCGCTCTCAAGCTAGCCGAATGGGCTATGCTTGCCTTGCATGGAAGTCTCCACACGACTTTTCGGTTGTTCGTGTGCGCGCAGGATCAATCGAACTGGTACAGTCCAATCCACTTTTGCGAATACCCCGTGTTGCCTTCCTATCCGCCCGTGCACCGCTAATTCGAACACCAAGAATACGGAACCTCATTAGCTCATTACCCCCTTTCCTCCGCCCCCTGCGGGCAGACACCAATGTGCTGCACTTCGTCCCTCGGGATCAAGTCCACACCTCCGCCAGGAGCACCAGCCCTCCTAACGTAATACGTTCCGTCTGCCTCAATGAGCACTTTGACGGGAACGTTGAAAAGGCCTTGATTCCCTGGATTCTTTGCCTTGTCGCCCGTCGATTCGAGCACGGCACACGGCCTCCCATCCGGCCCTTCGACCTGGAGCGCCAAGCGGACGGCATTCGCACTCTGATCGGTGGCCAGGGACGACAGTGCCACCAATGCGATACCGATCTGCAACGCGACTACGGACGCGCGCTGATGTGTTCGCAGCTGGTGCACAATGGTGGCGCAGAGCAGCTGTATCACTGCCAGTACCACCAGCACCACGATCAAGATGGGCAAAAATCTCCACATGCTGTCGATGTAGCGCCCCGCGACGGCCGCCGAGGCGTCCACCAAGTACGTCATCAGGAAGAACTGCACAAAGGCGCTGGCGCTGCAGATAGCCAAAAAATCTGGCGTTGTTTCCTTCCAGGCCGCCCAAGAGAGTGGAATTTTGGTCACCAGTCGAACGAAAAGCACGATGAAAGCGACCAACGCGACAATCCCGATAATGGAGCTCAACAGCGGATTCTCTCTGATGAAGTCGATCGGAATGAATCCAGATATACCCAGCGGCAGCCCATAGAACACGAATCCGGCCACCCAGCGTCCAACAAGATTGCGTCGAGAGGCTCCCAATTCACGCCACTGCGCCTTGGTCAAATCACGCTCTCCGGCCACCACTCTCGCCTGATCTGGCGATGGCTCGGGAAACATGGCTTCAATCAAGCTCTTGCCGTTCTCCCTGACTTTCGTCAACAAGAGCACAGTCGGCAGCAGGAACAAGGCGGTCAGAACACCCACGAATAATGCCGCCAGTCCGAAAACGACCGGGATTGCGGACAACAGCGCTGGCGAGGCGAGGCTGATCGGCAACCGCTCGACCACCAAGTAGTTGCGTAGATGCGCCATCGAGATCAACAGAATGATTCCCGCCAATGGCCACGCGTGATCGTTCAACCATCTCAGTGCCACGTCGAGCTGACCTGGCTGCGAAGTATCCGCCTTGCCGGCTGGCCCCTCGACCCGTTTTGCGTCCTTCCACGACATTGCTAGCTCCTCTGCGTTGATCGCTGCAATGTATAACCGATAGTCGGAGACCACGGCCGACTGGGCAGCCATCCTCCATCGGCTTCCTCCATTTCAGTACCCCTGAAATAGGGGCGCCTGCGCATTCCTATTGATCGCAGCCAAACGCGGACGTAACCGGCACCATCGTCGCCGAGATGGTTTCCCGTTTCGAGATCATGTGCAATCGCAGCCAGAACTCATTCCAACGCTTCCGCCTGGCCGGGTGCGCGCTCGCGCTCATGGCGTTCGCTGGCCCCGCCATGGCGGTTGATCAGGCGCTGGAGCGCGAGCGCCTGGCGGCTGCGCTGCGGCAGCTCTCCATATTGAACGCCTTTGCCGATGTGCCTGATGACGGCACTACTGCACCATCCCGCTATCACTTCGACTACCGCCGCCTGCGTGACGATCTCCAGCGCATGCGCAGCGGGATCGAAGATTACCTGACCCCGAAACGCGCCCAGCCCCGGGATCTGTCTCAGATCGCCGACACCTACCGCCTCGATGCGCCGGTGAAGGGGACACCATGAATGCGACCCCAGCGCAGATCAGCGCCTTCCAGGCCAATGGGGGATTCACACCCTCCGCGGTGTCCACCCTCGTACTCGGCGTCGTCTTTGCCGTGCTCTTTCTTTGGGGTGTGTGGGCCATGCGGACCGCTTATGTCGGATGGACCGAGCACCGCATCAGCCAGCGTCAGTTCCTCGGCGTCATCGTGCGCTTTGTCGTGATGTACCTCGTCCTGACCTTCTTCCTTCTCTCCTAACCTGCAGGATTCGCCATGCCCTCCCACTCCAACAAGCGTTCTCGCCGTTCACCGATTTCCGCCCTGGCTGTACTGCCCTTCCTCGCGGTGTTCACCAGTTCCGCACAAAGCGGCCTGCCCACGATGGAAGACCCCTCGCGCGGTACCGGCGACGGCATTCTCCAGACACTCCAGAACTACGGCTATGACATCGTCATGCTGGTGGCGCTGTTGGTGGTCGCCTCGATGTTCGTGGGAGTGTGCTATCACGCCTACACCCGCTACTCGGAAATCCACACCGGCCGTGCCACCTGGGGCCAATTCGGCCTGACCGTCGCAGTCGGCGCCATGCTGCTGGTCGTCGGCATCTGGCTGCTAACCGAAGCGACCGGCGTGCTGTAGGTCGCCATGGGCGCGCCCGAAAGTCCGCAGCGCGATGGCCTGGTCACCTTCCTGCCCCATCGGCTCAACCGACAACCCGTGGTCGTGCGCGGACTCACCGCCGACGAGCTATGGGTCTGCGCCGGCGTCTCTGCCGCGCTGGGAATGGTCATCGGCATCCCACTGGCGTGGATGTTCCACAGCCTGGCCATCGCGCCGACGCTGATCATCGCGGCGGTCGCCTTGGGCGTCTTTGTGGGTGGCGGGTTCCTGCGGCGTCAAAAGCGCGGGCGCCCGGAGACTTGGTTGTATCGCCAACTGCAGTGGCGCCTCGCCATCCGTGCCCCTGCCCTTGCCGCCCACGTGGGCGGACGGGCGCTGATCATCCGTTCCGGTTACTGGACCACCCGTCGAAGCCCGGATGGAGTCCAACCGTGAGCCGGTTCAAGAACGAAGTCGCCCATCTGCAATCGCACGTGCGCACGTTGCGCCTGGCCCTAGGCGTGACGCTTGTCTTGGCCTTCGGCTTGGGCTTTGGCTGGTGGAGCGCTTCACGAGATCTCACCATTCATGTCCCGCCCGATCTGCGGTCGGGCAGCACCCGAAAATGGTGGGAAGTGCCGCCCGCCAGCGTCTACGCATTCACCTTCTATATCTGGCAGCAACTCAACCGCTGGCCTGCCAATGGGGAGGAGGACTACCCCCGCAACCTCCGGGCATTGTCCGCCTATCTCACGCCCAGCTGCAGAACGTTCCTGCAGCAAGACTTTGAGTACAGGCGCAATTCGGGGGAGCTACGTCAGCGCGTGCGCGGCATCTACGAAATCCCCGGCCGCGGCTATGGCGAAGCCCCGACGCAGCGCGTGCAGGTGCTCTCGCGCGATGAGTGGATCGTCACCCTGGACATCACCGCGGACGAGTACTACGGCTCCGAACAGGTCAAGCGCGCCCTGGTGCGCTATGCCCTCCGAACGGTGCGCCACGACGTCGACCCGGAGCATAACCCGTTCGGCCTGGCCCTCGACTGCTTCAGCAGTCCACCCGAGCGCATTGCCACGGCGCCCGCTGCCGCGCAATCGGCAACCGTCCCCCAACTGCCAGATGCGGAGACCATGCCATGAAGATCCGACACATCATGAATGTGGTCGTCCTGTTCGCTGCCACCACGATGTCCTCCACAGGGCATGCGCTGGAGCTCCGGCGGTGGGAGCGATTGCCTCTGGCCATTCCCCTTCTGGTCGGACAGGAACGGGTGATCTTCCTTGATCGGAATGTTCGCGTCGGCGTCCCCGCGGAGCTCGGAGATCGCCTGCGCGTCCAAAGCGCTGGCGGAGCCATCTATCTGAAGGCCAGCGATGCCATCGCACCGACGCGACTGCAGCTGCAGGATGTCACCTCTGGTGCTTTGATCCTGCTGGACATCGCTGCGACTCCGCCACAGGAGGACCAGGCGCCGCTGGAGCCGATCCGCATCGTGGAGGCAGACGTGCCGGAGACAACCACGGGCGCGGACCCGACTGCCGGACGTCATGACGCGGAACCGCCACCGCGACCTTCGCGCCAAACGCCAATACCGGTGGTCCTCACTCGCTATGCGGCCCAGAGCCTCTACGCCCCGCTGCGGACGGTCGAACCGGTCCCCGGCATCGAGCGTGTCAACGTGCGAGACAGCCTGCCGCTGCACACGCTGCTGCCCACTCTTCCGGTACGCGCGAAAGTGTTCGGCGCCTGGCGTCTGGAAGATCAATGGGTGACCGCTGTTCGACTGACGAACACCGCTTCGCAGTGGCTGGATCTGGACCCTCGTGCCTTGCAGGGCGACTTCGTGGCGGCGACCTTCCAGCACCCAACCCTGGGGCCGGCGGGTGATGCCACCGACACCACGGTGGTCTACCTGGTGACTCGCGGCCACGGCTTGGGTAGCGCGCTGCTCCCGGCCGTCCCGGCCATCGATCCGATGCCCCAGGGCGCAGCAGGAGATGGCAATGCGAAGTAACGGCCTGCTCAAATGGCTGATGGTGCCGGTGCTCCTGGTGGCGGTTTATGGTGTGATCCATCTCTTCTCCGGCGCACGCACGACGAGCGGTGCCCCCGATCCGAAGATCCAGCTGACACCCGAGGAGATGAAGGCGCTTGGAATTGAAGGCGATACCCCGCGAGATACCGTCGCGACACTGGTCGCCCAGGTCAAGCAGTTGCGGGCAGAGCTTCAATCCGCGGTCAACGACAGCAAGCAGCAGAAAGCGGAGAACGAACGCCTGCGAGCACGCGAAGGGACGGTGGACCAACGGATCCAGCGTACCCTGGAAGGTGAACGGTCCCGTTTGCAGCAAGAGCGGGATGGTTTGTCCCGCGATCGGCAGGAGACACAAGGATTACTGCAAGAATTGCAGCGTAAGCTGGACGGACTGACTGGGAAAGCCGCCACCTCGGACCTTCCTGTCGGCTTGGGGTTGGAAGACGGCGATGGACAGCAGTTCGGCGGTGTACGCTGGGTCGAGCCGGATGATGCGCGGCCTGCCAGCAAGAAAGGACCAGGCAGTACTGAAAGCTGGAGCTTTCCCACCAGCTTCGGTCCGGCCCAGAAAACGCTGGAGGACGCCGCTACCGCCGCTGCTGATGCCGGGACGCGCGCCGTCGGTGCCTCGACCCGATCCGTCTACACCGTGCCCTCGAACTCGACGCTGATGGGATCGGTCGCCATGACAGCCCTGATCGGGCGCGTTCCGATCGATGGCACAGTCAACGATCCCTACCCCTTCAAGGTCCTCATCGGCCCGGACAACCTGACCGCGAATGGCATCGAGATTCCCGACGTGGCTGGTGCGGTCGTCAGCGGAACCGCGTCGGGCGACTGGACGCTGTCCTGCGTCCGGGGACAGATTCGATCGGTCACATTCGTATTCCAGGATGGCACGATCCGGACCATCCCGGACGACAAAGATGGCAACCGCGACGGCCACGCCGCCAATGGCAACTCCTTTGAAGGCGGATTGGGCTGGATCAGCGATCCCTTTGGCATTCCCTGCGTCAGTGGCGAGCGGCGCAGCAATGCGCAGCAGTACCTCGGGTCGCAGGCTCTGATCACGGCAGCTGGCGCCGCGGCCGCATCCCTCATCGATTCCGACAGCGGCAGTGTCGCCGTGATCAGTAATGGCAACGGCTCGCTCGGCACGGTCGGCATCCCGGGCAACGAAGCCATGGGCCGTATTCTGGCAGGTGGCGTGCAAGAGATGTCCCAGTGGGTGAACAAACTCTACGGCCAAGCCTTCGCGGCGGTGTACGTGCAACCCGGCGCCAAGGTCGCCGTACACCTCGAACGCCCACTCCACATCGACTACGACGCCAAAGGCCGCAAGGTCAACCACCGAACCGGAGACACTCATGCGACAGACCTGGACTAGATCGATCGGCCTTCTCGCAGTTCTCGGGCTGCTCGGTGGGTGCGCGACGAGCAAA
>Ga0164243_10011657_pt1 | contig 12517 bp, 9 predicted proteins | sample OricompcompostOP_FD_108781 | JGI IMG/M metagenome (GOLD analysis project Ga0164243, IMG submission 108781) | Organic Plus compost microbial communities from Emeryville, California, USA - Original compost - Organic plus compost (OP) | ecosystem: Engineered > Solid waste > Mixed feedstock >...
GGAGGGGACGCCGCGACGGTACGGGAGAGCGCGTCCAGTGACCGGGCGAGGTCCAGCAACTCCTGGTCGGTGTCGGGGTCGTCGCCGTACAGCAGGTCCTCGATCTGTTCCGGGTCGCCGCCCGTACGCGCGGCGACGGCCCCGGCCACCCGCTCCGGTGGCGTGTCCGCCGGCAGGTTCAGCCAGGGCAGCAGGCGGGCCAGGGTGGTCGAGCGCAGCGTCCGGCCGGCCGGGCCGCGGGCACCGGCCTGCTGGTAGAGCCGGGCCCGGCCCAGCGCGGTCTCGGCGGAGCGCACGGTCACCGGCAGCGGCTCCGGGGCGGGTGGCCCGAGCCGGCGGGCGCGCCACAGCGCGGCGACCAGCAGCGCCAGCGCCAGCTGTACGAGCAGCGCCCAGAACCAGGGCGGGAACGCTCCCCACAGCGGGTTCGGTGGCCTCTCGCCGTCGTCCGCCGAGCCCTGTGGTGGCCGTCCGCCGCCGGGATCGCCGTCGCCCGGCGTGCCCGGTCGGACCCCGCCGGTGGCGCCGGGGTCGGGTGTCGCGGTGCCGCCGGGCGGACCGTCGGGGCGGGACGGCCAGGTCGGCGGGGCGCCGCTGGGCGACGGCGGCGGCGGTTCGGGGCCGGCCAGGTCGAGCCAGACGACCCGTCCGTGCGCCGCGAGCACGCCCACGGCGAGGGCCTGGTTGTCCCGTTCCCCGATCCGGTCGTTGCGGAACGGGTCGTCGGCTCCGACCACGAGGGTGTCGCCCGCGCCGGGGAGCCGGGCGAGCCCCGCGGCGAAGCAGAGGTCGACGGGAGCCGTCCCGTCGGGGGCGTACCGCTGGCGCTCGGCGGCCGCTCGCCGGACGGGGGCCAGCTCGGCCAGCGGGCAGGGGCGGCCGGCGGTCTCCGGACCCACCGCCCTGGTGGCCCACCGCCGGTCGGTGCGGGTCAGCGGCAGGCCCACGCCGACGAGCACCCGGCGGGACGGGTCGACCAGCACCAGTCGGGTCCCGCCGGGCAGGTGGGCGAGCCGGGCCAGCGTGTGCGGGCGCAGCAGCTGCGGCGCCGGCACGAAGAGGGTGGCCGGCCCGCTGTGCGCGGCCCGCAGTGCGGCGGCCGTGTCGGTCTCCCGCTGCACGGTGACGCCCCGCCGGCGGAGGGCCTCGGCGAGCCGGCTGGCGCCGTGGTCGTCGGTCTCGACCGGCGACAGGTAACCGGGATCGCCGGGGTCCGGCCGGTCCAGCGCCTGGGCGACGAGGGTGGTCGTGACGAGCGCGGCGACCACCCCGAACGGGATCACGATGCGGTGCCAGCGGCGCCGACGGCGGGGCGCGCGGGCGCGGTCCGCTGCGGCGGCGCGCGGGGCGGCGGTGTGCGTGGCTGCGGTCACGGTCCCTCCCGCCCGGCCTGTCCGGGTACGACGGCGTGGAGCGCGCGGTGCAGCTCGTCGGCCAGCTCCCGCATCCGCCGGTCGTGCGCGGCGGTGGCGGGCCGCTGGGCGTACCAGAGCTCGGAGAAGAGCTCGCCCGCGGCGGCCATCGGCGGGCCGGCGGGTGGCCGGTTCCGGGCTGCCGTCGCGGCGACCTCCCGCACCGTGAGGCCCGGGCGCGGGGGGACCACCTGGCGTACGGCGAGTTCGCGGATCATGTCGCGCAGCCGCTCGCGGACCGCCTCGGCGTACCGGCCGTCGGCGGCCAACCGGTCGGCGAGCGGGAGATGCCCGGTGGCCGGCGTGGCCGGTGCGTCCGGCGCGACGGGCGCCGGATCGGCCGCCGGCGCGTCGGCGGCCCGCCGGCGGCGTCGCAGTCGAGGCCAGCGCAGGCGGGGCAGCCGCAGGCGGGGCCAGCGCAGCCGCAGGCGGGGCAGCCGCGGTCGGGGGAACCGGCGCGGCACCCACGCGGGGAACGTGTACCAGGCCGCCGCGACCAGGCCCGCGAGGGCGACGAGCAGCAGCGTGACCAGCCACAGCGGTACGCGGTCGCCGAGCGCCGCCGTGGTCTCCGTCCACCACCGGCTACCGGTCATCGCTCCGCCGCCAGGAGGACCGGTGCGGGCGTCCCGGCCGGCGCCCGGGCGAGCAGGATGTCCAGCCCCTCGGTGCGGATCCGGGTCTCCAGGTGCAGCACGGCGTCCAGGCAGGCCAGCGCCGGGTACGCAATGGCGTTCACCGCCGCCCAGGTCAGCAGGGCGGCCGGCACGGCCCGGTCGGCGTCGACGAGGTCGGTCCCGCGCAGTCCGAGGATGATCCCGCTGGCCAGGCCGACCCGCAGGACCCACCAGCCGAGGTAGCCGAGCAGCCGGATCAGCCCGGCCCGCGCCCCGTCGCGAGTCGCCAGCGCGGCCGCCCGGGGCAGGACGCGTGGCAGCGCCACCCGGTCGACCACGAGCGCCGGCGCGACGGCGCCGAGCAGCGCGAAGCCCACGAACCAGGCCGGCCCGCAGAGGGCCGCGGCGAACATGAGGGCGCCCACCGCGACCGCGTACAGCAGGGCGGCCCCCCACCTGCCGCCGACCGGGCGGAGCACCTCGCGGGGACGGGCGGTACGCCCGAACAGCGCCGCGCCGGCGGCGCGGGCGGCCGGGTTGCCCAGCAGCGCGACGATCGTCGCCTCGGTGGCCGCGCCGGTGCCGAGCAGCAGCCAGTACGTGCCGAAGGACCCGTCCGACCACCACCACACCGGCGGGGCCGTGCCGGCGGCGAGCCGCAGCGGGAGCAGCAGCAACTGCTCACCCACGGCGAGGACGGCGGCGAGCGGCAGCAGTACGCGGGCCTGCTCGCGCAGGAGCAGCACGGCCGAGTCCAGCAGCTCGCCCACGGTGAGCGGGCGGCGGGGGAGTACGGCGATCGGGCCGACGTCGGGCACGCGTACTCCCTGGGGACGGACGGTGGTGGCGCGCGACGGCGCACGCGGGGATCATGGTGTCACGCCCGGTGCCGATCCGGTGGACCCGCAGGTCGGTGCCGGCGTGCGGTCGCCCGGTGCCGCGGAGGACTGTGGCAAGCTTGCCGCGGCGGTACCGTGCCGGGTGACGCCGGTCCCACCGACACTGAATGGGGATGGAAGATTAATCCCATGAGAGCCCGGGTACTGGTGGTCGACGACGACCCCGCGCTCGCCGAGATGCTCGGCATCGTGCTGCGCAGCGAAGGATTCCTGCCCTCCTTCGTCGCCGACGGTGAGCGCGCCCTCGCCGCGTTCCGCGACAACCGGCCCGACATCGTCCTGCTCGACCTCATGCTGCCCGGGATGAGCGGTATCGACGTGGCCCGGGCGATCCGGGCCGAGTCCGGCGTGCCGATCGTCATGCTCACGGCCAAGAGCGACACCGTCGACGTCGTGCTCGGCCTGGAGTCCGGGGCCGACGACTACGTCGTCAAACCGTTCAAGCCCAAGGAGCTGGTGGCCCGGATGCGGGCCCGGCTGCGCCGGGGCGAGGACGTGGCGCCGGAGATGCTGACCATCGGGCCGCCCGGCAACCAGATCAGCATCGACGTGCCGGCGCACACGGTCAGCCGCAACGGCGAGGAGGTGAAGCTGACGCCGCTGGAGTTCGACCTGCTGGTCGCGCTCGCCCGCAAGCCGCGCCAGGTCTTCACCCGTGAGGTGCTGCTGGAGCAGGTGTGGGGCTACCGGCACGCCGCCGACACCCGGCTGGTCAACGTGCACGTGCAGCGGCTGCGGGCCAAGATCGAGCCGGATCCGGAGCGACCCGAAATCATCCTCACCGTGCGGGGCGTGGGCTACAAGGCGGGCACCGGATAACCTGGGGCGCACTGTGGCCTCCTCCCCGCTCCCGCCCCCCGACACCGCGACGGCCCGCACCCGCGGCGCCGCTCGCGAGCTGTGGCGCGCGGTCGCGGGGCGGGTGGCGCGGACGGCGGCGGGTGTGCACCGCACGTGGCGGCGGTCGCTCCAGTTCCGGGTCGTCACCATCACGCTGGTCGCCTCCAGCGTGCTGGTGGGCGGCTTCGCGTACCTGATCGCCGACAAGATCACCAGCATCCTGCTGGAGAGCGCCAAGACCGACGTCAAGCTGCGGCTGGAGAGCGGCGCGGACTACGCGACCAAGCAGGTCGCCCTCTACAACCAGCCGCAGGAGGCCCAGCTCCAGGAGACCATCGAGGGCACGGTCAACTACCTCGCCGGCGGCGACCCGCAGCAGACCAGCGGGGTGGTCGTGGTGATCACCGCGCAGGACTTCCCCGTGATCCAGAGCCGGACGGCGCCGGCGGTCGACGGCGTGCAGCGGCTGATCAGCCCGGAGCTGCGGGAAGCGGTCGCCGACGGCAACGTGGCCAGCCAGATCGCCACGGGCCGGCTGACCGGCGAGCGGACGAAGTACCTGGCGTACGGCTCGCCGGTGCCGACCCGGTTCGGCCAGATCGAGCTCTACTACCTCGTGCCGCTGGCCCGCCAGGACGCCACCGCGGCCGACGCCCGGGCCACGGTCGTGGCCACCGGCGTGGCCCTGGTGGTCCTGCTCGGGCTGCTCGCCGCGCTGGTCACCCGGCTGGTGGTCAACCCCGTACGGGTGGCCGCCCGCACCGCCCAGCGCCTCTCCGCCGGCCTGCTCGACCAGCGGATGGTGGTCAACGGCGAGGACGACCTGGCACTGCTGGCCGCGTCGTTCAACCAGATGGCCACGAACCTCCAGCGGCAGATCCTGCGCCTGGAGGAGATGTCCCGGCTGCAACGCCGGTTCACCTCCGACGTGTCGCACGAGCTGCGGACGCCGCTCACCACGGTCCGGATGGCCGCGGACCTGATCTTCGCCGAGCGGGACGGGTTCGACCCGGCGGTCGCCCGCAGCGCCGAACTTCTCCAGGCCGAGCTGGACCGGTTCGAGGAACTGCTCACCGACCTGCTGGAGATCAGCCGTTTCGACGCCGGCTTCGCGATGCTCGACGCCGAGCCGACCGACCTCGTGCCGATAGTGCACCGCGTGGTCGAGCGGTTGACCGGGCTGGCCGAGCGGGTCGGCGTGCCCATCGAGGTGGACCTGCCGGAGCACGAGGTGATCGCCGAGGTGGACCCGCGCCGGGTCGAGAGGGTGCTGCGCAACCTCGTCGGCAACGCCGTCGAGCACGGCGAGGGCCGGCCCGTGGTGATCCGCCTGGGGGCGGACGAGACCGCGGTGGCGATCACCGTACGCGACCACGGGGTGGGTCTGAAGCCGGGCGAGGAGAAGCTCGTGTTCAACCGCTTCTGGCGCGCCGACCCGTCCCGGGCACGGCAGACCGGCGGCACCGGGCTCGGCCTGTCGATCAGCCTGGAGGACGCGCGGCTGCACGGCGGCTGGCTGGAGGCCTGGGGTGCCCCGGGCCAGGGCGCCCAGTTCCGGCTCACCCTGCCGGCCCGGGCCGGCGACCGGCTGACCACCTCACCGCTGCGCCTCGTGCCCGAGGACGCCCGCCTGCCGTACGGCGGCCCGGGCGACGCGGCTCCGCTGACGATCGGCCCGGCCCCCGGCGGCGCGCTGGCCATCGGCCCGGCGCCGGCGCGCGAGCCGGACGCCGCGGGTGCGGAGGTGCCGTCATGAGGGTGCGTTTCGTGGCGGGGGTGCTCTGCGGGGCCCTGGCGACCGTCGCGTTCACCGGGTGCGGCATCCCCGAGCGCTCCGAGGTGCAGATCGACGAGCGGCGGGAGCCGGCCACCGAGGCCGGCTCGGTCAGCGCCTGGTCGAAGGAACCGCCGTCCCCGTCGAACAGCGGGACGGACTCGGAGGCGTTCGTCCGCGACTTCCTCTCGGCGGCGGCCGGCGAGCCGGACCGGGCGTACGACCGGGTGAAGCAGTTCGTCGCCCCGGAGTTCAAGAGCCGGATGCAGGACAAGCGGGGCAGCGAGGTCGAACTCACCGTGGTGCGGCTCACGGACGCGCCGGTGATCACCAATAACGTCGACCGCAGCGCGGCGGTGACCATCTCGGTGCAGCAGGTCGGGGTTCTCCGGGCCGACGGGAGGCTGGTGCCGCCGGTCTCCACCGAGACAACGTACGAGTTCGGGCTCCGCAGCGCCTCCCCGGCGGGCACGGCCGACGACGGCGGGGGCTTCTACATCACCGATCCGCCGAACCTGCTGCTGCTCAGCGACACCGCCCTGCGCGACTACTACGAGCCCCAGGCGGTCTACTTCTGGAACTCCGACCGGACGCGGCTGGTCCCCGACCAGCGGTACCTGCCGCTCACCGTGCCCACCGAGCGGCGGCTCAACGAGGTGGTGAAGTGGCTGGTCGACGGCCCGTCGGACTGGCTCAGCACCGGCGCCGTGGGGTTGCCCGACCGGACCGAGCTGATCAACAACGCCACCGGCGGCAACGGTCGCTGGGAGGTCAACCTCGACATGCCCGGCGACGACCGGACCCGGGCCGACCAGTTCGTCACCCAGCTCGCCTGGTCGCTTCCCGACTTAGACGGGAAGCTCGAGTTGAAGGTCCGCAACAATTCGATCGTGGTCGCGGATCTGGCCGAGCGGCGGTCCCGGGCGCTCTACACCCTCCAGGAGGGGCCGCGGCGGTACTGCGTGTACGAGGGGGCCGTCCACCCGCTGGAGATCGCCGGTGAGCCCGGCGGCACCGTGCCGCTGGACCCCGGTGCGAACCGGAACGTCGTGTCGGCCGGGCTCGCCCGCAGCGGCGGCAAGATCCTGGCGGCGCTCGTCGTGACCGGCTCGGACGGGCAACGGCTCAGCGTGGGCACGGGACCCGACCCGGTGACGGCGTTCAAGAAGGGGCCGGTGCACACCGCGATCGGCCGTCCCGTCTGGCTGCGTGCCGCCGGTACCGAGCAGCCGCGGGGCCTGGTGGTCGCCGGCGGCAGGCTCTACCGGTTCGACCAGAACGCGCAGATGACCCCCATCGCGCTGAACCTGCCCCCGGCGCCGGTGAACGCGGTCGCCGCGTCGCTCGACGGGCAGCGGATCGCCGTGGTCGTCGGTGGGCTGCTCTACGTGGCGGCGCTCAACCTCGCCGGCGGCGGGGTGACGGTCGGGCCGCCGCGGCGGGTGGCGACGTCCCTGACGAGCATCTCGGCGGTGGACTGGGGCGACGAGAACCGGCTCATCGTGGCCGGGTCGGCGGGCCGCCCGGCGATCTACGAGGTGAGCGTGGACGGCGCGGTGCAGACGCCGTTGAAGGACGACACCGGCGCCAAGGTGACCCACCTGTCGACCTACCCCGTCAACCCGACGATTCCCGTGCCGTCCGGCGCCTTCATGTACGAGGCGAACGGGGTGGCGTACCGCGGCAGCCCGGTCGAGCAGATCCAGCGCGGCGAGGTGGGTCTGGTGACGCCGCCGCCGTCCGGGGTGCGCCCCGGCAACCCGTCGGCCCCCTTCTTCCTCTACTGACGACGTGGGCGTCCTCGGCGGGCTCTGGGCGGACCTCGGCGACCTGGTGCTGCCCGCCGACTGCGCGGGTTGCCGGCAGCGCCGGCCCGGCCTGCGGCACGGCGTCTGCCCGGAGTGCGCGGCGACGCTCGACGCGCTGCGCCCGCGGCCCGTGCGGCCCACGCCCGCCCCGCCGGGTCTGCCCCCGTGCGTCGCCCTCGGCCCGTACGCCGGTCCGCTGCGGGAGGCGCTGCTCGCGTACAAGGAACACGGCCGGCACGGGCTGGCCCGGCCGCTGGGCGCGCTGCTCGCCGAGGTGGTGGCCGCGGCCGTCGGCCCGGTGCGTCCCGTGGTGCTGGCCCCGGTGCCCGACACCGCGGCGGCGGCCCGTGCCCGCTACGGCGACCACATGGACCGGCTCGCCCGGCGCTGCGCCGACCGGCTGCGCGCGGCCGGCTGGCCGGTGCGGGTGCTGCGGCCGCTGCGGGCGCTGCCCCGGCCGGACTCGCTGACGCTCGACAGCGCCGGGCGTGCCGCGGCGGCCGAGGCGGCGTTCCGCGCCCGGCCGCGGGCCGACCGGGCCGGCGACGGCGTGACAGTGGTGCTCGACGACATCGTCACGACGGGCGTCACCCTCGCGGCGGTGAGCCGGGTCCTGGCCGCCACCGGGCGTGCACCGGCCGTCGCCGCGGTGCTCGCGGCGACCGAGAAACGGCACCAGTCGTAACCGTTCGTGTTTCAGTTCCCCCCGATCGTGTACGACTCGCGAAAAAACATGGCGGTCTTCGCGACTACAGGTGACTGCCTGGAGAACAGGAGTTAGCGTCGTGGTGTCGGGGGTAGGAGGGTCAACCCACCCGCTCCCGGCGGTGAAAGGAGGCGTAGCCGCACTGACCGGTCGTACGCCGAGCGGGGCCTCATCCCTAGGGGCGAGCGACCGGGTAACCGATCGAAGACCGTCCGAGCCAGGGAGGTCACGTGGACATCGTGGTCAAGGGCCGAAACGTCGAAGTGCCGGACCATTACCGGGTGCACGTAGCCGAGAAACTCGCCAAGATCGAACGCTACGATCACAAGCTCATTCGGGTCGACGTGGAGCTGTTCCACGAACGCAACCCGCGCCAGGCCGACCACTGCCAGCGAGTGGAGATCACCTGCATCTCCCGTGGCCCGGTCATCCGCGCCGAGGCCTGCACGAACGACTTCTACAGCGCGTTGGACGCCGCCATCGCGAAGCTCGACACCCGACTGCGCCGGGCGGCCGACCGGCGCCGGGTGCACCGGGGCCGGCACGCTCCCCTCTCCGTCGCCGCCGCCACCGCCGACCTGCCGGTCACCGACCTGGGGGCCGACGCGCTGGGCGCGCTCAGCGACAACGGCCGCGCCGCCACCGCCGTGGCCGAGCGGGTCGACACCGAGGAGGAGTACGACGACCAGCCCTGGCACATCGCGCGGGAGAAGGTGCACACCGCCGAGCCGATGACCGTCGACGACGCCCTGTTCCAGATGGAGCTCGTCGGCCACGACTTCTACCTGTTCCTCGACAAGGAGTCCGGCCGTCCGAGCGTGGTGTACCGGCGCCGCGCCTACGACTACGGCATCATCTCGCTGGCCATCTGACCCGGGCCGCGGCGATCAGGGAGCCGCCGTCCGCGGCTCCCTGGTCCCGTGAGCGTCAGCGTGGCTTCCGGCCCGGCGCAGCGCGGCTTCCAGCCCGATGCCAGCGGGCCTTCGGCACCGCGTCGGCGCGGCTCTGGGGAGAGCGTCAGCGCAGTTCCTCCGGCAGCAGGCCGAAGACCAGGTCGTCGAGCCGGGTGCCGGCCAGGCCGGGAAGCCGGCCGCGGAGGAGGCCCTCCCGACGGAAGCCCACGTTCTCGAGCACCCGCTGCGACGGGACGTTGTCGGGCACGGTGGCCGCCGCGAGGCGGGCGAGGCGGGCCGGCCCGAACGCCCAGCCGGCGAGGAGCCGGACGGCCCGGGTGGCGTACCCGCGGCCCCGCCACTGCGGCAGCAGTGCGTACCCGATCGTGCCCTCGCCGGCGGCCGCGTCGCTCAGGGACAGTCCGCAGCTGCCGGCCGGGTCGCCGCTGGCCGCGTCCAGGATGAGCATCCGGGCGATGTCGCCCGTGAGCCACTGGCTCTCCGCGAGGCGGCACCGCCGCTCGATGGCGGCGCGGTCCGGCGGCACCGGGGGCGCCTGGTTCGCCACCACCTCCGGCCGGGTGTGCAGCCCGTACATCAGGTCCACGTCGTCCGGGCCCAACCGGCGCAGGGTCACCGTCCCGTCGGTCAGGTGGCCGCCGGGGAGGTCGGGCAGCAGCCGCGGCGTGGGGCCGGCCGGGTCGTCGGCGAGGCGTACCCAGGCCAGGAGGTCGTGCCGCCCGCCGCCCCGGGACGGGTTGGCGGCGCGGCGTACGCCCTCGAACCGGAAACCGGCGGCCAGCGCCACCCGCTGGCTGGCCGTGTTCTCCTCGTGGGTGAGCAGTTCCAGCCGGACGACGCCGGTGGCGAAGGCGTGCTCCGTGAGCGCCCGGGTGGCCGCCTGCGCCACCCCGCGCCCCCGCGCGCCCGGCGTCACCCAGTAGCCGATCTCCGCCTGGCCGCGGGTGGGCACCGGTTGGCTGAGCCCGACCCCGCCGAGCAGCCGGTCGGTGGCGGGGTCGGCGACGGCGTACGCGGCGCCACCGCCGGCCCAGGCGGCCGGCGCCCCCTCGGTGATCCACCAGTGGGCGTCGGCCTCGGTGTACGGGCTGGGCATCCCCGAGATGAAGCGCCGGGTCAGGGGGTCGGCGCAGCCGGCCACCACGTCGGCGGTGTCGTCGAGGCGGAACGGCCGCAGCCGCACCCCGTACGCCTCGACGATCTTCGGCGTCACGTCAGGTCCCCGGCGAGCAGCGCGCCCACCCAGACGTCGATCCGCTCGCCGCGGTGGGTGAGGCCGCCCCGGGCCGTGCCCTCCACCGTGAAGCCGGCCTTCTCGGCGACGCGCCGGGAGGCGGTGTTGCCCACGTTCGCCCGCCACTCGATCCGGGCCAGGCCGAGGGTCGTGAAACCCCAGGTGCAGAGCGCCGTCAGCGCGGCCGGCATGTAGCCCCGGCCGCGGGCGTGCGGGGCCGTCATGAAACCGACGTCGGCCAGCAGCGGGTCGCTGGCGGCGAGCCGCAGGTCGATCGAGCCGGCGTAGCGGTCGTCGGCGTCGGCGATCACGAAGGCGGCGCCGGTGCCGGCGGCCCAGGTGCCGCGTACGAAGTCCAGGAACGACTCGGCGTCCGACCGCTCGTACGGGTCGGGAACGGTGGTCCAGCGGAGGGTGTCCGGGTCGCGGCAGGTCCGCACGACCGCGTCGAGGTCGCGTTCCTCCATGGGGCGCAGCCGTAGTTCGGCGGCGTCGGCCGTGGCGAAGAGCACGGGCTGCGGCCGTCCGAAAACGGCGGCCCGGCGGGCCTCCAGGCTGCCGGGGCCGGCGGGGCCGGGTGTGCCCGGTGCGGGTACCTCGCCGGGCAGGAGGGAGCCGATCCAGCCCTCGGGCCGGCCCTCGGGAGCCGGGTCGGCGAGCCGGAGGCGGCCCTCGACGCGGAACCCGGCCCGGAGCGCGACCAGCCGGGACGCGTGGTTGCCGACCTCCGCCTGCCAGACGAGCCGGCGCAGTTTCAGCGCGTCGAACGCCCACCGGGCCACCGCGCGGGTCGCCGTCGTCGTGACACCCCGGCCGCGCGCCCAGGGGGCCGCCCAGTACCCGATCTCGGCGCTGCCGAGGCGGGCGTCGAGGGTGACCAGTCCGCAGGAGCCGAGCAGTTCGCCGGTGGTGGCGTCGCAGACCGCGAACGGGGCGCCGGTGCCCTCGGCCCAGGCCCGGGGCGCCACGTCGGTGACGAACTCCCTGGCGTGCTCGGGCAGGTACGGGCGGGGTACGGTGGTCCAGCGCTGGATGTCCGGGTCCTGGCAGGCGCGGTGGACGGCTTCGGCGTCCTCGGCGCGCCACGGGCGCAGCAGCAGGTCGTCCTCGCTGATCTCCACGGGCTCCACCCGAGCATCGTGCCGGATCGTTCGCCCACGGCGTAACCGGATATCCCCCGACCATCGAACCGTCTGAGCGTTACGTCCTTTTTGCCGCTCCTGTCCCCCGCCACCAGTGACCATCACCCCGATGGAGCGCCTACGATGGTTCGAGACCGTCTAGGGGAGCGTTGATCCGTGTCGATTCTGGAAAGGGTCCTCCGCGCTGGCGAGGGCCGTATGCTGCGTCGGCTGAAGGCCATCGCGGCCGCCGTCAACTCGATCGAGGACGACTACGTCAACCTCACCGACGCCGAGCTGCGTGGCATGACCGATCAGTTCAAGGAACGGCTGGCCGACGGCGAGACCCTCGACGACCTGTTGCCGGAGGCGTTCGCGGTGTGCCGGGAGGCCGCCGCCCGGGTGCTCGGCCAGCGCCCGTACGACGTCCAGGTGATGGGCGGCGCGGCACTGCACTTCGGCAACATCGCCGAGATGAAGACCGGTGAGGGCAAGACCCTGACCTCGGTCATGCCGGTCTACCTGAACGCGCTCGCCGGCAAGGGCGTGCACGTCGTGACGGTCAACGACTACCTGGCCCAGCGCGACGCCGCCTGGATGGGCCGGGTGCACGAGTTCCTCGGTCTCACCGTCGGCGTGGTCCTGCCCAACCGGCCCGCCGAGGAGCACCGCGCCGCGTACGCGTGCGACATCACCTACGGCACGAACAACGAGTTCGGCTTCGACTACCTGCGCGACAACATGGCCTGGTCGAAGGAGGAGCTGGTCCAGCGCGGCCACTTCTTCGCGGTGGTCGACGAGGTCGACTCGATCCTGATCGACGAGGCCCGGACCCCGCTGATCATCTCCGGTCCGGCCGAGCACTCCGCCCGCTGGTACCAGGAGTTCGCGGCCGTGGTGGCCCGGCTCCAGCCGGGCAAGGACGGCGAGGGCGACTACGAGGTCGACTACGCCAAGCGCACCGTCGCCATCACCGAGCGCGGCGTGGCCAAGGTCGAGGACCGGCTCGGCATCGACAACCTCTACGAGTCGGTGAACACCCCGCTCGTCGGCTACCTGAACAACGCGATCAAGGCCAAGGAGCTCTACAAGCGCGACAAGGACTACATCGTCAGCGACGGCGAGGTCCTCATCGTCGACGAGTTCACCGGCCGCATCCTGCACGGCCGCCGCTACAACGAGGGCATGCACC
>Ga0164243_10011658_pt1 | contig 12516 bp, 12 predicted proteins | sample OricompcompostOP_FD_108781 | JGI IMG/M metagenome (GOLD analysis project Ga0164243, IMG submission 108781) | Organic Plus compost microbial communities from Emeryville, California, USA - Original compost - Organic plus compost (OP) | ecosystem: Engineered > Solid waste > Mixed feedstock >...
AGACGCGTCAAATCGCGCGTGCGGTAGCGAATGATGGGCATTGCCTCTTTCGTCAACGAGGTGAACACCAGCTCGCCCGACTCACCGTCGGCCACGGGCTCTCCCGTTTCCGGATTGATGATCTCGGCATAGAAGTGATCCTCCCACACCACGGGGCCGTCCTTGGTTTCCACGCATTCGCTGGCGACGCCCGGCCCCATGACTTCCGACAATCCATAAATATCCACTGCATCGATCGCCGCCTCGGTTTCGATATCCTGGCGCATCTGCCCCGTCCAGGGCTCGGCGCCAAAGATGCCGATACGCAGCGAGCTCTGACGCGGGTCAATCCCCTGACGGCGTTGTTCCTCGAGGATATTGCAGAAATACGAAGGCGTGACCATGATGATGTCAGGATTGAAATCATTGATCAGTTGCACTTGCTTTTCGGTTTGGCCACCCGACATGGGAATTACCGTGCAACCGAGCCGCTCCGCCCCGTAATGCGCGCCCAACCCGCCGGTGAACAACCCATAGCCATAGGCAACATGCACAATATCGCCCGCCTTGCCCCCAGCCGCGCGAATCGAGCGCGCCACCAGATTCGCCCAATTATCCAGGTCTTGCGCGGTATAACCCACCACAGTCGGCTTGCCCGTCGTGCCGCTGGACGCGTGCACGCGCGACACCCTTTCGCGCGGTACGGCAAACATCCCAAACGGATAGTTGTCGCGCAGATCTTTCTTGGTCGTAAAGGGAAACTTGGCGATATCCGATAGCTGTTTCAGATCATCAGGATGCACACCGGCCGCATCAAACGCCTGCTTATAGTGCGGCACATTTTGATAGGCGTGAGTCACTGTCCACTGCAGACGCTGCAGCTGTAAAGCCTCGATTTCGTCGCGGCTGGCATGTTCGATGGGATCCAGTCCGGGCTTGCTCACGGTATTGGACATGGTGTTGTCTCCTGAAATACTGTACGGCTTCTCGCCGCTTTATCAACGTAATCAACAAGTATGGCGAGGCCGCAATACCCGGGTATGAATGACCGTCAACGCTCTGGTGCCGTGCCGACGATCTGGCCTTTGATGCGATAGGAGCGCCCGCGGAACAGGGCCAGTTGTTTTCCGTCCTGATTGGTAATGGTGACGTCATAGACGCCGGTGCGCCCCGCCAGTGAGCGTTCTTGCGCCACGGCTGTCAACACGTCTCCGGCAAATCCAGGCGCCAGAAAATCAATCGTACATCCAGAGGCCACCGTGCTGACATTGCGCGAATTGCACGAAAAGGCAAAGGCGCTGTCCGCTAAAGAAAACAAAAAGCCTCCGTGGCACGTCTGATGGCCATTGAGCATGTCTGGACGCACCGGCATCGTCAGACGCGCATAGCCTGGCGCAATCTCGACGACCTGCATTCCCAGGCCCTGGCTGGCTGCGTCAGCCGCGTACATCGTGGCCCCGACTGCTTGCGCCAGAGCATGGGGATCGGTAGGGACATCAAGATCCTGATTCGATGCCGAGGAGGTTGTCAGTCCTGTGTGCATGTCAGTATGCATATCTCTAGGTTGCTGTGAAACAGGAGCCCCGAAGGCTCGGGGCTGTCGGCAATCACTGTCCTTTGAACTGCGGCTCGCGCTTGGCCATGAACGCAGCTACGCCTTCCGCATAGTCGGCACTGCGTCCCAGTTCGCGCATCAAATCACGCTCCAAGTTCAACTGCGTCGCGAGATCATTTTGCAGGCTCACCTGCATGGCCTTTTTCGTGCTGGCCAGTCCACGCGTCGGCGCCGACGCAAAATGCGTGGCCAATTTGTCCAAGGTCATCTCGAATTCGACGTCCGGTACACATTGCCAGATTAGACCCCAGTCCTGCGCCTGGCGAGCGGTGAGCTTGTCGCCCAACATCGCCAATCCCATGGCGCGCGCACGCCCCACCAGACGAGGCAGCACATACGTCCCGCCCGTATCCGGGATCAAGCCGAGACGGCAGAACGATTGAATGAAACTGGCGGACTCCTTGGCGATCACGATATCGCCGGCAAAGGCCAGATTGGCCCCTGCCCCTGCTGCAACGCCATTGACGCCCACGACCACGGGCAAAGGCAACGCATTCAAACGGCGCACCAATGGTGCGTAGAATTTCTCTACCGTCTCGCCGAGATCAGGAGGAACACCGTCGGCGGCCATCTGACGCTCGCTCAGGTCCTGGCCCGCACAAAACCCGCGCCCGGCGCCTGTCAGGACCAGTACGCGCGCGCCCTCGTTCTCGACTCGTGCCAATGCATCGGCTACCTCGCCGTGCATGGCAGCCGTGAAGCTGTTGAGTTTCTCGGGGCGGTTGAGCGTCAGACGCGCGATGCCGCCAGACAGATCGAACAGAATGCTCTGATAGGTCATGGAGTCCGCTCCTGTTAGACGTGACGGCGCGTCTGCACAACGCGAAAGCGGTTGGACACAAATGCCGAGTCCGACAACGCCGCATTGGCCGCCGGATTGGCGCCCGTACCATGAAAATCGCTGAACGCGGCAGTCTGGTTCACGAACACGCCACCCGTCAGATTCAACGACAGCGCCACGCCCGACACCTCTGCTGCATCCTGGATCTGCGCCGCGACCTCGTCATTCGTCGTGTAGGCGCCAAAGGACAGTGCGCCATGCTGGATCACGCTGTTGCGAGCCAACTCAATACTGTGTGCGGTCGAGTCCGTCGCTACAACGAACGCAATCGGCCCGAACCATTCCTTGCTGATGTCAGGATTGCTGGCATCGGTACGCAGCACCAACGGCGTATGCACCCGCGCGTTTTCAAATTGAGGATGCGTCAGCGACTGGCTGTCGACCACGACGGGCAGGCCCAATGCGCGCGCCTGTTCGATGCGTTGAACAATGCCTTCGTTTTGAATCGCACCAGTCAGCTCCACGGCCTTGGCAGGATCGGCGCACAGTTTGCTGACAGCCGTTCCCAAGGCGGCGGCGACATCGTCAAAACTGACATGCCCCTCTGCCGTCTTAATACCATCGCGAGGCACGTAGATATTTTGCGGCGCCGTGCACATCTGTCCGGAATACAAGGCCAGCGAAAAAGCCAGGTTGCGCACCACACCCTTCAAATCCTCAGCGGAATCGATGATGATCTGGTTGACACCTGCTTTCTCGGTATACACCTGGGCCTGGCGAGCGTTCTGCTCCAGCCAATTCCCATTGGCGCTGCTGCCGGTAAAGTCGATGATCTTGACGGAGGGATCCTGGGCCAATTGCTGTGCGGTGTCGTCGCCCGCGGCATGCGCTGCCAACTGCACAACGTTGGGATCAAAGCCCGCCTCGGCCAGGACTTCGCGCGCCACCTGCACCGTGATCGCCAGTGGCAGAATGGCGCCGGGATGCGGTTTGACGATCACGACGTTGCCGGTAGCCAGACTGGCAAACAACCCCGGATAGCCATTCCAGGTCGGAAAGGTCGAGCAGCCGATCACTAGTGCCGTACCACGAGGCACTACCGTGAAACGCTTTTCCATCTTGATGGGATCGTTCTTGCCCTGCGGCTTTTCCCACAAGGCTACATCGGGAATGCGCGACATTTCCTGCCAGGCATAAGTCACGGCCTCCAGACCACGGTCCTGCGCATGCGGACCGCCTGCTTGAAAAGCCATCATGAAGCCCTGGCCCGTGGTGTGCTGGACCGCGTGCGCGATCTCGAAGCTGCGCCGGTTCAAACGCGCCAGGATTTCCAGTGACACACCGACCCAGGTGCGCGGTCCGGCGCGACGCCAGGACTCGAAGGCCCGAGCGGCCGACTGTACCAGCACGGCAGGCGGCACACGCGGATACGTAATATCCAAACCGAAACCATAAGGCGACTGTTCGCCACTCACAGTGCCGTCAGCACCGCTCAGTTCCAGCGGAAAAGGCTTGTCACGCAAGGCTTCGAAAGCGGCGCGCCCATCCTCGTTGGCAGTCTCGCCATAATTGCGCGGGCTGGGCGACTCGGCGAACGGACTCCAATAACCACGATCGGCAGCGGCTGCCAGGGCACGCTCTAGCACAGGCTGATGGCGCTCGAAAAATTCTGATGACACGTGCGGTCTCCGGATAAATGCGTTATTCAAGTTTCTTGATCAAAATCCAACACGAGGCGATCGCTGACAGGAAAACTCTGGCAGCTCAGCACAAAGCCGCGCGCGACTTCGTAATCCTCTAGCGCGAAATTCGCGTCCATATCGACCTCGCCTTCGATAACCTTGCAGCGGCACGTCGAACACACGCCGCCTTTGCAGGAGTAAGGCAATTCGATGCCCTGTTCCAGCGCCGAGTCCAGCACGCTGTCTTTATTTTTCTGGATGACAAAACTGCGGCTGTGGCCATCTTGCACCACCGTGACCTCGCACTGCCCTTTTCCGGGGGCAGCAGGCGTATCGCGGCCCGTGCGCAAGGCCCGTGGTCCGCGCGGCGCGCCGAACAACTCGAACTTGATCTGCGATTTCGGTACGCCGCGATCCTGCAGATGCTGCACCACGCTCTCGATCATGGTCTGTGGACCACAGACAAAAGCATAATCAATATCGGTGGCAGGCATCCATGCGGACAAAAGCTGATCGACCTTGTCGCCATCGAGCCGGCCATTGAATAGCTCGATGTCCTGGCTCTCACGGCTCATGATATAGACCAGGGAAAACCGGTCCATGTACAGGTTTTTCAGGTCCTCGATTTCCTCGCGAAACAACACCGATGACGAGGCTCGGTTACCAAAGAACAAAGTAAATCGGCTGCGCGGCTCGGTCGACAACGCGGTCTTGACCAATGAAAACACCGGCGTGATGCCGCTGCCCACGGCGAACGCAACATAGTGGCGCTGATGCTCCGGCGAAAAATCCACCGTGAAATTGCCGGCTGGCGGCATGACCTCGAGCATCTGGCCGGCCTGCAGCGCCTGATTGGCCCAGCTGGAGAATGCACCGTCATCGACCTTTTTGATCGCGACGCGCAGCACGCCGTCGCCGGGCGCCGAGCAAATCGAATAAGAGCGGCGCAGCTCTTCGCCGTCAAGCTGAGTGCGCAGCGTCAGATACTGTCCCGGACGAAACTCAAACTGCGATTGCAGCGTCTCGGGCAAATCGAAGGTCACCACCACGGCATCGCGCGTATTGCGCGCCACGGAAGAGACCCGCAGAGAATGGAAAGAATTCTGACTCATGGCGTGCTCCGGCCCTGTTCAGTGTGTTTTGAAATAATCGAACGGCTCGCGGCACGCATTGCAGCGATACAGCGCCTTGCACGAGGTCGAGCCGAAATGGCTGATCAAGCGCGTTTGCGAGGAGCCGCAGTGCGGACACACGACCAACGGCCCTGCGGCATGCCGGCTGATGCCGGATATGTCGATGGCACGCTCGGCCGGCGCCGCGATGCCATACCCCTTGAGCGCCGCTCGGCCACGCTCGCTCATCCAGTCAGTCGTCCAGGCCGGGGACAGTCTCGTCTGTATGCGGACCGCGGCGACACCGTGATCCGCCAAGGTCCGTTCGATGTCCTCCGAGATTTCCCGCATCGCGGGACAACCGGAATACGTGGGAGTAATGGTGACCACGCACGTGCCATCTTCCCAGGCCACCTCGCGTATCACGCCCAAATCCACCACCGACAACACCGGGATTTCCGGATCGGGCACGCTTTCGAGCCAGGTCATGACCTGGCTCGGCGACACGGTTGCAACGCCGTTCACCAGACGGCTCCTGGATGAGCGCGGGGCAACGACTGCATTTCCGCCAGCACATAGCTCAACGCCTCGGTGTGGCGGCCTTGGCGGCCTCCTTGGTAGGCCGGGTGGCCCGCGTCATCCTCGGCCGGCATCGTCAACGTGGCCTCGGCCAACACCTCTCGCACATGCGCCAGCCAGGGTCCGCGCAGGGTACCCAACTCACAGGAAATCCCGCGTTCAACCATATCATGATCGACGTCATCGTCAACGAACAGCTCACCCGTATAACGCCATGCGTCGTCGATGGCCTCTTGCATCTTGGCGTGGCTGGTCTCGGAGCCATCCCCTAAACGCACCACCAGATCAGAGGAGCGGCGCACATGATAGGTGACTTCTTTCAGCGATTTTTCCGCGACCGCGGCTACACGCTCGTCGGTGGATTGCGTCAGGCGCTGCAGCAGAAAGTAATGCCACACGTCAAAGAAAAACTGCCGCGCCAGCGTATCGCCATAATGCCCGTTGGGCCGTTCGACCAGAATCAGATTCCGGAACTCATGCGCATGACGCAGATAGGCCAACGCATCCTCGTCGCGCCCTGCGCCTTCGATTTCGCCGGCCAGCGTCAACCACATGCGCGCCTGCCCCAACAAATCCAGTGCGGTGTTGGTCAACGCCAGATCTTCCTCCAGCGCAGGCCCGTGTCCGCACCACTCAGACAGGCGTTGCGACAGGATCAGCGTGGTATCGCCCAAGCGCAACAGGTACTCAAAAAAGGGCTTGTCCATGCTCACGCCCCTTACATGTGCTTGATTTCGTCGGGCATCGGGAAAAACGTGGGATGCCGATAGACTTTGTTGCTGGCCGGATCGAACAACGGTTCTTTGTCCGCCGGACTGCTCGCCACGATATCGGCCGCGCGTACGACCCAAATGCTGAGGCCTTCGTTACGACGGGTGTAAACGTCGCGCGCATGATTGATGGCCATCTCCGCATCTGAGGCGTGCAAACTGCCCACATGCTTGTGCGCCAGACCATGCTGGCTGCGGATAAAGACCTCCCACAGCGGCCATTCCTTGCTCATGATGCCTATCCTTTAGTGTCGGGCGGCACGTGATCCGCCCTGAAATCATTCGGCTGCCGACAAACGGCTTGATATTCGTGGCGGCCTGTCGCCGCTGCGGTCATGCCGCCTTGCGCTGTGCCTGCTTTTCCGCGTAGGCCACCAAGCCATCACGCACCCAGGCGCCCTCTTCGTGGGCCTTTTTGCGTGCAGCCAGGCGCTCGCGATTGCAAGGGCCATGGCCTTTGATGACCGCATAAAACTCGGTCCAATCAATCTCGCCAAAATCGTAATGACCGCGCTCGGCATTCCATTTCAAATCGGGATCGGGCACCGTCAGCCCCAGATACTCGGCCTGAGGCACAGTCTGATCGACCATTTTCTGGCGCAGTTCATCGTTGGAAAACAGCTTGATCTTCCAGGCCATCGACTGCGCGCTATTTGGCGAATCCGCATCGGACGGACCAAACATCATCAACGCCGGCCACCACCAGCGATTCAACGCGTCCTGACACATCGCCTTTTGTTCGGGCGTACCGTGCAGGCACATCTGAATCAGCAGGTCATAGCCCTGCCGTTGATGAAAAGACTCCTCTTTACAGACACGCACCATGGCACGTGCGTAAGGGCCATACGAACAGCGGCACAACGGAATCTGGTTGATGATGGCAGAGCCATCCACCAGCCAGCCGATCATGCCGATATCGGCCCACGACAAAGTGGGGTAATTGAAAATGCTGGAATACTTGGCGCGCCCGGTCAGCAGGTCATCGACCAGATCATCGCGCGACACGCCCAGCGTCTCGGCAGCGCTGTACAGATACAGCCCATGCCCCGCCTCGTCCTGCACCTTGGCCAGCAAGATGGCCTTGCGCTTGAGCGATGGCGCGCGCGTGATCCAGTTGCCTTCGGGCAGCATGCCGACGATCTCGGAATGCGCGTGCTGCGAAATCTGCCGAATCAGCGTCTTGCGATAGGCCTCGGGCATCCAATCCTGAGGCTCGATGCGCACGCCTTCATCGACGCGGCGTTGAAAGGCCTGCTCGGGACCGGAAAGTTCATCCACATTGCGGACCTGCTTGACGCCGGTTTCGACTAGCTGTGCATACATGTTCGTCTCCTGTACGGCCGCATGCGCCTGCAGGCGCTCACACCCATCGTTTATCTGACTCAGCTTAAGGACGATTATTTAATACACAAAATCAATTGTCAAAGAAATTCTTGTATCACATCAAAAATGTGTATCATGTCCAGCATCCTGATATCCGGCCTGGATTTCGATGGCAAACACCCCTTCTTCCCTCGGCCGCTACGTCGCCCGACTGCTCAAAGACGACCCGCCTCGCGCGAAATCGCTGTGCGTCAGCCTGCTGGGCGATGCACTGGCGTGCCACGGCGGCGCCATCTGGCTGGGAGGCATCATCGAGCTGCTCGAACCCCTGGGCATCAACGAGCGTTTGCTGCGCACCAGCGTATTCCGCCTGGTTGCCCAAGGCTGGCTGCAGGCCGAGCGCCATGGACGGCGCAGCCTGTATCAGCTATCCGAGCTCGGCCGCCGCCGCACCGCGCACGCCTCGCAACGCATCTACGATGGCCCCTCCGCCCAGTGGAATGGCGACTGGACGCTCGTCGCCCTGCCCCGCCTGGGCAACAACGCCCTGTCCGAGCGCCTCGAACTGCGCCGCGAATTGACGTGGGAGGGCTTTGCCATGATTGCGCCAGGGCTTTTCGCCCACCCGCAGGCGGATGCGCATACGGCGCACGAAATCCTGGAAAAACTCGGCATTCCTGACAAGGCGCTGGTGCTGGCGGGACGTGACCTCGCGGGCGCGGGCGGGCTGCCCATCGCGAGCCTGGCGCCCCAATGCTGGAATCTGGACGCGTTGGCTGACCAATACCGTCATTTCTCTGACCAATTGGGCCCGCTGGACAAACTATTGGACGAACCCGCCGAGCCTGCCGACGCCTTTGCCGCACGGATGCTGCTGCTGCATACGTGGCGGCGCATTGTCTTGCACGATCCGCAATTGCCAGTGCCTATGTTGCCCGAGCAATGGCCTGGGCACGCTGCGCGGGATCTATGCGGCAGGATCTACTGGAAATTGTTCGATGCTTCGGAACAGTATCTGGATGCTGTGGCGGGCAAGGATAACGAGCGGTATACGCCGTTGTCGGATGAGGTGTATGCGAGGTTTGGGGGACGGGTGGTCTAGGCGGGTGATGGTGGGTGGGTGCGGGTTGTGCTGACGATCGGTGTCTCTGGCTTGCAATCGGTGTCTCTATTTAGACGTCCCTGCCGGGTGCCGGGAAGCCTCACCGGGCCTATCGCGCGGACTCGCCCCACGAGCAGGGGGCTCGGCCTCGCTGCGCGAGGCTAAATCCGCGCTCTACGGCCCGGTGAGGCTTCCCGGCACCCGGCAGGGACTCACACTAGTGGCAGGCCGTCGTTGCTGGCTGTTGATGGCCTGGGTGCTATCGTGATTTGCGGCACACCACGATCGTCATGGGTGAGGCATTTCGCCATGATCAGCGCTTGCATATATGGCATGCGACGACCGTTCAATCAAATGCCATGTCACCACCATCAAACACCCGTCCCGATGGGATCACCCGTAATGTGAAGACAGCGCGAGCCGGCGTTCGCCGTGTAAAAGGGGCACCGGCCCGTAGAGCGCGGATTTAGTCCGCGCAGCGGACCGAGCCCCCTGCTCATGGGGCGAGTCCGTGCGATAGGGCCGGCGCCCCTTTTACACGGCGAACGCCGGCGCCTAAAGAACAAGAACCGCGAAACATCGTCGCCCTCTTACACTTTCAGGAAATGCTCGCGGTAATACTTCAGCTCGTCGATGGATTCGTAAATATCCGCCAGCGCCTCGTGCTTGCTTTTCTTTTCAAAGCCCTTGTACACCGCAGGCACCCACCGGCGGGCGAGTTCCTTCAAGGTACTGACATCCAGATTGCGATAGTGGAAAAAACGCTCCAGGTTGGGCATGTAGGCGTACATGAAGCGGCGATCCTGGCTGATGGTATTGCCACACAGGGGTGATTTCCCGGCAGGCACGTGCTGAGACAGGAAATCCAGCAGCATTTGCTCGGCTTGAGCCTCGCTCAGGGTGGATGCCTTGACCTTGTCGATCAGGCCGCTTTTACCGTGCGTGGATTTGTTCCAGCTGTCCATAGCATCCAGCAGACTGTCGGGCTGATGCACGACCAGCACGGGGCCTTCGGCCACAATGGTGAGATCCGGTTCGGTGACCACCACGGCCACTTCGATGATGCGCTCTTTGCTAGGGTCGAGCCCGGTCATCTCCATATCGAGCCAGACCAGGCGATTTTCGTTCGCAGCCATATAATTTGCCTATAAAACACCACATTTTCTCATACGTAACGCCAATTCCGTGCCTCTGACCACTCTGACCCTGCTGTTTGTCGCCTTTCTGGTTGCCGATCTCTGTGTGCGCCAATGGCTGGCCATGCGCCAGATCCGCCATGTCGCCAGCCACCGAGACCAGGTCCCGCCCGAGTTCTCGCCGCGTATCGGCCTGGCCAGCCACCAGCGTGCCGCGGACTACACGGCGGCGCGCGTGCGGCTGGGGATGCTGGAACGAGTGTACGACGCAGGCATTCTGGTGGCCCTGACCTTACTGGGCGGCCTGCAGGCTATCGATCTGGCAGTGGCGCAGTTCACCTCGAATGACCTGCTGCGCCAACTGCTGTTGTTGGGCAGCGTCGCGCTATTGCTGGGGGTGCTGGGTCTGCCTTTTACGTTGTGGCGCCAATTCAAGCTCGAGGCCCGTTTTGGCTTTAACCGTATGACTCCAGGGCTGTTTGCCTCTGACTTGGTCAAAGGGATACTGGTGTCGCTCATTTTGGGCGCTCCCTTGGCAGCCGCCATTCTCTGGTTGATGGCGAGTGCCGGCAGCTTATGGTGGCTATGGGCATGGGGCTTATGGACGGCGTTCAACCTGCTGTTGCTGTTCATTTTTCCGACCTTCATTGCGCCGCTGTTCAACAAATTCACGCCGCTATCCGATCCCGATCTGGCGAGCCGGATCAAGCAGCTCGCGCAGCGCTGCGGTTTTGCACTCAATGGGCTGTTCGTCATGGACGGCTCGCGCCGCTCGGCGCATGGCAACGCGTATTTCACGGGCTTCGGCAAATCGCGCCGCATTGTATTTTTCGACACGCTGCTGGCGCGCCTGAATGCGGACGAGATAGAGGCTGTGCTGGCGCATGAACTGGGGCATTTTGCCAAGCGCCACATCGTCAAACGTATCGTGCTGAGCCTGGGCGCGGCCCTGCTGTTCTTTGCGGTGCTGGGCTGGTTGGCGCAACAACCCTGGTTCTACGAGGGCCTGGGCGTGCTGCCACGCCTGAATGGCCGCAATGATGCCATGGCGCTATTGTTGTTTTTCCTGGTAATACCCGTGTTTACCTTTATGTTGACCCCGATCGCCAGCTGGTACTCTCGCCGTGACGAGTTCGAGGCCGACCGTTATGCCGCCAGCCAAAGCTCGTCCGAACAACTCGTCTCGGCGCTCGTCAAACTGTACGATGACAACGCCGCCACTCTGACTCCCGACCCTGTGCACTCAGCCTTTTACGATAGTCACCCGCCCGCCGCCGTGCGTATCCGCCACCTGACGCAGCACGCATGAGCGCCAGCAGCCAGCCATTAGAGGGCCGTATTATTGCGGCGCACGGCCGCCACTATGTGGTGGAATTCCCCGACGGATCTCAACGCCATTGCTTCCCTCGCGGGAAAAAAGCGGGCGCTGCCGTGGGTGATCGGGTACGCGTCGCCCCTCAAGGGCGCGACGAAGGTGCGATCGATGCGATTTTGCCGCGCAGCAATCTGCTATTCCGCTCGGACGAAATGCGTTCCAAGCAGTTTGCGGCGAATGTCGACCAATTGCTGATCGTGGTCGCGGTCGAACCGACCTTTTCGGACGATCTGGCGGGGCGCGCCTTGGCGGGCGCCTGGAGCGCCGGGATCGAGCCACTGATCATTCTGAACAAGGTCGATCTGGAAGCCGGTGTCGCCGAGGCCCGCGCACGGCTGGCATCCGTGCGGGCCTTAGGGGTTCCCATCATCGAACTCAGCGCTCACGATCGACCCTCAGTACATGCCGCGCTGGCGGATAAGCTGGCCGGCAAAACCACACTGCTACTGGGCCAAAGCGGCATGGGCAAATCGACGCTGCTTAATGCACTGGTGCCCGATGCCGACGCGGCGACACGAGAACATTCGTCGGCGTTGGACATGGGCCGGCACACAACCACCAGTACGCGTTTGTATCACTTGCCTGCGCCGGGCGGCGATCTGATTGATTCCCCGGGGTTTCAAGCGTTCGGTTTACAGCATCTGTCGGGCGACGATATCTTGCGAGGTTTTCCTGAATTCACCGCGCATATTGAACGCTGCCGCTTTTATAACTGCACGCACCGGCACGAGCCGGGCTGCGGCGTCGTGGCGGCGCTACAGGCTGGGGAGATCGATGCGGGACGTTATGCCCTGTATCGGCGCATTCTCGAAGAAAGCGAGGCCGCGCAGCAGCGTTACTGACCTGCTTGGAAAGGCGGCCTGTACGGTCACCGCCCGATTGAGGCCCCACCTATATCAGTCGTCAATCCATGACGCAGCATGTGATACAGATTGCGCAACATGCCCGCAGTGGCGCCCCAAATAAAGTACTGATGCCAAGGCATGGCGTAATACAGCCTTTCCCGCCCGTCGGGCAATGGCCCCCGGTAGAGGCGGTGGTTCGCAGGGTCCGTCAAAAATG
>Ga0164243_10011660_pt1 | contig 12515 bp, 11 predicted proteins | sample OricompcompostOP_FD_108781 | JGI IMG/M metagenome (GOLD analysis project Ga0164243, IMG submission 108781) | Organic Plus compost microbial communities from Emeryville, California, USA - Original compost - Organic plus compost (OP) | ecosystem: Engineered > Solid waste > Mixed feedstock >...
TCGAATACTACGTCGTTCATTACCGGTTTTGCGAGGGGGGCGACGCGGCGGCGGGAGGAACGCCCGGCCATTTCACGCTGCGCCCCGGTCCGCAGCCGCGCCTGATCGACGACCGCCGCGACCAGGGCGGGGGAGTGTCCGTCGGCGCGCAGCCGGGAGACGATCCGCACGACGTCCGTGCTCGCCTCGACCGGCCCGAGCCCGTCGAGCAGGGCGAGGCCCTCGGGCGTGAGCAGCGCCCGCAGCGCCTCGGCATCCATCCCCCTATCCTGCCCGCCGTCTATGCGCGCGGGCTGGCAGTCACATTGAACGAGTGCTAACAAGGGCCTATAGTGGTTCTGGCACTCTGAGAAGGCGGGTGCTAACCCCTGAGTTTCAGAAAGAGGTCACACGTGTCGGTCTCCATCAAGCCGCTCGAGGATCGCATCGTCATCAAGCAGGTCGAAGCCGAGCAGGTCACCGCGTCGGGTCTCGTGATCCCCGACACCGCGAAGGAGAAGCCCCAGGAGGGCGAGGTCGTCGCGATCGGCCCCGGCCGCATCGACGACAACGGCAACCGCGTCCCGCTCGACGTCGCGGTCGGCGACAAGGTCATCTACTCGAAGTACGGCGGCACCGAGGTCAAGCTCGGCGGCGAGGACTACCTGGTGCTCTCGGCGCGCGACGTGCTCGCGGTCGTCGAGCGCTGACGATCCTTCCCCGACAGGCCCCGCGGAGCTCTCCGCGGGGCCTGTCGTCGTCCTCGGCCAGGCATGCCCGATTGGACCCTCCCGCAGTCCGGGAGCGGGGACGGCCCGCCGGTAGGCTGGATCGGTGAGCAGCGCCCCGAACCCCGACGCGGGGCGCACGAGCACCTCCGGCCTCGTCTACGCGGTGCTGTCCTACGTGCTGTGGGGCATCCTGCCGCTCTACTTCCTGGCCCTCGCGCCGAGCGGACCCTTCGAGGTCGTCGCGGTGCGCATCCTCTTCTCGCTCGTGTTCTGCGCGCTGCTGCTCACCGTCACGCGCGGCTGGCGGTCCTTCCTCGCGCTGCTCCGCTCGCCCCGCGTGCTACTCGTCATGGCGCTCGCCGCGGTGCTCATCTACGTCAACTGGCAGACCTACGTCTACGCGACCCTCTCCGGTCAGGTCGTCGAGGCGGCGCTCGGTTACTTCATCAATCCCGTCGTCACGGTCTTCCTCGGCGTCTTCGTGCTGCGCGAGCGGCTGCGCCTGGCCCAGTGGATCGCGGTGGGCGTCGCGATCGTCGCGGTCGTCGTGCTCGCGGTGGGCTACGGGCAGCTGCCGTGGGTCGCCCTCGTGCTCGCCTTCTCGTTCGGCTTCTACGGCCTCGTCAAGAAGCGCGTCGGACCACGCGTGGACGCGCTCGGCGGCCTCACCCTCGAGACCCTGTGGCTCACCCCGGTCGCGATCGTGCAGCTCGTCGTGGTCGGCGCGACGAGCGGGATCCTGATGGGCACGGTCGGCACCGGCCACACCCTGCTCATGGTCGGCACGGGCGTGGTGACGGCGGTGCCGCTCATCCTGTTCGCGGCCGCCTCGCGCCGGCTGCCGCTCATCCAGTTGGGCTTCATCCAGTTCTTCGCCCCGTTCATCCAGTTCCTCGTCGGCGTGCTCGTGCTCCACGAGGAGATGCCGCCGGAGCGCTGGGTCGGCTTCGCCCTCGTGTGGGTCGCGCTCGTCGTGCTCATGGTCGATATGGCCGTCGCCGCGCGCTCGCAGCGCCGGGCGAGTCTGGCCGAGCCGATCTGAGCCCGCGCCGCCCTTCCCGCCCGAAACCCTCCGAAAACTAAGGAGAATCCCGACGATCGGCGGCGCGTCGTCCGGCGAACACCGGCGAGTCGTCCCGTGTCTCCTTCGTTTTCGTGGGGAGGGAGGTGAGGCAGACGCGCGTGCCCGCAGCGCTAGGCTCGGCAGCGTCCCGATCCCGCGCCGAGAGGTGAGGAGCCCCCGCATGCCACGCGCCCGGCTCGCGATCCTCGTCGTCGCCCTTCTCGCGCTCGCGGGGTGCACGGCCGCGCCGACCCCGCTCCCGCCGACGCCGACCGGGTCGCCCAGCGCGTCCCCGTCGGCGACCCCGGCGCCGGGAGATGACGGTGTGCTGCGGATCGGCGCCCTCGTGCCGCGCTCGGGGGCGACCGACTTTCTCGGACCAGGCCTCCTCGCGGGGGTGAACGCGGCGGTCGCGGAGGTCAACGCGGCGGGCGGGGTCGGCGGGCATCCCGTCGAGGTCGTGGTCGCCGACTCCGGAGACGCGACGACGAAGACCGCCGAGGCGGCGTTCGCCGACCTCGTCGCGAAGGGCGTGGACGCGGTCGTCGGCCCGGCCTCCTCCGCCCTCGCGGCCCGCCTGCTGCCGCTCGCGGCCGAGGCAGGGGTGCCGCTCGTGTCGCCCGCGGCGATCTCGCCCGCGCTCGCGGCGCTCACGCCGCGCGGCTGGCTGTTCCGCACAGTTCCCGACTACGCGCACCAGGCCGTCGTGCTCGGACCCGCCCTCGTCGCCGCCGAGCAGCCCCGCGTCGTGCTCGTGGCGAGCGCGGACGCCTACGGGCAGTCCCTGCCCGGCCCGCTCGCGCGCTCGCTCCGCGCGGCGGGCGGCGAGCTGCTCGCGACCGAGCGCACGGGGTCGGACGCGGCGGCCCTCGTCGCCCGGGTCGCAGAGCGGAAGCCGGACGCGGTCGTGCTCGCGACCCCCGACAACGGCGCGGGAACGCGCGACCTCGTCGACCGGCTGAGCGCGGCCGGGCTCGGCGGCGCGCACCTCTGGCTCACGAGCCTCGACCTCGCCGACTACTCGCAGTCCCTCGCGGCCGGCCGGCTGGACGGCGCGCACGGCGTGATGGAGGGCGCGGAGCCGACCGGCGCGCTCCTTGACGCCCTCAAGCGCGCCGACCCTCAGCTCTCGATCACGCGCTACGCGCCCGAGTCCTACGACGCGACGATGCTCGTCGCGCTCGCCGCCGCGGTCGCGGGGGATCACGGCGCGGCCCTCGCCGCCGCGATCGGCGAGGTGAGCGTCGGCGGCGTCAAGTGCACCTCCTTCGCGGAGTGCGCGGGCGTCGTCGCGGACGGCGACCTGCCCGACTACGACGGCGCGAGCGGGCCTCTCGACCTCGACGAGACGGGCGGCGTGACACGCGGCTCCTTCGGCTCCTACCGGTACGGCGCGGGCAACACGGCGACGCGCGCCGCGACCCTGATCGGGTGAAAAGTCACCGAAAGTAACGATTACGGGGCGTTACAGCCTTGTAACACGTTGGTAGCATCCGCGGTTGCGCCCGCGGCTACCGTGGAGGCACGCGTTCGGCTCCGGCCGCGCGCGACCAACCTCCATCACATTCAGCAAGGAGCAATCGTGGGTGCATTTACCCGAACGGCCTCCCGTTCGCGCGGCGCCAAGGCGGCGCTCGGCGGCCTCGTCCTCCTGGGGTCGAGCGCGCTCGTCCTCGCCGGCTGCGCGTCGAGCGAGCCGGGTGACGACAGCCCGTCGACCGAGGACCTCGCGCTCAAGATCGGCACGATCCTGCCGCAGACCGGCACGCTCGCCGTGCTCGGCCCGCCCGAGTTCGCGGGCGTCGACCTGGCGGTCCAGGAGATCAACGACGCGGCCAAGGGCATCACGGTCGACGTCGAGCACAAGGATTCCGGCGACACCACGACCGACATCGCGACCCAGTCCGCGACGGCGCTCCTCGCGGACAACGTCTCGGCGATCATCGGCGCGGCGTCCTCGGGCGTCTCGATGACCTTCATCGACCAGGTGACCCAGGCGGGCGTCGTCCAGCTCTCGCCCGCGAACACCTCGCCCGACTTCACGGACTACCCGGACGACGGCTACTACTGGCGCACCGCCCCGTCGGACGTGCTGCAGGGCCGCGTGCTCGGCAACAAGATCGTGCAGGACGGCCGCACGAGCGTCGCGATCCTCTACATGAACGACGCCTACGGCACGGGCCTGGAGGGCAGCCTCAAGGAGTCGCTCGACAGCCAGGGCATCACGATCACGGGCGAGGAGACCTTCGAGCCCGCCGCGACCGACTTCACGAGCGCGATCCAGACCCTGCTCTCCGGCAGTCCGGACGCCCTCGTCGTGATCTCCTTCGAGGAGCTCAAGACGATCGCCGAGCAGCTCGCGGGCCAGAACTTCGATTTCGCGAACCTGTACGGCGTCGACGGCAACTACGGCGTCATCACGCCGGACGACACGAACGTCGACATCGCGGGCGCGCAGTTCACGAACCCCGGCGTCCTCGCTCCCGAGGAATTCCAGGAGCGGCTGCAGTCGGTCGCCTCGGAGAACCTCAACGTGTTCTCCTACGGCGCCGAGTCGTACGACGGCACCATCCTGATCGCCCTCGCGGCGCTCCAGGGCGGCGCCACGGACGGCGCGACGATCAAGGACAACCTGCAGTCGGTCTCCGAGGGCGGCACGAAGTGTACGACCTTCGCCGAGTGCGCGGACCTGATCGCCGACGGGGAGGACATCGACTACGACGGCATCTCGGGTCCGATCTCCTTCGACGAGAACGGCGACCCGACCGAGGCCTACGTGTCGATCTTCCAGTACAGCGCCGGCAACGAGTCGGCCGGCATCGACCAGGTGTACGGCAAGCTCGGCGACGACTGATCGCCACCGTGAAGGGGCCCGGCCGCGAGGTCGGGCCCCTTCCGCGTGCCGGGCGTCTACCAGCCGCAGGCGTCGCCGATGAAGGCGTAGATCGCACCGCGCACCTCGTCGGAGACGGGCAGCGGGACGAGCCCCGTCGTGCCGTCGTCGAGCTCCGCCTCGAGCGGGAAGAACGTGCCGCGCTTGTCCTCCGCGACGACGTGCGGGTTGCAGTTGTTCGGCACGAGCGCGAGCTCGGCGCGCTGCGGCGCCGCGCCCGCCGAGAGATCCCAGTCGAGCGGCCAGGAGGCGTCGCCGGATGCCGGCCGCACCAGGATCGTGCGGTCCACCGCCGCGATCCTCAGCCGCCCCGTCGCGCCGGTGGGCGTCGCGGAGAGCCCGACGATCGCGACGAGACGCCCGTCCCGCTCCTCCACGCGCAGCTCGTCGCCCATCGCGAGGGTCGCGACGCGCTCCGCGCCCTCGGCGATGCAGTCCTCGGCGCGGATGCGCGGCAGCGCGCCCTGCGGATCGTCCGGGCTCGTGACGGTCGCCTCGCCCGTCCGGCCGTCCGCGAGCTCGAAGCCGAGCGTCACGACCGCCGCGTCGGCCCCCGCGGTGCCGGCCGCCGCCTCGCAGTCGGGCGCTCCGAGCGCGACCTCGAGGTCGCGCGCGAGCCCCGCGGGCACCTCGACGCGGCGCTCCAGGGTCGCCGCGGTCGCGAACTGCGGAGCGGAGAGCGCGACGGAGGTGATCGTCACGGGCTCGTCCGATCCGTTGCTCACCTTGACCTGCAGATGGCGCGGCCCGTAGTCGTCGCGGTACTGCACGAGGGAGACGGAGACTCCCTCGAGCCGCGGCGGCTGGGCCGAGCACGACGCGAGCAGCACGGCCGTCGCCGCGACGGCCGTCAGCCGGCGGAGCGTGCCTTCTCCTGATCGGCCGCGAGGGTGCCGAGGTAGAGCTCGATGACCTTGGGATCGTTCATGAGCTCGCGCCCGGTGCCCGTGTACGCGTCCTTGCCGAGGTCGAGCACGTAGCCGCGGTCGCAGATCTGCAGGCAGCGCCGCGCGTTCTGCTCGACGATCATGACCGAGACGCCCGCCTTGTTGATCTGCGAGACGTTGATGAAGGTCTCGTCCTGCCGCACGGGCGAGAGGCCTGCGCTCGGCTCGTCGAGCAGCAGCACGCTCGGGTTCATCATGAGGGCGCGGCTCATCGCGACCATCTGCCGCTCGCCGCCGGAGAGCGACCCCGCGCGCTGCTTGAGCCGGCGCGCCATCTCGGGGAACAGGTCGGAGACGAAGGCGAGCCGCTCGCGGAAGGCGCGCGGGCGCTGGTAGGCGCCCATCTGCAGGTTCTCCTCGATCGTGAGGCTCGGGAAGACGTTGTTGGTCTGCGGCACGAAGCCCACGCCGCGGCTCACGAGCTTGTCGGCCTTGAGTCCGGTGATGTCCGCCCCGTCGAGCTCGATGCTGCCGCCGCGCACCGAGACGAGCCCGAAGATCGCTTTGAGCAGGGTGGACTTGCCCGCGCCGTTCGGGCCGATGATCCCGACGAGCTCGCCCTTGTCGACGTGCACGTTGCAGCCGTTCAGGATGTTGACGCCCGGGATGTACCCCGCGACCAGGTCGGTGGTGCGCAGCACGGTCTCGCTCATCGGGTCTCCTCCTCCGCCGCGGGCTCGGCGGGCGGGAGCTCGACGCCGGCCTCCTCGGCCTCGTGCTCGGCCTCCTCGCGCACGACCTCGGACTCCATCTCCTCGGCGACCGCGAGCCGCCCCTCGACCGTGCCGAGGTCGGTGTCGTGGTGGGCGCCGAGGTAGGCGTCGATGACCGCGGGATCGCTCATGACCGTCCCCGGCGCGCCCTCGGCGACGATCCGGCCCTCCGCCATCACGACGACCCAGTCGGCGATCTCGTTGACCATGTGCATGTCGTGCTCGACGAACAGCACGGTCGTGCCGTCGTCCTTGAGGCTCAGGATGTGCTCGAGCAGCGACTGGGTGAGCGCCGGATTCACGCCCGCCATGGGCTCGTCGAGCATGATCATGGTCGGCTCGCTCATGAGCGCCCGCGCCATCTCGAGCAGCTTCCGCTGGCCGCCGGAGAGCGATCCCGCGAAGTCGTCGCGCTTCGTGTCGAGCTTGAACCGGGCGAGCAGGGTCTCCGCCTGGGCGGTGATCTCCGCCTCGCGCTGGCGCCAGAGCGGCCGGACGAGGCCCGTGAACAGGTTCTCCCCGGGCTGGCGCCCCGCGCCGAGACGCATGTTCTCGATCACGGTCATGCCGTTCAGGGCCTTCGTGAGCTGGAAGGTGCGCACCATGCCGCGGCGGGCCACGCGGTAGGCGGGCACGCCTGCGAGGGAGGCGCCGTCGAAGGTCCACCGGCCGGTGTTCGGCTTGTCGAAGCCCGTGAGCAGGTTGAACAGGGTCGTCTTGCCCGCGCCGTTCGGGCCGATGAGCGCCGTGATCGCGCCGCGCGGCACCTCGAGGTGGCCGACGTCGACGGCGGTGAGGCCGCCGAACTGGCGCGTCACGCGGTCGGCGACCAGGATGGGATCCTTCTTCGCGCAGCCGGGCGAGGCGGCGCCGTCGAGGATCGCGGAGAGGGGGGTCTTCTCAGGCACCGAACAGCGCCTCCTTCTTCTTCCCGAAGATGCCCTGCGGGCGGAAGATCACGAGCAGCATGAGGGCCACGCCCACGATGATGAAGCGGATCGGCCCCTGCTGGACGGACGAGATCGGGATCCAGTGCTGCGAGACCGCGAGGCTCAGCAGGCCGTCCGAGAGCGACAGCACGACCCAGAAGATGATCGCCCCGATCACCGGCCCGAACACGGTGGCCGCTCCGCCGAGCAGCAGGATCGTGTAGAGGAAGAACGTCATCTGGGTGCCGTAGTTGTCCGGCTGCAGCGACCTCGGCAGGATGAACAGCGCCCCGGCGAGCCCGCCGAGCACCCCACCGAGGATGAGCGCCTGCATCTTGTAGGAGTAGACGTTCTTGCCGAGGCTGCGCACCGAGTCCTCGTCCTCGCGGATGCCGCGGATCACGCGCCCCCACGGGCTGCGCATGAGCAGCCAGACGAGCAGGCAGGCGAGGGCCACGAGGGCCCACCCGACGATGCGCACCCACCAGTCGTTCTCGTTGTAGGTGAGCACGCCCCAGCCGAAGCGGCCGTCCGGGAGCGGGTTGGTCTGATCGTAGAAGGCGCGCCCGGAACCGTTGATGCCCTGGGAGCCGCCCGTGATCCCGGAGAACTCGGGCGTCTTGACCGTCAGGCGCACGATCTCGGCCGCCGCGATCGTCACGATCGACAGGTAGTCGGCCCGCAGCCGCAGCGTCGGGATGCCGAGGATGAGGGCGAAGATCGTCGTCACGACGATCGTCATGAGCACGCCGAACCACACCGGCAGCCCGAACTGCACGACGCTCACCGCGAAGGCGTAGCCGCCGAGCGCCATGAAGCCCGCCTGGCCGAAGTTGAGCAGCCCCGTGAAGCCGAAGTGCACGGCGAGGCCGATCGCGGCGAGGGCGTAGGCCGCGGTCGTGGGCGAGAAGATCTCGCCGAACGCCAGGGGGATGAAGTTGAAGTTCATGGCGACTCCCTTATCCGACCCGCTCGCGCCGGCCGAGGATGCCCTGCGGCCGGAACAGCAGGATGAGGATCATCACGACGAGCGCCCCGACGTTCTTGAGGTTCTCGGGGATCCACATCGTCGAGATGTTCATGAACACGCTCAGCACGAGCGAGCCGACGAGCGCTCCGAAGGCGGTCCCGAGCCCGCCGAGGGTCACCGCGGCGAACAGCAGGAGCAGGATCGAGGCGCCGGTGTCCCAGCGCAGGCTCTGGTAGTAGGCGAGGTAGACGCCGGCGAGCGCGGCGAGGGCCGCCCCGCCGACCCACACGACGCGGATCACGCGCTCGACGTTGATGCCCGAGGCGGCCGCGAGCGCCCGGTTGTCGGAGACCGCGCGCATCGCCTTGCCGATCTTGGTGCGCAGCAGCACGAAGGCGACGAGCAGCAGGCACACGATTGCGATGATCGCGCCCATGAAGTCCGTGAAGCGCAGGCTGATCGGGCCGACCACGAGGAACGGCCTCGGGTCGTTGAGCAGCACCATGCGGTCCGGGCCCCAGATGAAGGCGAACAGGTAGCGCAGCACGAGCGAGAGCCCGATCGTGACGATCATGAGCGGGATGAGCCGGAGGTTGCGCCGCCGCAGCGGCTTCCAGATCCCGGCGTCCTGCAGCCAGCCGAAGGCGCCGCCGAGCAGGACCGCGATGACGATCGCGAGCCAGGAGGGCAGGCCGAGCAGGTTGCCGAAGGTGAAGGCCATCAGGCCGCCGAAGGTCACGAGCTCGCCGTGCGCGAAGTTGTTGAGGCCCGTCGTGCCGTAGATGAGGGAGAGGCCGATCGCGGCGAGGGCGAGCAGCAGGCCGAAGATGAGGCCCGTCACGACCTTCTGCAGCAGGAGCGACCACCAGTCCAGTCCCGGCGGCGCCGCAGGGCCGGAGGAGCCCTCGTCGCTCCCGGGCGGTGTCGAGGTCGGCGAGTCGGAGGGCTCGGTCGTCGGCTCCGACGGCGCGTCGGGCGTGAAGGTCGGATCGACGAGGAAGTTCGCGGGCACGTTCGCGTTGCCCGCGAACACCTGCACGGTGCGGCTCAGCGCGTTGGGCCGGCCCATCCCCGCGGGGATCGTGGACTCGTCGACCTCCACGAGGTACGAGCCGGGGTCGGGCAGGCCGACGACGACCTTGCCGTCGTCACCGGTCGCGAAGTCCTCCGAGAAGCCGTCCCCCTCGACGTGGACGCCGACGCCGGGCACGCCCGCCTTGTCGGCGTTGTCGCGGATCCAGACCTGCAGGCTCTGATCCGCGTCGTCGGGATCGATGACATCGGCGAGGGCGGGCGCTGCCGTCCCGGCGAGGAGCAGAGCCGCGAGTGCGCCCGCGAAGGTCGCGACGAGCGCCAGGCGTCTGCGCCGGGGTCGCACCGGCTGCGTGGATCGGGTGATGGCCACCGAGCCTCCCACTGAGGGTCCTGCGGGTCCCCCCGCAACGGTCTGGTTCACGCTACTGGCCGAATGTTGCCTTCGTGTTTCCATCTCGGCAACGTCTTCGCACCGTCGCGACAGCGATTCGGACAGTATGGTGCGGAATTCCCGGGGCGGGAAGCCGTTAATATGGAGTACCGGTCCGACGGGGAGCCGGTTTCCTCACGCTTCCGACCCACGAGGGACGAGATGGACCAGCACGACCCCTTCGGCTTCATCGGCCTCACCTACGACGACGTCATGCTCCTGCCGGGGCACACCGACGTCATCCCGAGCGAGGCGGACACCTCCTCGCGGCTCACCCGGCGCATCACGGTGCGCGCCCCGCTCGTCTCGAGCGCGATGGACACCGTGACCGAGTCGCGCATGGCGATCGCGATGGCGCGCCAGGGCGGCCTCGGCGTGCTGCACCGCAACCTGTCGATCGCCGACCAGGCGACCCACGTCGACAAGGTCAAGCGCAGCGAGTCGGGCATGATCACGAACCCCGTGACGACGACGCCCGACGCGACGGTCGCCGAGGTCGACGCGCTGTGCGGCCAGTTCCGCGTCTCCGGCCTGCCGGTCGTGGAGGGCGACGGCACCCTCGTGGGCATCATCACGAACCGCGACATGCGCTTCGTCTCGCCCTTCGAGAAGGACTCCACCCTCGTGCGCGACGTCATGACGAGAGCGCCGCTCATCACCGCCCCGGTCGGCATCGATCCGGACGACGCGGTCGCGATCTTCGCGCAGCACAAGATCGAGAAGCTCCCCCTCGTGGACGAGGCGGGCCGGCTGCGCGGCCTCATCACGGTCAAGGACTTCGACAAGAGCGAGCAGTACCCGAACGCGACGAAGGACGACGCCGGCCGGCTGCGCGTGGGCGCGGCGATCGGCTTCTTCGGCGACGCCTGGGAGCGCGCGGGCGCCCTCCTCGACGCGGGCGTCGACGTGATCGTCGTGGACACCGCGAACGGCGACTCGCAGGGCGTGCTCGACATCGTGCGCCGGCTCAAGTCCGACCCGGCCTTCGCCGGGGTCGACGTCGTGGGCGGCAACGTCGCGACCCGCTCCGGGGCGCAGGCCCTCGTCGAGGCGGGGGTGGACGCCGTCAAGGTGGGCGTCGGTCCGGGGTCGATCTGCACGACGCGCGTCGTCGCGGGAGTCGGCGTGCCGCAGGTCACCGCGGTCTACGAGGCCTCCCTCGCCGCGCGTGAGGCGGGCGTCCCCGTGATCGCGGACGGCGGCCTGCAGTACTCCGGCGACATCGCCAAGGCGCTCGTCGCCGGGGCGGACACCGTCATGATCGGCTCGCTCCTCGCAGGCACCGACGAGAGCCCGGGCGAGCTCGTCTACGTGGGCGGCAAGCAGTTCAAGAACTATCGCGGCATGGGATCCCTCGGCGCGCTCTCCGACCGCGGCAAGAAGACCTCCTACTCGCGCGATCGGTACTTCCAGGCGGATGTGCCCTCCGACGCCCAGCTCATTCCCGAGGGGATCGAGGGGCGCGTGCCCTACCGCGGCGCGCTCTCCGCGATGGTCTACCAGCTCGTCGGCGGCCTGCGGCAGAGCATGTTCTACGTGGGCGCGCGCACGATCGAGGAGCTCAAGGCGAAGGGCAACTTCGTGCGGATCACGCCCGCGGGCCTCAAGGAGTCCCACCCGCACGACATCCAGATGGTCGTCGAGGCGCCCAACTACCGCGGCTGAGCGCGCTCAGGGGCGCAGCACGCGCAGCACCGCGTCGAAGGCGGGCGCCGGGTCGGCGCCGTACAGCCGGGCGTGCAGGTTGTGGCCCTCGACGGTCGCGAACACCTCGGCCGAGAGCTCGGCGACCGAGCGGTCGGCGCGCACGAGGCCGCGGCGGGCGAGGGGCTCGACGAACCGGGAGAGCTCGACGATCCACTCGTCGTAGAGTCCGCGCAGCGCCTCCCGGTAGCGCGGCTCGTCGCGCACGGTGTGCGAGAAGTCCGTGATGAGCACGATCCAGGCGGCGTCGTCCGGCCCGCCGTCCTCCGCGAGCCGGCGGAACGCCTCGGCGACGGCCTGCTCGAGGGTCTCCACGCCGGGCGCCTCGGCGGCCTGCCACCACTCCGCGCGCCGCGCGACCCGCGCGAGCAGCAGCTCGAGGAAGAACTCCTCCTTGCTCGCGAAGTGGAAGTAGAACGCGCCCCGGGTGAGTGCGCTGTCGCGCACGACGTCCTCGACCGTGGTCGCCGAGTAGCCGCGCGCCGGGAACCGCTCGATCCCGAGCCGGAGGAGCTCGCGGCGGGTCGCCGCGCGCCGCGCCTCGAACTTGTTCCGCGGGGCCGGCTGGTCGTCCGTCGGCGCCGTCATGCGCTCCACAGTAGTAACTAAGCTGTCGGGGTGAGCGACATCGAGATCGGCCGTGCGAAGCGTGCCCGCCGCGCCTACGCCTTCGACGACATCGCGGTCGTCCCGAGCCGGCGCACGCGCGACCCGCAGGACGTGAGCGTGAGCTGGACGATCGACGCGTTCACCTTCGACATCCCGGTGCTCGCCGCGCCGATGGACTCGGTCGTGAGCCCCGCGACGGCGATCGCCTTCGGGCGGCTCGGCGGCCTCGGCGTGCTCGACCTCGAGGGCGTGTGGACCCGGTACGAGGATCCCGAGCCCGTGCTCGCGGAGATCCGCTCGCTGCCGGCCGAGCGTGCGACCGCGCGCATGCAGGAGCTCTACGCGGAGCCCGTCAAGCCGGAGCTCATCAAGGCTCGGCTCGCCGAGATCCGCGCCGCGGGGGTGCCCGTCGCGGGTGCGCTCAGCCCGCAGCGCACGCAGGAGCACTACAAGGCCGTGGTCGACGCGGGCGTGGACGTCTTCGTGATCCGCGGCACGACCGTGAGCGCCGA
>Ga0164243_10011661_pt1 | contig 12514 bp, 10 predicted proteins | sample OricompcompostOP_FD_108781 | JGI IMG/M metagenome (GOLD analysis project Ga0164243, IMG submission 108781) | Organic Plus compost microbial communities from Emeryville, California, USA - Original compost - Organic plus compost (OP) | ecosystem: Engineered > Solid waste > Mixed feedstock >...
AGCATCTCCTGTGCTATCTGCAAACTCCTTTCGGTATATACCTGTGCCTGTCCGGTCGAGCCGTCCGACATCTTGGGGTCTTCAAATGTAATGGGTATTCGCTTTTCCGCACCTGCAATGAAAGGACATCCGCCGTCTGCCTGCGAACAGGTCATAATGGCGACAAATGCCAATGCAGGATTGAAAGGACTATCGTATTTTTTTGAAAACCCAATGATAGGCAATGCATTATCGCTGTATTTTATGGCATATATAGGGTTATCGGTTTCCGCAATCTTGAAAATATTAAACCCTTGATTGGTCAATGTTTCCGCTACTTTCGGGAACAGTGCCGTTTCTTCCGTACCGCCCGAATAGCAATACACGTTTGGGATATCGAAGTATGCACTTGCCACCTGCGCCCAGATCTGTGCTAAATGGCTTCTACGTGAATTATGGGTACAGATAAAATTGAGGTTTATATCCTCTGCGCTGTCTGCTTTTTGCTGTACAAAGTCTATCAGCGGTTGCAGTATCGTTTTGCGTTCCTCACTTACGGTCTGGACGTCTATAATCCCCTTTATGGTTTCAGTTAAATTCTTATACATGACGGTTGGCCCTTCGTGTTTAACAACATCCCGAATTAGGTGTACAGCAAGTGCTGTTCAGTTCTGATAGTTTAACTTTTTGTTTCTCCGCAGGAATACCGCAGGCATCGCTTGCCAAGCAAGCCGTCTGTTTGTTCTTTAGGATGAAATGTTTGCCGTCAAAACCCAAGTCAAACTTGCCAATCGTTTCATTTTGGTATTCTACCTCTATCTCGGCATCTTCGATACCCAATTTTTCTTCGGACAGCTTGATAATGTTCAATAGCTTGGTCGGCTTTAATCTGTGCTCATAGTCGCCCGCATTCCATAACTGGAAGTTTACCGCTTTCTCTGTACGGACTACACCACCGCAGTCAATAAAATGCTTGGTAATCTGTCCTACTTCCGTAACATGGAAATGTTCGGGAACAAATGTTCCGTTCTCTAACTGAAATTCAACATTGTCCAATGTCGGTAGGATTTCTTTGATTTGTTCAAGTGTCATAAAAATAAGATAAGATTTGAATTTATATTAAATTATACATTGCAATATTACGATGATAAGGGTCAAAAAAATATTAAGAACAGCAACTGGTTACTTTGACCTCTTGATTGAAAAAAGCATCGAATTCCTCTTGAATTTGTTTCCAAAGTTTTTCATCAATGCAATAACATACGGATTTGCCTTCGATTGTTCCTTGAATGATACCTATACTCTTTAACTCTTTTAAGTGCTGTGAAATGGTTGCCTGTGCTAAACCCAATTCATCAACCAAATCATTACAGATACAGGCTTTCTGGTTGATGATATATTGTAGAATGGCTACCCGTGCAGGATGTCCAAAAACTTTAAACAAAGAAGCCAGTCTGTTCTGTTCGTCCGTAAATATTTCTGATTTTGTAAGCCCCATGATTATGATTTTATTATCGCAATATTACGATAGTAATTTTAAAAATCTATAAGATTTTCGATTTTTTGTCGACTGTCTTGACTTTTACAGTTGTCGTTGTGCAACATTGGAATGGATAACATATACGGTTTTGTAACCGATTTGGATAAAATGACCATAACATTGGAAAAACCCGACGTCTCAGCATCGAGGAACTAAAAAAGCATTTGGATGAAAAAACGTGCAATACACGAAAAGCAGAATAAATATTCTTAACCAAATAAAATACTGACCAGTAAGATTCGATACCGTCGCTAAGCTTTCCAAGCCGGCATAAAATAGTTCATTTGAAAAAAAAGTGGTATAATTTTCATTCTAACTCCATAACCTCCTTTTCTTCCTTATTTTTGAGGAAAACTACAATTTTGTGAATAGATTTTTCATTCTATGCTGTTTCATATTTACAGTTGAATTTGCAACTGCACAGCATTCCAGGGTTTCGGGCATTGTTAAAGATTCCTTGTCGACCACTACCATCCCTTATGCCAGTATCGGTCTTTTAGATGACAATAATCAGGTAATCGATGGGATGATCACTGATACAGCTGGTCATTTCAGTTTTTCCGGTCTTAAAAATGGCAAATACAGCCTAACTGTGAAATTCATCGGGTATGGTCAAAAGAAAACAATCTTCGAAATTGAAGGTCAAAAAAGCATAGATCTGGGAACTATCTTTATTTCCAGTGCCAACAATAGTCTGGAACAAGTTATGGTAAAAGCCGTTATTGCAGGACAGAAACATGGTAGTGATAGACAAACTTACCAAGCCAGCCAGTATAAAAATGCCATTGGGGGAACAGCATTGGATATCGTGAAAAATCTGCCTTCTGCAACCGTCGACGCCAATGGAAATATCAGCATGCGGGGCAATACCGGTGTGATTGTATTGATAAATGGAAAACCCTCTTTCTTAGATCCGGCGACCATATTGAATCAAATAGCTGCCAACGATGTTTCAGAGGTGGAATATATTACTAGTCCTACTGCTCAATTTGACCCCGATGGGAAAGGTGGTATCATTAACCTAAAGACTAAAAAATATGTGGCAAACGGGTTTACCTGGTTGCTTAACTTACAAGGTGGTCTTCCCAGTATCGACGATTATGATAATCGTGAACCCCAGAAACGATTTGGTGGCGATATTGCCTTTCAGTATAAAAAAAACAGATTGGAATTGAATGGTTCGGCAAACTATCTACGAAATGACAATGCAGGGTTTAGGGATGGTGATGTAAATACGATTATCGGGGATCGACAGACTTTTTTCCCCTCGCAAGGTGAAAGAAGTTTTGACAAATACAATTTCGGGATCCGATTGAACAGTGCTTATGAAATAACAGACAAACACTCCGTAAACTTCGGTGTACTGGCGTCGAGAAGGTTCCAGGACCGTGTGGCTGATATTCACTATACCAATAGGACAATACGCCCCTCTACAGGGGAAGAAATTTCCAGGACAAACTATTTCAACCCCAACCTTCAAAATAAACAGGGAGAATTTTATCTGCTAGATTTCTCGTATCAGTACAAAATCAATGCGGCTCATACCCTGCAATTAGGCGCCATATATGAATATGCCGATATCTACGGGTCAACAAAAAACGGAAATATTGAAAATAGGGTTGACACTGTCCAATGGACGAATAATAGGTACACTAACCCATTGCGAGGTTTGAGACTCTCTTTACAGCATAGCTGGCAATTGGAAAATGCAGCGTTATTAACAGGCTATCAATTAAGGAACGATAACCAAAAAGGTAATTTTGAATATTATACTTCCGAGAACGGAAGGAATAATTTACAATTGATCCCGGAGTTTACCGGCAAAATGAATACTTCAAACCGGGTACATGCCCTTTTTTCACAATATGATAGGGAATTTAGTAAAACAGAACTTTCTTTAGGCCTTAGATACGAATATTATCAACGGGATCTACTATTGCTGCATACCGGTCAAGAATATCCTTATTCCATTCATCAGTTATACCCTACGTTTAATTTAAAACATGATTTGGGAGCGGGTTGGTCATGGAAACTGGCTGCAGCAAGAAGAGTACAACGTAACAATAATTTTGAATTGAATCCGATCCCCGAACGGGAGCACTCCGAAACTTTGGAGCAGGGAGATCCGGAGCTACTACCGGAATTCACCACCAATGTAGAAACAGGGCTGGTCAAGAAACTTACCTCCGGAAGTCTTTTTTTGAACGCATATTACCAACATACCGAAAATCCAATCCAAAGGGTTAACGCTGTGTATGCCGATACCATCTTACACCGCGTATTTACAAACGCGGACTGGGCTTCGCGCTATGGGTTTGAGCTTGGCGGAGAAGGAAAACCACTATCTTGGTTAAGGATAAATGGCGGATTGAACCTATATAACTATAAAATTTTAGGTCAGGTATTAGATTACCGGGAGGTGAGAGCAAATCAAGATTGGGTGTACTCCATTAATGCCGGTGTCCAAGTGGATTTCCTAAAAAGCTGGAGTACAGGAATACAGGTTAATTACCTTTCAGAAAGACCGACCGTGCAAGGCATGGATTCGAAATTTGCTACCCCACATTTCAATTTAAGCAAGGGCTTCCTAAAAGGAGCTATTACGGCTCAACTGCAATGGCAATTTGTGGAACTTGGTAATTGGGGTGTAAATGAGCAACGAATCACGACATTCTCCAATGATTTCTATACGACAACTAATTACATTTATGAGAAGAATATTTTTTTAGTGAACTTAAATTTCAACCTTCATAAATTGAACCAAGTACTTAAACTTCCTAAGAGTGAATTTGGAGAAAAGGAATTCTAGGCTTCCTGCGCCTTGAATTCCCTCGGCGTAATACCGGTATACCGTTTAAAATATTTAGAGAAATTTGACTTATCAGAGAAGCCTAATTCAAAAGCTACCTCGGATATTGAATTGTTCGTATAGAAGAGCAACCTCTTGGCCTCTTTAATTATATACCCCGCCAATACTTCCGAAGCCGTTAAATTTGAATTTTTCTTGCAGGCAGCGTTCAAGTTTTGGGGGCTCGTGTTCAACTTTGTTGCATAATGAGCCACATGGTTGATGACCTTTGCATCTTCGTTGAGCAATCCACAGAATCGATGATAGATATTCTTTTGGGTAGCTGCAGCTTGTCTAGGACTGTCTATATGTTCCAAGGCTTTTGCCAAGATTACCTTGAGCAGCCCTTCCTGACATACCTTATTTTCTTCAACAGCCAATACTCCTAATAAAGCCTCCATAGTTTTGCTATCCTTAAGGTATACCGTATCAAACCGGATAATTTCATCCACCAGCCTTTTTATTTCAAAATCAAGGCTTTGGTTAATAAATATGTCTTTCACTAAAACAACAAATCCCGTTACTGGATTGACTAATTCCCAATGGTGCACATTACCCTTTCTGATCACCAATAGACAAGGCGTTTTTATTGTAGATTCCCTTCCGTCGATTACATGCTTTCCAGAAGTCGAAGATAGGAACACCAACTCCAAATAACCATTATGCTTGTGCGGTCTGGTCATATTCTTGGATTGATCAAAAGCAACGACCTTTATGAGTTTTTGTGTTACCAGTTTGTCTTTCACCTCAATTTTCTTTCTGTTTTTCATCGCTTTGTGATTATAACAACTAATCTACGATATTAAAATTGAAGAACTATCAAAGTCAATGAGTTTCCAAAGGACATCGAAGAAGTCAAATTTTGAAGGTATTCTTATTGTTTAAGGTTCAATTCTTGAACAAATCTCGCATTCATATTATGCTGTTGAAATGTGATTTAGACGAAGTTTTCTCTTTCAACGGAAACTGGCGAGGTGTGTTCGGGAAAAACGGTCATCAGATGGGGAAATCTGGGTATCGGTGAAGGCCGTCTGTTGGGATACCTTTGTCTTATCAAGAAATCAGCAGCAATCCCGAAAAAAGAAAAGAAATTGAAACCATTGGAGCAAAAGCAGCAATCGGCTCATTAGGGGACGTTAATAAAACTATAATCGCCATGGGACCTTAAAATGCACAGAGCACTCTTATTCGTATATACAAATTGTCTACAATAAGGTGATTCTTTCGTTTTTGGAACCTTCTCGACTAAAGTTCTGCTAAATATACTTCATCTCGGTAGCCCTATGGATGAGCGCTGCTACATTAGTTACTTTAAACTTTTGCAATAGATTGCGCCGATGACTTTCAACCGTAAGTGGACTTATGAAGATTTTTTCGCCTATTTCTACAGAGCTAAGTCCAGATGCCAATAGGGCAAGCACTTCTTTTTCCCTGCGGGTGATAACCGGCAGATCGCCTGTGTCCCGGCTTTTTAAGATGTCTTCGATACCTTGACTAAGTACCGTTTCGCCTTCAATAGCGTTCTTGATACCCTGTATGAGTTCGTCCGCTGCTGCATTTTTGAGAAAATACCCATTTGCACCGACATCTAACATCCGTTGGATAATGCTCCATTCGTTGATATTGCTGATCGCAATCACGACAGTGTCTTCGTGAAGCTGCTTGATCGCGGCACAGACATCGACACCGTTCTGGTCTGGTAGATTGATGTCAAGCAGTACAACGTCCACCGCATTATTTTGTAAATACCCCAGCATAGAGGTTGCATCTGTAAATTTACCGATAAACTGTATGCCCGCTACATCATGCAGCATATACTCAAACCCCTGTAGCACTACGGGATGGTCATCCACGATAATAAGTTTAATCTGTTCATTCTCCATTATAAAGGTATTTGGGTATTTGAATATTAACAGTTGTACCTTCCCCCGGATGTGAAACGGTTTCGATATCTCCATTTAATAAGGAAATCCGGTTCCGGATATTGATCAGTCCCAGTCCCTTTTTCCGATTTTCTTCTCTTTGATCCATCCCTTTACCATTGTCTTCCACGGTAACAAACAGCCAGTTGTCCAACTCACTGCATTGCAGAATGATCTTCGTAGCATTGGCGTGTTTGATTGCATTCGTCAGCAGCTCCTGGACGACACGGTACACGGTCACCCGTAATTGGTCCGGATAATTGTCTTTGATACCCAGATTTTGGAATACCACCTGCACCATTGGTGTACCCATGTACCGGCAGAGGTCCGATAAAGCAGGCGCCAAACCACCGAACCGCAGGGATTCAGGCATCATATCGTGGGCAATTCGCCGCAGTTCATCTACCGAATAATCCAGTTGGCCGACAACATCGTTAATGGCATTCTTCTCGCCCACCTGAGCCTCACCAGCTCTTGCGACAATCGATGATAACTTAAGTTTAACACCCGCCAGAAGCCCACCCAATCCATCGTGGAGGTCTTGGGCCATACGACTTCTTTCTGCCTCCTGCCCTTGAAGCATAGCGTCGTACTGACTCAGACGTTCTTGTTGGCGCATGCTACGTAGTTCTTCTTTGTGTAGCAAATTGTTCTGTATAAGTAATTTTTTGTTTTTTTTACTTATTTTCCACCAGAAATAGGCGACAAATACCGCCAGGGCCAGTCCGGCCGCTAACGAAAGCTCCCACCAGCGGCTTTTGGCTATCGCAAGTTCCTGTTGTTTATTTTTTGTTTCGAGCCGGAGGATACGGTTCTCCTTTTCAGCAGCTTTATGTTGCTTTTCTAAGTTTAAAACTTTTGTGGCCAAATCCTTTTGATAGATCGAGTCCATGATCGTTGACGCTGTATCCAATTGCTCATAGGCCGATTTGTAATTCCTCAAGTGGTATTCCAACTGCGCCATTTCATAATGGTGTAAAGCTATGCTTCTAAGCATGTGGAAAGGTCGGTACTGGTTTGATAGTTCGAGGTAATGTTTGGCCAAGGCATAGTCGCCGCGTTCTTTATACAATAGATGAAGTTCGAAGTTGAGATCCATCAGCATATATTGATTCCCTAACTGCTGGGCAGCGGTAACTCCTTTACGATAGCTTTGCAGGGCTTTTTGATAATCCTTTATATGTCTGAAATAGGTTAGCTTAGTACGATAAAAGGCGGGGATAGCGGTTGAATGCGGAATGATCTTTACGAAGCGCTGGGCACTATCTATGTGTATTTTTGCCCGTACGTAATCCCGCAAAAGCACGGCATTTTTAGCGCTATTACTAAATATTTCAAGTTTATGTTCGGCCTGTCCAGGTAGGTTTCGTAATGTATGCAATGCTTTTTGGTAGTAATCAGCGGCACCGGCATAGTCTTGTACGTCAGCAAGTTGTGTAGCCACATTTTGAAATTGGTAAGCGACCTGGGCACTGTCACCCGCGTGGCGGGCATAAGGCAAAGTTTTGGTCAGAATGGTATTCATAAACTCCTTACCCTTATCCTCGGATTGGATAAGGACGCCGTAATTGTTCCACAATTTTGCCCGGTACCGATAGCTTTTCTGTGACTGGTCTGTTGCCAACAAGGAATCCGCATGAAGGAATACTCTTTTTGCTTGCTGCTGGTCATACTCCATTAAGATATTGGCACGATAAAGCTGATACAACCCCTGTTGAAAAGCAATTGGAGATTTTCCCATCTGTTGGCGGGCTGCTTCCAGATATTTATACGCTTTTGCAGTATCGCGGTCACTCCAAAAGATGCTGACCCCTAAAAGTCCCTCTATTTTCAGTTCTGTTGTAGGGGCTTTAAGGGCACTATTCAATAAACTGTCGGAATACTGCTGAACAGCATCCTGCGCTTGGGAAATACGAAAACCGAATGCACAGAATGCAACTAACCAAGCTATGAATAGTTTGAAAAATCTTTTGTGATTCGTGTCTTTATTTTCCATTCTGCATTTGTTTTTTTGGCTTAATTGAAATGTGTTTTGTTCGGTCATCTACCTATCAAATTTAACCCCATTTTTTCCGATAGGCAAGCTTGATCCGTTCTTTCTTGTCCATTTCACTTATATGTGATCAAAGTTACGCGACCTGCTTATTGGCTACAATCCTCGAAAACAAGGATTTTAATATGGGCGCAATCGGAGACTGGTTAAGATGCTCTCCCATAATTTCAGTGCTTGCCTATTACCAGTGAGCGAGGGAGCGCCTGGTCCGTCCTCAGTCCGCATGGACAACCGCATGTAGGGATACTCCATAGATCCCTTTATACCATATGTTTTCCATTCGAAATCATAGATCGTCTTACCGCCTTTCTTCATACGGTTTCGCCTCAAATATTCGCGGCCTTTGGCCTCACCGATAGAACGGCTCCGGTTTTTCAACGTTTTTGTATGGAAGTAATTGGCGGAAGAAAGGCCAAAAGGCGTCGCCCTATCGGAAAAGTCACCGGGGTTATTGGTTACATACGATTCCAGAGCAACCACCACATCGGGATATTCGGGGAATCGCATAACAGCGGTGTACTCTTCCCGATTGGTCTTGTTTGTCATGATCAAACCTTCATTGATACAAAAGCCCGGCTCGGTAGGTATTTCCATGGGGGCACGATAGCGTAGTTCACCGTAGCTGCTTCGCTGAACTTTTGCTGCCTTGATCCGCGATTCCTGGTTCGCGTTTCCCGGTCCGGTAAAAACGTAGAGCGTTTGGCGTTCCTCTATATATTGAAACGTTTCATATTTATACACGTACCTGCCGGCTGCGCTGTTCCAGGAAACCAACGTGATGCAGTCGCGCGTGATGGTGTCGGTATCAACCAGCATGGAGCCGCCTTTGTTGTGAGGAGTTTCATCTAAAACTTGTCGCCGGGCAGCTACTGTATCGAGGAACTGAGCAAATGATACGCCGGTCAGTGTATTAACTTTGGCACCTTTCGTCATATATTCGGCTTCGACCTTTGTGCCATTAGGCAGGTCAATGAGGTAACGCCCCAAACACCATGTGTCAAAATCGGTACGACTAGTAGATTGAGCTTGAGATTGGGATATACCGATCATCCATGCAAAGATTGTCGGCAGCCAATATGCAAGCTTACAGGTTCTATCATATTTTGTCATTAATGGTAAATAGTATTGATTTTATTGCACGGAAAGCTTGATTGGAAGTATAAAATATGACCGCACCGGTTTGCCAGTTATCAAAGCTGGTTTCCATCTAGGTGAGCGCTTCAATACGCGTATCGCTTCTTCCCCGGTACCATACCCGAGGTCGTTCAATATTTCCACCTGGGTGATGGAACCATCTTTTTCTACAATAAACCGTAATTTCATGGTGCCTCTTACACCTTGCTTAACCGCTTGGTGTGGGTATTGATAATTACGTCCTATCCACTGCATGAAAGCAGCATATCCTCCAGGGGGCTCGGCCATGACCTCCACCGAGTCGGCAAACACGATTGCCTTAGCGGACGAACTATCGGGGTGCACCCTGATCTGCATTTGATAGCGTGCCCGTACCGGGCGTCCGTTGATCATGGCACTTCTCCAACGGGCTGATCCGGCTACGGCCTCCTGTATAGCCTCTTCTGCAGTCGCCCCCAGTTTACTGCTTACTTGGATATGCGAAAGATTTCCGTTCGGTTCTACGACAAACTCGATGACCGCTTCTCCATTGACTTTGTCGGGATCTACGGTCTCCGGGATTTTGATGGTTTTGTCCAACCACTGGAGATAGGCTGCCCTACCGCCAACTGGCTCTGGTGCGACCTCAAAGCGGTCATAGATCGTGGTATCCTGCGCGATTGCAAAGGATAATGGACCGATTGCTGTTCCCACCAAAACAGCGAACGTATAAAGTATCTTCTTCATGCAACAAAAATCGGCAAATCAGCACAGCGAAAAAATACTGGTTTTCAAGGGTTTTGTCAGATTTACCTTAAAAAGGTAACTTTTCTTCTTTTATTTTTCTTTCTGACTGGTTTAAAATAGCGGTTTTCGTGGATAGTATTATGAAGCGAAATGATGGAAATTTGCTATTGGATACCATGTAAGATATTGTAATCCCTTATCCTATGCAGCATAACCATAATACAAACCGTGTTACAACGATGCCCCTTTTGTTTCTTATCCTTGGGCTACTGGCTTCCTGCGATTGCATGCAACGTATACAAGGGTATGTAATCGATGCCCAGACAGGCGAACCCTTATCCGAAGTTTTCTATAGCCGTGACACTCTTTTGACGACAGAAGAAAAGCAATATGACAGCAATGATACCCTGCATATCTACCAACGCCGAACCGATAGTACGGGTTGGTTCATGGATTGGCGATTAGCCAATGGCTTCAACTGTAAACCACCTTTGGTTTTATGGCTGGACAAGGAAGGCTATGAACCGGTTCGGCTGGAATCGAGTCGTTATAAAGGCCTGGATACGCTGGTAGTCAAATTGCATAAAAGAGGTTCCCGTTGAAATCTGAAATACGATGACAAAGAAAGGTTTTTTATACTTCTTATTGACCGTGGTCTATCTCTTCCTGTTGTTTATCAATTTATCGGGCATTCTTCCGCTGGGCATTTTGTTAGGCGTACTACCAACGACTTTGCTGTATATTATTGCCCTCTTATTGGTAAGGAAACGAACCAAATGAGATGGCTACCCTTTTTATCTCGGTAATCGCACACCTGTCTCACCATGATAATGAAGCGATTCACTATCCGGACGGAACAGAACGTGGATATCAACATGGTTTTGTTTATAGTCAGGGGGGATACGTCCGTCCCGCGTTCCCCAACGGGTATCTCTTCGAACCCCGATGTAGAAGATGTCTTCAATATTATGGTCAGTTGAAACATCATCCAGTACTTTCTGCAACAGTTCAAAGCTAACGGAATCGACGGTGAACAGCCGGTCGGACTCGGAGGTCGTTAATGACAGGATACCTTCTTCCTCAGAATTCCCGCGAATGATCGCATGCTCGATATAACCGGGCTTATCGGGAGCTTCGACTCTTACATTGGTATAGTCTTTGTAAAAAAGCAAGGATTCGACCCGCCGATCGCCAATATACGCCATGGCTTTAGCATAAGCTTTTCTGAATGCTTCCGCATTAAAATTACCTTTGTACTGAAAAACCAGCTTCTGTGGAAAATAGATTACGCTCAAGCGTAGCCAATCCACATTGCCCGTAACCATAAAAGGTGAAATAAAGCCGAAACCAAACAACGCGAAAATCAGCACCATGTTTACCGAACGTGTCAGTAGGTTCAATTTACGCCCAATCAAGGGTAAAAATGAACTTTTTCTCCGTTCAGGATAGATTTTAGTCGCCTGAAATGCAGGGTCGTCTATTAAAAGCTCTCCCGCCGGTTGTGCAAGGGACATCCTTCCATAGCCAGGGTTGTGGGAATCTTCAAAAAACGTGACAACATGCTGCTCTTGCAGCTGTTCAATTTGTTCGGCTGTCATAAACTGGCGTATCGTTGTCTGAAAGGGTGGCTTAAACTTCGGAAATACCGTCATTTTTATGACTAACAGATCCCGTTTCTCCATTAATCGGACACCGCCATGATCAACGCTGTCTATACGTGCGGGAAAGGCGTTCTTCCCATCAGACGCCAGGTCAGATGTGGCCGTTTGGGCTTTACGGTCCGTATATCCAATAAATCCCCAGACAAATAACCAGGCCAACCCAATACTACCCGGAATGAATACAAAAAGCAACCAGGCCGATATAAACCCCAGCATCTCGGCGGTAAACAAACCGATAACAAGCCCTAGGGCGGGCCATAGCAATACTTTATAAATAAAAATGCCAAACCGCTCCAGCCTATACGGTATGGCCCAGTTCCTTAATTTTGTCATCCCGTAGCTAAAGATACGTTTTTTGTATCATATGGGTTTGATGGTGTAACCCATAGCTAATTGTTGTTGGGCTTTTGGAGTCCTTACTGGCATTCTTCCAGTGGTCGTTCTACTAACTCCTCTCGTTCCAGATCCCACTTGAAACAGCTTTGTTTGACCACAACCATTTTGTTGTCGATGACTTTGTATTCTGCTGTTGTGACACCGGCCCCCGACTGGTTCCATTCATAGATCGTCTTTGTCTCTGGGTCAAATTCCAGGGAAACGCCGCTGAAACCGCTTTCAAAATAATGCTGGGTTTCGGGGTCATAAAGGAAG
>Ga0164243_10011662_pt1 | contig 12513 bp, 8 predicted proteins | sample OricompcompostOP_FD_108781 | JGI IMG/M metagenome (GOLD analysis project Ga0164243, IMG submission 108781) | Organic Plus compost microbial communities from Emeryville, California, USA - Original compost - Organic plus compost (OP) | ecosystem: Engineered > Solid waste > Mixed feedstock >...
TCGCCGCGCGCGGCAGCGAGATCGCCCACTGGCAGCGGGACGGGCACCGGTGGGCACCGGCGCAGTGGGAGCCCGCGCACGGGCCTGTGAGGCCGGTGCTGCGCGTGGTCGACCAGGGCGGCCGGCTCGCGCTGGTGGCGCAGAGCCTCGACGGGCGGCACGTGCTGCTGAGGCGACAGGGCGCCGACGGGTCCTGGTCGCCGCATTGGCAGGACCTCGGTGCGCCCGGGCAGGCGGCTGCCGGTGCTCCCGCGGCCGTCGTGGACTCCGGCGGTCGGCTCGTGGTGCTCGCGCGCAACCAGCACGGCGGGGTGAGCGCGCTGCGCGAAACCGGGCCCGGCGTGTTCGGCGCGTGGCAGGACCTGGGTGGCAGCGATGTGCGGGGCAGCCCGTCGGCCGCGGTCGGCCCCGGTGGGCGGCTGGACGTCGTGGCCGCGACCGGTCGCAGCGTGCTCCGCTGGCACGAGTCGGACCCCGGCACGCTGCCCGCGTCGCCGGAACCGCTGCTGAACGTGGCCGCGGCCGAACCGCCCACGGTCCGCGGCGCGCCCGGCGGGATGCGTCTGCTGGTCAAGCCCGCCGGCGGCGAGAAGGTCGCCACGTACGAGTACGGGCCGGACGGGCAGGTGCGGGCGCAGCAGCACCTGCCGAACCCGGGAGGTATGGAGCAGCCGGCGATGGCGCAGGGCGTCGCGTTCGCGCGGGACGGGGCCGGCCACGTCCACGCCTGCAGCCCTGACGGAACCTGGACCGACCTCGGCGGGCCCGTGCGCAGCACTCCCACCGTGGTCGCAGGGCCTGATGGGCGCCTGACGCTGGTGGCCGCAGCGCCCAACGGGCAGCTGCTGCACAACGAGCAGCGCGGGCCCGGGCAGGGATTCGGCGGGTGGAAACCCGCGGCAGCCCGGCCCGCCCCGGAATCCTCCCACCGGGCGGAGGGCCAATAAGGACTGTCCACAGTGGCTGTAGTCGCTGGTGCTGCGCGTGCGGGAGGAAGCGTCGCTCAGCGCGCGCATCAACGCCGGGGTGCTAAAGAGCTGACGACACGCCTACCAGGAAAACCAGCGCACGACCGCGTGCTGCAGAAAACGACGCCCGTCCACACCGGAATCAGTCAGCGCACCCGCACGACTCGCGGTGCACGAACCGCGATTCGAGCACCTCCTTGACCGGCGGCCGATCCGGATTGCCCAACCGGTCCAGCATGAGCCGCACCGCCCGCGCGCCGATCTCCCAGCTCGGCTGGGCGATCGCGGTCAGCCGCGGCGAGAACAGCTCCGCCCACGGGAAGTCGTCGAAGGCCACCAGCGCCACGTCCTCCGGCACCCGCAGCCCGCGGTCCCGCACGCCCTGCATCGCCCCGATCGTCATCGCGTTGTTCGCGGTGATCACCGCCGTGGGCGGGTCCGGGCAGGACAGCACCGCCCGGGTCGCCTCCCGCGCCGCCCCCGACTCGGAGGCGCCGTCGCGGCACAGCTGCGGGACCGGCGCGATCCCGTTGCGGCGCAGCCCCTCCCAGTAGCCGTCCCGCCGCTCGGTGGTGGTGCTCAACCCGGCGATGCCGGCCACGAAACCGATGCGGCGGTGGCCGAGCTCGGCGAGGTGATCGACCAGCCGCGCGGTCGACTCCCGGTTCTCCGCGCAGACCTGGTCCTGCTCGCCGTCGACGACGCGGTCGGCGAACACGGTCGGAACCCCGTGCTCGCGCAGGTAGTGCACCGCCCGGTCCGGGGCGGGCGAGGCCGCCAGCACCACCCCGTCGACCCGCCGCTGGTGCAGGTCGGAGACCACCCGCAGCTCGTGGTCCGGGTCGTCGCGCGGGTCGGCCAGCAGCAGGGTGTAGCCGTGGGCGACCGCCTCGGACTCGACGCCCTGCAGGATCTCGGTGAAGTAGGGGTTGCTGATCGCCGACAGCGCCACCCCGATCGACTTGGTGCGCGAGGTGACCAGCGAGCGGGCCACGGTGTTGTGGATGTAGCCGCAGCGGTTGATGGCGTCGACGACGGCCTGCCGCGTGGGCTCGCTGACCGGTCGGGTGCCGTTGAGGACGTGGGAGACCGTGGCGACGGAAACCCCCGCCGCCCCAGCGACATCCGCCATCGTGACCACGAGCCGCTCCTGCGTTCGCCGGTGAACTGGGCAGCGGACCGTAACATCCGCGCAAACGCTTGCGTAAGCGCTTAACCCCAGCTACGTTGCCCGTCAACATTCAGCCGTCCGAGTGGTTGTGGACACACTCGGACGGTGCAAGTGAGTGACGGAGGGTGATGCCCTGCCGTCCCGGTGCAGGAGCGTGAGCCGTGCGTGCAGCGTCGACCGGCGACCCCGGCCAAGCCGGCCCCGCCGAGGGCAGCAGGCCGACCGCGGTGCTCGTCCTCGCGGATGCGGTCGGCGGCTGCCGCGCCCTCGCGACCCGGCCCCGCCCGCAGCGCTGCCCACCAGCGCCATCCCGACACCGGGCGCGCAACGGCTTCCGCCCCCGCACCGCACGCAGCCCGCACCGGGCGTCGGGCAGCTGAACCACCAGCCCGCAGCGAACCGAACCAGCCCCGACCCAGCCCCGGAACCAGCGAAGCCACGTTCAGAAGAAGGTGCTCATGACCGCTCCAGCCGCGCCACCCAGCCGCGCGCGCAACGCCCTGATTTGGATCTTCGGTGCTCTCGGCGGGATCCTGTGGGGCTACGACACCGGCGTCATCTCCGGGGCGATGCTGTTCATCAAGAACGACATCGAGCTCACCTCGCTGCAGCAGGGCATGGTCGTCAGCGGCCTGCTGGTCGGCGCCATGTTCGGCGCCGGCTTCTCCGGGCGGCTGGCCGACCGGTTCGGGCGCCGGCGGCTGATCCTCGCCTCCGGGATCGTGTTCACCGTCGGCACCGCGGCGGCGGTGCTGGCCACCGCGGCCTGGACGCTGATCCTCGCCCGGTTCGTGCTCGGCCTCGGCGTCGGCATCGCCTCGGCGGTGGTGCCGCTGTACCTGACCGAGCTGGCGCCGAAGGAGGCCCGCGGCGCGCTGACCTCGCTGATGCAGCTGCTGGTCACCGTGGGCATCTTCGTGGCCTACCTGACCGACTACGCCCTGTCCGACAGCGGCTCCTGGCGCTGGATGCTGGGGCTCGGCGCGGTGCCGGCCGTGCTGCTGGGCCTGGGCATCTACTTCCAGCCGGAGAGCCCGCGCTGGCTGGTCAAGCGCGGCCAGGTCGACCGGGCGCGCGCGGTGCTGGCGCGCATGCGCGGCGGTGACCCGCAGGTCATCGACGCCGAGCTGGACGAGATCCGCGAGGCCGACCGGGCCGACGCCGAGCAGCACGCCATGGGTGTGCGCGACATCGTCGGGCCGGTGCTGCGTCCGGCGCTGCTGCTGGGCCTGGGTCTGGTGTTCTTCCAGAACTTCATGGGCATCAACACGATCATCTACTACGCGCCGACGCTGCTGACCACGCTGGGCTTCGGCACCGGCGGGGCGATCCTGGCGAACGTGGGCATCGGCGCGGTCAACGTGCTCATGACGCTGCCGGCGCTGAAGCTGCTGGACAAGGTCGGCCGGCGGTCGCTGCTGTACGTGGGCAGCGTCGGGATGTTCGTGCCGATGCTGGTGCTGGGCGCGGTCAACAGCGCCGGGGTGACCGACGCGGCGGTGCTGCTGCCGCTGACCCTGGTCAGCATCCTCGTCTACATCGCCTCGTTCGCCGTGTCCTGGGGACCGGTGCAGTGGGTGATGCTGCCGGAGCTGTTCCCGCTGCGGATGCGCGGAGCCGCGGTCGGGCTGTGCCTGGTGTTCAACTGGCTGTTCAACATGGCCGTGTCGCTGGTGTTCCCGGTGCTGCTGGACTCGCTGGGCTCCGGGCCGATCTTCCTGTTCTTCGCGGTCATGGCCGTGTTCGGCTTCTGGTTCGTCCACAGCGGGCTGCTGGAGACCAAGGGCCGCAGCCTGGAGGAGATCGAGGCGCGGGTGCTGGCCCGCGGTGGCACGGTCGCGAAGGCCGGGGCCGCCGAGGTGCCCGCGAGCTGACCCGCCGCGAACGGTCGGCGCGGCCGGTCAGCGCGGCGGCTCGGCGTCGAGGTGCCTGGCCGGGGCCGGCGGTTGCTGCGGCGGCGCGGCCAGCGCGGACATCGACTTCCACTGGTCCCACGGGATGGTCCAGTCGTAGATGTCGCCGTCCGAGGCCGACAGCTGCTTGCCGGTGCCGGTGATCTCGACCGGGTCGCCGTACAGCGCGGAGTCGAAGTACTTCTTGGCGTCGGAGGTCGACAGGTTCACGCAGCCGTGGGTGACGTTCGACGAGCCCTGCGAGCCGGTCGTGGCCGGGTTGGCGTGGATGAACTCCCCGTTGTTGGACATGCGCACCGCCCAGTGCTCGACCTGGTCGTAGTTGTACCGGGGGCTGATCATGCGCACGGTCTCCTGCTTGCCGCTGACCACGTGGATGCCCGACTTGGTGTTGCGGTTCGGGTCGGAGGCCATGCCGTAGCTGGCGTCGAAGGTCTGCACCGGGTTGCCGTCGCGTTCGACGACGAGCTGGTGGCTGCGGGCGTCGCCCTTGACGACCTGGTTGCGGCCGACGGTGAAGTGCGCCGACACGTTCTCCTTGCCGTAGTTGCCCTCGCCGTACGGCACCCCGTACAGCGGGGCGTCGACGCTGACCTGGGTGCCGGGCTTCCAGTACTCCTTCGGCCGCCAGTGCACCGCCGAGCCCTCCGGGGTGTCCGGCAGCCACGCCCACGAGCCCTCGGTGGGCACCGAGGTGTGCACCTGCAGCGCCCGTTCGGCCGCGGCCCGGTCCTCGACGTGCTCGTCGAACCGGATGATGATCGGCGCGGCCACGCCGACCTGCTGCCCGTCGGCGATGTTGACCATCGCGTGGGTCTGCTTCTTCGGATCGACCGTGCTGAACGAGCCCTGAACCGGCAGGTGCCCGGCCGGGCCGTTGGCCGTGCCGGCCCAGGTGTAGCGGGTGCCGAACTCCAGCGGTTCGCTGGCGGTCCAGTGCTGCCCGTCCGGGCTGAGCTGGCCCGGCACCTGCTTGCCGTCCGCGCTGGTCAGCGTGACCTGGTTCAGGTGGCTGTGGGCGACGTCCAGGCGGGCCGGACCGCTCGGGCTCAGATCGGCGCCGGTGGTCTGGCCGGTGACTTGCGGCGGTGGTGGCGGTGGCTTCGGGGCCACGACCGAGCACCCCGCCAGGGCCGCGGCCGCGGCGACCATCGCGGAAGAACGGGTGATGACTCTGGCGCGGTTCGAGCTGCGCACGATGCCCCCCTCATCTCGGACGAGCAACCGTCCACGCAGCACTGTAAGTCGGCGCGCACGAGTCAGCCGGGCCGTGGCCGCGGCCGTCGGGATGCGGTCTTGGCGGGGCAGCGGTAGCGGGGCAGCTGCTGGTCAGCGGCCGTCCCGCGGGGAACTGCCCTGCCCCCGGTGCTCCCGGTGGTCCTGTCCGGGGTGCTCCTGCGCGGTGTGGTCCAGGGCGGGGTGGTCCAGGGCGGGGTGGTCCAGGGCGGGGTGGCGCAGCGGGGCCTGCGCGGACCGCGGGGGCCAGACGACCTGCCGGGCGCCGTCCTGCCACTGCACGGTCAGCACCTCGTGCCCGACCTGGGCGCCGGACGCGTCGGTGCGGAAGCGGCCGAACAGGGTGGTGCGGTCGAGGTTGCGCGCCACCTGCAGCACGTCCTCGTCGCGGGAGCTGGCGGCCGCGGCCAGGCAGCGGGTCGCGACCAGCCCGGCCGCGAACGCCTGCGCCGCCGGGTAGGGCGGTTCCTCGCCGGTGCGCGCCTGGTAAGCGGCGGTGAACTCGTCGGCGGTGGGCCCCAGGTCCGGAACCGGCGCGGCCTGCGGCAGCCACTGCGCCGGGCCCAGCAGCCCTTCCAGGTCGTCGAGGTCGGCCAGCACTTCGCGCACTCCCGCGGCCACGAGCCCGACCGCGGGCCAGCGCCGGCGGGGCAGGGCCCGCGCCGCCGAGAGCTCGTCCTCGAACCGGCCGGCGACCAGCAGCAGGTCGGCCGGTGGCGGCGGCTCGGGCAGCACGGCCCGTTCCACGTCGAGGCCGCGCGCGTCGGCGGCGCGCATCGCGCCCTCGCCGACGCTGCGGGCGAATCCGGTGTCGGCGTGCAGCACCGCGACCCGCCGCAGGTCGGGCTGGGCGCTGCGCACCGCCTCGAGGGTGCCGGTGAAGTAGGAGGCGGCGGGGGCGAGCACGCTGATCACGTTCCGGCGGGGGCGCAGCCGCGCTCCGCCGTGGTTCCACAGCAGCCGCGTGGTCGCGTCGGCGGCCCGTGCCGCCGGGCCGCTGCCGTACGGGCCGAACAGCAGGTCGGGCTGCAGCTGCTGGGCGCGGCGCGCTGCGGCGGAAGCGTCGGGGTGCGCGTCGACGAGCTGCAGCTCGGCCGGTTTCGCGGCCGCGTACCGGTCGGCCCACAGCTGCAGCGCGGCGGCCGAGGCCTGCCCGTAGATCGCCAGCGGGCCGGACAGCGGTGTCACCAGCGCGGCTCGCACATCCACCACCTCACCTCGTCGCCTGCACGGGGGAGGGTGTCGGCCCGTGCGGGGTCGATGGTGTGCCCGCAGCGCCGCGGGCACAACGCAACGCCGCACGTTCCGATGGCCTTGTTCGCACCACCGTGTTCGACGTTGTCACGCCGCGGAAGTTCGCGGGCGTGCCCAGCGGATGGTCGCGGCGGGTGGTCGCGGGCCGCGCGCGACGAGGGCCCGAGCGGGGATCCGCGGGAAGCGGCGGATCCCCGCTCGGGCCCTGCTGACGACGAGCTGAACCGCAGGGGTTCAGTGGTGCACGACGTCCTTGTTCTCCAGCGATCCCCAGCCGTGCCAGCGGTCGACCTCGATCCAGGTGCTGACGCGGTGCCGGTCGCGCACCGGGTACTGGTTGCCGGTGTAGTGCCGGGCCAGCCGGTCGATGTCGGTCAGGTCCGGGTCGTCCAGGTTCTCCACGACGTGGCCCTGCACGCTGATGTGGGTGTACCAGTCCTCCCAATCGATGGCGGTCAGGCTCACCCGCGGCTCGGCGCGCATGTACTCGAGCCGCTTGCGGCCCTCGTCCATGTTGACCAGGATCCGCCCGTTCTCCCAGATGTACCAGGTCGCGACCGAGACGGGCTGGCCGTCCGGGCGCACCGTGGTGATCACCGCGGGGTTGGGCTTGGCGAGCATGTCGCTGACTTCCTGGGGAAGCGGTGGTTTCGGCACGGCGGCCCCTCCTCGGGTCGGGTTCGGTGCGTCCGCGATGCTATATACGCCGCGGTTCGGCCCGCCCGCCGATGTGGCGCGCAGAACCCGATCGTCCACTGTGTTCACCTGGGTTCACCTGGGTTCGGCGGGGTTCGCGGGTGGGGCTGCGGGGTTTCGGGCTCACGTGGGTTGGGGTGCGGGGCTGGTCGGCGCGTCGTGCGACAGCGCGGCCGTGATCTCCTCGGCCGCCGGCGGGGCGTCGCGGCGCAGCGCGCCGACGCCGGCGAACAGCGCCAGGGACACGAGCACGGGCGAGACCACGGTGATCGCGGTGCTCGCGTCCCAGGCGTACTTGGTGAGCGCGTAGGTGAGCAGGCCGCCGGCCCACGAGGTGATCGCCGCGGTGGGGCCGACGTAGCGGAACGGGCGCAGCATCCCGAGCAGCATGGGCACCGACAGCGGCCCGATGAGCGCGCCGACCCAGGTGACGATGAGCGACAGCACGCCGCCGAGGGCTTCGGCGTTGAGCGCGATGAGCACGCTCAGGGCCACGAAGGTGACGGTGAGGATCCGCGCGGCCCGCAGCGACCCGGCCGCGTCGAAGGTCGTGCCGCGTCCGGTGGTCCGGCGCAGCAGCCGCGGCAGCACGTCGCGGGTGAGCACCGAGGACACCGCGGTGGCGTCCGAGGCGGCCATGGCCATGGTGTGGGAGAACACGCCGACGATGACGAGCCCGAGCAGTCCGGGCGGCAGGAACGCGAGCGCCATCCGCGGGTACACCTGTTCCGGGTCGGCCACCGGAACCAGCAGCGGGCCGGCGAACATGGGCAGCATCAGCACGATCGGCCACAGCAGGAACAGCGCGCTCGACAGCAGCGCGGTGCGTCGCGCCTGCCGCGCGTCCGGTGTGGCGATGTAGCGCTGGGCCAGGTTCCACATTCCGCCGTTGTATTCGAGCGTTTTCACCACGAGGTAGACGGCGAGGAAGTAGGCGGGGTACCGGTCGTTGGTGGGCCAGGTGTGGCCGGCGGGCAGGTGGCTCCAGAAGGTGGCGAAGTTCAGGCCCTGCGCCGACAGGGCCGCCCCGGCGGCGGCGATCATGGCGACGGCTGCGGCGGCCTGGATGAGGAACTGGCCGAACTCGGTCAGCGCGTCGGCCCACAGTCCGCCGGCGGTGCAGTACACGAGCGTGACCGCGGCGGTGACGAGGATGCCCCACTGCAGGGAGATGCCGACGAAGCCGTGCAGCAGCGCGGCGATGGCCGACCACTTGGCGGCCACGTCGAAGACCTTGAGCAGCGAGCCGCTCCAGGCCAGCAGCTGCTGGGTGGTCACGTTGAACCGCCGCGCCAGGTATTCCAGCGGGGAGGCGATGGCGTAGCGGGTGCGCAGCCGGTTCCACTTGCCGGCGAACAGGAACGCGCCGACGCCGGTGCCGAAGGCCATGGGGAACAGGAACATGACGTAGGAGACGATGCCCTGGTCGTAGGCGACGCCGGCGAAGGCGACGAAGATGACGGCGCTGTAGCCGGACATGTGGTGCGAGATCCCGGCCAGCCACCACGGCAGCCGCCCGCCGGTGGTGAAGAAGTCCGAGGAGGTCGCCACTCGGCGGTGCGCCCACGTGCCGATGGCGATCATGACGAGCAGGTAGGCCGCGATGACGGCCCAGTCGAGCGGATGCATGCCCTCACCCTCTTCCGCGTGGTGATCTGCACCACTGATCGAGCGGTGCAGGACAAGCTAGGAACCCGGGTGTGCAGGGGGCAATCAGTTGCCAGGACTTGCCACGGGCCGTCGTGGCCGGGTTTTCGCCGGCTGCGGCGGAGAGTTCGGTGTTCGGCTGCCCGGTGGTGTCGTGCGGCGGGGCGGCAAGGCCGCTGCGGTGTCCCGGCGGGACTTTGCGGGGTTGTTCCGAGCAACTGCTGTCCCGGCATGAGCTGCCAGTGGCGCACGTTGCCCGCGAGCGGAGAAGAGCAGCGGATGCGGAGATGGGTAGCGGGGAGCCCGTGGTGTTCCTCCACGTGGCTGGCTTGCCCGGCATGAGCTGGGTGCCGTTGGCGGCGCGGCTCTCGGGCGCGCGTTCACTTCGTGGAGCTGCCGGGGCACGGCCTGGCCGGCACCAGCGGCATCGAACAGGGTCCCGCCTGAAGGCACGGCATGGCCTGCTGTCCGAACTGCTCGATGGGTTCTGGCTCGCCGGAGCAGCGCGCTGAACTCCTGAGGGCGCACGTCCCGCAACCCGCGTGCTCCGCAGGGCCACTGAGCCGTAGCTGCGGGACCGAGGTCCGACGCGTGCGAGAACCACCGGGCGGGCGGGCGCGTCGTGCGGCCTTCCCGCCCGGTGGCGGCGCTTTCGCCGGCGCGGGCCGGGCTCAGCCGAAGGTGAGCCGCTGCCGGTGCACCTCGGTGACCAGGTCCGCGTCCTGGCCCAGGGCCGGGTCGAGCCCGCCGAGCACGCTGCGCACCGGGGTTTCGGAGCGGGCCAGCGCGGTGAATTCGCCGGCGCGGGGGTCGTGCACCGGTTCGCTCTGCAAATGCCGGATCCAGGCCGCCAGGGCCGCCGCGGCCGCGCGCGGCACCCGTCCGCGCTCCCGCTCGGCCCGCAGCACCGGCAGGATCCGCGCCGGGATCTTCTGCGAACCGTCCTTGCCGATCTGGCGCAGGTGGTGCCGGATCGACGGGTTGGCGAAGCGGCTGCGCAGGTGCGCGCGGTACTCGTCGAGGTGCTCGGTGGGCAGCGCGCTGTGGGCGGCCGCGGTGTCCCACCACGCTTCGACGAGATCGGACAGCACCGGGTCGGCGACGGCTTCGTCGACCGTGTCCCATCCGCGGGCCGCGCCGGTGTAGGCCAGCAGCGAGTGCGACCCGTTGAGCAGCCACAGCTTGCGCTGCTGGTACTGGGCGAGCTCGTGCGCGTCGGCGGTGAACTGCGCCCCGCCGCGTTCCCACGCGGGCCGGCCGAGGGGGAAGTCCCCGGCGATGAGCCATTCGATGAACGGTTCGGTGACCGCGGGGGCGGCGTCGGCGAACCCGGTCAGCTCCCGAGCCGTGTCCACATCGGACTGCGTGGTGGCCGGGGTGATCCGGTCGACGACGGTGCTGGCGACCGCGACGGACTCCTCGATCCAGCAGGCCAGCTGCGGATCCTGCCGCTCGGCCGTTGCCAGCAGCGCCCGCCGCAGCACCGCACCGTTGTCCGGGACGTTGTCGCACGGCACGATCGCCAGCGGTGCCGCGCTGTCCCGGCGGCGCCGCAGCAGCCCGGCCACGATCCGGTTCAGCGCCGCGTCCGCGCCGGGCTCGGGAACCTGGTAGGCCGCCTCGGTCACGGTCAGCGTGAGCACCGCGGTCTCGGGCGAGGCCAGATCGGCCAGCCACCGCTCGGTGTCCCCGCCCGGGTGCGCGCGGCTGATCGCGGGCACGATCTCCGCCTCGGGCTCGCCGCCGCCGCGGCGCACCAGCGTGAACAGCCCGTCCTGCTCGGCCAGCGCCCGCGGCACCGCGGTGCTGGTGAAGCTGTAGGCCGCGATGCCCCAGTCCGGGTCCTGCGCGGTGTACCACGCCTGGTGCGCCCGGTGGAACCCGCCGAGGCCCAGGTGCACGACGCGCACCGGCGCGGCGGGGCCCGCGGCCGCGCGGCGGTTCAGCCGGCCCGTCACAGCCGGAACGCCGTTCGCGGCTGGTGGTCGTTGAGGTCGCGCAGCACCGCGGCCGCGTCCTGCTCGCTGAGCACGTGCTCGACCACGAGGCTCGCCAGGTGCCCGGCGTCGACCCGGCGCGCGGTGTCGTGCCGGGCCGGGATCGAGCAGAAGCCGCGGGTGTCGTCGACGAACCCGGCCGTGCGGTGGAAACCGGCCGTTTCGGTGACCGCGTCGCGGAAGCGCCGCATCGCCCGCGGCGCGTCCAGGAACCACCACGGCGCCCCCAGGTACACCGACGGGTAGAAGCCGGCGATGGGGGCGAGCTCGCGGGAGAAGACGGTCTCGTCCAGCGTGAACAGCACGGTGCGGAAGGTCGGGTTCATCCCGAAGCGCTCCAGCATCGGCTGCAGCGCGCGGGTGTACTCGGCGCGCACCGGGATGTCGTTGCCGGTGTCCGGGCCGTAGCGGGCCGCGCTGCCGGGGTGGTGGTCGCGGGCGCTGCCCGGGTGCAGCGCCATCACCATGCCGTCCTCGCTGGACATGCGGGCCATCTCGCCGAGCAGGTGCTGCCCGAGCAGTTCGAGCTCGCCGCCCTCGGCGGTTCCCGCGCGGGCGCGGTCGAACAGCCGCGCCGCCTCGTCCTCGGGCAGGTAGGCGGTGCGCACGTCGAGGGCGCTGTGGTCGGTGGCGGTCGCGCCGTGCGCGCGGAAGTGCTCGCGGCGAACCTCCAGCGCCCGGATCAGGCCCCGGTAGGTTCCGGTGTCGAAGCCGGAGACCTCGCCGAGCCGCGCCAGGTTGTCCGTCCAGTTCGGACGCCACGGCTGCAGGTAGGCGTCCGGGCGGAACGTGGGCACGACGCGCCCGCGCCACGTCGGATCGGCGGCCAGCGCCCGGTGGTGGCGCAGGTCTTCGGCCGGATCGTCGGTGGTGGCCAGCACCTCCAGGCCGAAGGACTCGAACAGGGCGCGCGGGCGCATCCGCGGCTCGCGCAGCCGGGCCGAGAGCTCGTCGAACAGCTCGTCGGCGGTGTCGGCCGACGGGTGCACCCGCACGCCGAGCACGTCGTGCAGCTCCGACTCCAGCCACTGCCGCGACGCCGTGCCGAGGAACAGGTGCCAGCGGGAGCAGAACGCGCGCCACACCTGCCGCGGCTCCGCCGCCGCAGCCCCGTCGCGCCGGTCGCGCAGCCCGAGCTCGTGCAGCGGCACACCGTCGGCGTGCAGCAGGCGGGTCACGTAGTGGTCGGGAGTGACCAGCAGCGTCGCCGGGTCCGGGAACGGTTCGTCGGCGGCCAGCAGCGCCGGGTCGATGTGCCCGTGCGGGCTGATCAGCGGCAGGTCGCGGACGGCGTCGTGCAGGCGCCGGGCCACCGCGCGCTGGGCGGGTTCGCTCGGCAGCAGCCGGTCGGGGTGCGGGCTCAGCGGGGTGCGGCCCTCGGATCTCGCGGCGGTCGGCATGACCCGCAGGCTCGTACGCGCCCCAGCGCGCGAACAACTAGTTGCCAGCAGTTGCCGCCGGCGGGCCCGCAGAACCGCGCACCACCAGGTGCGCCTCGAAGCTGCGCGTGGCCGGCCACGTGTTCTGCCCGGTCAGTTCCGCGTGCACGATGTCGACCCCGTGCTTGCCGAGCAGGCCGGCCGGGCCGGTGATCGTCGTCAGGCCCGGCGTGGTCAGGTCCGCGCCGAACA
>Ga0164243_10011663_pt1 | contig 12512 bp, 11 predicted proteins | sample OricompcompostOP_FD_108781 | JGI IMG/M metagenome (GOLD analysis project Ga0164243, IMG submission 108781) | Organic Plus compost microbial communities from Emeryville, California, USA - Original compost - Organic plus compost (OP) | ecosystem: Engineered > Solid waste > Mixed feedstock >...
CTGTCGATCCTGGTCAATCCGATCCTTTTCAGCCTGCTGGTCAAGGCCGACCGGTCGAACAAGGTCGAAATCCCCGAAGCCGACATCGACATGGCGCCCAACACCGCCAGCTATCGAACCGTGCTGATCGGCTATGGCCGCGTCGGGCGGTTGATCGCGCGGCATGTCAAGCATCGGACCGGCGATCTCATGGTCATCGAGGATCAGCGCGACATGGCCACTGCCGCAGGGGAAGACGGCTTTTCCGTGACGATGGGCAATGCCACCGACAGCGCCATACTCCAGCAAGCGCAGATTGAGCGGGCGTCGACGCTGCTGATTGCAATCCCCGAAGGGGTGGAGGCCGGCGTGATCGCCGAGCGCGCGCGCGAATTGAATCCCTCGCTGCGGATCATCGCCAGGGCCCACTCGGACGAGGAAGTGGCGAACCTCAAGCGCTGGGGCGCCGACTTCGTTGTCATGGCCGAGGAAGAAACGGCGAATCGCATGGCCGAAATCTGCCTGAAGCCGGTCAACGCGCGTAAATAGCCGGGTTTAGAGCGCGTTGAGAAAGCCCAGCGCTTCCGCCTGTGCGGCGGGGGTGGCTGCGCAAGTCAGCTTGTCCTCGTCGCCGGTGAACTCGCTGAAGCGCTGAATCTTCCTGGCAAGATGCAATGTTGTGCGGCCGCATGGGCAAGGGTCGAAGTCGACCGTGATCCGGTCACCGCTGACGATACCGCCCCAGGCGCCATCCTGCGTCAGGTCGAAAAAGGCCGCGCGCCCGGTCTGCTCTCCCTGGCGTGGCAGCGGTTGCCCGGTGTCGGGATCGAGCAGCAACAACGCGACCCAGGGCGGCAAATGGAAGCGGTCGTGCTCGCAGGAGTTGAGATAGAAGTTCTGCTCGGTCATGCCGTAGGAATCGCGTAGCCGTTCGACGCCGAAGAAACGGCAGATGGTCGCCTCGGCATCGTCGGGCAGGACCACGCCTTTCCCTCCGCCGCCGCCCGTGACGACCGAGCCGGGCGCGAACTGCGCATGGGCGCCGGCTTCCAGGCCATTCCTGGCGATCTCGTAGAACATGCCGGTAATGCCCAGCGCCAGCACCCGCTTGCCCGCGAGCTGCGGTATCATCTGCTGGATGAAGGCCGATTGCAGGCCGGGCATCTCGGCTTGCATCGCTTCCCACTCGGCGCGGCGTGCAAGCAGGCTTTCGGGCACGTCGACCTTGCCGGCGTCGCCTTTCGCCTGCGCGGCGCGAAGGCGGGCGGCAAGCCACATGAGGTCGGCGCTGGCCTTGTAGGGCAGGGCGGTGTGCAGCAGGGCCGCATCGCCCTTGCAGAACACTTCCAGGAAGTAGTTCGGCAGCCGTGAAACCGTGCTGTGACCGTCGCGGTAGAAGGGCGTCAGCACATGATAGGGTTCGGCGAATGCGGTGGGATCGGCCTCTTCCCCGAACGCTTGCGTAAGCTGCAGGCGCAGCAGCGTCACCGAGCTCAGATAGTCCTTTCGCGACTTGGGGAAGAACGACATGGTGCCGCTGGTGCCCGATGAAGTCGCGACGTCGAGCGGCGTTTCCTCGCGCAGCCGCACGAGCCAGTCGTCGATGGATGCGCAGCTTGAGGCGTCGAAGCCCGACAGGTCGTAAGGCGTCAGCCGGCTCAGCCATTTGGTCAATTGGTCGAAGCGTTGGCGAGCGAGCAGCGAGGCCGGATAGGATTTGTAGATGTCGTGGGTGAAAAGCAGCGGCGCGGCATCGTCCAGCGTCGCGAACTGGCTGATCCCCTGCGCATCGGCAAGCTTGGCCAGCATCGCGATTTGTTCGCGCCGCTCCGCCAGCCGCAGGTTGAGCGCTGCGAGCTGCACCGCTTCGGCTTCCGCGCGCGGCACCAAATGGATGCGCGTGTTCGATATGCCGAGCGCGGTGAGCGGATCGTCCATCCATTGGTGCGCCTGGCGCTCGAGCGCCGCATCGTGGGCCACGATAGGGGCGACCTCGTTCATTTCGCCTCTCCTCTGTTTTCGGAAAAGACTACGCCCATGCCCTCACGATGCCATGTCCGCCACGGCAATAGGGCTTGCACGAACCAAAAGCGGGAGGATCAACCTCCGTTATACGCGCCCACGATCTCTTCGCCGAACCAGCCGACGATATCCAGATAAGCCTCCAGGCTCGTCGCCGGGACCGAGGTCCAGATCCAGTTGACGCCGTGGGCGGACAGCTCGTGCACTTCGTCGAGGAAACGGCGGGCGTTGGCGCCGCTCGGTTCCTGCGGCCGGAAGGGTGGTGCGACGGCGAGATCGAAAGGCCCGGTTCGGCCGAGTTCGCTGCGTCGATCGCGCAGCCGCGTCACCTTTTCCCCGAAATGCTCCATCGAGACGACGGCGGAGCGGCGGACCACCGGGTCGTTGGTCGGCACAGTGAAATAAGGCACCCAGCCATCGCCCCAGCGCGCCGCGCGCTCGATCGCACGGTCACTGCCGCCGCCGATCCAGATCGGGGGAGCAGGATTCGGCACGGGGCGCGGCTCGTTGCCGGGAGCGTTGAAGTTGCGGCCCTGCTTGGTCACCGGGCCGCCCGCCCATGCCAGGCGGATCGTTTCGAGCGCTTCGTCGGTCAACGCGCCGCGCGCGGCGTAGTCGGCGCCGAGCGCATCGAACTCTTCCTTCTGATAGCCCACGCCGACACCCAGGATCAGCCGGTTGTCCGACAGGACCTGCAGCGTCGCCGCGGCTTTCGCGGTCATGAAAGGGTTACGGTAGGGCAGCACCAATATGTTGGTGAAGACCTTGAGCGTGGCCGAACTGGCCGTGACGAAAGCCAGCGCGGTCAGCGGGTCGAGGCAGTCGTGTGCTGCCGGATCGTTGCGCAGCCATTCGGCGGAAGGGGCCGGGTGTTCCGATGTGAGCCCGGCAGAAATTCCCGCGTCTTCCAGAGCGCGGGTAATGATGCGGACCGCTTCCAGATTGGTCATGCCTGGTTGGGGGATGACTTTGACGAAGGGCAGATTCAACGCAAACTGCAAAACTCGTCCTCTCCCTTGCCACGGCTAGACAGGGTCTAAAGTCCGGCTTTTGCTATCCATTCGTAGAACAGCTTGACCGGCCGCGTTTCCAGGTCGCGTGGGCGACAGATGAACCAGTAGCTGTAAGGGCTTTCGACATCGATGTCGAACAGCCGTGCCAACCGTTTGTCTTGCGCACGCACGAAGTGGTCGTCATGCATGATGGCAATGCCAAGTCCTTGCGCTGCGGCTTCCAGAATAAGCTGGCCCGAATCGAAATGGTCGATCGCCGCCGGGTCCAGTCGTTCCAGGCCCAGCGCCGCTTTCCAAGCATCGAAACTGTCGGGCAGGTCATGGTGGATCAGGAAGGTCTGCTTCGACAGCTTCTGCGCATCGGGCACCGGTCCGATCTCGTTGGCGAGCTGTATCGAGGTGATGGCGTAGACGTTGTTCTGATCGAGCTGGAGCGCATGGAACGAAGGGTCCGGCTCTTTCGACAGGATGATCGCCGCGTCCAGCGTATCGCCGACGCGCGTTTCCAGATGGGGGCTGGTATCGATGTCGATGTGCAGCCGCGGATGCAGCCGGCGCAGCTCAGGCAACCGCGGGAACAGCCGCTGCCCGCCGAACAGTGAAGGCACGCCCAGATGAAGGCGCAGGACCTGGCTGCGGTCCATCTGGGATTCGACGGCTTCGGCAAGCTCTTCCAGCTTCGGCGAGACGACGTTGTAGAAGGCCTGTCCTTCGTCGGTCAGCTTCATGGCCTGGTGCTGGCGCGTGAACAGCCGCTTGCCGGTGAAATCCTCCAGCGCGGTGATCCGACGCGACAGGGCGGACGGCGACAGGCCAAGCTCGTTCGCCGCCGCCTTGGCCGAGCCGAGGCGAACGATGCGCACGAAAGCCTCGAGAGCGCGCAGGGGAGGAAGGCGGCGTACGGCCAAAGATTCGTCTTCCTGGGATGTCGTGCCGGTCCGGCTCGATCGTTACCTTATTCTGTCGGGTCTTCCGGTTCGCCAGGCGGATGCAGCCGCAGCCGCGTGACATGACGTTCGTTACCGTCTGTAACCTCGATCCGCCAGCCGCTTTCGTGATCGAGGATGGTTCCCACCTGGGGTACCTGCTCTGCCAGCACGAAGGCAAGCCCCCCCAATGTGTCTACCGCTTCTTCGACCTCCGCCAGGCGCGGATCGACTTTTTCGGCGACGTCTTCCAGCTCGACACGGGCATCGGCATCCCACATGCCATTGCCGAGTGGGACGAGCAGTTCCTCGGGCGCATCGTCGTGCTCGTCCTCGATGTCGCCGATGATCTCCTCGACCAGGTCTTCGATGGTGATGATGCCGTCGGTGCCCGAGTATTCGTCGATCACCACGGCAAGATGCACGCGCTTTGCCCGCATGTCGGCCAGCACGTCCAGCGCGCCGCGAGCCTGCGGCACGAACAGCGGCTGTCGCAGCAGTACTTTCCAATCGCTGGGCGGCGGCTCCCTGCTGGCGAGGTAGGGGAAGACGTCCTTGATGTGGATCATGCCCAGGATTTCGTCGAGCGTTTCGCCATAGACGGGCATGCGGCTGTGCCCGTGCTCGGCAAAGGCGGCGACCACTTCGTCCCAGCTGGCCGACGCCGGCATGGCGATGATCTCGCCGCGCGGAATGGCGACGTCATCGGCATCGTGCTCGCTGAAATGGAGGAGATTGCGCAGCATCTGGCGCTCGATCGGCGAAAGATCGCCATTCGAGACGCCCTCATGGGTGGCATCTTCCTCATGTTCGTCGATGACTTCTTCGAGCTGCGCGCGCAATGATTGTTCGCCGTCGCTCTTGTCGAAGAAGCGCCTTAACGCACGCCACAACGTGCGTCTGCTACTGTCCGGATCTCCCGTGCCGGAATCCGTATGACGGCCATTTTCGGCCATTTTCTGTTTCAAGCCCCTTATTCCTGATCAGCGTCCCCATATGGGTCCGCGAAGCCCAAAAGAGCAAGTGTCTTTATTTCGAGCGCCTCCATGGCCGTGGCGGCATCTGACGAGGTCTCGTGGTCATGGCCGGCGAGGTGGAGCAAGCCGTGGACGATGAGATGAGCGGCATGGGCTTCGAGCGGGACACCCTTTCCGGTCGCCTCGCGATCGCATGTCTCATGCGCGAGGGCGATGTCGCCCAGCAGCTCGGGCGGGCCATCGGGAACGAGAGCAAGCAGCTCCCCGCGTTCCAGCATGGGGAAGGAAAGGACGTTGGTAGGCTTGTCCTTGCCTCGCCATTCGCGGTTGAGCGCATGGACTTCGAAGTCGCCGGTGAAGAGCAGGCTGGCGGAAAGCCGCGGATTCGCAAGCTCGGGTGAGACTTTGGCGGCGGCATCTGCGGCCCGGATGGCCAGCGCTTCCCAGTCGCTATCGGCAGGCCAGGACGCTTCGATGTCGATTTCGATTTGCATTCAAATCCTGTCGCTCCTGCGGAGGCAGGGGCCTATCTAAGATCGCACACTCGCGGGGCTGCATCGACAAGGAGAACCCATCTGGGCCCCTGCCTTCGCAGGGGCGACGGCTATTCCGATTTCCCCTCGTAAGCCTCGACGATGCGGCCGACGATCGGGTGGCGCACGACGTCGCCCGAGCCGAAGCGTATGGTGGCGATGCCGTCTACGCCTTCCAGCCGTTTCACGGCGTCGGCAAGCCCGCTCATCGAATCGCCGCCCGGGATGTCGACCTGGCGGGGGTCGCCGCAGATCACCATGCGGCTGTTCTGGCCGAAGCGGGTGAGGAACATCTTCATCTGCGCCGGCGTGGTGTTCTGCGCTTCGTCCAGGATGACGAAAGCGTCGGCCAGCGTACGGCCACGCATAAAGGCGATTGGCGCGATTTCGATCTCGCCGCTGGCAATGCGGCGCTCCACCTGCTCGGGCGGCATGCAGTCGTAAAGCGCGTCGTAGAGTGGGCGAAGATAGGGATCGACCTTCTCCTTCATGTCGCCGGGCAGAAAGCCAAGCCGCTCGCCTGCTTCCACCGCCGGGCGCGACAGGATCAGCCGCTGGACGCTGCCGGTGATGAGTTGGCTGACCGCTTGTGCCACTGCCAGATAGGTCTTGCCGGTACCCGCCGGGCCGAGCGCGAAGATGATGTCCTTGCTGCCCAACGCCTTCATGTAGTCGATCTGTGTGGCCGAGCGCGGGACGATGGTCTTCTTGCGCGTGCGGATCATGATCTGCGGCGCATCGACACCGGTAATGATGCCTTCCAACGTCGGCTCACTCGACATGACGATTAGCGATTCCACCGCGCCGGGATCGAGCTCCTGACCTTGCAGCAGCCGCTGGTGCATGGCTTTCAGAACATCGCGGGCGCGGGCGACGGCATCCTCGGGACCTTCGATCTGGATGCGATTGCCGCGTGCCCCGATATAAACACCCAGCCGATTTTCGATCAGGACAAGGTTGGCGTCGAACTGCCCGAATAACGTACCGAGCACGGTAGGCTCGTCGAATTCAACTTCAACCCGGGCGCGGCGTGGAGTGTCCGGGCGGATCGGCGCCAGATCATCGGCGCGAGCAGGTTTGCGGGCCATGCGCTCCTTTCATGCAGGGCGGTACGACCTGGAGTGAAGGATAGTGCAGCGGTGTTGCAGCACAAGGACAGCTGCGCTGCGCTGTGGTGGAAAACTGCCGGGGTGTGCGCCAGCTGCAACAGCGGTCAGGCGAGCGGCGTTGCGGTGTCCAGCGGTGTGCGGGCGAAGACGATCCTCGACGAGATTTCGTCCATCGCCTCGAACAGCTCGCGCTCCGAAAGCCGGTTGGTCTACATGTAGAGGTTGATCGTGCAGTGGCAGGTCATCGTGCCCGAATAACCGAACTGCCGGCCTTCCGCGTCATGGCCGTAATAGGCGATGGTGCGTCCTCAGGGGCGCGGCATGACAATCGGTTCGTAGATCGTTGCCGGCCGGCCGAAGACCCGCGCCGCGTTGGTTTCCGCCTGGAGTTGCAGCTCTACCCGCAGGTTGGCGAAGTGGTCGAGATCGGCCGGTGCGATCCGGTGCGCCTGGGCCGACAATATGACCGTGACGTCCCGCCCGTCATCGATGAAGGTATATTGCTCGCAATCGTCCGGATAGGTCTGCTTCCAGCGGCTCTCCAGATGGAGCGAGAAGTTGGGATCGTCAATCACCCCGCCATTTTCGCTCTCCGCCGGCCGTCAGGCAAATGGAGATGCACCCGAAATCGAGTTATGCCTCGGCAAGCTGCAGAAGGTGGGCGTGGAGCGAATTGGGGCCGGCCTCGGTCAGCTCGACAGTGACGATGTCGCCGATCGCTGCCTCCCCCTCGAAATGGACCGATTGCAGCCAGGGTGACTTGCCGAGCCATTGCCCCAGATGCCGGCCCTTGCGTTCGACGAGCACGTTGCAGCGCTTGCCGACGGAGGTCGCGTTGAAGGCCAGCTGGTCGCGGCCCAGAGCGGCCTGCAGGCGCTCGAGGCGATCGTCCATGACTGCAGCCGCGATCTGCTCGTCCATTGTTGCCGCCGGCGTGCCGGGGCGCGGGCTGTACTTGAAGCTGAACGCCTGAGCATAGCCGACTGCATCGATCAGTTGCAGCGTTTCGGCGAATTCGGCCTCGGTCTCGCCGGGGAAACCGACGATGAAGTCACCCGACAGCGCGATGTCCGGCCGGGCAGCGCGGACGCGTTCGAGCAGCCGCAGATAGCTGTCGGCCGTGTGGCTGCGGTTCATCGCCTTCAGCACGCGGTCGCTGCCTGATTGCACCGGCAGGTGAAGGAACGGCATCAGCTTTGCCACCTCGCCATGCGCTGCGATGAGGCCGTCGGTCATGTCGTTGGGATGGCTGGTGGTATAGCGGATGCGCTTGAGATCGGGCATCTCGGCGAGGGCGCGGATCAGCCCATCCAGGCCGATGGCACGGCCCTTGTCGTCTTCGCCGCTCCATGCGTTGACGTTCTGGCCGAGCAGCGTGATCTCGCGCGCGCCGCCATCGACCAGGCGCTGGGCCTCGTCGATCAGCGCGGCGAAGGATCGGGAGATCTCAGCACCGCGCGTGTAAGGCACGACGCAGTAAGTGCAGAACTTGTCGCAGCCTTCCTGCACGGTGAGGAAAGCGGTGGAGCCGGAGCGGCGGCGCTTGGGCAGGACGTCGAACTTGGTCTCCGCCGGCATGTCGGTATCGGTGACGCGGCGGCCGGCCTGCGCCTCCGCAAGCATTTCGGGCAGGCGGTGATAGGCCTGGGGCCCGACGACCATGCGGACCGAAGGCGCGCGTGCCATGATCTCTTCGCCCTCGGCCTGAGCGACGCAGCCGGCGACGGCGATCAGTGGGGTGGAGCCGTCCTCCCGCCGCAAGCGGCCGATGTCCGAATAGACTTTCTCCGCCGCCTTTTCCCGGATGTGGCAGGTGTTGAGCACGACAAGATCGGCATCCGCGCCTTCTTCCGCCGGCGCAAGGCCCTGGGCCGTTAGTAACTCGCCCATGCGCTCTCCGTCATAGACGTTCATCTGGCAGCCGAAGCTCTTGACCTTGTAGGTCCGGGGGGCGGGGGTGGAGCGCATGGGCGGGCCGATAGCGGAAATTGCGGTGCTTTTACAGGGGCGGGGTGGATGGGGATGGATATTGTTTCACGCAGAGCCGCGAAGAAGTGTATCGATAAAGGAACATCTTGCATCCCCGCGAAGGCGGGGACCTCGTGCATTTACAGTGGAGGTACAGCGCAGTCGCCTGAGGTCCTGCCTTCGCGGGGACGTGTATTGTCTCGTCGATCACGCTTCGTGCCTTTGCGTGAAACACTTCCTTCGTTCCCTTCCACCGCCAAACCCGCTAACCGCGCAGCCATGTCGGAAACCAGGACTCTCCACGCCGCCTTCGCCGGGCATGTCGCCGCCGCGCTCGATGCGCTGGAAGGGGCGGGCACGCTGCCTGCCGGGCTCAACCGCAGTGCGATCACCGTCGAGCCGCCGCGCGATACCGCGCATGGCGACCTTGCCACCAATGCCGCCATGGTGCTGGCCAAGCCGGCGGGAATGAACCCGCGCCAGCTCGCCGAGGCGCTGAGCGCTGAGCTGGCCAAGCTGCCGCAAGTGACGGGCGCCGAAATCGCCGGGCCGGGCTTCATCAACTTGCGCCTTTCGCCCGAGACCTGGCTGGCGGAGCTGCGCGCTATCGCTTCGCTGGGTGCGGACTATGGCCGCTCGGCCGCGGGGGCGGGAGCGGCCGTCAATGTCGAATATGTCTCGGCCAATCCGACCGGGCCGATGCATATGGGCCACTGCCGGGGCGCCGTGGTGGGCGATGCGTTGGCCAGCCTGCTCGAATTCGCCGGGTACCGCGTGATCCGCGAATATTTCGCCAACGATGCGGGCGGACAGGTGGATGTCCTCGCGCGCTGGTCCCACATCCGTTACCGCCAGGCGCTCGCCGGGAGTGAGGATGTCGGCGAAATTCCCGAAGGGCTCTATCCGGGCGACTACCTAATACCCGTCGGCCAGGCGCTGGCGCAGGAATTTGGCGATGCGTATGCACAGGCGCCCGAAAGCGAATGGCTGCTGCCGTTCCGCGCCCGCGCGGTCGCGGCGATGATGGACATGATCCGGCAGGACCTTGCGCTCCTTGGCATCCATCACGACCTGTTCTCGTCCGAGGCGGAGCTGCAGGCGGCCGGCAAGCCTGCCGAGGCCGAAGCCTGGCTGCGCGCGCACGACCTCGTCTACGACGGCATCCTGGAAGCGCCCAAGGGCAAGACGCCCGAGGATTGGGAGCCGGTTGCGCTGCCGCTGTTCCGCTCGACGAAATTCGGCGACGACCAGGACCGCCCGATCAAAAAGTCCGACGGAAGCTGGACCTACTTCGGCGCCGACCTCGCCTATCACTACCAGAAGGCGCAGAGCGCCGACGCGCTGGTCGACATCTGGGGCGCCGACCATGCCGGCACGGTCAAGCGGATCAAGGCGGCTGTCGCGGCGATGACCGGCGCTGACGGCAAGCCCACGCCTTTCGAGGTCAAGCTGGTCCAGATGGTGCAACTGCTGCGCGATGGCCAGCCGGTGAAGATGTCGAAGCGCGCCGGCACTTTCGTGACGCTGGCCGACGTCGTGCGCGAAGTGGGCAAGGACGTGGTGCGTTTCACCATGCTGACCCGCAAGCCCGAGGCGCAGATGGACTTCGATTTCGCCAAAGTGGTCGAAGCGTCAAAGGACAACCCGGTGTTCTATGTGCAGTACTGCCACGCCCGGGTCAGCTCGACGCTGCGCAAGGCCGCCGGCGAAGGCTTCGCCCCTGCGGACGCCGAATTGGCGCTGCTGGGTGAGGAAGAGCTGGAGCTGGTCAAGCTCGCCGCACAGTTCCCCCGCATTGTCGAGGCCGCCGCGGCTGCGCGTGAGCCGCATCGCATCGCTTTCTTCCTGCATGATCTGGCCGCCGTGTTCCACGCTTATTGGAACCTTGGTAACGATCGTCCCGAAAAGCGCTTCATCGTGGCACAGGATGCCAAGCTGACCGGCGCCAGGCTTTTCCTCGTGTCCCAAATCGGGCAACTTGTCCGGAACGGGCTGGCGCTTCTCGGCGTCGAGGCGGTGGAGGAAATGTAGCCATGGCGGGGGCGAAGAAAACCGGGTCGGGCGACGCGCCCGAGGTGCACGGCGTCGGCGGGCAGGGCAGCGATGCCGGTCCGATGGAAGGGCCGATAGAACTGACCGACGAAGCCAGCCAGCTTGACCTCGAGGATGACGATCCGCCGCTTCCCTGGCTGCAGGGCGACGAAGACGAAGAGGAATTCGAAGGTCAGGGGATCGGCCAGACGATCGCCATCGTGCTGCTTGGCCTGCTCGCCATCGCCGTGGTGGTTGGCGGCATCTGGTGGGTGATGCATCGCGCCGGCAACGACGCGCTGTTGGCCGACGGCAGCACCATCGAAGCGCCCGACACGCCCTACAAGACGAAACCGGCCGATCCCGGCGGCAAGGTCTTCGAAGGAACGGGCGACAGCAGCTTCGGCATTTCCGAAGGGCAGAAGCGCCCCGCGCGGCTTGGCCAGCAGGCGTTGCCTCCGTCGAAGCCGGCTCTCGCTTCGGCCGGCCAGGGCGACAAGCGCGTGGAAACGGCAGCGGCAGGCGGGCAGGCGACGGCTGCCGCAGAGGCACCGGGTGTCGGCGTTCAGGTCGCTGCCTATTCCAACCGCGAGCAGGCCGAAGCGGGTTGGACGCGGCTTTCGCAGCAATATGAGCTGCTTGCCGACGCCAAACACCGCGTTGTCCAGGGACAGGCGGACATCGGCACGGTCTATCGCCTGCAGGCCATCGCGCCCGATGTCGCTTCGGCCAAGGCGCTGTGCCAGAAGCTCAAGGCGACCGGGTTGAACTGCCAGGTGAAGCAGTAAAGCCACCCCTGCGGGGAGGGGCGTCGGCGGTGGATGGCCGCCCCTTTCCCGCTGGGGTGGGAGTTCAAAGCGCCTATCCACATTCACGACCGTCTGTGAACTTGCGAAAACCGCGCATTCCTGCGAATCTCGCGCTATGACCCCAGCGATTTTCGGCATTGCCGGACTGACCTTGACGGCTGACGAGCGCGCCTTCTTCCGCGATGCTGATCCTGCCGGATATATCCTCTTCGGCCGTAACGTCGGTACGCGCGCGCAAGTGCGGGCGCTGACCGATGATCTGCGGGCAATCCATGGGCGCGAGCGGCTGTTCGTCTGCATCGACCAGGAAGGCGGCCGGGTCGCGCGGATGAAGCCGCCCGAATGGCTGGCTTTCCCGCCGGGTGAGGTGTTCGACCGGCTCTACGACGTTGCGCCGGCAACCGCGATCGAGGCCGCGCGCGTCAATGCCGAGGCGCTGGCGATCGACCTTGCCGAAGTGGGTATCAGCGTCGACCATCATCCGGTGCTCGATGTCCGCCAGCCCGGCACGCATGACGTGATCGGCGACCGTGCGCTCGGTTCTGAGCCGATGCGCGTGGCGGCGCTGGGTCGGGCAGTGCTCGACGGTCTGGCGCGCGGCGGGGTCTTGGGGACGATCAAGCATATGCCGGGCCACGGTCGCGCCATGGCCGACAGCCACAAGGAAATGCCGACGGTCGATGCCAGCGAGGAGGAGCTGGAAAGCGACATCGCGCCTTTCCGTGCGTTGGCGGACTATCCGGTGGGCATGACCGGCCATATCCGCTTCACCGCCTGGGATGACAAGAATCCGGCCACGCAGTCTCCCTTCATCATAAGCGAGATCATCCGCAAGCGGATAGGTTTCGGCGGATTGCTGCTGACCGACGATCTGGATATGGAAGCCTTGAAAGGCACGGTGCCCGAACGGGCCGAGCGGGCAATCGGTGCGGGCTGCGATATCGCGCTCAACTGCTGGGCCGAGATGGACGACATGACCGGCATTGCCGCGCGTCTGCCGGCGATGTCCGAAGTGACGCAGGCGCGGCTGGACCATGCGCTCGGCCGGATGGGCGACGGCAGTCCGGGCGTTCAGGCGGAGCTGATCGCCAGGCGCGATACGCTGCTGGCGGTGGCCCGGGCCTGATGGTGGACGTGCTCTCCGA
>Ga0164243_10011664_pt1 | contig 12512 bp, 11 predicted proteins | sample OricompcompostOP_FD_108781 | JGI IMG/M metagenome (GOLD analysis project Ga0164243, IMG submission 108781) | Organic Plus compost microbial communities from Emeryville, California, USA - Original compost - Organic plus compost (OP) | ecosystem: Engineered > Solid waste > Mixed feedstock >...
CGACGGGGGCGATCGTCATTCCCCAAAGAATAAATCCTGGACCGACAGAGTCAAAGATTTTTTCAGCTGATCACTGAACATGCCTGTCCAGGCATCCGATCGTCTTTAGAATGCACGTATCACTACGTGCATTTTTTTTTGCGTGCCTGTTTCGGTTTCGATATGTCCAATGAAGGGAGTATGCCAAATGTCTTCGATCCACAGTCTTCGTTTCGCACTTGCGGCGAATCGCCTGCATCATGAAACACCCGATGCCGGCCTGTTCACGTGGCTTAAGGCGTGCTCCGAAACCATACGCGAACTGGGTATTGAGCTGCATACGGTCGGCCGTACTTATGATGCGATCCAGCGCGAAGGTTTTCTGTCAGGTTACAAAAAAAATATTCGCTACCCCTACGGGCGAGAAGGCGGCTTGATGAAACTGGTGTCGCGCGTCACGGTGCACGAGGCGACGCCGGTGACGCTGGATGGCGCCATCTATCTGATTGACCCGGTCGATCCGTCTTCGATTTTTCCCGAAGCCCTGGCATTGAAGCGCCAGTGCATCACGCATGGCAAACCTTTTATTTCCACGGTGGCGGGCGCCATTGAGTGGATGGAAGTGGAACGGGTGCTGGCCGGCCTTGCGCCGATTTCCGATTGTCTGTCTGCCGATGTGATCCGCAGCCAGACACTGGCGCTGATTTCGCATGATGCGCTCAAGGCCGAGATGGTGGCGTATGCGTCACAATATTTCGATATCCTCTCGTTGTTCAAGCGCCGTGTGGCGACCGGTACGACGGGCGGGTTGCTCAATGAGCTGGCCTGGTCCAAGGGCTGGCCAAAAGATAAGCCATGGGTCGATCGCTATCTGAGCGGCCCCCTGGGGGGCGATGCCCAGATTGCTGATCTGGTGCTGGACCGGCAATGCCAGCGCGTGATTTTCTTTGAGGACCCGCATGTGGCGCGCCAGCATGAGGCCGATATCCAGTTGCTGGAGCGGGCGGTGCGCGTGGCCACTCACGATGCCACGTGCGCAACGGCAAGGCAGGTGGCTCGCAAATGGGCGGATGCCGTGCAGCTGGCGAGCAAGATTTAGAAACGGCGTACCGTCCGATCAGGTGGCTTGCACACCGTCAGTAGCCTCGAATTGCACGAGTTTTGGCTGGTGGCCGCCAATTTACATGAAATAGGCGGCATGCCAGAACAGCCTTAAAATTCGATATATAATCATCTATATATCGAACCCGGTTCATGCGAAATAACGCAGTCGCTGTGGTCTGCTGCCTTTGTCAACCCCTCTTTTTTTGCAGGAAATCATGAAACAAAAAAGCATTCAGGGACATACACTTGCGCGCGCACTGGTCACCGGCATGGTTCTGTCTGCTGTGTCTGTGGCCGCCCATGCCGCGACGATTACGGTATCGGCTGCCTCCAGCCTGACCAACGTATTCAATGATGTTGCCAAGGTGTATAGCGAGGCCCACCCGGATACCAAAATTCAATATAACTTTGCCGCATCAGGCGCATTGCTGCAGCAGATTCGCCAGGGCGCGCCCGTCGATGTCTTTGCATCGGCGGACCAGAAAAGCATGAACGATGCGGCCGAGGCCGGGTTGCTGGATGAGTCTACCCGCAAGGATTTCGTACGTAACGAAGTGGTGCTGATCACGCCTTCCTCTGACAAGGGTGAGGTCAAGAATCTGCAAAGCCTGGATGAATCCGCTGTCAGCCGAATCGCCGTTGGTAATGTCGCCAGTGTTCCGGTTGGACGCTATACAAAAGAGGGTCTTGAAAAAAGCGGCCAGTGGGAAAAGCTGACGCCTAAATTCATCTTCGCAGAAAACGTTCGTCAGGTACTGGACTATGTAGCGCGCGCAGAAGTGCAGGCAGGCTTTGTCTATGCAACTGATGCCGCTGTGCGCAGTGACAAGGTCAAGGTCGTCGAAGCGCTGCCTACCGATACCGTTGTGAGCTATCCGGTTGCCGTCATCAAGTCATCGCCCCATGCCGACGAAGCGCGTGCATTTGTCAAATTCCTGGACTCAGACCAGGCGCAGGCCATCTTCGCCAAGGCCGGCTTTAAAAAGCCCTGACCGCTTCTGCTCGTGGAACCTGTCTGGATCCCACTTCTGATTTCCCTGAAGGTTGCCGGCTTTGCAATCCTGATCAACCTTGTGCTGGGTATCGGGACGGGCTGGCTTCTGGCACGCCGCTCGTTTCCTGGGCGCGATTTGCTGGACACCATTTTGACGCTGCCCATGGTGTTGCCGCCGACCATTCTTGGCTATTATCTGATTGTGCTGCTCGGCCGCTATGGCTGGCTGGGGCGCTATCTGGATGAGTGGCTCGGCATTCAACTGATTTTTACCTGGCAGGGGGCGGTCGTAGCGGCGGCGGTCGTGTCGTTTCCACTGGTGTTCAAGCCTGCCCGAGCCGCTTTTGAAAGCGTTGACCAGCATTACGAAGATGCCGCGCGCGTGCTGGGTTTGTCCGAGCTTGCGCTGTTCTTTCGGGTAACACTGCCCCTGGCCTGGCGAGGGATTCTTGCGGGCCTGTTGCTGGCGTTTGCGCGGGCGCTGGGGGAATTTGGCGCCACGCTCATGATTGCGGGTAATATTCCTGGAAAAACGCAAACGCTGTCCATCGCTGTGTATGAAGCGGTGCAGGCGGGCGCCGAGGCGCAGGCCAATTTTATTGTGGTGGTGATTTCAATTGTGTGTATTATTATTCTGTTTTCTGCACGCTATCTTGCCCCCCGTCGCCTGGAGTCACAATGAATACGCTTGCGAGTCTGTTAGCGTCCGATATCAAAGACCGGTTCTGATATGAGGGAATCCATGTCGTCGTTTCGGCTTGATGTTTCACTGCGCAAAAAATTGCAGCGCCAATCGCATGGGTTCACGCTGGATGTGGATTTCATCCTGCAATCGCGCCGCGTCGTGATCCAGGGCCCCTCGGGTGCCGGCAAAAGCATGATTTTGCGCGCATTGGCTGGTCTGGCTACGCCGGACAGTGGCCGGGTGGCAATCAATCATGAACTGATTTACGACTCTGCATCGGGAGTCAACAAAACACCGCAAGAGCGTCATATATCCTATCTGTTCCAGGACTATGCGCTGTTTCCACATCTGACCGTGAGGCAGAATGTGGCCTTCAGTATGAGCCGCGGCCTGCTTAACCCGTCGCGCAATGCCTGGCGTGAAGAAACCGATGAGTGGCTCGACAAAATGCATATGACGCCTTATGCCTCCCGGTACCCCGAGCAGCTATCAGGCGGGCAGAAGCAGCGTGTAGCGCTGGCCCGTGCTCTGGCAAGTCGTCCGCGCCTGCTGTTGCTGGATGAACCTTTTTCTGCACTGGACACCCATCTGCGCAAGCACCTGCGTCAGGAAATTGATCAGTTGCAATCACAATTGCAATTTCCACTGATTCTGGTGACCCACGACCCCATGGACGTGGAGGCGTTTGGTGATCTTGTATTGCATGTTCATAATGGGCGCATTCATGAACAGGAGGCGGCATGATCAAGGGCGACGGTGTATCAACTGAAACAGAGAGCCGTCCGGCCACCCGGTTGAATGTGCGCACCGCCATTGGATTCGGTGTAGAGCAGCACGCCCTCGCGGACGAACGTGACCTGCAGCTGTTAGGGCATGTGCATCGACTGGGCTCAATTACGGCAGCGGCCCGCGCCGCGCAGGTAACCTATAAAACGGCCTGGGATCGCTTGCGCAAGTTACAAACCCGCCTTGGTCAGCCGGTCATCATTGCCGCCAAAGGTGGGCGTGGTGGCGGACGCACCTTGTTGAGCGAAAGCGGGCACGCACTCTTGCGGTATTACGAGCAGGTACGCAGAGAGCAGGATCACGCAACCGGGCCTGAAGTGGAACTGGAATCAGTCGGTTCCCTGCCGCCCCGTCCGTTGCCCTTGCGCAAGACCAGTGCCCGCAATCATTTGCAGGGCACGGTCGCGTCTGTTCGCCGTACGGGTATCCGCGATGAGATTAGCGTGCGCTTGCATGATACGCTGGCAGTCAGTGTCAATATCACCCATGCCAGCACGCTTGCACTGGGATTGCAACCCGGGGTGGCAGTCTATATGCTGATCAAGGCGCCGGCGATTCGTTTCGTTCGTGAGCCCCACGCGCAGCCTAATGTATTCAGCGGGCAGATCAGCAGCATGCGCCGGGTTCAGGGGCAGCAGGAACTTGAGATACAGGTTGCCCCGCAAATTCATCTGGTCACGGTCATTAATAAGGATGAGGCCGGATCCTTGCGAAAGGGGGGGCAAGTTTCGGTATACGTTGACCCGGATACCGTCATTCTGGGCGTGGACTAACGGCCTGTCAGCATCAGCCGAATTTCTAAATCACCGGCCGGCATTGGGCCAGATTAATTGGGCCAGATTATTTTGACAGCTGCCGCATGGCTGCTTCCAGACCCGTCATGGTAACCGGATACATGTGGTTCTGCATGATATTGCGAACGACATCGATCGATTGCCGGTATTGCCAGTAGGCTTGCGGTTCCGGATTGAGCCAGACGGCTTTGGGCCAGGCGTCCAGAATCCGGGCCAGCCAGACCGCGCCGGCTTCTTTGTTGTAGTGTTCTACCGAGCCGCCCGGATGCACGATTTCATACGGGCTCATGGTGGCGTCGCCCACGATGAGGACCCGCCAGTTCGTATTGTAGGTACGCAGCAGTTCCCAGGTATCCGTGTAGACGCGCCGCCCGCCGGTGTCATAGCGCCAGAAGCGTTCGTACGGACAATTGTGGAAATACCAGACTTCGAGGTTGCGAAATTCGCTGCGTGAGGCCGAAAACAATTCTTCGACGCGCGCAATGTGATCATCCATGCTGCCGCCGACATCCAGCAGCATTAGCACATTGACGGCGTTATGCCTTTCCGGCACCATTTTGACATCCAGAAAACCGGCATTGCGCGCGGTGCTGCGAATGGTGTCGTCCAGATCCAGCTCTTCGGCTGCGCCTTCACGGGCAAACCGTCGCAACCGGCGCAATGCGACCTTGAAATTGCGCGTGCCCAGTTCCTGTTGATCGTCATATTCTTTGAAGCGACGCTCTTCCCATACCTTGACTGCGGTGCGGTTACCGGCTGACGGCCCGCCGACGCGAATGCCTTCGGGATGATAACCGCTATTGCCGAAAGGCGACGTACCACCGGTTCCGACCCATTTGCTGCCACCCGCATGGCGTTCCTTCTGCTCTTTCAGGCGCTCCTTGAACATCTCCATGAGTTTGTCCCAGCCATGCTTTTCCAGCGCTGCCTTTTCCTCGGGTGTCATGTTTTTCTGCATCTGGCTGATGAGCCAGTCCAGGGGGATGTCGGGTCCTGCAGGCATGGTCGCCGGCAGGTTTTTGACAAACAGGGCAAACGCCTGGTCAAACCGGTCGAACAAGGTTTCATCCTTGACCAGCGTCAGGCGGGCCAGGACATAGAAGTCATCCAGCGAGGGCGGCATCACGCGCTCGCGCAGCACTTCAAGCAGGGTCAGGTACTCCTTGACCGATACCGGCAGCTTGTGGTTTTTCAGGTGATAGAAAAAGTCGATAAACATGATAGGCTGGTCACCTTTGGGGCTGCGTGCGAATCAGCGGCGCGTCTGTCGTGCCAGGCCCGACAGGCGTTCCAGCAGGCCGATATCCTGCTCGTTTTTAAGCAGGGCGCCTGCCATGATCGGGATTGATGTGGACGCGTGGGCATCGATGCGCGCCGCGTCAATCTCTTCGGCCAGCAGCAGCGCCAGCCAGTCCAGAAATTCCGAGGTCGACGGCTTTTTCTTCAGGCCGGGAGCGTCGCGCAGCATAAAGAAATGATCCATGGCGGCACGCAGGATGTCGGTCTTGATATCAGGGTAGTGAACCTTGACGATATCACGCAAAGTATCGCGGTCAGGGAACTGAATATAGTGGAAAAAGCAACGGCGCAAAAAGGCGTCGGGCAGCTCTTTTTCGTTATTGGAAGTGATGATGACCAGGGGACGATGCCGTGCTCGAATAGTCTGGCCGGTTTCATAGACATGAAACTCCATCTGGTCCAGCTCGCGCAGCAGATCGTTAGGGAACTCGATATCCGCCTTGTCGATTTCATCGATCAGCACCACGGTCGGCAGATCCGATTCGAATGCCTGCCACAGTACGCCTTTGCGAATATAGTTGGCGATGTCGCGGACCCGCTCGTCGCCCAGCTGAGAGTCGCGCAGGCGCGAGACGGCATCATATTCGTACAGACCCTGGTGGGCCTTGGTCGTCGATTTCACATGCCATTGCAGCAGCGGGTAGTTCAGGGCCTGGGCCACTTCCTCGGCCAGCATGGTTTTGCCGGTGCCGGGCTCTCCCTTGATAAGCAGGGGGCGCTGCAGGGTGAGGGCGGCATTGACGGCCAGCTTCAGATCATCGGTGGCGACGTAACGGTCGGTGCCGGCAAAGCGGCGGGGATTGGGTGGTGATTGGCTTGGTTTCATTTCAAATCTGCAACAAAATAGGGATGATTTAAGCGTCTTACTATCAATACTAACCTAATCTAGATCAATTATGTCGTACAATCGGAAGCTTTAAAGCTGATCCGACCCGCTGGCAGTTCTGCGGTAAGTTCATTCGACATTCGCTAACAAAAGAGCAAAATATGAAGTTTTCCGCTTTCAAGCGCTCCGTTGCTGCGCTCGCCATCGTGGTTCCCTGTGCCTTCGGCAGCCAGGCATTCGCCCAGCAGGCTGCTGCCCCCAAAGGGGATATTGAAGCCGCCAAGGGCAAAATCTCTATGTGTATCGGCTGCCATGGTATTCCTGAATACCGCGCCAGTTTCCCTGAGGTTTACCGGGTTCCCATGATTGCGGGTCAGAACGCTGATTATATCGTTGCTGCGCTGAAAGAATATAAATCCGGTGCCCGCACTTTCCCCTCCATGGTAGCGATTGCAAAGAGCCTGTCTGATCAGGATATGCTGGACATCGCAGCCTATTTTTCTCAAGTAAAATAATCCGGGAACCGATATGAAACGCGTCTCTATTATATTGTCAGGTGCCGTATGCGCACTGGTGGGTATGGTTTCCGCCCAGGCTGCAGATCTTGCTGCAGGCAAGGCGGCTTTTGAGAAAAACGGTTGTGTCGCCTGTCACGGCGCCGCCGGCGATAAAACGATTGCTCCCATGTATCCTGTATTGGCTGGCCAGCATGATGACTATCTGGTTCACGCGCTGACAGCATATCAGCGTGGTGTGAGCAACGCCCCCAATTCGGCCAATATTCGCAAGAACCCTATTATGGGTAACGAAATCAAAAAGCTGGGCTCAGCCGATATCGTCAACATTGCCGCCTGGCTGTCTACGCAGAAAGGCCCGTTGTCGCACAAGCGCAATTAATCATACGCTTGCCTGTGCCTGCGTACATGATGCAGGCGCGGATCCAGATTGCAGATATTGCGGCCTATTGCACTTGTAATAGTAAAAAAAACCGGAAATTAATTTTTCCGGTTTTTTTATTTTGCGCGCCATTCTTAATGACGGGTTGAATGCTGGCGCAGCAGTTCCAGATAATGGTCTGTATCCAGTGGTTTGCCCAGGCGCTGCGACTCCCAGATGACTTGTCCCAGGCACTCCATGATTTCATGCATGGCATGATGTTCATCATGGCGGGCGGCCAATTGCTCATAGATGGCGCGAATGCCAGGCGGGTGATCAATCGACACCTGCTCATTAATGGCCAGATGCATGGACAGATGCAAAAAGGGATTGACCTGTCCTTTTTCCACCGAAAACTCTTCCTGCGCAGCATTCGGGTTTTCGAGTGCGTCGTGATATTCCGGATGCTGAAGGATCCAGGTTAGCGCCATGGATTCGATGGGCGTCAGAATTTGTTTCTGTCGATGCTTGTTCCAGGTATCGGTGAAAAACTGGCGCACCTGGTCGCGGGAAGGATTGAACATAGAGATGGGCAATTAAAAACGGTGTACGAAATCGTGTCGTTTGTGGCACGGCTGGTTGTCCGTGCGTTTAAGCTCGCTTGTTTCAGGCGGCGGGGTGACGCAAAAATACACAATGAAACAGATGGAAACAGCTGCGGTGTGCGCAAAGACGTTTCGGGCGGATTGTTAAGTTGCCTGTCAGTGCATCTTCGCCATAATTTCTGCCATTCAAAGCAGGCCTCATCATAACACGCCCAATCCGGGGTCTGTTGCATGAAAGGGCTCATTTTCATGCAGTGTGTTTGCGCCCGGCGCAAGGGGTTCCACGTGTTTTCTTCCGATCTTTCGATTTTGCACGGCCCCTGCATGCCGCAATTTCTGCAGCCCGAGACGCTGGCGGATGTGTTTGAAGCCAGTGCGAACGCCTACCCAGACCACACCTGTCTAATAGACGGGTCACAGCGACTGACGTATCGCCAGGTGAATGAGCAGGCCGATGTGATGGCGCATCATTTGCTGGCCACGGGTGCCGCGCCCGGCGATATTATCGGGCTGTGGCTGGCGCGGGGCAGCCGACTGCTGATTGCGCAACTGGCTATTACCAAGGCGGGCGCGGCCTGGTTGCCATTCGATGCTGACGCGCCGGCCGAACGGGTGGTCGTGTGCCTGGAAGATGCCGCGGCCAGGGGTATTATCAGTGACCAGCCGTTGCGCATGCCTGTCATGGTGGCTGACTTTACCCACTGGCAGCCGGCTCAGTTGAGCAATCCTCCTCAGCGAGCCCTGCTCAGCCGCCAGGGCGTCTTACCTTCCGACCCTGCTTACGTCATTTATACCTCCGGCTCAACGGGCAAGCCCAAGGGCATTGTGATTCGCCATGAAAATATTTGCCCGTTCCTGCGCAGCGAAAATCACGTGCTGGGCGTAGCGCATTTTGATCTGGTGTATCAGGGATTTTCAGTCGCCTTCGATATGTCATTCGAGGAAATCTGGATATCCTGGCTCGTAGGCGCCAGTTTGTGGCTTGCGCCTAAAGCCCTGGTCGCCGATCCCGTTGCCTTGCCCCAGGCGCTGCAGGGCGCGGGCGTGACCGTTCTGCATGCCGTACCGACCCTGCTGGCGTTATTTGCGGACGTGCCGGCCAGTCTGCGCATCATCAATATGGGCGGGGAAATGTGTCCGGATGCGCTGGTCGCCCGGCTCAATAACGGTCATGTCCGGCTGTTCAACACGTATGGGCCCACCGAAGCGACCGTTTCGGCCACGCTGGAACAGCTGGCGCTCGACAGAACAGTCACGATTGGCACGCCGCTGCCCAATTATGGGCTGGCCGTTGTCAATGAGCAGCTTGGGCTCTTGCCGATCAACGAGGTCGGCGAGCTGTGCATTTTCGGGCCTGGCGTGGCTTATGGCTACTTGGGACGCCCAGATCTGACTGCGGAAAAATTCATGCCTAATCCATTTTCCGAACAAGAGGGAAACGAGCGCCTCTATCGCACCGGCGATCTGGCACGTATCCTGCCGGGCGGCAGCATTGAATGCCTGGGGCGAGCCGACGATCAGGTCAAAATCCGTGGTTTTCGGGTCGAGCTGGGTGAAATCGAAGCGGCGCTTTCCGAGCAGACCGGCGTAGCCACCGCAGCCGTGCTGGTTCGGCAGGTCGGCGATCTGGATCATCTGGTGGCGTGGGTCGTGGCCGAACCGGGGGGCGATAAGCGACTGCTTTCGGCCGGCGCCTTGCGCGAAATTCTCAGGACTCGCTTGCCTGACTACATGATCCCGACCTATTTTGAATTCGTGGATCAGGTGCCGCGACTCATTTCCGGAAAAATCGATCGCAAAGCGCTGGCGCAGACGCCGTTAAAGAACCTGCATGACGCGCCGTCTGAGCAATCCGATCAGCCGCGAACGACTGCGCAGCAGGCGCTGTTTGGCGTATTGCATTCGCTCTTTCCCGGTCAGCCGATCCGTTTGCAGGCTGATTTTTTCTCCGATATGGGCGGGCACTCATTGCTGGCAGCCCGTTTGGTGTCGCGCATTCGTGCCTTGCCGGATTACGCGGGACTGACGGTCCAGAACGTCTACCAGAGCCGAACCGTAGAGGGCATTGCCAGCTGTATGCAGCAGCCGGATGCCCGACACGCGGGGCAATCACAAACGTCATTTACCGTCTCGCCGAATAATACCTGGCGCCGCCGGCTGGCTTGCGGTATTGCCCAGTTCGCCTGTGTTCCCTTTCTGATTACGCTTTCGATCATGCAGTGGCTGGCCCCGTTTTTTACCTATCACAACCTGACTGGCGAGATGTACGACAATACCTGGCATGCCATAGGCATGTCATTTGTCGTCTTTGTCCTGGTGTATTTGCTCAGTTTCCTGCTGGCTATTCTTGGCAGGCAACTGCTGACCGCGGGTATGAAGCCGGGTCGGTATCCACTTTGGGGCTGGACGTTTTTTCGCTGGTGGCTGTCGGACCGGCTGAGCAATGTCGCACCCCTTTACCTGATTGCGGGGACGCGCATTTATGCCGCCTATCTGCGGTGCATGGGGGCGCGCATCGGCAGCGAGGTGATGCTCAGTTCCATGACGGTGCGTGTGCCGTCTTTGCTGACCATTGAAAGCGGGGCCAGCATCGGTGCTGATGTTCATATTGAAAACGCCAGGGTTGAAAACGGCGAACTGGTGCTGGGTGCAACGCTTATTGGACGCGACGCCTACGTGGGTTCCTATTGTGTTCTGGAAGGCAATACCGCGATTGCGCAGGAAGGCCGATTGAACGGTTTGTCTTCGCTCTATGACGGGCAGCAGATCGGCCGCGCCGAGGTATGGGAGGGGTCGCCCTCGCGACGCATTGCGACAGCGTATCGTTCCGGGCTGCCCACGCGCCCGAGTCCAGGCGCTGTGCGAATCGCCTTCGAATGGCTGTTCTTTTGCTGTGGCAGTCTTTTTATTGCCTTGCTGTTTTTCACGCCCCTGTTTCCGACCTTTATTTTTATTGATCTGGTGGATCCCAATTTCGACTATGGCAATTTTCTGCTATCGGGACTGAAATATTTCGTGATTGCCGTGCCGGCTTCGTTTGTGCTGATTCTGTTTACGGCCTTGTTGTCTGCGCTGGTGCGCTGGCTGGCATTGCCCAAAATGCAGCCAGGGCGCTATTCGGTCTACAGCAGTTTGTATTATCGCAAGTGGCTGATCAATCAGATCCAGGCTGCGAGCTTGCATACCCTGCATGGTGTCTACGCCACGGTGTTCGCTTCCTCCTGGTATCGGCTGCTGGGCGCGCGTATCGGCAAAAATGCGGAGATTTCAACGATTATGGGTGCCGCCCCCAATATGCTGACCCTGGGCGACGATGCCTTTATTGCCGACGCGGTGATGCTCGGCGATGATGAAGTGGATGGTGGCTGGATGACCATTCGCAATACCATGATCGGCCATCGCAGCTTTATCGGCAACGGCGCGTATGTGCCCGACGGCACGGTCGTGGCACCCAATGTGCTGATCGGCGTACAGACGCGGGCGCCGGATAGTGCTCAGATGAAGCCGGGCGACACCTGGTTCGGTTCGCCGCCGATTATTCTGCCGGCCCGGGAAATGCAGTCGCAATTCGATGAACGGTCCACTTTCCGTCCCACACCCGCGCGGCGGGCAGGGCGCGCACTGGTAGAATCCCTGCGCATTGTGCTGCCAATGGCCTTCACAATCTGTTCGGGCTATCTGATTGTATATGATGTTGTGCGTTATGAAACCATGGTGTCCCTGGTGCAATCCCTGCCATCGCTGATTCGCGATGGCCTGTTGTATGGCGTGGGATCGTTCGTGCTGGTGGTGTTGCTCAAATGGTTGCTGCTTGGGCGCTACCGGCCGCGTTCGGCGCCCATGTGGTCCTTGTATGTATGGGTCAGCGAGGCCGTGACCAATGTGTACGAGTCCATGGCCGTCTCCAATTTTCTTAATTACTTGCGTGGGACCGTTTTTTTGCCGTTTTTGATGAGACTGCTGGGTGTGCGGATCGGCAAGGGCGTCTACCTGGATACCACCGACATCACCGAGTTTGACTGCGTGCAGATCGGCGACCATGCGGAGCTCAATGGATTATCCGGTCCGCAGACTCACTTGTTCGAGGACCGCATCATGAAGATCGGACAGGTTCAGATCGGCCGGGGTGTAAACTTGCGGGCGCGCAGTACGGTACTGTATGACGCCAGCATAGGGCAGGGCGCGCGGATCGGGCCGCTCAGTACGGTCATGAAAGGCGAGTCTATCGCCGCCAATACCAGCTGGATCGGTTCGCCCGTGCAGAACTGGCAAAGCCATCGCGCAGATGCGCAAATGGACCCGGCCCCCGTGACAGAGGCGCAGCCTGTAGTGCCGGTTCAGGCCATGATCTGAGTGGCTGGCCCGGGGGGCTTCCTCTACCATATTTTGTGAGGGGACGGGGGTTTCCCGCCGCAAGACAGTGGTTTTTCAGTTAAACTAATATGTCTTATATAAGACTCGTTTATCCAACGATCGTCTTCATGTTTTTTACTTGTGGGTTACGGAGCCAGCATGTCTTACCAGCACATCAAAGTCCCTTCATCGGGCGAAAAAATTACGGTCA
>Ga0164243_10011666_pt1 | contig 12511 bp, 10 predicted proteins | sample OricompcompostOP_FD_108781 | JGI IMG/M metagenome (GOLD analysis project Ga0164243, IMG submission 108781) | Organic Plus compost microbial communities from Emeryville, California, USA - Original compost - Organic plus compost (OP) | ecosystem: Engineered > Solid waste > Mixed feedstock >...
GGCGTCCTTCTTGTCGGCCAGTCCCACTCGTTCGAGAAGCTCGAGGCCCACACGGATGGCGTCGGCCTTCTTCTGCTTCTTCACCCCGACGGGCGCCTCGATGAGGTTCTGCATGACGGTCATGTGCGGGAAGAGGTTGAAGGACTGGAAGACCAGGCCTATCCGCTCCCGCTGCCGGCAGACATCCCGGTCGGCGAGCTCGTGCAGGCGTCCGTTGTGCACTCTGGCTCCGATGGGCTCGCCGTCCACGACGATGATTCCTGCGTCGATCGCCTCCATCCGGTTGATGCACCGCAGGAACGTGCTCTTCCCGGAACCGCTCGGTCCGATGATGCACAGCACTTCGCCCTCGGCGACGTCGATGCTGATCCCCTTGAGCACTTCGTTCCCGTTGAAGCTCTTGCGGACGTTGTGGGCCTGGATGATGGGGCTCATGCCGGCACCTCCCCGAGGTCGGCGAGCGGCCGCGGCGTCCGCCGCAGCCGGATGCCCGTCAGTCGCGTGAACGAGCCCGAACGCGGATCGTGGTCGCGCCCGGACCCGCGCGAGTAGCGGCGTTCGAGGAACATCTGGAGCACCATGAGCAGCGACGTCACCAGCAGGTACCAGATCGTGGCGACCAGCAGGAGCGGGATGGTCTCGAACGTGCGCGAGTAGATGACCTGCACGGAGTACAGCAGCTCGGGCAGTGCGATCACGGAGATCAGGGAGCTCGACTTGAGCATCGAGATCACCTGGTTCCCGGTCGGCGGGATGATGAAGCGCATCGCCTGCGGAAGCACGATGCGCCGCATGACACGGCCGCCGCGCATGCCGAGAGCCCGAGCCGCCTCGGTCTGGCCGGGGTCGATCGAGAGGATGCCGCCTCGGATGATCTCCGACATGAACGCCGCCTCGTTCAGCGAGAGCGCTGCGAGCGCCGCCACGAACGGGGTCACGATCTCGTTCATGTTGCCGGAGAACAGGACGGGACCGAACGGGAGCTGCAGCGTGATCTCAGGGTAGAGCGCCGAGATGTTGTACAGCAGGATCAGCTGCACCAGCAGCGGCGTGCCGCGGAAGAACCAGACGTACGCCCCGGCTGCGGCCCCCAGGGCCCGGCTCTTGGAGAGCCGCATGAGTGCGAGGAGCACGCCCAGCACGATGCCGATCAGCATCGAGAGGACGGTCAGCTCGAGCGTGAGGCCGAGTCCGCGCAGCACCGACGAGGACGTGAAATAGCGCACGACGACAGGCCAGCCGAAGCGGGGATTGGTGACGACGCTGTAGATCAGGAGGATCAGCACGGCCGCCACGACGATCAGGCCGATCACTTTGAGCGGACGCGGCCGGCGGACCACGACATCGTCGCGCAGTCCGCCCAGCGGCGTCGTGGCGGTCCGTGCTGTCGAGGTCATCAGCCGTCCAGCTCCTCGTTGTTGACGCCTGCGCGGTCCACCGAGAGGTAGTCGACGCCGTAGGAGGCGAGGATGTCGGTGTAGGCGCCCGAGTCGATGAGCTTCTGCAGGGCCGCCTGCACCACCGGCAGCAGAGGGCTTTCGGAGGGGAACGCCATGCCCGATAGCCCGCTCGAGAACGGGTCGCCACTCGTGGCGAGTCGTTGGTCGTCGTTCTTCGCGATGTAGCCGGCCTGGGCGGCCGCCGTCGCGTACACGTCGGCGCGGTCGCTCGTCAGTGCGAGGATGCCCTCGTTGTTCGTCTTGAAGCTCAGGATCTCGATCGGCTTCTTGCCGGCGTCCGTGCACTTGGTCGTCTGCTCGCCCATGGCGATCTCCTCGACGCTGCCCTGCGCCACGCCGACCCGCAGGCCGCACATGTCCTCGACGGTCAGATCGCGCGGCTGATCGCCGTCCTTCGCGACGATGAAGGCGGAGCCGCCTCGGATGTAGTCAATGAAGTCGACCTGCTTCTCACGCTCTTCCGTGTCGAGCATCGGCGCGACGGAGAACTGGTAACGCTTGGCCTCCAGGCCCGGGATGAGGTTGGCGAAGACGACGTGGTGCAGTTCGACGTTCATGCCCAGCTCGTCGCCGATCGCGTAGGCGAGGTCGGGCGCGAGCCCCACGATGGTCGTGTTGTCGTCGTCGTACGAGGCGAAGGGCTCGCCGATCGTCGCATCCGTCGCGATCACGAGGGTGCCGGAGTCGGCGACGTCCTTCGGCAGCATCGCGCGCAGGTCGGCGTCGGGAGTGCCGGCGGCACTGTGGTAGTTGATGTCCGCTGTGTTCGCGGCGCCCTTGGGGGCGGAGTCGGGCTCGCCGGCATCGCCGGAACAGCCCGTGAGCAGAAGAGCGCCCGCCATCACGGCCACGCCGGCCGAGATCAGGGACGACGTGAATCGTGCCATGGTGTTTCCTTTCGGGGGTGGACCGGGTCGCATGCCCGGGGCAGCACAGGTGGCGTCACATGCGGCCGACGGCGGTCACGTGCGCACGCATCGCCACTGCCGCTTTCGCATCGTCGCCAGCACCGATCGGCTCCGCGATCTCGCGGTGGCCGTCCAGTGACATCCGCCGTCCTTCGACGGATGCATGAGAGGCGCGCCGGAAATCGACGAGCCATTCGGAGGTGACACGGCCGAGTGTCACGATGAGCCGGTTGTGCGTCGCGGCCGCAACGGCCTCGTGGAACCTCTGATCGAGGTCTAGCGACTCGGATGCGCCGACCTTGTCGGGCCGGTAGTCGCACAGCCGCGAGAGCACGACCAGATCGCTCTCGGTGCGCCGCACGGCCGCGAGCGAGGCGATCTCGGGCTCGAAGACCGTGCGGAAGTCGATGACCTCCTCGGCATCCCGCTCGGTGGCGCTCATGTCGCGAAGCAGCTCTTGCCCACTGGCCGAGCGATCCACGACCACGGTGCCGGAGCCTTGGCGCCGGGTGAGGACTCCCTTGAGGGTGAGCTCGTGGATCGCCTCGCGGATCGTCGTGCGCGAGACGCCGAGGCTTGTGGCCAGCTCTCGCTCGGGAGGCAGGACGGTGCCGGGCCCGAGCTCGCCCGAGCCGATCAGCGCGAGGAGCACCGCGGCGATCGCGCTCGATGTCGATACCCGAGAGAAGTCGCCCAGGCCCGTCCAGTCCAGGGGCATGGCGACGACTGTAGCACGATTGGTCCGACCATTCGTCCACTTTCTCCGCCGAGACCGTAGGATGCTCCGGCCCACGGGAATGGGCGAGCGGAAGATGCGTCAGCGGAATGCCGCGCCCGGCACGCCGCACGAGCATCCGGGTCGGGAGAGACCGGTCAGGCGAGCACGCGCTCGTAGACGGCGAGCATCGCCTGCGTGCGCGACGACTGCCGGAACCGATCGGCGACGCCCGGATCGGGCACCGGCGCGGTGCCCGCAGCGACATCGGCCGCCGCACGCACGAGGGTGCGCGCCAAGGAGGATGTCGACGAGTCCGGCACTTGCCAGAACCCCGACCCCAGCTCCGCCGCGATGTCGGGGTCGCTGATGATCGCGGGAGTGCCCAACGACGCGCCTTCGAACACCGTCATCCCCTGGGTCTCGAACCCGATCGAGGTCTGGACGACCGCGTCGGCCTCGGCGATCCGCCGGAGGGTCTCGGCATACGTCATCCGCCCCCCGAAGACGACGGATGCCTCCGGCGCCCGCCGCTCGATGAAGCGCTCCGCCGCCCGACGCTGCGCGCCGCCGCCGAGCACCTGGACATCGGCGCGCAGCCCCGACTCGCACAGGGCCTCGAGGAAGGGGAGGAGACGCTTCTCCGGGCTCATGCGTCCAAGCCAGATGAGACGGGGCGGGCCGGGACGACGCGGAACGCGAAGGGCGAGCGCCTCGTCGAGCATCTCGTCGTCGATGCCGTTCCAGATGACGTCGACGTGGGGATGCGACGGTGCGTAGGCCCCATGCTCCTCGAGCCGTCTCGCGAAATGGGCGGACGGGGCCGTCACGGCGTCGGCCCGACGTGCCAGGCCGGCCAGATATCCCCACGCGTCACCCGCCGGGGGCCGGCGGCCCAGCATCCAGTGCTGCCAGCCGCCGAGCAGCCGCAGCGCCAGAGAAGGGAACGCGAGGGTCGCAGCGATCCCCACTCCCACACGGTTGTGCATGGTCTGGACGAGGGGCAGCCGGTGGCGGGCGGCGAAGCGGTGCCCGGTCAGGGCGCCCCAGAAGTCGGCCTGTACGTGAACGAGGTCCACGGGCGGACGCCGGCGCAGCGCCTCGTCCACCAGCCGGTCCGTGCGCCGCCCGGGAAGGGTCAGCGAATACTCCCGGTCGGGCGTAATCGCGATCGACGGCGTGTCGATGTATGCCGGATCGGGAATACGGGAGGCGAGTGCGGCCGCCCGGGCGCCGCGCAGGGCGGGCGCGACGACCGACACGACATGGCCGGCCCGTTCCAGGTACCGCTTCTGCAGCCGCATCGAGACCTGGGCGCCGCCGAGCGATTCCAGGTGCTGATCGGCGAAGAAGACGATGTGCACTTCGGCCTCTAGTCGGGCAGCGGCTCGCCGCGGTACAGGGCCTCGAACGTGTCCAGCGTGCGGTTGATGTCGTGGATCACGACGCCGTCCAATGATGCCTGCTGCATGCGGCGACGTTCGTCGGGGGTCGCCGTCAGGACGCGGGTGAGCCGGTCGGCGAGTGCGTCCACGTCACCGGGCGGGAACAGGTATCCGTTCTCGCCGTCGTGGACGAGATGCGGAAGCGCCACCGCGTCGGCGGCGACGACCGGAAGCGCCGAGGCCATGGCCTCCATCGTGGCGATCGACTGCAGCTCGGCGATCGACGCGATCGCGAACACGCTCGCCCTCGAATACAGCTCCCGCAGCTCCTGGTCGCTGGTGTGACCGTGGAAGACCACCCGGTCGCCCACGCCCAGCTCGCGAGCGAGCTGCTCCAGATTGCGCCGCTGGTCTCCGCTGCCGACGATGTCGAAGCACGCGTCCAGCGCCGGGTCGAGCCTGGCGAGGGCCCTCAGCACGACATCGATGTGCTTCTCTGTCGTCAGGCGCCCTACGAACAGGATCCGGTTCTGCGGGCGCGGGCCGAGGTCCGGCCGGTAGTTGGAGCGGTCGATGCCGCAGGAGACGGGGATGACTCCCGCCAGGTCGATCGTGTGCTCGAGGAAGTCGGCGGCCTTGCGCGTCGGCGTCGTGACCGCCCGTGCCATCTTCAACGTGCGCTCCGCGTCGTCCCACGCGAGCTTGACGAGCACTTTGTCGAGCACGGGCGGAAGGGTCGTGAAGTCGAGGATGTTCTCGGCCATCACGTGGTTGGTCGCGATCACCGGGATGCCGCGCTTGCGCGCCTCACGGGCAAGGCCCCGCCCGACCACGATATGCGACTGGATGTGCACGACATCCGGTTTGACCTCGTCGAGGATCTTGCGCGCGTAGTGCTTGCTCCGCCACGGCAGGACGAACGTGAGCCAGTCGTGCGGGTACCACCGCCAGGAGGGAAGCCGGTGCATCGTGACGGGCTGACCCTCGATCTGCTCCACGAACGTGCCGTGATTGCGATGGCCGGCACTGGGCGCCGCCACGTGCACGTGATGCCCGCGGGCGACCAGCCCCGCCGCCAGTCGCTCGGCGAAGCGCGCCGCACCGTTGACGTGCGGAAGGAACGTGTCGGCCCCGATGAGAACGGTCAGCGGCCCCTTCGGCGGGGACGCGGGGGGTGTGGACTCGGTCGGATTCGGCCGGTCCGCGGGTGCGGCGGGAGTCACGGTGGGGTGGGTGCCTCTCTCTGCGGCGGCGCCGGGTACGGCGCGTCTCCACTGTACCCGAGGCCGACTTCCGGCCCCGGAGCAGGCGCGCGGCTCCGGCGCCGTGCCCCGAGCGGCGTCGTGCGCGGCCGACACACAGCCGCACCGCCTACCGTGGACTCATGTCACGACTTCAAGCCGACGCACCCGCCGATCGGTGGGTGCCCGTGACAGGCTCCCTGGGGCTGCGCGGCCGCCGGCACCGGAAGGCGGCGATCCGGATGCTGCTGTCCCAGACGGGAGGGATGCTGGGAGCGCGATCGCGTCCCGGAGGCGGCGTGTTCGCCTGGATGCTCAGCCAGGCCGCGCCGTTCCTGATGCGCAAGGCCGATGGGCGCGTGCTGGCATGGGTCTGGCGCGACGACCCGGAACTGCTCGTCGCGATGGCGCAGCTCCAGGAAGCCACTCCGCAGCTTCGTGCGGCGCGCGCGATGATGCCGGCCGAGTACGACGACACCGAGCAGTTCCACAATCCCCATCTCGGGGTCGGCGAGCGCCTGCTCATCATGCTGCCGCAGAACCCGGATTCCCCGCCCTTCGCGACCTACACCTGGGATGTCGGCACGCATCTGGTCGCTCTCACCGCGGTCTGTTCGGATCGGTCGCGGTTCGGCACCGTCACCACCGCGCTCGACGATCTGGCAAGGACGTTGCGCGTCGTCGACGACCTCACCGTCGACGAGGCGAACGTGCTGCGCCTGGACCCGAGCTGACCGTCGCGTCACCCCCGGGATCAGGACGCCTGATCCGCCTGTTCGTCGTCCGCCCCGTGCACCCGCGCGACCGGACAGGCCCGCTCGGCATCCGCGCCGAAAAGCGTCGCGACCGCCCGCGCGAACTCGTGCGCCCGGCCCGTGGCGGCGAGCTGCCGTGCACGGACGGATGGTCCGTGCAGGAGGACTCCGGCCAAGTGCCGCAGGGCCGCCTCGGTCCGTTCCGAGCTGTCTCCGCGCTTGCGCGCCCACGCGATCTCGGCGTCGAGCACGTCGAACACATGCCTGCGCAGGGCGACGAGGGCCGGGGTGACGGCATCCTCAGCCGCTGCCCGCCGGTAGTCGGCGACGGCCTCGTCGACGAGCGCGCGCGCCTCGTCCGTGGCCCCGAGCTCGGGAAGTGGCGCGTTCGTACGGAGCGTCTCCAGATCGAGAAGCTCGACACCGGCCACGGATGCCACACCCGGGTCGACGTTGCGGGGCAGACCGAGATCGATGATGAGGCGCCGCGGCAGGGAGCCCGCTCGCTCGGCGGCGGATGACACGACGGACCGCTCCAGGATCACGGCCGGGGCGACGCTGCACGCGACGACGAGATCGCTGTCCGCCAGGGCCTGCTCCAGCGATGCCGCAGGGGTGATGCCGTGGCTCTCGGCGAACCCCGCGGCCCGCCCGCTCGGCGAGAAGACCTGCACGGTCGTGACGCCGCGCTCGCGCAACGCGGCGAGGCTCGCACCGGCGTACCGGCCCGTGCCCACGAGGAGCACCCGCGTCGCCGCCCAATCCGTGATGCGCGTCTCGGCCATGTCGAGGGCGAGACGGACGACCGACCTGCCTGCGCTCGACAGGCCCGTACGGTTCTTCACTCCGCGGGATGTGCGGGATGCGAGCTGGAACACGCGCTCCAGCTCGCGCGTCGCCGTGCCGCGCTCGCGAGCGGCCTCCAGGGCACGGCGGACCTGGCCGGCGATCTCCCCCTCGCCGACCACCACCGACTCCAGTCCGCTCGCGACCGCGAACGCATGCTGCGCGACGTCATCCCCCTGCAGCAGCATCCCGGCCTCCCGCACCTGGGCGCCGCTCATCCCCGTCGCCGCGGCGATCGTGGCCACGAGCGCCTCCTCGGATGCGACGACCTCGGCGCCCGCCTCGCCACCGGCGGACACCGGGTTCGGCACGTCGAGATAGACCTCGAAGCGATTGCACGTCGCGAGCACGACGCTGCCGCGGGCTCCGTCGCCGGGCACGGCGAGGTGCGAGATCACGTCGCCGGCTCCCCGCTCGAGCCGCTCGACGACGTCGAAAGCGGTCGTTCGGTGACTGGCGGAGTAGCAGAGCAACACGGACGGTAAGGATACGCGCCCGTCCTGTGAACGGCGCCGGGCCGGAGCGGCCTCCCACGACGGTCTGCGAGAATCGCCGCGTGATCGATGCCCCCGCAGCCCCCGTCTCCCTTCCCGCCGCCCACCCCCTCGTGACGGGGGCGACGGCGTCCGCCCCACTCGTGGAGGCGTACCGGGGCGTTAGGCCGCAGACGATTCCGGTGTGGTTCATGCGGCAGGCCGGCCGCTCCTTGCCGGAGTACCGCGAGGTTCGCGCCGGGACCGGGATGCTCGAGACGTGCCTGGATCCCGAGCGGGCCGCCGAGATCACCCTGCAGCCGGTGCGACGGCACGGTGTGGACGCGGCGATCTTCTTCAGCGACATCGTGATCCCGCTGCGCGTCGCCGGCGTGGGAGTGGAGATCCAGGCCGGCGCCGGACCGGTGTTTGACCACGCGGTGCGCACGGCGGCGGACGTGGAGGCGCTCGTCGCTCTCGGGCTCCCCGGTGCGGCGGATGCCGCCCTGGAACCGGTGCGCGAAGGCGTGCGCCGGACCGTGGCGGCGCTCGGCGGCACGCCCCTCATAGGCTTCGCGGGCGCGCCTTTCACGCTCGCGGCGTACCTCGCGGAGGGACGGCCCTCACGAGACCATCTGGCGGCACGGCGCCTCATGCACTCCGACCCGCAGGCGTGGGCGCGGCTGCTCGCCTGGTGCGCGGATGTGACGGGGGCGTTCCTGCGGGCTCAGATTCTCGCGGGTGCGAGCGCGGGGCAGCTCTTCGACTCATGGGCGGGGTCGCTGTCTCGCGCCGACTACGTCACGCATGTGGCGCCGGCCTCGGCCCGGGCGCTCTCGTGGGCGCGCGGGCTCTCCGCGCCGGATGGGCGTTCGGTCCCCCTCGTCCACTTCGGGCTGGGGACGGGTGAGTTCCTTCCGGAGTTGAGGGACGCCGGAGCGGACGTCGTCGGCGTCGACTACCGGATCCCGCTGGATGAGGCATCCCGGCGTCTGGGGGATGCGGTCCCGCTGCAGGGCAACATCGATCCAGCCCTTCTGGCCGCCCCGTGGCCGGTCCTCGAGGAGCATGTCCGCGACGTGCTGCGGCGCGGGCGATCGGCGCCGTCCCACGTGGTCAACCTCGGGCACGGCGTCCCCGCCGACACGGACCCGGACGTGCTGACGCGGCTGGTGCGGTTCGTGCACGAGGCCGGCGCGGAATGAGCCCAGCGGCCACCGGCCCCGCGCCGGGCGCATCCTCCGCCGCACACGTGGTCGTGATCGGCGGCGGTATGGCCGGGCTCGTCGCCGCCCGGGCGTGCCTTCGCCACGGAATGGCCGTCACCGTGGTCGAGGCGAGTCCTTCGCTGGGCGGGAGCGTCGGGCGGCACCAGGTGGCGGGGCTCGCGCTCGACGCCGGCGCCGAGAGCTTCGCCACCCGTGGCGGTGCGGTGGCCGCCCTGATCGACGAGCTCGGGCTGGGCCCGAACGTGGTGTGGCCGGATCCCGCCGGCGCGTGGCTGCACCTCGCGGACCGGACAGTGCCGATGCCGGCGGGCGGGCTGCTCGGCATCCCCTCCGACCCGGTCGCCCCGGATGTCGTCGCCGCGATCGGTGAGGATGCCGCCCGGCGGGCGGAGCGAGATCTCACGGATCCCGTGCCTGCCGGCTTCGCGCCGGCGACGCTCGGCGAGCTGGTGCGCGCGCGGATGGGACACGTCGTGCTCGACCGGCTCGTCTCACCCGTCGCGACTGGTGTGTATTCGACTGCGGCCGACGATCTCGGCCTGGACGCGATCGCCCCCGGGCTGCGTGCCACGTTCCTGCGCACGGGCTCGCTCGCTCGTGCCGTCGCGGAGCTTCGGGGCGGGCGGGCCGTGAAGCCGGGCGCCGCAGCGAGCGGACTGCGCGGCGGGATGGCGACGCTCGTCGACGCCCTCGAGGCGGATGTGCTCGCCCGCGGCGGGCGCATCCTGCTGCGGACACGGGTGAGCCGGATCGTGCGGACGACGCGCGGGTGGAACGTCCGCATCGCGGACGGCGCTCCCCTCCGCGTGGAGGCCGTGATCGTGGCGACCGCGCAGCCGGATGCCGTCCGGCTGCTGGGACCCGCGGTCGGGTCCGGCCAAGCGGATGCGGCGTCCACCGGGAGCACGGATTCCGGCGGAGCATCCCTGTTCGCCGCGGACGCATGGCCCCGCCCGACGCGAGTGGACCTCGCGACGCTCGTCGTGGATGCGCCGGAACTGGATGCCGCACCCCGCGGCACCGGGCTGCTGGTCGCCGAGGACGCGCACGGCGACGTCGACGCGAAGGCGCTCACGCATGCGACGGCGAAATGGCGGTGGCTCGCCGAGGATGCAGGGCCGGGGCGCCACGTCGTGCGGCTGTCGTACGGGCAGACCGGCCATGGCAATCCGGCCGCCGGCATCCACGACGATGCGCTGCGTGCTCTCGCCCTGCGCGATGCCGCGACCCTCCTGGGCGTGCCGCTCGCGAGCTCCCACGTGGCCGGATTCGCCCGGTCGACGTGGACGAACGCCACCCCGCTCGCGGCCCGGGGCCAGGCCGGAAGGGTCGCCGCCGTGCGCGCAGCGGTCGCCGCGACACCCGGGCTGGAGATCACCGGAGCGTGGGTGGCCGGCACCGGGCTCGCGTCCGTCGTCCCCGATGCGAGATCGGCCGCGGATCGCCTGATCTGACGCCGGCGCCGCCGTCGCACATACGCCGCATCCCGCGGTCGCCATCGCATCCCGCATCCCCGGGTCGCCGTCACCGGATCAGGCGCCGACGCGGATTCAGGCGAATCCTGCCCTGGATCGCCTGATCTCGCATCATCGCCTGAGATCGCCAGGGCGGGAGGCGCTGCCGCACCCCCAGCCAGCCTGAAGGTTTACTGGGAACTCACACTCAACGCGACGATGATGGAGGCCGTGCCCGAATCCGTGACTCCTGCAGACTCCCCCTCCGCGCCTGACTCCGCCGCCGATTCCGCACCCCCCGTGTACACACTGTGGGCCGTGTACGGGAGGACGGGCGCCCCCGTACCTGCAGACGCGCTGTCCACCGCCGCGACCGACCTCGAGGCCGCCGCAGAACAGGCCGCTGCTGCCGGGGTGACGGTCCGCGGGATCTACGACGTGTCAGGGTTCAAGGCCGACACGGATCTGATGATCTGGCTCCACGGCGACAGCCCGCAGGCGCTGCAGGCCGCCCTGCGGCGGTTCCGGCGGGTGCCCGTGATCGCCGCGCTCGCCCCGCACACGAACCTCGTCGCTGTGCACCGGGATGCGGAGTTCAACCGGCAGCACGTGCCGGCCTTCGTGCGCGGCGCCCAGGCGCGGCAGTGGCTGTCGGTGTATCCGTTCGTGCGCAGCAAGGACTGGTACCTTCTGCCTGGCGACCAGCGCAGCCGGATGCTGGCAGAGCACGGGCGCGCAGGCGCGGCATATCGGGGGGTGCTGAGCAACACCGTCGCCGCGTTCTCCCTCGGGGATTACGAGTGGGTCGTCCCGGTCGAGAGCGACGAGCTGACCGAGCTGGTCGACATGATGCGGGCTCTGCGCTATGTGGATGCCCGCCGTCACGTGATCGAGGAGACGCCGTTCTTCACGGGCCGGCGGATAGGGACCGGCGAGGTCGCCGAGGTGCTGTCGTGACCGCAGGCCGATTCGACGCGATCCTGCTGGCGAGCTTCGGAGGCCCCGAGGGCCAGGACGACGTCATCCCGTTCCTTCGCAACGTCACTCGGGGTCGCGGGGTGCCTGATGAACGGCTCGAGGAGGTCGCGGTCCACTATCGCCACTTCGGCGGCGTGAGCCCGATCAACGCGCAGAACCGGGCACTGAAGACGGCGCTGGAGGCGGAGCTGGCCGCCCGCGGCATCGACCTTCCCGTGTACTGGGGCAACCGGAACTGGACCCCTTATTTCGCGGATGCCGTGCGCGCGGCCCACGACGCCGGGCACGATCGGCTGCTCGCCGTGGTCACGAGCGCTTACACCTCCTATTCCGGGGTGGGGCAGTATCGCGAGAACTTCGAGCAGACGCTCGCCGACACGGGCCTGGAGGGCACGGTGACGATCGACCGCGTCCGCGAGTTCTTCGACCATCCGGGCTTCATCGCGCCCTTCGTCGAGGGCGTGCGCGACGCGCTGCGTGACGAGGATGCCGGGGAAGGGCTCGATGCTCGCGAGAGAGGTCCGATCTCGTCGGGCGGCGCCGGCGGCAGGACCCACATCCTGTTCGTGACGCATTCGATCCCGACCGCGGCCGCCGACGCCTCCGGCCCCGGCCACGGGCCCGGCGGCGCCTACGTCGCGCAGCACCTCGCGGTGGCCGACGTCGTCGCGACCCAGGCGGCGCCCGGCGTGCCGCACTCGCTCGCGTATCAGTCCCGCAGCGGCGACCCCCGCACGCCCTGGCTCGAGCCGGACGTCAACGACGAGATCCGGCACCTGGCCGCCGAGGGCGTGACCCGGGTCGTGGTCGTGCCGATAGGTTTCGTCAGCGACCACATGGAAGTGCTGTGGGACCTGGACACCGAGGCCGCCGCCACCGCGGCCGAGGCGGGGATCGGCTTCGCCCGCGTGTCCACGCCCGGTGTGCACCCGGCGTTCGTGGCGGGGCTCATCGACCTCGTCGAGGAACGCGTGAACGAGGTTCCGGATGACGAGCGTCCGCACCTGACCGCGCTCGGCCCGTGGCCCGACCACGCCACGGTCGGCGCACCGGCCGCGGTGGCGCGA
>Ga0164243_10011667_pt1 | contig 12511 bp, 16 predicted proteins | sample OricompcompostOP_FD_108781 | JGI IMG/M metagenome (GOLD analysis project Ga0164243, IMG submission 108781) | Organic Plus compost microbial communities from Emeryville, California, USA - Original compost - Organic plus compost (OP) | ecosystem: Engineered > Solid waste > Mixed feedstock >...
TAGGAAAAGAGTGAACAAAACACAGATTTGTCGAAGGAGGGGGGGGGGGGAGGGGGGGGCCAAATAATAAACATTTTTTTTTTTTTTTTTTTGAAGTGGCCAGTACGATTCGGCACCGCACCTGATAGTTATTAACAACGAGAATGCCCGTACACTGGGTGATGAATCTATTGGAGGTTAGTCCTCTCTTTCGAAATCGCAATTGGTAGTCTCTGAGACGCTGCAGATAATTACGTGCACGTACTGGACAAAAGTTCCGATAAAGAACCGCTTGCGGTTTGGCTTCGTCTGCAAGAGCTTCCATATACTCTCCTTCTCCGTGTGCATCTCCACCTGCTGCGAGATTTGGTGGAACTCGGAACGAGCGAAGTCTTGGGTGTCACCCTCAGTTCGAGGATGGAGACGCTCGAGGACTGTGAGCGCTTGTTGGCGTTTACCTTTCATCATCAACCAACGAGGCGACTCGGGAACCCAGGGAGTGGCAAAGACAAGAATACCAGGCGCAACGGCTACAAACAGTAAATTTGAGGTTAGTAAAACGACGGATACTTCCAGCACTAGCTTGTGTCTTCATTACCCTGTAGTGCTAAGAGAAGGCGCCACTGCACTTCTGGGCGAGGCTCGAAATAGCATCCTAGGCCGGACCAACCAGCAAAAGTCTGCACGAGTGGAGACGTGTTAGACTATGGATAGACCGGACAATAAGGGAAAGCTACTGACGTAACCCGACACAAGAAATATGCCATGTGTGCTGACCATTCGGCCGCGATTCTCTGGCGGGGAAATTTCAGATTGATAGACGGGAATTGTCGCGTTGATCATGCCTGACCTAGTGGTATATCAGTGTCTGTCAGCGATAGATATCAAATGTGTTGGGAACTGAATGCTTACGCGAGGCCGTTGACGAAGCGGCCTACCAGAAACATGGCGATGTGAACAGAAGTGGCCTGTATCGCAGCCGAAATAATAGCTACACAGCAGATGAACTGAATCGCCCGCACCCGCCCAACCTTGTCAGAGATCCAGGGGACCACGATACATCCGATAAGACCACCGCCGGCGAAGAGGCCATTCGCGGCTAGTAATTGAGAAAAGTTAGTTTCGCCGCCCATGAAATGGGTATCAGTCTAAACGTTTACTAACCTCCAATTATCGGAGCCGACTCAGCGCCCGTCAGAGTGAGACCAAAGTACGTGAAGAACGCCGGGAGGCCAAAAATGGACCCGATAATGGCGGAGTTGAAGCCATAGGTGAAAGAGCCTAGGCCAGTAGTGAGGACGACGAGGAAGTTGTAGATACTACCATGTCCCTTCATGTTAGCGATCACGACTCGACAATGGTCGAGTAAGTATGGCGAGTATGGCGTATCAACGACACTCTGAATGACGGCTGCTTCTTAGATAGAAATTAAAGATTGAGACGTGTGGTATTATGATGTACGGAACCATAGACGGATAGGTGGAGAGAGACGAATGGATCGGGAGATCTTGATCGTGGATATGATTCTCCTTTTCTACTTCCACCTTGGCTCTCCTATTTACTATTATTGCGTCCCTTTCCCCTTTGCTGAGCACGATATCTTTCTCACTTGACGTGGCTCGTGCACTAAGAAAAGGCAAAACTTGGCCGAGTCCCGAAGGGGCCTAAATATTGGCAATGCGCTCGGCGCCGAAGCAAGTGAAGAGGTAGTTCCGTCCATGATGGCGCGAGTGGAGGAGAGATTTCCAAACAGAGATTTCTCATCTCCACATCTCCACATCTCCACTTCCCCGCACGAACAGGGCATAGAAAACCGGGCTTGGCAATCAAATAATTTCCCGGGGACTGGGGAACCTGGGGTAGGAATCCCAGCCCTCCCAGTAGATGGCGTGGAAAGATGTGGGCCACTTGTAGTACAGTTGCGTGCTCTGGAACCTAGGTTAGACATACAGTAGCCGAGCCTCTCAATGTGCCCCAATGGTGCCCGTTGGTAGTTCCGTGCCCTAGAAACTTGTGGAATTGGGGGTTTATGTCATCAATTTAGCTCGGCCCCGCATGGCTTCAACGGTCCTTAGAGACGTAAATAGCTGCGCCGTCATTGAACTCGTTCCACATCGCCAACCAACCGCTACAGAATGAATTCCCACCATTTGCTCGGCATCGTGATTCGTAGATTTTGAACACTCACTTCCAGCCGAATCCTTCATTTGGTTCGCCAGTTTTGCGTCGGAATTGACCAGTCTATAGATTGCCAGTGCATAATAGGGCATCTTCTGTTTTCGCCGGCTTCGACCGAATTCCCCCGCCACGATGGATTTACCAGCGAAAAAGCCAAGGGCTTGCGTACCTTGCCACGAGCGCAAGGTCCGTTGCGATTTGACTCGAGTCGGAACTCCGTGCACGCGTTGTGTGATCAAGGATAGAGCCCCGAGTTGCGTCGTTGTGTCTCGTCCTCAGCCAGGGTAAGTTGCACTGGAGGCGACGAATCTCTCTCGAAAGCGAAATTCCGTGGCGAATTAGCTAACGATTGTGCCCTTATTCGTACACCTCATCCTTAGAGCAAAGAGAAGGCGAGCCCCTGCCAACAGGGACACAATCACCGCGAACCAAACCAGGGGAGAGATACACGTCGGGTCTATTGATGCAGGGCAGGATATTGATCCCGTCCTGACCCTCGTCAACATGGCGACAAGAGTGAGCAGACTCCGTTTTGCTGATTTGGTGCGTACGGACGGAATGTACTAACATTTTTGAAAGACTCCAGTGTCTCTCGCCCCTGGGCGCGGGCCCAATTCCCAGCCTTCTCCACACCCGCCGCAAGTAACTCCTTCACCGACGTCCATTTCGTCAGCCCTCACTCTTAGCGGCAACACTATCGATCAGCGAATACCGCAAAAATCCTATACAGTGGATAGTCAGCCTCAATATACCACTTCCGATGAAGATGCTCATCTGCAGACGCTCTGCCGCATGTCACAGAGCGAAGCCGTCGTCTTGAGTCCCGCCTCGGCCGACGCAACGGAGCCTACTCGGCGAGTTTTCGAATACTACAGTGACTTCAATGCGCTAAGTCTTCTTAACGATGCTATTGGGAGGCCGCATCGACGGAGATTGGTTCCGGTGGATCTTGACGGGCCCCAGCCCGGCTCTGTAAAGGACCGCGAGCTCGGTCACCTCGATGATGTGGATAGGGCGTACCTCGCGCAGCGTCAGGTACATGATCTCCCTCAAAGGAAATCTCGGTCAGTGCGATCTCTTCGATAGCTGTTCTTTTTGTACAGTGTCCCTCGCGATCGTTATATCGGCCTGTGCTGACCATGTACTCCCCCTACATAGTGATGCCTTGATGCGACTGTTCTACAAACACGTATACCCATACACACCTGTAGTGGACCGCGTCCAGCTGTCAAGAGACTGCAGAGACCGAAGCAGTTCGACCTTCCTGCTGTACGCCATTTTTGCCATAACCGCACCATATTGCCCGCTTGAGCTCCTGCACGACATGTCATTTAGAAGCGTCACGGAGGCCCAGCGCGAGTTCTTTTCGAGAGCCCGGCTACTTTACGACTTTGGCTGCGAGAAGAACCAACTTACCATCCTCCAGGGTTCCATATTTATGAGCTCCTTTCAAAACTCTTTTGCACCAGACAAGGACTTTCGATTCTGGTTTAATTCTGCCATACACATTGCAACGCTGATGGGCCTTCACCGACAGTAAGTTCCTAGCTCGGATGGCAATATTTCGCCAAGGGGTCATGAAATCCTTTTTAACGAGGCTTTCGCTTGCCTTTCTAGGAATATCAAACGGGAACTGCACCCCGCAATGCATAAAGTGTGCCGACGCATCTGGTGGTTGCTATTTGTGAGTGTCTTGTCGAAACCCCACTTCTATTAGAGCGTGATTATCCCGCTGACTGGCCTCCCTAGCAACGCGACGTCATGTTCTCTCTTGCCGGTTTCGAAAATGTCCGTCTTATCAATGATGTGGAGGCAGACCTAGAGCCTCTGTGTAAGGAAGACTGGGCCGAGATACGTGACACGGACTCGGACCAGCAGGTCGAGGCACTGCCGGCTATCACCAACACTCAGATGCAGTTTTTCATGGAGAACTGCAAACTCACTCAATTAGGTTAGGCTTCTCACCCACACGCGATCATCATCTTGTTAGTTTAACAAACCCCTTGTATTACGTCCATATCATGATTTTTCGTCCATCCTTTGGCAGGTGCCCTCAGCCGGTTGACTGACTTATGAACCGAAATAAAAGGTGCCCGCTGTTTACACCTCTTCCACCACGCGGACTCGGTGCCGTCAATGGATCAAATTCGAAGCATTGGGGAGGCCATCGTAGCCTGGCGAAACAACCTTCCCGCGGAACTCCGTGTAGACATGATGTCTCCCTGGAGTGACCTGGACGTTTGGGTCGCCGTCATTCATGCCTTCAGTTACCGATTAGAGTGCCTGTTTTATCGAACCTTGCGACGCCGCGTCAATATAGTTAATTTAGAAGATATTAGATTCGTCAACCAGCAGCTGCTGGGTGCCATGTTCGAATTGAGCACCACTTTACGTCGTGCCATGACCCACGACGTCTTGCTTGCAGGCCCCCCTGCGCTGTAAGTCAATCAAATGGTGCGTTGACTAAGAAAAGAGAAGATATTGACCCTACATGCCTGCAGGATCGTCTGCACCACTCAGTTGTTATCGCTTCAAATCGAAACTGTACTTAGTCCGGACTGTAGCAGAGCCAACAGGCAAGCATTGAAGGCAGAGATCTACACCATTTTGGCGTATCTGAGAGATATTGAGGAGTCGTGGCTGAATGCGAAATGGGCTGCGCGCGTTTTTGGCTGGGTTGTCGATCGGACGGGCATATCTCTAGGCGAAGTAGGTGCCCAGCAATACCATGTGTCTGGGGCCTCCGATCCCTCGGGGACCGCGGACGAACGCCCGGGAGGGGACTCTATAGCGGGCAGTGGCACCGGCTACCAAACTCAACAGCGAGAGGACCATGACAGTGGGCGGCAAGTCGGGCAAGATGACTCGGCTGCCCACCAGGCATCTCGGATATTGGATTCGTTTGAGTTTTTGCCAGGCACTTGGTCCCAGGAAATGATTGACCAAGGCGTATTGGAGGAACAGGACCAGATCATGTTCGATCTATTCGGGGCACCATTCCATTAGACTTGTAACTCGCTTAGTGTCTCCGTGTCGTAGTGGAGAAGACGCTGTGGGTTAAAATAAAGATTGGAGAAAATGATGACCGGGAACAAGGCCGGCCAAAAATCAGCTGTGGCCACGGAATAGATGAAGATACCCAACCCCACCGGTGCCGTACGAATCTCGTGCATGCGTTTCGGCCTCAAATGTGGCGCCGGCCGCTTTGGTGAAACCAGGACCCACCTCGTCGGCGCCGGCCGCAAAGGGGATGGCCCGGCCAGAGTGAGTCCGGCGAATATATAAATAGATTGATAAACCGCTGAGAAATATTCTATGGCACATATAATATGGGACCAGTCAATAGCCGTCAGAGAACCTGCTGAGATACGACGTTATTTGGCACCGAATCCAGATGAGTACCACCGAGCAACCTGAACGCCCAAGCCGGACCCTGAAGGGTCGCGTGGCTATTGTCACTGGCGCAGGAGCACTACCAGGAGGAATTGGGAACGGAAGAGCCGCCGCAATTATGTTGGCTGAAGTGGGCTGTTCTGTCGTATGCGTTGATTTGAAACACGAGCTCGCTCAACACACGGTGGACATGATTGAACGAGAGGGGGAGGGTGCTGCTATTGCTGTGACTGGCGACGTGACCAATGCTGCCGACTGCAAGAACATCGTGGACACGGCCATCTCTACCTTCGGACGCCTCGATATCCTTGTCAACAATGTCGGCATCATGGGGCCCAAGGGCAACTCAGTACAGGTGGACATGGAGGCTTTCGTCAAGGCTCTCAAGGTCAACGTGGCTTCCGTGGTTCAAATGGCCAAATACTGCATTCCCGAAATGGTCAAGAATCCCGGCCAATGGGCAGGTAGCATCGTGAACATGGGCAGTGTTGCCGGCTTGCGAGGAGGTACGCCGAGCATTCTCTATCCTACGAGCAAGGGAGCCGTCGTCAACATGACCCGCGCCATGGCTGCAAACCACGCACAGGAGCGCATCCGAGTCAATTGCGTCTGTCCAGGTAAGCTGACTTCCCAATCCCTCTATTGTTCTCCCTCGCGCGCGAAAGAACCGGCGATCAAGATGTCTACGCTTGGGCTAGTGCTAAAATCGGGGTCGCATCGCCTTCTACATAGGAATGGTGTATACGCCGATGGTATATGGTGACGGAACTGGTATGGACCAGGAGGAGCGGGACGCGCGAAAAAGTCGCAGCCTCTTGGCGACCGAGGGGAACGGGTGGGATGTCGGCGCCGCGATCAGATTCCTTGCTGGCGATGAAGCGCGATGGATGACGGGCGTTGTGCTTCCTGTGGATGCGGGAGCGACAGCTGCCACTGGCATCGGCGTCAAGAGTCTGTACGCAGCAAATGGCCCGAGCACATGATTAATTTACAAGGGAAACTGAATTTCTCGGGTTGGTTGATCTATACAGAGCCGGAAAAAGGTAGCGGAAGAGGAAGCGGCGAAAAGAAATAGAAGACTGAGGATATCAAGCTAGAACGCATCTCATTAACTAGAAATGAGCGGCGGGATTAAACTAAAAACAATTTCGACTCATCTTTACCCATCAGGTCCATCCTTTTGGGCCCGAATAATGTTTCCATTGACTGTAAACGGAACAGAATCTTGGGCTAGATGTAGGAATATCAGTTTTTTTTTCACGTCTATATAAGCCAATCTACTCTATTAATATTAACATGCAAGGTCCAAAGCACTACCACCACCGTTCGTCATATTTGCGCATCTCGCCTAGGATGTTATCTACTATACTAGCCTCCATAGTAGTCGGTGCCATACTCCGCGAAGGTGAGCGGTATTGGTAGCCGTGCTCGTTCAATGTTTCTCCATGATGTCCCATGATGGCGTGGTACTCGTCTTCGGACAAACCAAGGAAGTCTAAGATGAGATCTGCCTCCTCTTTCGGCTTGTTATGCAGAAAAGGGCAAGTGGAGGGATCTTCAACAGAGGAGGCTATTGAACTGCCTGATATTGTTGTACGCTCACTATAAACTGGGGCGGACGCTTGCGTCGTAAGTTGTCGAAACGGATGGCCGCTGCCCAGACTTTCTTGCGATGTCTCAAAGCAGGTCGGCATCTCTGGCGCGGATGCTGTCATCGTTCCGCAAGCGCACGGAGGTTGACACAGAATGACTTCAGACAACCCAGCCGAGCCAGTAGGAGGTTGCTCTGGGAAGGGCCCCGTAGATGGACTGTAGAGCCGAGGCAGGCCAGAGCGAGGACGATTGTCGGTACATTTGGTGGTGTTCTTCAATTGCCGGTATTTCTTTCTTCGCGCTAGTCTCCGAACCGTGGAGGGGTCATTCCAGTACGGAGTATGGATAGCAGTGGGCATATCGGCAGACGACGGATTCATGATTCTGACCGAACCGGGGATGGTCATGATCTGATTTGGAGTTAACGGCTGCCATTTTCTCGGTAGTGTTAGTGTACTCCCGCTTTCTTCTCTCGCTCCGTGGCATGACTATAGTACGTATATATCGACTGAATTTCCCGGCATTTTCTACGTATCTCGGGGTGGTTGTTACGCACCACAGACCTTTTTTTTGGGGGGGGGGAATCGGCGCCGAGCGGCATCTCTCCATTTCGCTCGGCGCCGAATGTTAGCTCGTCAGACTGGTGTCCGGTCCTCTACTAGTGGCGGCGCAAGCCCAGCCTGGCGATATCAGCACTGTTATACAGGGATGTAGTATGGAACGTTCCCCATGAGATTACCCCCGGCGAGGTGCAATGCCAAACATGTGCTAGATTTCCTACAAGCCTCGAAATTCTTGAAAATGTGGAAGATGGTTTGTGTCATGGTACGAGACCCGTGGGGCTCGATCAAATTCACCTACGCTTTTGCCGCCCAAACATTTTTGGTGTGCTTGAAATTCGTCCTCCTCCCGCATCTACCCCGATATCAGACTTTTAGGACCCAGATTCACCGCGCCTACTGGTCGTCTGCATCGACCTTTCTGTTCCCGCTTATCCATCGGTTGCCAGTGATTGGATGCCCTGAGACGCGGGCCCGGAAGGTCGGCGACGGGTGGACGGCGTACGTAATCCCGGGCACGAAGCAGCTCGATACCGTGGCTGTCAGCCCAGGTACCTGTGTTATCGTGTACGCCCATGGAGGTGGATATGCGAGGGGAGAAGCCCGGATGTACCTCAACTACATGGAACATTGGCAAAGTGAGGCTGCTAAACGGGGCCTTGAAATTATTTTCGTCAGCGTCGAATACCGTAAGTTAACAACAGCCACCCAGAGATCGTCTTTCTTGTTGTTCGTTAAGAGTGCTAATGGACGTGGCATTATTACGAAATAGCTTTGACCCATGTGGCTTCTCACCCCGCGCAACAGAACTCGTTCCTGAGCACCTATAAGTATGTGCTTGAACAGGGAGTCCCTCCTAGTCGGGTCATTTTTATGGGGGACTCTGCAGGAGGTTAGTTAGCCAAGAGCTCATTTGTGCTTGCATTGGAAGGCCAAACTCGCTAATCCTCCCCTATAGCTGGCTGCTGTCTTCTTAGTAGCATAGAGCTGAAGCGCCTGAGGCTACCGCAGCCCGCTTCAGTCGTCCTACTATCTCCGTGGATTGACATGGCTCTTCGATCCTTTGAAGGTGGAAACGCCCTGGTCGAGACCGACTACATTATCACGGCTAACACGGGTGTGCCTTTGTTTGCGACGAGGTGGATCAGGGATATCGACGGCGCTTCTCACGAGGTGAACCCTCTTTACTGTAAGTCTTCAGACTTCCACGGGCTCCCTCCTCAGCTGATATTAGTTGGGGGCGGTGACTTCGTGCTCCCAGAGTGTCGGGAGTTGTCTCAGCGATTTACAGAAGCGGGATTACGGCATAAGATGGTGGTTGAATGGGGTGAATTCCACCTCTACGCCTTGGGGTCGAAGTGGGTTGACCCGCGGACGAGAGCCAAAACCGAAGCCACGATTTTTGGATGGATAGCTCAAGCGTTGAAGGTCAATATTTACTAAATAGTGAGATATGCGATGTGTCTCATAGGTTATAGAGTAGGCGATTGACGGTATGCAGTATGATCGGAATCTGAGGCCTTTGGATACGTGTCTTGGATAGGGTATTGGAGAATAGTCCGGGGTGGCTAGCAACTTTAAGTGAAGTAATGTTAACTCACCGCTTTCGTATGGCAGCTAAAGTGAATTGGGATTAGGAAAATTACAGCCGAATGGTCGGCTACGTTCCGACTCTTCGTCATGCGTGCAGAAACGTTCCAAAGTTTCATTCTACTCTCCAATGATTCTCTGGTATCTATCGCGATGATGCATGTGCTCATCTTACTCTGGGTCATCATTTTCCAGAATGTTGTGTAGCTTGTCTGCGACACTTCCACGCCAATTGTCTTCTGTCTTGGACGGCAGCCATCCAAGTTCGTGACCTTTTTCAGCAATAGTGCTTGTATACTTTGCTGTCCGGCGCTCAGATATTCTCATCGCATAATGGGATCTTCACATCTTCCATGCTCCTGAGATAATATTTGAGAGTCGTCCCTGTATAATAATTATATAAAAAGGTCCTTTGGGCCTGCCGTCTTGGGAGTAAAACATGGAAGATGGCTACCATCTGGTGTGTTATTATGAAAACTTCGTGCTTGATCCATCTTATTCAGTGCTTGTGACAATTATAGCTCGTCCTTTCCATCAACGGCTTCCCTCCTACATTGTTCGTCCTGTCGGAGACAGATGCCAGTTTCTGCATCTGCCGTATAACCTGCCACCAGTGGATACGGACAGATCAGCCTCTTCTCATCAAGCCGGTTTTCCCCAAGACGCACCCCTCTTAAAACCTCAGGTTCGACGCCATCTTCCACCCAGCGCCTAAGGTCCTGAAGCGCATGAAGAGGGTAGGTCGCTCCAAGTGGTGCATGGCAGTGGTTGACTCCGGGAACTTCAAAGTGCCGATAATAGCTGTGAACCTCAGAGTCGCGCTTCATTACTTTTCGGTAGTACTGGCGCGTCGAGTAAACTGTGAGAAGCTCGTCATTGACTCCATGCCAGCTGATCATTTTGCCACCCGATTTCTTGAATCTCGAGAGGTCTGGGTCATTGCTTCCCACGATTCCGTTGTACTCAAGCCAAGAGCGTTTCATAACATCTTGGAAGTCCTGGGGAGTCATCTTCCGAACGTCGTAGCTGGGGTCTTTGACAAGGAAGTTGCGAACCCAGTCAACGCCAAGAGGCATAGGTATTCCGCTACACATGCCCTCCTCGCAGACTGTATTTGCGACAGCAATGGGACCTGTCAAGGGGGTTCCAACGGGATACCCGTGCCAAAATGACTTTCCACCCTCTGTCAACGGGCCTTGCCAAGCAGCCTTCGCGATATGTGCGGCCGCTGTCGATATTGTCGTGTCCATTCCGTTGCAGTCAAAGGCCTTTCCCACAACACTCATTGGATCGAATTTGCAACGATCAGGGACTGCGATCACACCATCCTTCAACCCGTCAAGCTCGTCGCAAGCCCTAATTGCTTCAGCCACGATCGCCTCGAGCTGGCAAGAGGGTGGGAAATATCCCATCGTCTCCATGACCACTTGAGGCCAAAGAATTCCAACCGCATGTTCTGGAGTATTGATGGCCGGGCACCCAGCGAGAATTCCATCGTAATCGTTGGGATATCTCTGAGCTACCACGAGTCCCTGCCTACCACCGGTCGAACAGCCGTTCCAATAAGAAAACCGGGGCTTCTGCCCATAGAACTGCTCAGTGATTGACTTTCCGATGACCGTCATATCATGGAGAGCCAAGTAGGAAAAGTTGATCAAGAGGTTCCAGTTGATATTTCCAGGGCTCACGAGTGCCCACGGAGCTGTAAGAGCCTCGCGGTAATCATGGCCGCCGTCCGTTGCAGCGGCGGCATATCCTTCGGCTATCAAAGAGGCGATGATATCCCCAGTGAATTCCCCGGTCGCGAAACCGCCACCGCCGACACCAACGAACCGGTCATTCCAGGGCGTAAGAGGCAGCCAGGCTTGGACGTTGACGCTGTCCCCTTGGCCTGGGTGCGTGTAAGTGACTGTCACGTTACAGAACGAAATGCCTTCGCTGCCGATTTTCAGTGCTTCCGGAGTGAAATTGGAGTATTGCATCCAATTACGAACAGGCGACGCTGATATGCTAACGAGTTCGGAGCCATGCAGGACCGGAAAGGAGAAGGTTTCTGGGGCACATGGCCGTGTCGCTGGCGGCGTGTCAGGGGAACAGGAGCCCTGTGTATAGAAGGCTGCTGATACAGCGAAATAGAAGAGAGATTGGCCCCAAGAGGTGGCCATTTTCTTACTTTGGTAGAATTTTGGAATTTGACAAAGATAAAGTGTTTATTCTTTTGGTCTTTAGAAGCTCAAGAGATAAGGAAATCTTGCCCTCTTAAATATTTCTTCAGCAGACCATCCCTTTCTCCTAGGTCAGGACAACGATCGGTCGTAATAATTAGTTAGAATCGGGACTCATCACGGAAGCGGAGGGATGCGGACTAGGGTCGCAATAATGCGGACGCTTGCGGCGTGGCTCTGTCAAATCCCGGACCAATCCCCGCTTTCCGAGATATCTTCTTGGCTCGTTCCTTCTATGTAGCATCACCTCTCCTGCCACCGTGAAACAGCGAGAAATAAGTGAGCGCATGGAAAGCACTTCAGCCAAGTGACGAGTGGATGCCAAGGGCCAAGAGAAGACATCCTTGCTGGTTGAGGAGCATCGCGGCAATCCCTCAGATCTAAGTTCGAGTGATGAGCGTATCCTAAGTTCCTAACCAGCATCATTCTATACCGTGCGCAAGGAGGTTGCAATCAATCACCGCCATTTAAAATGCGGCCTGTTGAGGACATACATTGATGCAGAAAGAGATGTTAACTTTATTAACTTCTATCTCGCCTTTCTAAACAACTGGAATAATCAGTATGTGGATGTTGAATTACCACGAGTCCCATCTTCATTCTTCTGCACAGTTAAGCAGAGATAGTAATCAACGAATGTCCACGCCTCCAGTAGGTCCTGTCTGTCGCTAATTACGTTCCTTTGAAAGGCTATTGGATCCTTCATCTCCATCTCCGCCAACCTCCCTGTCGACTTTCACTTCATCAGTTTACCTCTATCTCTCTTCCTATGATGAGCCAACTGAGCAGCCATGTTTGCACTATCATGGCAGATGTTAGTAACAAAGTACGATCAAGGCCGGCACCGAGGAAGGAATAACTCACGGGTGGATATTGGTAGTCGCTCATATATCATTGATATATGGCCCTGAGAGCTAAGGACTCGGGTAACGCAGCATTTCTTAATCGGCCGATTTGCCCTCACGATCGAAACCCGGTCATACGCAGGGTTAA
>Ga0164243_10011668_pt1 | contig 12510 bp, 10 predicted proteins | sample OricompcompostOP_FD_108781 | JGI IMG/M metagenome (GOLD analysis project Ga0164243, IMG submission 108781) | Organic Plus compost microbial communities from Emeryville, California, USA - Original compost - Organic plus compost (OP) | ecosystem: Engineered > Solid waste > Mixed feedstock >...
ATGACGGCGAGGGCTTCCTGCTGGTTTGCAAACCAGATCACCGTGGCGGCATCGTTCAGCCAGGCATTGGATTTGGCTTCGAGTACAGCCGGCACCGTTACCTTTTGTTCGTTGATATAAGTACGGCTGCCGATGTAGTATTGGCGGCCTTTATAAGCTGCCTGTACCCCTTTACCCGTCACGCTTTCAAAGTGATCGAGCTGCACCGGTTTTACCGCCTGCATGTATTTCACTACCGCGGAAGCCAGGGGGTGTTCGGACTGCTGTTCCATGGTAAAGAGTACAGAGGCCAGTGTAGCGGCGTCGGTATGGGCCCATTCAATGCCTGTAACTACCGGTTTACCTTCCGTGATGGTACCTGTTTTATCCAGTACGATGGCGTCCACTTTATGGGCCAGTTCCAGGCTTTCGGCATCCTTGATCAGGAGGCCGTTTTCAGCGCCTTTACCTACGCCTACCATGATAGCTGTTGGCGTGGCCAGGCCCAGTGCGCAGGGGCAGGCAATCACCAGTACGGTAACCATAGCCAGGAGGCCCTGGGTGAAGCCGTTATCGCCGCCGAAGATGATCCAAACGATCATGGTCAGTATAGCAATGCCCGTTACTACCGGCACAAAGATGCCTGCGATCTTATCTACCAGCTGCTGCACGGGGGCCTTGCTGCCCTGGGCTTCCTGCACCAGTTTGATGATCTGGGCCAGCATGGTATCGCCGCCTACTTTGGTGGCTTTGAAGCGCAGTACGCCTTTCTGGTTGATGGTGCCGGCAAATACTTCTGATGCTGCTTCTTTCAGCACGGGCAGCGGTTCTCCGCTGATCATGCTCTCGTCGATATAGGAGCTGCCGCTGGTAACGATACCGTCTACCGGCACTTTTTCCCCGGGTTTAACGAGGATGAGGTCTCCCACTTGTACTTGTGCCAGCGGCACTTCCAGGGTTTCGTCATTACTACGTATAACCGTTACCGTTTTAGGCTGCAGGCCTATCAGTTTTTTGATGGCGGAGGAAGTGTTGGACTTGGCTTTTTCTTCCAGCAGGCGGCCCAGCAGGATGAAGGTGATGACTACGGCGGCGGCCTCAAAGTACACGTGGGCGTGCAGTCCGCGGCTGTGCCAGAAGTCCGGGTTCAGGGTGTTGAATACGCTGAAGATATAGGCGATGCTGGTGCTGAGCGCCACCAGGGTATCCATATTGGCGTTGCGGTGCCTGGCCTGGCGCCATGCGTTGATAAAGAACTGCCGGCCAAAAACCAGCACTACGGGGGTAGAGAGGGCCCACATGATGTAGTTGGCGTAGGGTATATCCATGAAGAACATGCCGATGATCACCAGTGGCACGGAGCATATAATAGACCAGAGCGCTTTTTGTTTGAGCGTCCGGAACTGTTGCTGATGGAGGTCTTCCAGGGCTTCTGCCGCTTCGGGGCTCTCGTCGGTAATGAGGTCGTACCCGATGGACTGTACGGCGGATTTCAGTTGTTGCAGGGTTACCTGTGCGGGCTCAAACTCCACGGTTGCGCTGGAATTGGCGAAGTTCACGCCGGCATGGATAACGCCGGGCGTTGCACTGAGCATAGATTCGGCGCTAACGGCGCAGGAGGCGCAACTGAGGCCGGTAATAGGAAATGTCTTCTTTATGATCTGATCCGTTGCTTGCATATGATTTGAATTAACAATACAAAGGTCGGTCAGATGCAGGGCGGAACTGTTACAGAACTTTTATAATGATTTATATAATTTTTCGGGAGGGAATAGTGGATAGGGCTTTTAGCTTCCAGGTACCAGGAGGCAAACAGTGGCAGGGCTTTTAGCCTGCAGGTACCAGGAAGCTAACAATGGCGGCCTGGTGTACAGAGCTTTTCACCTCCGGATATCCGGGCGCAAAAAAGGGCGCCTCCTGCATGGGAAGCGCCCTGGTGATATCTCATGACGGTATCCGCTACTCGTCCAGCTTCAGTACGGCAAGGAATGCTTCCTGCGGTACCTCTACGTTTCCGATCTGGCGCATACGTTTTTTACCTTCTTTCTGTTTCTCCAGGAGCTTACGTTTACGGGAGATGTCGCCGCCATAACATTTTGCGGTTACGTCCTTACGCATAGCGGAGATGTTTTCGCGGGCCACGATCTTGGCGCCGATGGCTGCCTGGATGGCGATGAGGAACTGCTGGCGTGGCAGCAGCTCTTTCAGTTTTTCGCAGAGCTTGCGGCCGAAGTCCTGCGCGCGGCTGCGGTGGATCAGGGCGCTGAGGGCGTCCACTTTATCCCCGTTGAGGAGGATATCCATTTTCACGATATCGCTTTCGCGGAAGCCGATTGGCGTATAGTCAAAAGAGGCGTACCCGCGGGTTTGGCTCTTCAGTTTATCGTAGAAGTCGAACACGATCTCCGTCAGCGGCAGTTCAAACATCAGCTCTACGCGGGTGGTGGTCAGGTAGCTCTGGTTGAGCAGGAGGCCGCGTTTGCCGAGGCAGAGGGTCATAATGTTACCGATATAGTCCGGCTTGGTGATGATCTGCGCGCGAATCCACGGCTCTTCAATGCGGGACATCTTGGTAGGGTCAGGCATTTCGGCCGGGTTGTTCACTACGATTTGTTTGTTCGTATCCTTGGTGTCGTAGGCGATGAAACCTACGTTTGGCACGGTGGTGATCACGGTTTGGTTAAACTCGCGTTCCAGGCGTTCCTGGATGATCTCCATGTGGAGCATACCGAGGAATCCGCAGCGGAAACCAAAGCCGAGGGCCTGGGAAGTTTCCAGTTCGTAGGTCAGGGAGGCATCGTTCAGCTGCAGCTTATCCATACAGTCGCGCAGCTCTTCAAAGTCCTCCGTTACCACGGGGAAGATGCCGGCAAATACCATCGGTTTTACCTCCTGGAAGCCTTTGATGCCTTCCAGGCAAGGGTTGGAAGCCTTGGTGATGGTATCCCCCACTTTTACTTCCTTGGCGTTTTTGATACCGGTGATGATATAACCTACGTCCCCGGTATGTACCTCGTTTTTGGGTTCGAGGCCCAGTTTGAGGATACCTACTTCATCGGCTTCATACTCTTCGCCGGTGTTTACGAATTTAATTTTATCGCCTTTCCTGATGGTACCGTTGTACACGCGGAAGTACGCGATGATACCGCGGAAAGAGTTGAATACTGAGTCGAATATCAGGGCCTGCAGCGGTGCTTCAGGGTCGCCTTTAGGGGCGGGAATGCGGGTTACGATCGCTTCGAGGATTTCCTCGATACCGATACCGCTTTTTCCGGAGGCCAGGAGGATGTCTTCGTCCTTCACACCGATCAGTTCGATGATCTGGTCTTTCACTTCCTCGATCATAGCGCCTGCCATATCAATTTTGTTGATCACAGGGATGATTTCGAGGTCGTTATCCAGGGCCAGGTAGAGGTTGGAAATGGTTTGGGCCTGTATGCCCTGGGCAGCGTCTACCAGCAGCAGGGCGCCTTCGCAGGCAGCCAGCGCGCGGGATACTTCGTAGGAGAAGTCAACGTGGCCGGGGGTGTCAATCAGGTTAAAAGTATATTTTTCACCGTTTTTGGCGGTATAGTTCATTTGGATGGCGTGGCTCTTAATGGTGATCCCTTTTTCACGTTCCAGGTCCATGTCATCCAACACCTGCGCCTGCATGTCACGGTCAGAAATCGTTTTGGTGTACTCCAATAAGCGGTCAGCCAGGGTACTTTTACCGTGGTCAATATGGGCAATGATACAAAAATTGCGAATATTCTTCATATGATGTTTTACTGGTCCAATGTCCGATCCGATTCAGTACCGGCCATTTCAGCCCGCAAAGGTATTAAAATTAGTTGGTTTATTTGGTGAATGTTTAATTTATTAGCACCTTAGTAAAACAACACCTATTTCCTCATCAAAAAAACAGGATTATGGAACTCGCACAACAATTTGAAACTGCCGTAGCAGAGAGCAAAACATTAGCTGAAAAACCCTCCAACGAAATCCTATTGCAGTTGTATTCCCTTTATAAGCAGGCAACTGAGGGGGATGTTAGCGGCGAAGGGTCATCCAATCCGTTTGATTTTGTGGCCAAGGCCAAACACAATGCCTGGGCGGAGCTGAAAGGCAAGTCCAAAGAGGATGCCATGAAGGAATATGTAGCGCTGGTACAGCGATTAAAAGGATAATTACACTAATTTTGCATCATGATACCCACTAATACAATGACCGAAAGAACCCAACATTTTCTGGAGCTGGAAGAACAGTATGGCGCACATAACTATCACCCGCTGCCAGTGGTTTTAGATCGCGGCAAAGGGGTTTTCCTGTGGGATGTTGATGGCAAACAATATTATGATTTTCTCTCCGGTTACAGTGCGGTCAACCAGGGGCATTGCCACCCGGCCATTATCGCCACCCTGGTAGAGCAGGCGCAGAAGCTGACCCTGACTTCCAGGGCTTTCCATAGCGACCTGCTGGGGGAATATGCACAATACATTACCAGCTATTTCGGATACGATAAGGTCCTGCCGATGAACACCGGCGTGGAAGCCGTGGAAACGGCGCTGAAACTTTGCCGCCGCTGGGGTTACCAGGTAAAGGGCATCCCGGCCAACCAGGCAAAAATTATCGTATGCGGTCATAACTTTCACGGACGTACGCTGAATGTGATTTCCTTCAGTACCGATCCGGATGCGCGCAATAATTTCGGCCCCTACATGCCGGGATATGAAGTTATCCCGTTCAACAACCTGCCGGCGCTGGAACAGGCCCTGCAGGATAAAAATGTGGCCGGCTTCCTCGTAGAACCCATACAGGGCGAGGCCGGCGTGGTAGTACCGGACGAGGGCTACCTCTCCAAAGCTTTCCAGTATTGCAAAGACGCCAATGTGCTCTTCATCGCGGATGAAATCCAGACAGGCCTGGCACGTACCGGTAAAATGCTGGCCTGCGATCATGAAAATGTACGCCCTGACCTATTGATCCTCGGGAAAGCCTTATCCGGCGGCACATTGCCGGTGAGCGCCGTTTTGGCGGACGATGAGATCATGCTTACCATCAAACCGGGGGAACATGGCTCTACCTATGGCGGCAACCCGCTGGCCTGTAAGGTGGCGATGACCGCCCTGGAAGTGCTCAAAACGGAACGCATGGCGGAAAATGCAGCCGCTATGGGGCAGTTATTGCGGCAGGGTTTACTGGATCTGGCGTCCCCATATATCACGACGGTGCGTGGCAAAGGCTTACTCAACGCGATCGTGGTGAAACACGATGACCCCGATGCCGCGTGGGACTTATGTCTCTCCCTAAAAGAAAATGGATTACTGGCTAAGCCAACCCATGGCGATAAGATCCGCTTTGCGCCTCCCCTGCTGATTACGGCAGACCAGGTGAAGGATTGTGTAGGGATTATCCAACGCAGCCTGGAAGCGACTTTCCATCGCTAATAACCTAATTTACATACGCTGAAAATTTTAATACATGGCGGCCAGCCACAAAGCCATCCGAAGCTCCGGATGGAAAACAGATTTACTGATAGGGTTCCCGGACGGTTTATTCCTCCTCTTCTTTTCCACCCAGGTGATCCAGGGATTCCCCATTGAGGTACAAACCTTCTATAACATCCAGCTGGCGATCTGGCTCATCGGGGCCGTACTGGTGATGTTCAGCGCGTACCGGGCCAACCGGGGCGATTTGCAGCACGACAATCCCCTGCTGACGCCTGAAGAAAAAAGGAAGCTGGAAAAACTCGATATCAATGATGCCACCATCGCGCATATCGCTGGCGAAATGCAGAAGGACGCCGATTTGTGGGAACAAACACTCGCGACAGAAAATGTGAAGGAATCTACGTTTAGCCATGCCCGTGCCATCCGCAGCGCTGTTATGACCGCTGTATTTTTCCTGGCCGGCGGCGCCTTATCCGTATGTCCTTACCTTGCGAACGAAAACTTTCCGGCGGCCTCCAAAACCAGTATGATGCTGGTTTTCCTGGGGCTGACTGCATTCAGCTTTTTCAAAGCCCGTATTACAGCACAACGCCCATTACCGATAATCATACGTTATTGGTTAATGGGCGCCGGTGTATTATGCGGAGCATGGATACTCCTTAAGATATTCTAGCTATTTGTCCGTCCGCGTTAGCAGTACAGACACGAATGCGATCAACGCTGCCGCGAAGGAAACATATAATGCGGGATGGGTTTGGGGGCAGATGCCGATTTCGCATCTTCCAAAGATCATCATATTCCGGAACGTCCACGCGAGCAAAAATCCGCATACAAACAGGTTTACCCTTAACACCCACTTCTTCCTGAGCGCAAACAGGATCAGGGCCGCTGCAGCCAGGAAAATATTCAATTTGCCAGGTTCTCCGTAGTTGGAACCTACTGTGTTCACACCGGTAAACACCATGTGTTTGAGGTGACTGTCATTGATTTCAGACCAAGGCAGGAATGCACAAATGATTACTGCCAGCGATGCAACAATACCAAATATCCTGGTTTTCGCCATATCTCTATATTTAGGGATGCGAAGGTAAAGAATAAATGCCTATCTGCTACCTTGCTCCCGGAGGACAATTTAATTTTAAGAAATCCGTGAACAGGGTGGACAAGTGCTCCCGTGTGCCCTCTCCTTCCGAAATACTGTGCGTGCGGTTAGGATAGGCCATGAACTGGAACTGCTTGTTATAGCGCACCAGCGCGTTGATCATCATCTCGGAATTCTGGTAATGCACGTTATCATCCCCTGTACCCTGGATTAGCAGCAGCTTACCCTGCATTTGCGCCGCGTAGGTGATGGGCGAGCCTTTTTTATAGGCTTCCATATCCTCCCGGGGCAGGCCGGTATAACGCTCCTGGTAAATATTATCATAGGTGAGCAGATTGGTCACCGGCGCCACCGCTACCCCAGCGGTAAACAGGCCGGGATACTGGCAGAGCATATTCAGCGTCATAGTGCCGCCGCCGCTCCAACCCCAGATCATGGACCGGGTGGAATCGAGGAAGCGGTATTTTTCGAATAATGCCCTTGCAGTCAGCGCCTGGTCCCGGGTATCGATCACGCCTATTTTGCCATAAATGCTTTTGCGCCACTCGCGGCCTTTCGGCAGCGGGGTGCCCCGGTTGTCGAAGCAGACGTACACGTAGCCGTCTGCCGCCATGCTGCCTTTGTACAGCGGATCTTCCCCGGCATAGTAGTTATCCAGCGTCATGGCCATGGCTGGCCCGCCGTACACGGTAAATACCACCGGGTATTTTTTGGAAGGATCGAAGTTATCCGGTTTCACCATGTAGCCGTCCATCGGCACGCCGTCCGCGGTGGTGATGCGGAGATATTCCATGTTTTTGCCGCGGCCGGTGTAGCGTTTGAGGGCGTTGGCCATGGCGGAACTCAATACCGGCGCTTCCCGGAGGTCGATGAATTCAGCCGCCGGCCTTACCAGTTTGTAGCTGGAAAAGGAATGCGCCGCCAAGAGGCTGTAGGGCGATAATTCATATTTATTGGTACCATCCAGTTCCCGCGGCGTGAGGCGGGTGGTATCGCCGCCATTCAGCGGAATGCTGTAGAGGTATTGTTGTACCGGGTTATAGGGAGAGGCGTGGAAATATATTTTGCCGCTGCCCTGATCGGCCCGGAGTAATTTGATGACGTCATAATCGCCGGGGGTGAGCAGCGTGGACTTCCCATCCGCCAGGGAAATGCGGTACAGGTGGCGCCATCCGTCCTGCTCACTGAGCCAGAGGAAGGATTTGCCATCCGGCAGGAAGTCCCACCCTTTGATACCATTATCATCCCAGGCGCTTTTTACATCGATCCAGGCTTTATCGGTTTCTGTATAAATGGTGCGGGTGCTGCCGTTATCGGCGCGGCAAATCATGATCTTACTTTCGTTCTGCCGGCGGTTCAGCTGCTGGATAATCAGCTCATTGGTACCGGGTATCCACTCCATGCGGGGAATGTAATGCTGGCGGTTATCGCCGGGAACGTTCATCCAGGTGGTGCGCGCCGTCTGGATATTGACTACGCCTATTTTAACGGCGGAGGGGTCCTGACCGGCCACGGGGTATTCCACGGGGATGGTGAAGGAATAAATGGAATCCGTGTTATTGATCATGAGGAAGTCGCGCGTTTTGGTGGCATCTACCTGCCAGTAGGCGATGGACTTGCTATCCGGGCTCCAGCGGAAACCATCCCGGCAATCCAGCTCTTCTTCATACACCCAGTCGAAAGTACCGTTGATAAAACGGCGGCTGCCGTTGGTGGTCAGCGGTTTGATTACGCCGGTGGAAAGGTCTTCCAGGTAAAGGTTGGAGCGGCTCACGTAAGCGGCGTACCTGCCGTTGGGCGAGAGCTTCGCAAACATGAGCGTAGCTGCAGGCAGGGTTTTACCCAGCTGGCGGAGCTTTTTGGTCCGGAGGTCCAGCAGCCAGTAATCGCCTTTGGTTTCATAGCGCCATACCCGTTGGGTGTTGGTAAAGAGCAGTACCTGCTGTTCATCCTGGGAGAACTGGAAAGACTTTATTTCCAGCGGCTGGGATGCGCCGGCGGGTTTGAGTAATTCCATGGGCACTTTCACGGTGAGGGTATTACCGTTGCAGGGCACGTAGGCGATGCCTTCTTCGCGGATCTCATAATAGGCTTTGCCATCAGCGCTCCACGTAAAATCCGGGCCAGGCTGGGCTTTCAGGATACCGGCCGCTCCGTGCAGCAGCAGTATCAACAGGGCTATTTTCTTCATTGTCAAACAGAATAAGTTGCAATGGTAACTAAAAAAATAAGAACAATGCGAACAAAAGGGGGAACGTGATGTTAAATGAGGCGGAAACCTGGTAAGGTATAAATATTTTGACCTATTTTTTATTATGTGGATAAAAAAACATGTGTAATTCAAAAATATTCATAGGTTTTTATCTATTTTTATGCAAGAAATAACAATTAAATAATGAGTATCAGGGGGTTATACCTGTAGGGCGCCCGTTTGACCAGCTCAGTTACAAATTATCCTGTTAGAAAAACCATAATAGTTATGATTCAAGTTACACTGTCTTACAAAAACCGTGAATTCGTACAACTGGAAGATTCCTTCCTGGCGCAGATTGCAGAGAACACCAAAAAGCTGCTCTATGCTTTGCTGGAAGATATATACGATCTGCTGATCCAGGAGAAGGGCCGTTTCCGCATCAACCTGGACAATCATCCCAAAATTGAAGTAGAAGGCTTCAGCAGCGGATTGCAGGACCAGATTGAGCGCACTCTCCGCGGCGAATACGATTACGATTACTGATCCACGAAAACATTTCCGCTGTTGTATGCAAAGCGTATAACTATTCTATAAATTGCAGCTAAATCTAAGAACAGCGGATGCATCTTACTTTTATTCACGTCCTGGAACTACTGGGAACATTTGCTTTTGCCATATCCGGCGCTACTGCCGCTATCAACAAATCATATGACGTGATTGGTTTGCTTACCTTATCGTTTGTAACGGCGATAGGCGGAGGAACCATCCGGGACCTGCTCATCGGCGCTACGCCTGTAGCCTGGATGCAGGATGAATTGAGCAATACCGCCATCATCATTGCTGCTATTATTGCGGCCTTATTTTTCTCTTACGTAAAGCGGCTACACCAATGGCTCACCGTTTTTGACGCCATAGGCCTTGCTATGTTTACCGTTACGGGTATCAACAAAGGTATGGCTGCGGGCCTTCCTATGCCTATCTGCGTGGCGCTCGGCGCAATTACGGGCACCTTCGGCGGATTGCTGCGGGATGTGATCAGCGGCGAACAACCGATTTTATTTACCCGTGAAATATATGCCGCCGCCTCCATTGCCGGTGGCACCATCTATGTGGCGGGCACTTACTACAATGCCGACCCGGATGTGATACAGAGTATATCCGTGACCGTTATAGTCGCGATACGATTGATCAGCCTCCGTTACAACTGGCAGCTACCGCGGCTTCGCGGATAATTCCCCTGCTGAAATTCCTTCTTCTCTACATAACATAAAATTCCTATATTGCTGTTATGAGGGAAATCTTTGATAATTATTTTGCTTTTGCCACAACGGTGTTCATGGGATTATTCGCGATCGTCAATCCCATTTCTTCCATTCCGGTATTCCTGGAACTCACGTCCAACATGGATAAACCGCAGCGGAAAAATATTGCCACCAAATCCGTATTGATTGCGTTTTGTATCATCGCCGTTTTCAGCGTCGCTGGCAAACTGATATTCCATGTATTCGGGATCACCCTCGCTGCCTTGCGGGTTACCGGCGGTATCCTTGTTTTTGTGATCGGGTACGAGATGGTGCGCGGCAAAGAGGAGGATAAGCATAATCCCAAGCTGGGCGATCAGCCCGTTAAGGCGGATCACGGTATCAGCGCGGCTATCACGCCGCTGGCCATGCCGCTTATGGCAGGCCCCGGCACCATCACCACAGCCATGAGTTACTCCGCAGCTAAGGACGTTTATCATCTCGCCATTGTAATGGGCGTATATGCATTGATATGTTATATCACTTACCTGCTGTTTCTTGCGGGCGATAAAATTGTAAATATCATCGGCACCAACGTCATGATGGTGATTACGAAAATGATGGGATTAATATTGGCTGTGATCGGCGTACAGATGCTGGCACTGGGTGCAATGGAACTTTTCAAACTTTAATTTTTTTTCTTGCCGCGATAAAACAATTTGATTTTAGCTGGTGTTATTTAAGTATAAATAAGGCTTATAAAAATAGAAGTATCGGCCCCTACCCGGTCAATCTGTAATCTTCAGCATTCCTTAAACTTAATTATAAACATAAACCGTCATTGAAAAATGGCGCTAAGATATTTTTTCGATTAACAACAGGTAAAATCCGTTATTGATTACTAGGTGGATGTTATCGTTCCCTTTTTTTAATTGGAACATAAAAAAATCAATATAGACGGAACAGTTAGCAGAAAAGCCGTCCCGATTCTTCGGGACGGCCGGTTTTTATAGCAGCATTATTGAATCGTTTCTCCCTCCCGGATGTCGTCCGTTGCATTTGCAACTACCTGGTCGCCCGGATGCAACATGCCAAAAATTTCCGTAGAATCGTTATGATGATTGCCTTCCTGGATATCTACCCATTTTGCTTTTTTATCTTTTACCACTACAACGTATTTTTTTTCGGTAGAGGCGACCACCGCAGATGCCGGCACGACCATGGCGCCTGAAGAGCCGCTCACCGGTATATTCACTTCGGTAAACATACCTGGTTTAAGCCGGCGGTTTACATTCAGCACATCTATCTCCACGGCTTCGGACCTGTATTTATCGCTCAGCGTACCTGCCTGCCTGGAAATTTTTCCTTTAAAGCTTTCCCCGGGGATGGCATTCACTTTAAACGTTACCTCCGCTCCTTCCTGCAGCTGCGCGCTTAATATCTCCGGCACCTGCAATACCAGCCTCAGTTTATCTTCCTGTTCCAGCATGAGCATGGGCTTATCGTCCGTTTTAGTTGCAGGTCCAACCAATGCGCCGGGATGAATATTACGGGCGGTAATCACGCCGTCGAATGGCGCGGTAACGGTCAGGTAATCCTTCATGGCTGCGGCAGCGGCCAGGTTGGAACGCTCGGTGTTCATCAATGCGCTGTCGGCCATCATCTTGGACCTGGACAATGCTAAATCATGCGGCGCAATAGTGCCGGGCGTTGCGCTGGTGGCCAGCATCCGCTCGTAATTATCCTTAGAGGCGGCAAACAGCGCGGCGGCCTGGTGGTAGCGCGACTGTGCCGCGAAGTATTGCTGCATCACTTCAGGGGCTTCCAGCTGCAGTAACAGCTGCCCTTTCTTTACGCGACTCCCCCTGTCTACCGCCACTGTTTTAATGAAGCCGTTGATGCGCGGGTATATACTCACCTTTTCAAACGCTTCCAGCGCGCCGGGCAATTGAATGGAAGAAGCCAGCGGCTGTTGCGCCACGGTGGCCAGCTGGTAGGTTTTGGCAGTATGCCTGTTTGATTTCGCCTGCGGCTCCGCGTTGTGGCAAGCGCCTAAAAGCAATACCGATCCTGAGATAATAAGCGTATGGAATATTTTATATGGTTGCATGCACATTATTTTTAGTTGAATGAGAAACTTTCTTTTCGCCCGGCATCAGGGAAGGCGATTGATAGCCGGCCTTGCGTTGCGCGAAGGCGTAGATCAGCGGGAGTATGAGCAGGGCAGCCAGCGTGGAGGCAATCAACCCGCCGATCACCGCGCGGCCCAGGGGCGCCGTCTGATCACCCGCCTCTCCCAGCCCGGACGCCATGGGGATCATACCCGCCACCATAGCCAAGCTCGTCATCAATATCGGGCGAAGGCGGATACCTGCGCTTACTACGGCAGCCTTGCCGGCATCCCGGTATTCCAGCCGCAGTTTTTCCGCGTTGGTAACAATGAGGATCGCATTGGCGACGGATACGCCGGTAGACATGATCATACCCATATATGATTGCAGGTTGAGCGTAGCGCCGGTGAGCAATAAAGCGATCAGCGAGCCTGCGATTACAGCAGGAACG
>Ga0164243_10011669_pt1 | contig 12509 bp, 11 predicted proteins | sample OricompcompostOP_FD_108781 | JGI IMG/M metagenome (GOLD analysis project Ga0164243, IMG submission 108781) | Organic Plus compost microbial communities from Emeryville, California, USA - Original compost - Organic plus compost (OP) | ecosystem: Engineered > Solid waste > Mixed feedstock >...
GACGGCGCCTACCAGGTCACTGCCACGAGCCACTGGGTTGTCGAGTGGACCGGTGGCGGCCAGTCCGGAACCATCGAGTTCGACCTGACCACCGACCCGCTGCCGATCCGCATCGGCGAGGCCCAGGTGCTGACCCAGTGACGGAGAACGTCTGGGCTCGCCTCAACGAGCTCCCGAGCATCCAGCCGCGGATGGGCCTGTTCGCGGGGCTTGCCGAGTGGCTCGAGCGGGGGATCGACCCGCGGCCGCGGATGTACGACATGGCTCCCACCTGGCGGGCGTTTCAGGCCGGCCTGCTCCAGCCCGGGAACCCGATCCAGTACCCCAGGCTGACCGGGTGGGCTCTCGACGTTGGCCAGGGCCGCGACGTCCGGATCATCGAGGCGCCAGAGGGTGAGTTCGTCGCCGAGCCGCCGGTGGTCGTGGAGGGCGAGTTCGTCGACGACCACCCGGACGAGTGGATCGCACGTCTGGCCCGCGACGGAGAGGCGATCGTGGCCGTAGGGGAGCAGGGGCCGGGCGGCTTCTCGACCTTCGCTGAGTGGAGCGCCACCTGGCACCTGGGCATCGTTCCGGTCGCGACCTACATGAGCCCACGCGGTGTCGGCGTCACGCCCTAGCTCCCCGTTCAGAAAGCAGGTCCCCGTCCTCGAGCAAGGACGGGGACCTGGTTCTCGTGTCGCCGGCGGATCAAGGCCGGGACGGCTCGGCGATAACCGGCCCGTTGGGGTGCCCGATCCAAGGGGAAAGCCCCAGGCGTCTCGGGTCACCTGGGGCTTGGGATGCAGTAGAGCATGCGTCGCCACGGCCGCGCAGGAGAATCGGAGAAATGTGACTCGGGTGGGGGTGTCTAGTAGGCCATGCCCTCGCGCGCGAACAGTGATTCCATGAGGTCCTTGTTGGTCGCTGCGGCGACCTGCTCGCGGATGCCGTCCTTGGTGAGGTCCAGCGCCCTGAGGTTGCCGGAACCGTCCCGGATCACGGCCAGGACGCGACGCACCAGAGCGCTGTGATCGGAGGCGTACTGGGAAAGGGCAGCCCACTTGGGTGCTGCGTCAACCAGGTCGTGGCGGTGCGGGTCGATGATGTCGAGGACGTAGTCGCCGGCGCCGTCGTCGTGCCAGAACAGGAAGTCCGGGTGCATGAGGAGCGTCTTCTCGCCGAACTCGTAGGGGATGGCGAGCGCGTAGCGCCCGGACGACGGGTTGCGGTACCAGCCGACGAGTGTCTGGGCCGCGACCTCGAGCTCGAGGACCTCGGCCTCCCACGCTGACCGGGAGGTGTCGACAGGGAACCGGCCGGTGCCCTTCGTTCCGGGCGGGATCGCGTACAGGTGCTTGGGGTAGGTCGTGAGCTCGACAGTGGTGTCGCCGACGATGCGCTCCGTGGCGGCGGCGTAGGTCTGTCGGGCTTCCACCGTGGTGGGGTGCATGGGGGAGGAGCCCAAGTACCAAAGCGGCTCGATCAGGTCGCGGGCTGCTCGGGGCATGCGGGAGACGGCTGAGGCGTGGGCGTCGCGCCAGGCCTTGATCTGTTCGGCGGCCTGGCGCTCGATGACGTCCTTGAAGCCGAGGCCGGCCATCGCGGCCAGGCGGACGCCGGCGTCGATCTCGTCGTACCCCCGGTCGCACAGGTCGTTGAAGTACCAGGAGGCCGACCCGTCCGGGAGGAGTCGTTGGGCGCGCGTGTAGTAGCCGTCAAGGTCGCGCTCGACGGTGGGGGCCTCGCTGGTGCTGGTCGACGTGGTGAGATCGGCTCCGAGGCCAACCGTGAGGGTGCCGACAGTGAGAGCGAGGGTGTCGGTGACCTTGGCGTCGATCTCGTCTTGCTGCTGGGAGTCCGCGGCCCGCATCTGGTCGACGATCCACGCGCGAGCCTTCTTCGAGGCGTTGGCGACAAGACCGTGCTCGTTGAGCGTGGCAGCCAGGCGCATGAGCTGAGCGGTGCGGGTCGAGAAGGTGGCCTTCGGCCGCATGTAGGACGGCAGCGTGTCGAGCAGCTCGAACAACTCTGAGGGGACCTCGCTGGAGCGCTCGCACACGGCGGGCGCGATCAGCACCTCCATCTCGACCGTCTCGTCCTCGGTCAGTGCCTTCACGACGCGGGTGACGTGCTCGGTCTTGAAACCGGGCAGGTAGGCCACGACCTCGTTGAGCCGGTCGTCTCCGCCGTCCACGCGCTGCGCGAGGGGAGTACGGACGAGCCGACCGATCAGCTGGGCGATCTCGGTGAAGGAGTCCTTGCCCTGGAAGGAGACCAGCACCTCGGCGCGGGGACAGTCCCAGCCGGTGGTGAGGGCGGACTTGAACAGCACCACGCGTGCGCGGTCGTCGGCGGCGATCGCCTCGGGAGGCAGGTAGCGGACCGTCTTGTCGCCGAACTTGAGCGGTCCATGGGGGTCCCCGAAGGCGTGAGCGATCGCGTAGTCGCTCAGCTCGGGCCACGTCGACTCGATCACCGCGAGCATCTCCGCCAGACGGGCGTCGGTGACCTTGGGCGGCACCTGGACGACGAGCAGGGGGTCGACCAGGCGATCACCGGTGCCCTCGTGATGCGCCTTCCAGGCCGCGGCGGCGTCCCTCAGGTCGGCCACCGCCAGGGCCAGCATCGTGTTGTCGGCGCTCTGGTCCTCGGCGATGTTGCGGAGCAGGATCCGGTCCTTCAACAGGCCGGACTGGCGCACCTCGTTCGCCGGGACCTCGACCAGCCGCATGGTGCGGCCCGAGGCGCTCATGGCCGCCTGGAACTTCTCGGGCGTCGCCGAGATCCCGAGCACGATCGGGGCAGCCGGCTGCTGGGTGCCGATGTTGGTGGTGCCGCCGTTGACGATGGTCCCAGCGATCGTCTTCCGGTCCGTCGACGTCGTGCCTGCACCGCGGTGCGCCTCGTCCCAGACGACGACGAAGTCACCACCACGCTCGCGCGCAGTGTTCGCGATCATCTCCCAAGCGCCGTAGGTCCGCTTGTCGGAGCGGGAGCCGTCCGCCCGGATGGCGTGCAGGTTCGAGTTCCGCTGCAGCGCCTGGATGTGAACGAAGTAGATGAACCCTGGCTCGAGGGTGCGCTCATCGGTGTCGGCGAGGAACCGGATCCGGTTGGCATCGAGGCGCCCGCCGGAGGCCTGGAGAATCTTGTTGATCGTCTGCCGATTCAGGGCCGGGTCATCGGTCAACCAGAGAACGGTCACGTTGGGGTCGGCCTCACGGGTCGCGGTGCCGAAGTAGAGCCCCTCGAGCACAGCCGTAGCGATCACCGTCTTGCCCGCTCCGGTAGGCGCGGTCAGACCCACCGCGGTGCGTTCCCCGTCCTCGCGGTAGTCCCGCCGAGCGCGGGCGATGCCAGTCAGAACCCCCTCGGTCGCGGCGACTTGGTAGTCCTCAAGGGTGAACCTCATCGCGCACTCCCGAGCACGTTGATCGTGTAGTTGGCCAGGTACGACTCGTAGAGCCTGACGGCATCGACCCCAGCCGGGAGGCGCTCGGCGGCCGCCTGGAACTCGGTGGGGGAGTCGGTGATGACGAACACGACCCGAGGCGCTCGATCGACCTGGGCAGCATCGCTCACGGCCGCGGCGAAGGCAGCCATGGCATCGACGCTGAACAAGATCCCGTAGTACTCCGTCAGCGCCCACCCGTCCTCTGGCTCCTGGGCGATGCGCTCGCCTCGTGCGCCGCCCTCGAGCCACAGCAGCGGGGCGATCGCCTCGAACTCGCGGCCGCGGCGCACCATGCCCGGGTCCAGGTAGGTCAGCTTGAGGAACTCGACGTTGGCAGCCAAGCCATCGGAGTACACCGACCCGTCGGGCCGCTTGCCGGTGACAACGGTGGTGATGCGCGGCCGGGTGACGTACTCGAACACCCCCATGGATTCCCACTCGGGGTCGCCTGGGTGATGGCCGGCCTTGCGGAGCGCCTTGGCCTGTTTGGCGCCGAGCTCGTTGTTCGTGACGAGGATCGACTGCCTGGTGCCGCCGTCCTCGTCATTGAGCCGCAGCACCGCCTCGGTAGTGGTGCCGGAGCCGCCGAAGAAGTCGAGGATCAGGCCGTCCGGAGGGCAGGCCATCCGAAGCCAGCGCATCAGCACCTCGTGGTCCTTGGGGAATGGGAACCGCTTCTCACCGAGGACGCGCTCCAGGTGTGCGTTGGCGGTGTTGCGGGAGTGGTAGAAGGTCGGGACCGGCATGTTGTAGGCGTAGTCCCGAAGTGACTTCTTCTTGCGCGGTCGCTTGCCGAACGCGATGAGCCCGGCTTGGACCCACTCCTCCATGAGCTCGCGCTTGACTGTCCAGCCGTTCTCGGGCGGGTCGTAGACCCGTCCGGTGTCGGGGTCGGTCACGGGGTATCGAAGGTTCGGTCTCGGGAGGCGGTTGGTGAGGTCGGCCGTCTCGAAGATGATCCCGTTCGCGTCGACGTTGTTGAAGCGGGTCACGCCCTCGGGCATGTCCTTGGAGTTCGCCTTGATGAACTCCCGGAGGCGCTCTTGGGCCTCCTCGGCGGTGGCGCCCGCTGCGAGGGTTTCATCGACCAGGCGGAGCATCTCGGGGACGTACGGCTTGGGGTCGAGGAACCGGGGCACCAGCTCCGCGTTGCGGCCATAGATCAGCATGTAGTCGGCGCCACCGGCGTGGTGGCGTGCGAGAGCTGAACCGCCGCCCTGCCAGGTGACGTTCATGATGAAGTTCTCGGCCCCAAAGACCTGGTCCAGGAGCATCCGGAGCCGGTGGTGCTCGTCGTCTCCGATCGCGGCGATGAACACGCCGCTCGGCTTGAGTAGGTCCCTCGCGATGATGAGTCGTCGCTCGAGGAAGGAAAGCCACTTACTCGACTTGGCCCGATCGCTGGCATCAACGTGACGGTCGTTGTAGATCCAGTCGTCGTTGCCGGTGTTGTACGGCGGGTCGATATAGATCAGGTCGACCTTGCCGCGGTGCGTCGAGCGCAGCGCCTGGAGAACATGGAAGTTCTCGCCGTTGATCACGGTGTGCCACGGGGCATCGTCAGCGTCGTGGGGGAGCCTGTCGGCGGAGACCAAACCCGGGAACACAGGTTCTCCGAACTCGCGAACCACCACGAGCTCGGAGACCGGCCGCTCACCGCCCTCGCCGCTTAGGACGGCGACCTGTCGACCGGAATCGGTGAAGCCGACCACGCGCCAGGTTTCGGGCGACGACTCATCCCGAAGGCCGACCCGGACCCCCTTGCGGATCGGATGGTCGGCCAGGCGAACGGACTCGGGAAGGTGGCGGTCGAAGACCAAGCCGAACCGCCGAGAGCCTCGCAGGAGCTCGACCTCCCGGGCGATCCGTTGACGAAGAGCCTCGTCCTCGATCCTGGCGATTGCCTCATCCAGGATGGTCTCTTCTGCCACCGGTCAGGTGCTCCTCGTGCTCGTGTCCGAACGTCGTGGCTCATCCTGCCGCACCGCCGTCTGGTGGCGGCTCGAAACTGCGAAGGTGCGGCGCCGCGGTCCACCATCCGACCCGGTCTGGCACTGGCCGACCACCGGCTCGGCCCGCGGGCCAGTTGACGCCGGCGGAGGCGGCAACCGGGGCGTGAGGTGAGGCTGTCGAGATGCAGTGGAGATTGGCGAGTTGTCCGTGGACTACGTTGACGAAGTCCGGCCTTCGGGAGCCGCTCGTCAAGAGTGCGCGGGCGGGAGCCCCGTCAGAGTTACAACGACGAGGCCAGTCGCGCAGATGCGCCATTCAGATGGTTTTCGCGTCATCGGGGCAACATGCCCCCATGCCGACTCGACTCGGCGCGAGGTGGCACCGCGCGAGAGTGAGGTGTCCCCTTCGCCTCAGATGTCGAGTGACTCGATCAGTGCCTCGATGCGGGTCTTGATCTCGTCGCGGATGGGTCGGACGGCGTCGATGCCCTGGCCGGCGGGGTCGTCGAGCTTCCAGTCTTCGTAGCGCTTGCCGGGGAAGTAGGGGCACTCGTCGCCGCAGCCCATGGTGATGACGACATCGGAGGCCTGCACGGCCTTCGTGGTCAGCACCTTGGGCTGGTTGCTCGCGATGTCGATGCCCTCTTCGGCCATGGCGGCGACGGCGACGGGGTTGATCTCGTTGCCGGGCTTGGACCCTGCGGAGAGGACATCGATGCGGTCACCGGCGAGGTGCTGGAGGTAGCCGGCGGCCATCTGGGAGCGGCCGGCGTTGTGGACGCAGACGAACAGGACGGTGGGCTTGGTGCTCATGGCGGTGACTTCCTTGGCGCTTATCGGGTGGAGGTGGCGAAGTGTTCCTGGGCGGCGAGCCAGCGCTCGGCGTCGAGGGCGGCGGCGCATCCGGATCCGGCTGCGGTGATGGCCTGGCGGTAGGTGTGGTCGACCAGGTCGCCGGCGGCGAAGACGCCCTCGAGGTTGGTCGCGGTGGAGCCTGCCTTGGTGAGGACGTAGCCCTCGTTGTCGAGTTCGATCTGGCCGAGGATGAGCTCGTTGCGCGGTTCGTGGCCGATCGCGATGAACAGGCCGGTGGCGTCGAGGTCGCGCTTCTCGCCGGTGAGCGTGTCGGCCAGCGTGATGGAGTCCAGGCTGTGCTCGCCGTTGAGCGAGTCGACCGCGGTGTTCCAGAGGATCTCGATCTTGTCGTCGGCCAGGGCGCGGTCCTGCATGATCTTGGAGCCGCGCAGCTCGTCGCGACGGACCAGGAGCGACACCTTGGAGGCGAAGCGTGAGAGGAAGGTCGCTTCCTCGAGTGCGGAGTCGCCGCTGCCGACGACGGCGATGTGCTGGTTGCGGAAGAAGAAGCCGTCGCAGGTGGCGCACCAGGAGACGCCGCGGCCGGAGAGGCGGTCCTCGTCGGGCAGGCCGAGCTTCTTGTAGCCCGAGCCCATGGCGAGGATGACGGCCTTGGCCTCGTACGTCGCGTCCGTCGTCTTGACGATCTTGATCTTGCCGGTGAGGTCGACCGAGATCACGTCGTCGGTGACGAGTTCGGCGCCGAACCGTTCGGCCTGTGCGCGCATGTTGTCCATGAGTTCGGGGCCCATGATGCCGTCGCGGAAGCCGGGGAAGTTCTCCACCTCGGTGGTGTTCATCAGCGCGCCGCCAGCGGTGACGGAGCCTTCGAAAACCAGCGGGTTCAGGGAGGCGCGGGCTGCGTAGACGGCTGCGGTGTAGCCGGCGGGGCCGGAGCCGATGATGATGACGTTGCGGGTGTCGGACATGGGGTCGCTTTCGTTGGCGGGTCAGAGCCGGGCGAGCAGGTCGGTGACGCGTGCGTCGATGGCATCGCGGAGTTCGCGGACCGCGCCGATGCCCCAGCCTTCGGGGTTGGGCAGCTCCCAGGTCTCGTAGGAGACTCCATCGACCCGCGGGATCGCGAGGCCGGGCTTCATCGAGATGACGACCGTCGAGGCGGCGACGAGGTCCTCGGTGATCTGGGTCGGGACGTGTGCGGAGTCGTCGATGCCGAGCTCGGCGAGCACGGAGATGGTCTCTGCGCTGGGCGTCTCGGCGGGCGCGACGCCGGCGGATGCGACGGTGATCCTGTCGTCGCCGCGGTGGCGGGCGAGTGCCGCGCCCAAGGCCGAGCGGCCGGCGTTATGGGTGCAGACGAACAGCAGGGTGGGCTTGGTCATGATCGGGTCCTTCGGTCGGGGCGCCGGGTGGTGACGGCTGGTGGTCAGTGGGTATGGGGGACGACGACGTCGTCGGCCTTGGCGCCTGCGTCGGGGTAGAGCGCGAGCGTGAGACCGACGCCGACGATGAGCCCGAGCAGTTGCATGCCGATGAACGGCGCCACCGAGGCCGGGGCGATCCCGGCGAACGTGTCGGAGAAGATCCGGCCGATCGTCACGGCCGGGTTGGCGAAGGACGTGCTGGAGGTGAACCAGTAGGCCGCGCCGATGTAGGCGCCGACCGCGGGGGCGGCGATCGCGCCGCGGTTGCTGCGGACGAGGGCGAAGATCAACGCGACCAGGCCCGCGGTGGCGACGACCTCGCCGACCAGGTGGCCGCCCGAGGCGCGGTCGTGGGTCGAGAGATGCGTGCCGGTCTCGAACATCACGTTCGCCAACACGGCGCCACCGATCGCTCCGCTGATCTGGGCGGCCGAGTAGGCGGCAACGTCGGTCGGTGACAGGCCGGTGCCTGCTCGGCGGCCGAGGAGCCAGTCGGCGATCGAGACGACGGGGTTGAAATGCGCTCCCGAGACCGGGCCGAACCACAGGATCAGCACCGTCAGGCCGAAGACAGTGGCCATGGAGTTCTCCAACAGCTGCAGCCCTACGTCGTTGGGGGAGAGCTGCTGGGCGGCGATGCCCGAGCCGACGACAACGGCGAGGAGGAGGCCGGTGCCGAGGAATTCAGCCAGGAGGCGGCGGGAGAGCGAGGAAGTCACGGCAGAATCTTGACGCCCGATGATCGCTCAGTCAAACTTGAGGCAATGAACACTGAGCAAACCAGAGAGTTGGAGCGCCGGGCTGCCGTGCATGCGGCGCTCGGCGACGTGATGCGCCTGCGGATCGTCGACACTCTTCAGCTCGGCGACGCCTCCCCGTCGGAGTTGTCGACGGCGCTCGGAGTCCCGTCGAACCTGCTCGCCTTCCATCTCAAGGCGTTGGAGTCAGCGGGCCTGATCACGCGGCATCGATCGGAGGGCGACGGCCGCCGCAGCTATCTCCGGCTGGTCAAGGACGTCTTGGAGGGCCTCGGTGCCCGGCAGTTGCACACGCCGACGCGGGTGGTGTTCGTCTGCACCGCCAACTCCGCGCGTTCCCACCTCGCCGCGGCGTTGTGGCGGCAGGCCAGCCCGATCCCCACCGCGTCGGCCGGTACGCACCCGGCTGCTCGGATCGACCCGGGAGCGGCCAAGGCCGCGGAACGCCATGGCCTCAGCCTCCCCGCCGTACAGCCCCAGCACGTCGATGACGTCCTGGCCGAGGGGGACGTCGTCGTCACCGTCTGCGACCTGGCCCACGAGGAGCTCGGCCCCGTGACCAGGCTGCACTGGTCGATCCCCGACCCGGTCAGGGTCGGCACCGTCGCGGCGTACGACGCCGCCTATGACGAGATCGCGACCCGAGTGGCCGACCTCGCCCAGCGCTACCCGCGCGCCTCCTGAGCACCATCGCAGCACCTAGTCAAAGGACTCAACGATGAGCAGCATGCACGACATCACCCTTGACCAGCAGGTGGCGTTGAAGACCGCCGCCACCCGGCTGTCGGAGGAGTTCGCCGGCGTCTTCAACCTCGAGACCATCGAGCGGTTCCTGCACAGCTCGTTCGACCAGTTCGCCGGCAAGGCCACGGTCGTGAACTTCCTGCCGCTGCTGGCCGAGCGCTACGCCAAGCAGCAACTGCAGGCCGCTGCCAAGGTCGAGGGCAAGATCACCGATGGCAAGCCCGTGGTGCTGTTCCTCTGCGTCCACAACGCCGGCCGCTCCCAGATGGCGCTCGGGTTCTTCACCAAGTACGCCGGGGACGCGGCGATCGCCTGGTCCGGCGGCAGCGAACCGGGCGAGGAGGTCAACCGCTCGGCCGTCGCAGCGATGGCCGAACGTGACATCGACATCACCGGAGAGTTCCCCAAACCCTGGACCGACGAGATCGTCCAGGCAGCCGACGTCGTCGTCACGATGGGCTGCGGCGACGCCTGCCCCTACTTCCCGGGCAAGCGCTACGAGGACTGGGAGCTCGACGACCCCGCTGGCCGCGATGTCGCCTCGGTGCGGCCCATCCGAGACGAGATCGAGCGCCGCGTCCTGGCACTCCTCTACGACCTCGGTGTTCGTATCGCCTGATCCTCCAGGCTCAGCCCACCACCGCCCGGTCGAGGGCCGAATCGGTCGTCGGCATCGCGGCAGGGCGCAGGGCGCCCGCCATCAGGACGGCGCCTAGCAGTGCGACCACGCCGAAGACCGCAAACATCGGCCCGTGGCCCCCCAGCGCCGCGGCGACGGCTGCCCCGGCGAACGGGCCCAGGGCGCCCGCGGCCGACAGCGGAGCGGAAAGCACGCCGTTGAGCGCCGCGAACCGCTCCGGGCCCCACACGTCACTGACCAGCGTCGCTGAGACCAGCGTGAACAGGCCACGTCCCAGACCGGCGGCGACAGAGAGCACCAGCAGTAGAGGCGCCGAGCCCGGCGCCACGGCCAGCAGCAGGATCGGCGCCGCCACCAGCGTGGCGATGAACGTTGCGCGAGTACGAACCCCGACCGTGCGCGCCAGCCACGGATAGAACAGCCGGCCGAGCACCTGCCCGGCCCCGCCGATGCCGAGCACCCACGCGGCCGCTTCGGGCGACACCCCGCGATCGATGAGCAGCGGCACGAGGCCGACGAGCGAGGCGTACTCGGCGACGGTGATCAGCGTGCCCGCCGCCGCCACCAGCACGAAGACCCTGCTCCGCACCACGTCGCGGTCGTGATGTTCCTGCCTGGGGACCTCCGCTGCTGTGTGCGGATGCCATGGGTGGGAGAGCACTAGGGCATGCGCCGGTAGCGCGATCACAAGGAGCAGGCCTGCGAGGACGACGTACGACGCGCGCCACCCGAGCCATTCGTTCAACTGCGTGGTGAGCGGCGCGAAGATCGTGCTCGCGAACCCCGCGACCAGGGTCAAGGCCGTGAGCGCACGGACCCGCTGTGCTCCATACCAGTGTGTGAGCGCGGCGAACGCGGGCGCATAGAACAGCCCGGCCGCTCCCACCCCACTGACCAGCATCGCCGCGAAGAACCAGCCCTGTGTCGGCGAGGCAGCCATCCCCGCCAGGCCAGCGGAGCCGACCACGGCCCCGATCGTCATCGACTGGCGGGGGCCGCTGCGCTGAATGGCCCGGCCGACCGGGATGCCGAGCAGGCCCGCCGTGAGGCTCGCGGCGGACAGGCCGGCGGTCAGGACCGTCAGCGACCAGTCCTCGCGCCGACTGATCTCCGGCGCGAGCACGGCGAAGGCGTAGTAGAGCGTGCCGTAGCTGACCGTGACCGTGACGCACAGCGCCGCGAGGACTCCCCGCGGCGCCGTGCGATCCACGGCCACCGGATCACCGGCTCGCCCGGCCCCTGTCACAGGCTGATCGGCGCCCGGCCGATGGACAGGACCTCCGGCGCCGCAGCAGGCGCGCAGCAGCCGCCAGTCGATGCGCCATCGGGGTCGTCGTACAGCCCGGAGCCACCGCACACCCCGGTGTCGGGCAGGGCCAGCTCGATGCGCTCGGCCGCCTCGACGTCACCGGCGAGCATCGCCACCACGGAGCGGACCTGCTCGTAGCCGGTCATGGCCAGGAAGGTCGGGGCCCGGCCGTAGGACTTCATCCCCACCAGGTACAGGTTCGGCTCCCCGGCGTGCGCGAGGTCCCGAGCGCCCGTGGCCTGGACCGAGCCGCACGAGTGGATGTTCGGGTCGATCTCGGCCGCGATCGCGCGCGGCGCCTCCAGGGTCGGGTCGAGGTCGAGCCGCATCTCCGAGAGGAACGAGAGGTCCGGCCGGAACCCGGTCAGCACCACGAGGGTGTCGGCCGGCTCGAGCTTGCGACCGTCCTCGGCCACGAGGACGACCTGCTCGCCGGCCTCGGTGATGACCCGTTCGACGCGCTCGGCGCGGAACCCCGTCACGACATCGACGCGGCCCTCGTCGACCGCGTTGCGGGCCCGGATGCCGAGCGCGCCCCGCTGGGGGAGCTGGTCGGCCGCGCCGCCACCGAACGCGTTGGCCGTGCCGCCGCGGCGAATCGCCCACGTGACGCGAGTGCCCGGGTGGGCCTGCGCGATCCGGTCGAGCTCGATGATCGCGTTCAGCGAGGAGTCGCCCGCCCCGAGGACGACCGTGTGCTTGCCGGCGTACCGCTCCGGCGTCGCGCTGTCCGGGACGCCGTAGGAGATCAGGTCGGCGTTGGCGTGCTCCCCGAGAGCCGCAAGGCCATCGGCGCCGGCGGGGTTCGGCTTGCGCCACGTCCCGGAGGCGTCGATGACCGCACGGGCCTCGACCCGCAGCTCGGTGCCCGCGCCGTCGGTGACGTGGACGGTGAACGGCTGCTCACCCCGGTCGGCGTCGACGAGCCGGTCGCGGCCCTTGCGCGAGACGCCGGTGACCCGGGCGTCGTACCAGACCCGCTCACCGAGCGCCTCGGCGAGCGGAGCGAGGTAGCGCTCCACCCACTGCGCGCCGGTCGGGTAGCCCTTGGCAGGGGCCTCCCACCCGGTCGGCTCCAAGAGGCGGACCGCGGCCTTGTCGACCAGCTCGGGCCACTCCGAGAACAGCCGCACGTGACCCCACTCCATGACCGCGGCGCCGGGTCCACTGCCGGACTCCAGCACCAGCGGCCGCAGGCCGCGCTCCAACAGGTGTGCGGCCGCGGCAAGACCCTGGGGGCCTGCGCCGATCACCACCACGGGAAGACCAGACTGGTCAGCCATCTCCAACTCCTTACATTCAAGTTCGTCGATATGTGAATCCTGACGCGCTCATCGACAAATGTCAATGCATGGGGCATCATCGATGTATGCCGACTTCCCTGCCCCTGCTCGAGCCAGCCGAGCTGGCTGCCTGCTGCTCGCCCGTGA
>Ga0164243_10011670_pt1 | contig 12509 bp, 17 predicted proteins | sample OricompcompostOP_FD_108781 | JGI IMG/M metagenome (GOLD analysis project Ga0164243, IMG submission 108781) | Organic Plus compost microbial communities from Emeryville, California, USA - Original compost - Organic plus compost (OP) | ecosystem: Engineered > Solid waste > Mixed feedstock >...
GGCTGCGCCACGTTCCACGGCCCGGTCACCCACAGCGCCGCCACGGCGCCGCGCTAGCGCCGGCGAGCCACCAGCCGCTCGACGAGGCCGTACCCGGCCAGCCGAGCAGCGCCACCGCGACGACGGTACCCGGGCGTCAGAGCTTGCCGAACGCCTCGCTCACGTCGTTGGGTGAGTTGAAGCGGTCCATGGGCAGCCGCTGCAGCGTGCGCAGCACGTCGTCGTCCGCACCCTTGTCGCGGGCGTGTTCGATCAGGGTCTTCTTGTCGGTCGGGTAGTCGATGCCGCCGAGGAACTTCTGGAGCTGGATCGGGTTCTGGGTCATACCGCGCGCATACCCGCGCCGGGCGGGGCCATTCGCGGACACGGGGCCGTCCTGGTCACTCGGTCGTCGTCAGGATGTGTTCGATCTCGTCGACGACGCCCGCGGCGTCCGGGCCGGTGGCCCGCACCTCGATCGTGCTGCCCGTCGGGGCACCCAGGCCCATGACCGCCAGGACGCTGCGGGCATTGGCGCGCTTGGCGCCGGTGGACAGCTCGATCGTCGTGCCCTGGTGGCGGGCCGCCAACTGGGCGACCTGGCCCGCGGGGCGGGCGTGGAGCGGGCGGGCCAGCGTCACCGTTCGCGTGACCGCCTCGCCGGTCGGATCAGAGCTTGCGGGCATCGCGGGCCTCCTCCGCCGCCTGGGCCACCGCCGCGAGGTCCAGGCCGGTGCTGGCGGCCACCGCGGCGGCGACCGCACCCTCGACGAACGGCGCGTCGGCGAGCCGGAGCGCGCCGCCGCCCAGGTCCTCCAGGACCGTGCGGGCACTGAGCACCGCGCTGCCGAGGTCCGGGATCAACAGCACGCCGGCGCCGGTGTCGGCCGCGGCGACGGCGGCGGCGATGCGGTCGGGGCTCGTGCCCAGGCCGCCGTCGTCGGTGCCGCCCGCCGGCACGACCCGCGAGCCGCCGGCGATCTGCCCGACCAGCTCCGCCGCACCCTCGGCCAGGGGCCCGCTGTGCGAGACCAGCACGATGCCCACCATCTCCGTCACGGCACCACCACCTCGATCCGTCGGGACACCAGGTCCGCGACCTCCTCCGCGGTACGCGACTCCAGCGCCTCGCGGTAGACCGCGCGGCAGGCACCCGTGTCCAGGCGGCGCAGGCGCCAGCGCGTCTCGTCCACCCGGGCGACGGCGACGCTGACCGCGCGCACCCCCGCGCCGACCAGCAGCGGCAGCGTGATCGGGTGGGACCCGGCGTCCCCGCACACGGTCACCGGGGTTCCGGCCTTCGCCGCCGCCTCGACGACCCGGCCGATCAGGGCCAGCACGGCGGGGTGGGCGGCCAGCTCCGTACGGCCGCGCGGGTCGGTGCGGTCCAGGTCCAGCGCCTCGGCGGTCAGGTCGTTGCTGCCGATGGAGAGGAAGTCCGCGGCCGCGCAGAGCGCGTCGATGCCGGTGACCGCCGCGACGGTCTCCACCATGGAGCCGACGGGGACCGGGCCGGTGCCCAGCTCGCCGGCCGCGACCTCGGCCGCCGCCCGTACCGCCCGCATCTGTCCGGGGTCGGTGACCATCGGCACCATGATCTCCAGCTCGGCGTCGCGGCCGAGGTCGAGCGCCGCCCGCAGCTGCGCTCCGAGGGCGGCGGGATGGCCCAGCAGCTCGGCGAGCCCGGACGCGCCGGGCGGCAGGAACGGCGGCACCTTGTCGTGCGCGAAGTCGAGCAGCCGCACGGTGACCGTCCGCCGGCCGGCCTCGGCGAGGATCGGGGCCAGTGCCCGGCGGTGCTCGGCCTCGGTGGGCCAGTGGTCGGCCTGCGTGAACGGCAGCTCGGTGCGGACCAGCCCGATCCCCTCCGCGCCGTTGCCGAGACCGAGCCGAACCTCCACATCGGACGCCACGTTGCAGAAGAGCGTGAACGGCCGGCCGTCGGCGGTGACGTGCGGGAGCCCCCGCTCCCCCGCGAGCCGGACCCGCCGTTCCCGGTCCCGTTCGGACGCCGCCGACGCGCGTGCCACGTCGGCCGGTGGCGGGTCCGCCACCACCTCGCCCGCCTCGGCGTCCACCAGCAGCGGCGTGCCGTCGGGCAGCTCCAGCACGTCCGGGTCGACGCCGGCGACGAGCGGCAGGCCGATCGACCGGGCGACGATCGCGGCGTGGGCGTTGGCGCCGCCGCGCACGCTCACCGCGCCGGCCAGGTCGGCGCCGCCCAGCTCGATCAGGTCGGCCGGACCGACCTCCTCGGCCACCAGCACGAACTTGCCCGCCGGGCCGCCGCCGCGCGCGGCCAGCCGCTCCAGCACCCGCCGGCCGACCTGGCGCACGTCCGCCGCCCGCTGGCGGAGCATCTCGTCAGGCAGCGATTCCAGGAGCACCGCGTACGCCTCGACGGCGTCGCCGATCGCGGGCAGCGGCGGGTCGGCGGTGGCCGCCTGCCGCGCGGCGTCGAGCAGGTCCGGGTCGGCGGCGATGAGCGCGCCGACCGCGACGATGTCGGCGGCGGCCTGGCGTCCCTCCGCGCGTACCCGGTCGGCGGCCCGGTCGAGATCGGCGGCGACGGCCGCGAACGCCTGCTCCACCCGCTCCGGATCGATGGGGCCGGTGTCGAGCGGCACCGGGCGGTCGGCGCGCCACGACGGGGCGACGGCCGCGCCGGGTGCGACGGCGAGGCCGGTCCAGCGGTGGGCCACGGCCGTCACCGGGCCTCCCCCGCGGTGACCGCCGCCAGCGCACGCAGGATCAGCGCGGTCGAGGCGGCGCCGGGGTCCTCGTGCCCGATCGTGCGGTCGCCGAGGTAGCTCGCCCGGCCCTTGCGGGCCAGCATCGGGATCGTCTCCTCCGCGCCGCGGGCGGCGGCCTCCGCCGCCGCGCGGGCCGCGTCGGCCAGGTCGCCGCCGCCTTCCACCGCCATCTGGTATGCCGTGACCGCCGGCCCGAGCGCGTCCAGCATCGTCTTGTCACCCTCGTGCGCCGCACCGAGCTGCTGGACACCGGCGCGGGCCGCCTCCAACGCGGCTCCCAGCTGCACCGCGCTGACGTCCTGGTCCTCGCCGAGCGTCTTGCCGGCCTGCCGCAGCGCCGTGCCGTAGAGCGGTCCGGACGCGCCGCCGGTCTTGCTGATCAGCGCGCGGCCGGCGGTGGTGAGCACGGCCCCCGGCGTCGCCGGCGCGGCGCTGTCGAGCATCGCGACGGCCGCCTGGAAGCCCCGGCGCAGGTTGACACCGTGGTCGGCGTCGCCGATCGCGGCGTCGAGCTGCGTCAGGCGGTCGGCCTCCGCGCCGACCAGCCGGGCGGCCTCGGTCATCCAGGCGCGGAAGGCGGCGGTGTCCATCACCGGCCCCAGCGCAGCGCCGGCGTCTGCACCGGTGCGTCCCAGAGCTCGGTCAGCTCGGGCGTGAGGCGGCAGACGGTGATCGAGCAGCCCGCCATCTCCAGGCTGGTGATGTAGTTGCCGACGAGGTTGCGGGTGATCGTCGCGCCGTGCCCGGCGACCCACTCCGCGACGGCGGCGTAGACCACGTACAGCTCGATGAGCGGGGTGCCGCCCATGCCGTTCACCATGACGAGCAGGTCGCCGGAGAGCGGCATGTCGCCGTGGATCGCGTCGAGCGCGACGCCCACGATCTCCTTGGCGGTCATCAGCTGCGCGCGCCGCCGGCCCGGCTCGCCGTGGATGCCGATGCCCAGCTCGATCTCGCTGTCGCCGAGCTCGAAGCCGGGCTTGCCGGCCGCAGGGATGATGTTGGACGTCAGCGCCACGCCGAACGACCGCGACCGGTCGTTGACCTCCATGCCGACCGCCGCGGCGGTGGCGAGGTCCGCACCGCGCTCCGCGGCGGCGCCGGCCATCTTCTCGACGAACACGGTGGCGCCGGTGCCGCGCCGGCCGGCGGTGAACGTGCTGTTCTCCACGGCGACGTCGTCGTTGACGAGGACGGACTCGACCTGGATCTTCTCGTCGGCGGCGAGCTCCGCGGCCATCTGGAAGTTCAGCACGTCACCGGTGTAGTTCTTCACGATGTGCAGCACCCCGACGCCGCCGTCGACGGCCCGGGTGGCGGCGAGGATCTGGTCCGGCACGGGCGAGGTGAACACCTCGCCGGGGCAGGCGGCGTCGAGCATGCCGTATCCGACGTAGCCGCCGTGCAACGGCTCGTGGCCGGACCCGCCGCCGGACACCAGGCCCACCTTGCCGGTGGTCGGGCCCCCGGCACGCGTGATGAACCGCTCCTCGACGTCGACGCGCAGCTCGGGATGGGCGGCCGCTAACCCGATCAGGGCGTCGGTGAGGACGCTGTCGGGAGCGTTGATGAGTTTCTTCACGACACGGTCTCCTATCGGACGAAGGAGATATCGGCATAAGTACCCAGCGTAGCCGTGCAGGAGCGTGGGGTAACCGGCTTCGAAGGGGCGGACTACCCCGTCGACACCTCGCGGAGCTGGGCAAACACGGCATTCGGCGAACGCTCACGGCCGGTGGAGGCCCGGCGTACGGTCGCGGGATGGGCGTCGCCCACCATCGATTCCGCACTGTCATCGGGGGGACTTTTTCCATGACCACGGGCCATGTCACGACGAAGGACAACAACGAGATCTTCTTCAAGGACTGGGGCGACGGTCAGCCGGTGGTGTTTAGCCACGGGTGGCCGCTGACCGCCGACGCGTGGGACGACGCGATGAGGGTCGTGGCCGACAACGGATACCGCGGCATCGCGCACGACCGGCGCGGCGGCGGCCGCTCGAGCCAGCCCTGGGACGGCAACGACCTCGACACGTACGCCGACGACCTCGCGGCGGTCCTCGACGCGCACGACCTCCGCGACGTGGTGCTCGTCGGGCACTCCACCGGCGGCGGCGAGATCACCCGGTACGTCGGCCGGCACGGCACGTCCCGGGTGGCGAAGATGGTCCTGGTGGGTGCGATCCCGCCGCTGATGCTCAAGACCGACAAGAACCCGGAGGGTACGCCCAAAGAGGCGTTCGACGACCTGCGCGAGCAACTCCTCGCCGACCGGTCGCAGTTCTACAAGGACCTCAGCGTGCCGTTCTTCGGGGCCAACCGGGACGGCGCGAAGGTCTCACAGGGGCTGCGCGACCAGTTCTGGGAGCAGTCGATGACATGCGGGCTCAAGGGGGCGTACGACTGCATCCAGGCGTTCTCGGAAACCGACCTCACCATGGACCTCGAGGCGATCGACGTGCCGACGCTGATCATTCACGGCGACGACGACCAGATCGTCCCGATCGAGGCGGCGGCGAAGAAGTCGGCGAAGATCGTGAAGGACGCGGAGCTGAAGATCTACGAGGGCGGCTCGCACGGCCTGGCGAGCACGATGAAGGACCGCTTCCACGACGACCTGCTCGGCTTCCTGCGTTCCTGAATAAATCGACGAAGAATCGCCGGAAAGGACAGGTAAGGCTAGCCTTCGCTAATGCCTGAATGGGGTTTGACGAATTCCCGAATGGGCAACGCTTCGACAAATAGAATCGGGCAAAGCGAGGAGGCGATCACCATGACTGACACGCTCCAGATGCCGCGGGTTTCCGAGTGCACCGTGTCCGAATGCGGTTACAACCACGACGGCTGTCACGCGTTCGCCATCACCATCGGGGCCGACTCGGCCAACTGCGCGACCTTCATCGACACGTCGGCGAAGGGCGGGCTGGACCGGGTGATCGCCCAGGTTGGCGCCTGCGGTCGCACCGACTGCGTCCACAACGAGGAGCTGGAGTGCCGGGCACCGGCGATCCGGGTCGCGCCGGGCAAGGACGTCGCCGACTGCCAGACCTACCAGCCGCGCCGCTGAGTCGCGGATCGGCAACCCGGACGCCGGCGAGGGGCCATCCTTGCCGGCGTCTGGCATGCTCGGCCGCGTGACGACCACCCCGCGCACCTCCCGTCAGGCCGTCGCGGCGTTGGTCGGCGTCGCGGCGCTGGTGCTGGCGGCGGTGGTGGTCACGTCCTATCTGCGCCGGCCCGGGCCGCGACCGCTGTTCCAGATGCCGGTGCCGTGCGGGGAGACGTGGCGGCTGGGGACGTATCCGGGCCATGACGACTTCGACGTGGACTTCTTCCCGACCGAGGGTTCGGCCTGGGGCCGGCCGGTGCTCGCCTCCTACGGCGGCGAAGTGATCGAGGCGGGCGTCAACGGCGAGCTCGGCGGCCGTACCCCGGACCGTCCGGACGGGCCGATGGGCCGGGGCGGCGGCTACTGGGTGAAGATCGACCACGGCGGCCAGTGGACCACGCAGTACCTGCACCTGCTGGAGCCGCCGCTGGTCGAGGTCGGGCAGCGGGTGGAGACCGGTCAGCGCCTCGGCCTCCTGGGCAGCACCGGCCGGTCGAGCGCTCCGCACCTGCACTACGAGCAGCGCCGCGGCCGGGAGAAGGTCGAGACCTGGTTCGACGGCGCGCCGTCCGGCATCACCCACGACGACACCGAGTACACAGTGGAGCGCACCAGCCGCAACTGCGCCGCGTGACGGAGGGCCGGCTCAGCCGCGGCCGTTACCGCGATCCGGCGCGCTCATGTCCCCCGTGCCCGGCGTGCCCTCGGCAAGCCCGTAGCGCAGGTACACGGTGCCCGTCGGGCTGGCGACCGGCGGTTGGAGGAGGGTCACGTTCGTGGGCACCGCGCCGTCGTCGAACACCTTCTTCCCGACGCCGAGCATGATCGGATGGACCCAGAGGTCGATGCGGTCGAAGAGCTTCTCCCGCAGGAGCGTCTGCACCAGGTTGAGGCTCCCGACGACCTTCACGTTCTCGTGCCGGTCACGGATCTCGCGCACCGCGGCGGCCAGATCCGGGCCCAGCTGGGTCGAGCCGGCCCACGGGAGGTCGGGCCGGCCGCGGGAGGCCACGTACTTCGGGACGCGGTTGAACAGCGTGGCGATCTCGTTGTCCTGGCCGCCCTCCTGGTGCGGCCAGTAGGCGGCGAAGATGTCGTACGTGCGCCGGCCCAGCAGGAGGGCATCGGTGCCCTCGTACGCGGCGGCGATCTGCGCGCCGGCGGCATCGTCGACCAACGGCGCCTGCCAGCCGCCGAACGGGAACCCCGCCGGGTCCTCGTCGGGACCGCCGGGTGCCTGCCCGACGAGGTCGAGTGTCGCGAACAGCTCGATGTGGATGAGGCCCATGGCTGACTCCCGATGCTTGGTGTGTCCCGGTCGGTAGGTAGACCGGTGGACCTCGGGAAACTCATCGCCGCCGGCGGCACCTAATTCTCGTCCCCGTCCGCCTCGAAATGGCGCAGGACGGCCGCGGTGTCCACCGGGCCGAGGGACGCCCGGAGCAGCAGCCCCTCGACGGCGGCGGTGAACGCCGGCCGGGCCGCCGGGTCGGCGACCAGGGTGGCGGCGAGGGCGTCCAGCGCGGCGTACCAGCGGTCGATCTCGCCGCGCAGCTCCGGCCGGCGCGCCGCCATCAGCCACAGCTCCCACTGTGCGCGGCCGGGCCGCGCGTAGTCGGCGATCAGCGCCGCCAGGGCCGCCATGCCGGTGATGGCCGTGAGGTCGGCGACGCACCGGTCGTTGTCGGCGATCAGCGCCGCGACGAGCAGGTCGTCGACGGTCGGGAAGTAGTAGAAGACCGTGCTCGGCGGCAGCCCCGCCGCGGCGGCCACGGCCCGCTGGCTCACCCCCGCGACCCCGTGCGCCGCAACCACCCGCAGCGTGGCGTCGAGCAGGACCCGGCGGCGCCGGTCACCCTTGCGCCGCCGGCGGTCCTCAGCCATGGGAGCCCGAGCGGCCCAGCTCCAGCGCCACGACACCGCCGATGATGAGGGCGAGTCCGCCGATCTGGAGCAGGGACAGCGACTCCTTGAGGAACACCACGCCGATGACGGCGATCAGCGCGACCCCGGCCGCGGACCACACCGCGTACGCCACGGCGACGGCCATGCCGAGCTTGAGCGCCTGGGAGAGGGCGTAGAAGGCGAAGCCGTAACCCAGCACCAGGATCACCGTGGGCACCGCGCGGGTGAAACCGTTCGAATACTTCAGCGAAGTGGTGGCGACCACCTCGGACAGGATCGCGCCGGCCAGCCAGTACCACAAGGTTGGGGTCCTCCGTTTCTTGAGCGTTCGCTCAAGATTCTAGCCGTGTCCGATTTTCCCTGGTTTGTTCGGGCCGTCGCCGGGAACCCCAGAGCCATGGGATTCATGGACCGCATCAAGAGCCTTGCCGGTAAGCACGACGACAAGCTGGACCAGGGCGTCCAGAAGGCTGGCGAGAAGCTGGACGAGCGTACGGGCAACAAGTACGAGGCCCAGATCGACAAGGGCGTGGACGAGGTCCAGCGCCGCACCGGCGGCGGCGACCAGGTCCCGTAACCGGGGCCCTGACGGTTACCCTCGGCGGATGGCGACCGTCGAGGACGTGGCCCGGGCTGCTTCGCGGCTCCCGGAGGTCACCGAGGGGGAACGGTACGGCAACCGCAGCTGGATGGTTGCCGGCAAGGCGTTCACATGGGAACGCCCGTTCAGCAAGGCCGACATCAAGCGGTTCGGCGCCGACCCGGTGCCGGACGGCCCGATCGTCGCCGTCGCGGTGGCCGACCTCGGCGAGAAGGAGGCGGTGCTCGCCGCGGGCACCCCGGGCTTCTTCACCATCCCGCACTTCGACGGGTACGCCGCCGTGCTCATCCAGCTTTCCGCCGTGCCGCTGACCGCGCTGCGGGAGGCCATCGTGGACGCGTGGCTGGCGAAGGCGCCGGCCCGCCTGGCCGACGCCTACCTCGCCGGCTGAACCGCCCTCCAACCCGAACCGGGTCGCTCGCGTGTTACCCGGCGGAGGTGGAGGGCGTTGGCCGGTTTCGATGGGTTCGGCGAGTTCGTGCAGGCGCACACGGGTGCCTGGTCACGGCTCGCCTTCGTGCTCGCCGGCAGCCACGCCGGCGCCGAGGATCTGTTGCAGACCGCGCTGCTGAAGGCGGCGCGGCGCTGGTCGCGGATCCGCCGGTACGAGCAGCCGGAGGCGTACGTCCGCAGGGCGATCTACCACGCCGCCGTGTCGCAGTGGCGGCGCCGGCGGGAGTGGCCGGTCGAGTCCCTGCCGGAGCGCGCCACGCCCGGTGACCCGGTCGCCGACCTCCACCGCCGCATGACCGTCGACGCCGCGCTCGCCCGGCTCACCCCGCGCCAGCGGGCCGTCCTGGTGCTGCGCTTCTACGAGGACCGGTCGGTGGAGGACTCCGCCGCGATCCTCGGCGTCTCGACGGGAACGATCAAGAGCCAGACGGCGTACGCACTCGACCGGTTGCGGGTGCTGGCACCCGACCTGGTCGAGCTGACCCGGGAGGAGGCAGGCCGGTGACGGGATTGCGAGAGCACTTCACGGAGACCGCGGAGCGGGCCAAGCATTACGACATGACAGGGCGGGTGATCCGGACGGCCCGGCGCCGGCAACGGCTGCGGTTGGCCGCGGCGGGCGGGGCGGCGGTCCTCGTCGGATGGGGTACGGCGACGGTGGTCCTCGCCGGCGGTGACGGGCGGCCGGACGCCGGCGTGGAGGTCGTCGACTCCACGGGGAACGCCGGCACGGCCCGGCTGCCGTGGCTGCCGGCGACCTTCACCGCGCCGGCCTCGCCGCCGGCCCTGCCCGCCGACCGGGGCGTCGGCGAGGGAGCGCTGGTCTGGGGCCGCGGCGGGACCGCCTTCCTGCTCACGGCCGACGGTGTCAGCTACGCGGTGCCCGGCGCGGTCCTCGGCCTGTCGCCCGACGGGCGGTGGCTGGCGTACGCGGCGGACGGCGGGACGGTGTTCCGGTCGCTGACCGACACCCGCACCCGGCGCACGGAGATTACCGACGTCAAGGGCTGGTCGGTCCGCGGCAGCACCGCCGTGGTCACCGGCCCAAGCCTGAGTACCGCGCCGGCGAAGGCGACGGTGTTCGACCCGGAGAGCGGGTCGTCAATGGCGGTCACGGTGCCCGATCCGAACTGGTGGGACCCGAAGGGCCTCTCCGCGGACGGAGAGCTCCTGCTGGTACCGCGCTTGGATCCGCGGGTCATGCCCGGCGCGGCGGCGACCGGACCGGTCGTGGATCCGTCCGCGACCGCGTTCGTGGTGAACCCGACAGCAACCGTGGGTCCGGTGCCTGCGGCGTCGCTGACCCCACCGCCCTCCGCACTCGGGTTCGCGGTCGGCTTCGTCGCCCCCGCCGATGGGACCGCGCGCGCGATCGGGGTCCAGGACGGCGGGGGCCATGTCGAGGACGGCGAGGTCTGGCTGCCGGACCCCTCGATGGCGCTGGTGCCGCTCCCCGGCGAGGGCCTCGTCTTCCAGATCCTGCGCCGCCTCGATGTCGACAACGCCCAGTCCGGCGGCGCCGAGGTGCACGCGAACGCGGACCTGATCGAGATCTCGGTGGAGTCCGGGACGCCGGTGCGCCGCTACCGGCTGCCGGTGAGGACCACGCTGGACGGTCCGTACGCCACGCTCCTCGGGTCGGTAGAGGAGGGCCTCCTGCTCTCGGCCGGGCAGGCCACGCAGCCGCCGGACGAGCTGGAGCTGCTCGACCCGGCGACCGGGACTCGCCACACCGTCGCGCGGATCCCGCAGGGTGCCACCTTCTCGATGACCCGGGGTGGCACGGGCTTCTGACAGCTCCCACCAAACAAGGGCCGGTCCTCGCGGACCGGCCCTTGTTTCGTGTGGGGTGACTGATGGGATTTGAACCCACGACACCCGGGACCACAACCCGGTGCTCTGCCAACTGAGCTACAGCCACCATGTCGACCCGCTCGGCTTCCGGGCCGGGCGAGGCGCCGACCAATGATAGCCATAGGACGGCCGGCGGCGTCGACAGGGTTCCCGGTTTCAGAGCTCCGCGGCGATCGACTTCGCCGTCTCGACGTCCGGACCCGGCAGCGGGACGAAGATCGTGCGGCGGTAGTACTCCAGCTCGCGGATGCTCTCGCGGATGTCGGCGAGCGCGCGGTGGGCCAGGCCCTTGGCCGGCTGGCCGAAGTACACCCGGGGGTACCAGCGGCGGCACAGCTCCTTGATCGACGAGACGTCGATCATGCGGTAGTGCAGGAGGGCATCGAGGCGCGGCATGTCGCGGGCGAGGAAGCCCCGGTCCGTGGCGATCGAGTTGCCGCAGAGGGGTGCCGTGCGCGGGTCCTTGACGTACGTCCCGATGTAGTCGAGGAGCTGGTCCTCCGCGTCCTTCAGGGTGACCGTGGACCGGCGTACCTCCTCGGTGAGGCCCGATTTCGCGTGCATCTCGCGGACCACCTCGGGCATGCCGTCGAGCACCGCGTCGGGGGCGTGGATGACCAGGTCGACGCCCTCGCCGAGCACCTCGAGGTTGGGGTCGGTCACCAGCGCCGCGACCTCGATCAGGGCATCCTTGCCGAGGTCGAGGCCGGTCATCTCACAGTCGATCCAGACCAGAAGATCAGCCACGATCGACAGCCTACGCGCAGGTGACGGTCGGTGGCCTCCACTAGGCTGCCGGGCGTGCAGGCTGCGGCGACCGGAGCGAAGATCAGCATGACCACCACGCGGCGGCTCGCCGTGGTGACGGCGGTCACCGTCGCGGCGGTCGCCTTCGTCTGGGGGTACGCGGCGCGGCGCGACTTCTTCGACCTGCGGATCTACGTCTCGGCGATGGAGTGGTGGGCGGACGGGCATCCGCTCTACGACTACGCGCAGCCGGACCGCGTGCAAGGTGAGCTGTACTTCACCTATCCCCCGTTCGCGGCGCTGCTGCTCCGCCCCTTCGCCGCCGTGCCGATCGGCTTCACGATCGCGTTCTTCTGCCTGTTCACGGTGGCGGCCGCGGCGGTGGCCGCGTGGTGGCTGACCGCGCCGGTGGCGGACCGCCGGGGCCTGCCGCGGTGGCTGCCGGCCGGGCTGGTCTTCGCGGTGACGCTGGCCGTCGAGCCGACCCGGGAGACGCTCTTCTTCGGCCAGATCAACATGCTGCTGGTGCTGTTGATCCTCGGGGACGCGCTCTACGCCGTACCTCGCAGGTGGTGGTGGGCCGGCGCGGGCATCGGCCTGGCGACGGCGATCAAGCTTTTCCCGGGCATCTTCATCGTGTACCTGCTGGTGACCCGCCGCTGGCGGGCCGCGGCCGTGGCCGCGGGCACGGCGGCCGGCGCGACGCTGCTGGCGGCGGCGGTGGCACCCCGCGACTCGTGGCAGTTCTGGACGTCGTCGCTGTTCTCCACGTCGCGGGTGGGCCGCACGGACTACACGGGCAACCAGTCCCTCCAGGGCCTGCTGTCCCGCCTGGTGGCGCCGGAGACGTTTCCGAAGGCGGGCTGGCTGCTGCTGGCCGTGGCGGTGGCGGCGTTCGGCCTGTGGCGGGCGGCCCGGGCCTTTCGGACCGGCGACGAACTGGCGGCGGTGACGCTGACCGGCCTCGTCGGGGCACTGGTGAGCCCGATCACCTGGCCGCACCACGTGTTCTGGTTCGTGCCGGCGCTGGTCGTGCTCGTCGATTCCGGACGGCGGCGGGACCTGCCGCTGGCGGGGGTGACGCTGGGGGTCGCGCTGTACGGGGTGAA
>Ga0164243_10011671_pt1 | contig 12508 bp, 17 predicted proteins | sample OricompcompostOP_FD_108781 | JGI IMG/M metagenome (GOLD analysis project Ga0164243, IMG submission 108781) | Organic Plus compost microbial communities from Emeryville, California, USA - Original compost - Organic plus compost (OP) | ecosystem: Engineered > Solid waste > Mixed feedstock >...
CGACTGATATACTTTTGCACACGGCTCTGCACTGTTGTTGCCATTGTTCTGCATTCATTGTTGCCGAAAACTGTGTATTCCTAATTGCCAAAAACTCTGCACTCTTAATTACCGCTTACAGAACATTATCTTTCCAACTAATTCGGAATTTTAACGGTTGCTCTGAAAGCAACGCCCTTATGAAATTGTCAGGTAGATTTTGGTCAATGTGCGAAAGTCTGTTTAAGTCAAACTTGTAACGTGAATTTGCAGGAATTGCATTTAAGTGAACGCCTCTGCGATTTCCGATTTTCAACCGTCGTTGAAGTTCTGCTAAAAGTTTCGCTGTTAATTCCATTCCTTTGAAAATGCATTTGCAAACATAATGTTGCTAAATTTACTATAGATATTTAATGTTATCAACCTTGCTCAATTCTTGCTTCATGGAAAGAAGGGAATTCACTAAATTCCAATTTGTGGATGCCGTAATTGTGCGAATTCCTGCTTAATAATTCGTATTTATCACAAATGTGTTCATTATCGAAGTAATAAGTGGCTGATACTTTTTAGATAAGTCTTGGCCATTGTTCGGAATATTGTACCCAAAAATAAAGGTATATAGATGATTCTCATTAAAAATCAAATAAGACCAAAATCTAATCTCAAACGCGAGGTCTAATCTTTGCATTTTTTGTTTAAACTCAATTTTCACACCATTGCAGCTTTCTATGAAAACGTGTTCGGCTTTAATGAATTCGGAATCTTCTGAAATCATTTGCTTCACTTGTCCGGAGCTAATAAAATCCAAAACATCTTGCTTTGAAACTTTACCCACTTCATCGTTCCCAATCCCCTCTCTAACACCAACATTGAAGTTGAAACCATTATCATCCAAATCATAATTAAATGTCCTTATAATGTTTGGTCTTGCTCCATCAATTTCAGTGAAGATTGTTGGATATTTAAGATTAAAGTCTGTTCCTTTTGCCTTAGGGTGTCCTTTACTGGAAAAAATATTGTAGAAACCATCGTTAATAATGGCTGAAGGATTATTGATATACTTAAAATGAATCAACGTGGTTTTGATATTTTCCGGCACACCGTCTAATTTATTTAGACGTCTATTAATTTCCCGAAATGCGTCCTCTCTGTTAATCGAACCAAGGTCCAATTTGCTAAGTACGACTTGGGTCAAACTGTCTTCAGATTTTGTCAACTTTGATTCCCCGATTGAATTTGACAAGTAGTCTCGAATTGATTCTTTGGGTTTTGAAAAATATTGTTTTACATTGTATATTACATTTTCAAGTTCACTGTCATATCCCCCATTCGTCCGTAAATGTTCTAATGTAAGTTCTTGACCTCTAAGGTAAAAATATGCTTTTGCCGCTTCGTTTAACTTTTTGGCATCAGTTGCGCCAAGTGTTTGGCTAAGTGAAAAAAAAGGCGTGAAAAATAGTAGAATTAACGGTATATGTCTTTTCATGTATGTTTTCTATTTAGTGTTTTAGATTTTTTGAGGTTAAAGCGTTTAAATCTCGCTGTCGTAACATCCTGACATTAAAGACGCTAATTCCTTCTCCCATGCGTCTTGTGATTTATTATTTGAATCCAGTCCATTTGGGTACTTGGTTTTCAAATTTTTCAAAATACAATTAGCGATATTATCCATTTGTTGAGCGTTAAGGTTCAATTCTGTCATGTTTTTCTTTAGGTTCATAAGCAATTGGCTTTCTATTTCGGGTGTCCATTTTAGCATAACACCTGAATCCCGGAACCAAATCTCTCCGCAATCTTTGCCAATTTTGTTCATAATGCTATCAATAGAGGGAGTAGTACGAGTTAAGTCTAAACCGTTTGGAAACCTATCGACCGTTTTTTCCACCATACAATCCACTACATCGTCAATGGCCGCCGATGAAATCCCCATTTGAGATAAGGAACTCGAGTACTTGTCCTTTAATGAAGCAATTCTTTCTGTCGTCCAAGTAATGTCATTAGCATCACTTGGTGTAAATTCCCCTCTTTTTTGCAAGTTTTCTTTGCTGTAAAGTATAAGAATTAGACTTATAATTCCCCACAAAAGTGCAACGTTACTCCATAGCTTGGTTACTGGAGTTGGGTTTTTAGACTTCGTAAGGCCAAATATAAACCAAAATATGGGTGTTGACGATATAATTAAAAGCAAATAAGTCCATGAGGTATGTCCCTTGATTTTTAAAAGCCTGTACCCAAATACAGCAAGTAAGACAATTAGCACTAAAGGTATTAAATTTGATATAGCTGAAAGTGATTCCATGGTTTAATTTAGGGGTTAATAAAGTTCCTTGATACATCTTCCCTATTCGAAACAAATTTATTGGTCTTACTTATGTTTTCTTTACGGTTTCCCGTAAGCTGCTTCGCGGGTGTTGAATCTTTGCTATGGTTTAATACCAATGCATCATTTACAAGTTCATAACGGTCATCCAGCATACTCGCATTGACAAACTTTGTTTCTCTCTTAGCCAGCACCCCGTAATCTTCATGGATATGCCCAAATATATGGTATTTTGGTTGTACGTGGTAAACCCTCAAAAGCAATTCCTCGCATCCCGTCCGTTTGCTGTAAACGGTTTCATCCAATATGCCGAACGGTGGGCCATGGGTGATTAGAATATCGGTATCATCGGGTATCAAATCCCAATGTGCTTTGATTTCCGTTCCACGCTTCCTGTTGAACGCCCAATTATGGAAATAAGGAGTAATGGGTGAACCCCAAATTTTCATGCCGTCAATCTCAATCCCTGAATCGTTCAGGTATGTGACATTCTTGGGTACCATCCGGCCAATAATATCGGGGTGCGCATCCTCCAAAAAGAAATCGTGGTTGCCCGCTATGAAAACCTTGTGCTGGAATTTCAGGTTGCTGAACCAATCTAAGAAATCCTCGATTTCGACCGGATGCCCTCGTTTGCTGATATCACCCGCATGGATAACCATATCGCCCTTGGGCAATTTCAGTTTGCGGTGCTGGCCGTGTGTGTCCGATATGGCAACGATTCTCATTAGGTTTAAACAGGTTTAAGCCCAAACAAATATATGGTTTTCCGGCTTTATTACATCCGATTCATTTCCGCAATTGCCGTCTAAGATATTCCTCCAAAAGTTGCTCCCGCTCGCGCTGCTTCCGTTTCTTACCGTCCTTAGCCGCAACCCACCAAATGAACAAGCCCCATGCGCCAAAAGCGATGATTGCGCCGGGAATGATGTTGCCGCTGCCCATCCCACTCATCATGGCGATGAAGCTGACGATACCTGTAAGGAATAACCTGATTAAGAAACCCATAATTAACGTGTTTGGAAATGACCCAATGTTTTCAACCGATAGCCAAATATAGGGAATTTTACCGTCTCATGTGACGGTGTTTTGTTTTTTTATTATTCTTTCCTTGCATGCCATGGACAACAAGCCGCATGCAACCGATGTCGATGCCTATCTCATCGAGAAAGTAAAGGAATTGAGAACCAAAAAGGGCATATCCCAAGCAAAGCTGGCGTTGGCGCTGGATGTGTCCGTTGGTTATATCGGCCATGTGGAAAGCCCAAAGGATAGGACGAAATATTCCCTGTCCATGCTCCCTAAACTGGCCACAGCGCTGGAATGCGAATACGCCGATTTATTGCCGCCGATAAGCAAATGAGCTGGCAATTACTTGACCGATTCGATTTCCCTCCTTTTTTCCTTTGCCGACTGGATAAGCCGTTGCTCTTCTTCCAGTTTTTCCAAAATGAATAATGCCCTGTCGGGGTCGGCATGGTAAACCGAATCTATACGACTTCCGATTTCGGGAAATTCCTGCCGGAACATCCGGAATTTGACGTTGTCGGCTTTCAGGGATTCTTGATGCTGGTACAGGCCGATGGCCACACCAAGGCTGGCGAAAGAGAAAAACAGTAACAATGCGAGCGTAAGGATTAACTTGGTCGATTTGAAATCGATGCCGTGCTTATGCCTGACCTCGGTCTGCGCGGGGATCCGTTCTACCAAGCCTCTGAACTCCGTTAATTTCTTGTCCAATTCGAGGTAATCTTTTTTTGTGATATTGATGATGTTGTCTGTCAATCCCTGTAAGTTGCCGTAATCCCTTACGTAATTGTCAACTGCTGTATTGCAATCCTTGATGTAGTCAATCAGCTTGGTTTTGGTTTCCAAGTCCTTTTCCCTGACCTCGTGGAAGCTTTGCAGCAATTTTTCGTTTTCATCGAGAAAACCGATGATGGTCGGGAGCATCCGTGAAATGTCACCGGTCAATAGGTCGGTGTTCAATTGCAATTCGTCCACCTGCTGCTTTAAGTTTTCAAAATCCATTAGTTACCTCCTGTTTCTGTTTTTCCTTTTGATGGCTTCGTCATCCTGGTCATGGGCGATGCCGATATCCAAAAGCGATACCATCGCATCCATCGCCATTCCCATGGGTGATATCCCAATTGCTTGGTGATTGGTTAGATTGGTATCCGTTTCGGCCGACTGCTGCACCTCGTGTCCATTGAACAACCTGTCTATTTTCCCATAACTCAACGACCTGTCTACTTCCGAACCCTTGAACGTATATCCATTCTTGGAGAACGATACGCCCTGCACTTCATCCGAATTTGCTTTTTTCTTGTACTGTATGGCCACCCCTTTGTATTTCAGGTAGCTTTCCAGTTGCTTCCAATCCCCGCACGCCCGCAAAGCTGTCTTCAGCGCATCATGGATTTCATACTTGGCTTTGTCCGCGCCTTTCAGCCGACCACGGTTCACCTTTTCCTTGCCACTGGCTTGGTAGAAACCATACTTGCTGTTTAACTGCTTGCATAGTTTCACGCTCCTGAACCTGAGATTGCTGTTGGCAATGGTCTTGCCTTGGTTGTCCACACGGTTGTAAACGATATGGATATGGTCATGCTTCCGGTCGTGGTGCCTGACCATCAAGCATTGCGTGCCATCGATGCCAAGGGATTTGAGGTAATCCAGCGCAACTTCGGCCATGAGCCTATTCGTAAGTTTCCCTTTGTCATGCTCGCTCCACGAGAGTACGATATGCCCGACTGCCTTGCCCAGCCTTGGATTCAGCTTGCGCTGCAGGTTGAGGTCCTGTGTGATGGTACGGGCGGACGTCGTACGCAGCCCCTCGGCATGGATGATTTCGCTTCGGTCTTTCAGTACATAGCCAACGCATCCCCCGAAATGTTTTCCCTCAATTATTTTCGCCACCATGCTCCAGTAGTTTATCCACACATCGGTTGATGTGGTTGATGGTACTTTGGCACTCATGCGCCATTTGGCTCAAGCCGATTTGATGGGCTTTCTTGGTAAGTTGGTTGAGATTGTTCGTCGCTCCCGTAAAATCCCTGAACACTTTCAGTTGTTCCGGTGTATACCGGGGTGTGATTTTTTTCAGGATGGCACTCTTGCGTACCCATTCCGATTTCTTCATGTTGGCTATCCGTGCATTGTGCAATACCATCCGGTACTCCTGTTCATCGAACCGGACGTTAATCCGGTGGTTTTTCTTATGGGGTGAAAGCGGCCTGCCGCCTTTGTTGTTTATAGTCATAACTGTTCCGATTAATGTGTGACCATCGGGAGCCAAGGCGGTTTTGGGTGCACCAAAACACAACCTTGCTCCGTCAGGGCTGCCAAGCATTGCGATGGATGCTGGCTAAGGAAAAAAAATGGGTGTCCGTTATCATTATCGATGATTCGTACACTCGTATTTCTCGTACCATTCGTATCGGTACGAGAAGTACGAACGGTACGACTGTACGAATGTCATGTGCCTTTCAGCCACTTCCTGACCGCTCCCTCGCTTACGCCCAGTTCGTTCGCTATCGACACATTGGATAAACCTTGGTCTTTCAATTGGCGTGCGGTTTCAACCTTGGTTGTCCGCAAATCCTCCGATGGGAGCCGTAATAACTCCATTTCGTTTGCGAAGCCGACCTGACTGAATCCAAGGTAACCGCCATCCTTTGAAATCCGGCAGACCAGCACGTTGTCCGTATCGTATTCCAATTCGGAACTCCGTACTTTCAGTTGCTTGATGTAGCGGATGTTTTTGTCGGTAGCGGATTTACCGATGGTGAATACCGAATCCGCGAAGTTACTTTTCATCTTGGAGCCTTGCAGGTCATTAAGGGATATCGGCCGCCATTCGTCCACTTTCTTGTTGTGTTCGAGAATCAGGAATGTCAGCCCTTGGTCGAACTTCATTTCACTGAGGCTGTTCATGATGGGGATGGTGCTTTTGGCCGTATCGGTCGAACCCGCCACAATCTTGGTCATGTTGTCGATGACAACAACGGTGGCCTTGGTTTCCTCAATGCGGCTTTTCAGCGATGCGATGAAGAAATCCTCATAGCCCATGTCGGGGAATTTCTTGAGTACGCAATAACCTGCCCGAAAGAATGTTTCGGGAAACCGGAAGTGGATGCCCTCGTCATTGCGGTAGCGTTTCTCAAACTGTTTGTCCGAAAGTTCTAAATCGACGTAAAGCACGTGGTATTGCTGTTTGGCGATGTGGACGGCCATCTGCACGGACAATGCCGTTTTCCCAATACCCGTGTCTGCGAACAGTATTACAAGCTCGCCTTGTGTGACCAAGGGTTGGTACAGGAAAATGGGGTCGGGTTGCAGTGATGCGTCCTTAAGCACCTGATTGGCCGTCCGTACTTCAAGGAGATTGGATTCGTTGTGTTCCATAATTATGCCTCCTCGTTAAAATGTGACAATCCGGCTTGTCGCTTCCCGCCTCAATTCATCGATTGTGACAACGGGATTCTGCAACAGCCAATCGTTAAGCTCCTGCGTTTTGAAATATATCAACTTCCCGTGTGGTTTGTAGTGCGGTATTTTCCTTGCGGACGTGAGCTTGTACATAAATGATTCGGAAATCCCTGTGTAATTACAGGCATCTTCAAGGGTCAGTGTTTCCTTTTTAGCCAGCAACAGCTTTTCTATTTTTCGCAGTCTATCTTCAATTGTTTTCATGATACTTAATCAATAAAATGTTAAACCATTGATGTCGCGACCATCATGGCAACAAAAGAAGATAAAGCAACCAAAAGAAACTTTAAGGGCTTTAAGGGTGAACCTAATTCTTAAAGAAATAACTGGTTTTTGGCTTGGGATTTATAGCCTGTCTATGTATTTCGTCAAACTCCGTTCGAGTTCGGCATCCATCTTGACCACTGATTTCGATGCAGAAAAATTGCCGGATTTCAACGGTGTGCCATTTTTTGATGCGAAAAAGTTGCCTCTTTCAGCAATGGCACCCCAACTCAATGGTAACAGCTTTTTTTCTACGAGACGGTCAAAGATATAGGCTAAGCGCCCATTATGTTGTATCACAATAGGCTTATCAAGTTCCTGTCTTAAAAATAATGCTGACAGTTCTTCTATGGTTACGCTCTCATCAATAACCTGCAACTCCTTAAGGCAAGCAAGCATTATCGGGAGTTGCTCTTGCCTAACGGCCGAAAATTTTGCGCTATCGTCTTTTTTCTTTCGCAAGCCTTCAAGCTGACGGATGTACGCCTTGAATCCGTACAGCTCTTCAAAATACTGAAAGGTTCTGTCTATTGATTTTGTTTCCCACGGCATATATAGATACAATGGGTTGGCCTTGCACTGTGAATATTGGGTGTACTGCTCCACTAAGAATTTAATCAACGCCCTGTCCTCCAAATTGGATTCGTTAATCCGATACGACAAATATTCAAAGGAAAACCGATTGATGGCAAATAATGACAACCAATAATTTACTCCAGTGAAAAGCATTCCAACAACAAACGCTACTGCCGTTTTTAACGCTGAATATATGCCGTAAGTACCATTGCAAATAAAACCAGCATACAATCTGACTAATGCATAACGGTGTTTTTGATTGATGTACCCAAGTGTATCCATAGCTAAACCAAATTAATTTCGGGAAGTGATTCTATCGCTTGCTTCTTCAATACATCGGCTGTCCGTGTATAACGCTCGGTGTATTTTAACCCACTGTGTCCCAACAGCGAAGATAAGGTTTTTATATCTACTTTACTTGCCCCCGTCAATAACGCGACACCGAAAGAATGCCGTGCGCAATGCCAAGTGATATGTTTTTTGATTCCAGCCCGCCGTGTCCATGTCCGCAACGCTTTCAGGCATCCGGTGTGGCTGGGCAAATCAAATACCAATTCCTCGGGGTCGTGTGGCCGTTTGGGATATCCGATAAAACTTATCAGCGTTTGGCTTAATGGCGTTACCACTTGCGAATTTTTGGACTTGCCTTTTGTCTTGTTCTGCTCTATCCGTATTATCCTGTTTTCATAATCCACGTCACTATACTTCAAATCTTTCACATCGCAGAAGCGATACCCCGCGAACAGACTAGTAAAGAATGCTCGGACAATTTCCTTGTTTTGGTACGGCGTGTTCGCCAACAACCGATATTCCTCTACGGATAAAATGTCTTTCGTGATGACATTTTCCCCCGCAATACACGTTATTCCATCGCACGGATTCTTCCGCATGACGTCCTTATCAACAGCCGATTTGATGATTTTTTTGAAACGGGCGTAATAACTTTTTGCTCCCTCTCCCGTTGAATGTGTCATCAGGTAATCGACAAACTTTTGAACCATAAAACGGTCGATTTGGTCAGGCTTGATAATATCGGTAAACTTCGGGTAATATTCAGTTATGAACGATTTGAACCGATTGAGGCTGCCCTCAATCATCCGAACGTCTTTTTTGTCGTAGGCATCAAGGTATTTTTGGAAGTAATCCCAAAGATTGATTTTCTGTTTGATGGGATTGGGTTTGCCCATTTCTTCGTATCGTAGCGCTTTTTCTTTCTCTGCCCTGATTTCCAAACCCAAGGCTAAGTTGTCCTTATTCTGTTGCCGTTCTAACGGTGTACGAGGATGGGAAAATAGGTACAGGCCAAGAAACTCTTTCTTCCGGTGGTGCTTGATTTTCAATTCCCCGTTTCCGTCCAACACTTTGTTATATCCAAGGTAATATTCGAGGTACAGGCTCTCCCGACCATCGGACATTTTCTTCTGCATCAACTTAGGATTCTCTTTAATCTTGTTCACTACTTTTGCCATCTTTCAGGGTGTAAAAAAGGTGTAAAAATCATACAACTATCGGCCAATTATTGGAAAATTGGCATGCAACAAAAATAAGTAATCTATTGATTAACAAAGAATTATATTCCTTTAGTTGGATGTTATTTGCTGGGTATCGTTCCGGCCCTGGGTACAGGGAAAAAACCCCGACAATCAGCTGATTGTCGGGGTTTTTCTATTTTATAGGATATAAAAGGGAGCGTAAATTTTATACTGAAGAACCTAAGTTCACACTTGCCGAAACCATCATATGCGGGCTGAAACATAAAAGTTCCCGGTCACTTTCGGTCAGACCCACAAGCTCCAACAGGCGTGTTCGCTTTGTCGGATCGGCCCAGCTTTGGAAAAATTGGCCATCCATCCAAGCTAAGCCCTCAACCGCATACAATCCGGTTACCGTAAATCCAGCCTCATCAACCTCATCAACCAGCATACGGGGCCGATGGAAGTATGCATGTGGCAGTATGCCGGGCATGCCATCCGGAGGTTCATGCTGCCCGGTGAGCAGTTCTGAGCGACACATGGAAAAAATCTGTGGTTGGTGTATCATGCTGCTATGCAGCGCAGCAACAGCAGATGCAGCATGGGTAATGGCAAATCCCAACATCACCCCACCGGGTTTCAGCACCCGACGGGCTTCTTTCAATGCCAGTAAGCGATCACTACGCTCTTGCAAGTGGTATAGCGGTCCATGAAGAATGACAATGTCGACAGAAGCATTTTCAAGCGGCAGACGCCGGGCTTCACCGAGCAAGCAGGCGAATCCGTTGCCATTCCGTTTGGCTTTCCGTTTGGCCTGCTCGATGTGCTGGGGCACAGGATCGATCAGTGTAACCCGGTGCCCCAAGCCACAGAGCCAAGCCGCATAATGCCCCGTTCCGCCACCAACATCGGCAACAGTAAGTACATTGGTTTGCAGATACCGCCCGATCAGCAGCTTATTCCGTTCAAACTCCAGCGGCCCCAACCCAATCTGTAGCCGGGAGTCTTCCGAATGGCGGGTGTAAAATGCGGTAATGGCGGGTTCAATCATCCGGCAAATTTACAGCTATTTCAGATTGTCCCACCTGATTAATTTCATCTCCATTTCTATTCCTTCATCCTCACTTCCAACACCAACGATCTCTATGCCCTTACGACGAGTCATCTAAGGGAAAACCCTTAGGAAAATATACAAGAATCCTTCGATTGACCCACATAACCGACCGGGCTACCTTTGAACTGTAATCTATAATGAAAAAATGAGGAACTCAATACAGGTGATCGCCGCTGCACTCTTCGTACTTTGCAACGCATGCAAAAAAGAAGCCCTAGATGATATGGGCCTCGGCGGCGATATCGAACGTGTTTCGTTATTAGTCGATTATGAATCCGGTTACGGCGGATATATCTATCCGGTATACAATCCCTATGTGTTTTATAAAAACGGAACCGTCGTGAAAGAGCCTAAAATACCAATCGACGAGTTGGATCTTAATACGCTTACAAAAGACCAAGCGGCACGCTGGGGTACATGGCAACGCGCCGGTGACAAGGTGAATATCACCTATTCCAACGGTGATACCGCGGAGAAAGATTGGCCGGGAAACAACGCCTACCCCGCCGCAAAGGGTGAAATGCAGGAGGGCTCATTCAGCTCCATCTCCGGAGGAGGTGACCTCGCCTTCGGAGGTGATGTGGGCATCATCAGTTATTCCAAGATGTCTTTTACCTCCGATGGATGGTACACCACAGAAAATACCGGCGGCGTAAACAGCAGCGATCTCGCTGCTTATCATACCAGCACTACATCAGGAAGATATAGCTTCGACGGAGGGTATGGTATCACCCTCACGGCAAATAATGGACAGACCAAGCGCTTTTTCTTTTGCTGGTACGGAGCCGATCGCGACGGCGTGTTCCGTCTGGGCGGAAGGACATTTACCGAAAACTAACATTCATCGCTATGCCTCATCTCCTTATCGCCTGTCTGGTTGTGCTGCAGTTAGGCTGCAGCCAGGGAATCGGCCATACTGCGCAAGACACCCTGACCGCCACCGAGCTACTCAAAGAAATCGGCAAAGGACACGCATTGACATACCGCGATGTAACCATTGAAGGCGACATCAACCTCCTTGATATGGAAATGGGTCAACTGACTCCCAACAATTTTGTAGCCACTGTCGGCGCGCCACTGTATTTCGAGCGCTGCGAGTTCAAAGGAAGGCTGATCGGTTTTGAACACCGGGGCGACACCGCCCGCGTGATACGCTTTCTATCGGCCGTGTCCTTCAACAATTGCCGTTTTGAGGAAGGCATCGATCTGCGGGGCAGCACATTTGACCATCACCTTTACTTCAACGCGAGCTTATTCGATAAAGAGGTGCAATTGCAGGCTATCCGGGTCGGGGGCGATTTCCGCATGGAGAAGACCATCTTTAGCGGCGGCCTATTTCTCCAGGAGGCGGTCATACAGGGAAGCTTCTGGGCAAAAGACGCCACCGTATTGGGGCAGTTATCGGTACAGCAGGCTGACTTTTGGCAAAACGCGGTATTTGCAGGTCTGGAAGTTCATGGATATGCCGACTTCGGCTTAGCAAATTTCCGGCGATCGGCCTTCTTTGAATATGGGAAATACCACGAACGTGCCAATTTCAGCGGAGCGGCTTTCCGCCATCGTGCGGAGTGGACCAATACACACTTCGAAAAACACGTAGACCTGAGCAATACTTGGTTTGCATTCAAACCTATCTTCACCGGCATCCAAAAAAACGAACCCTTCACCCTCACAGGCGCGCGGTTCGACGGGGGCAAACCCGATAACGATACGTTAAACTGATAGTACCATGAAAACAACACACAAATGGCCCGCACACTTAAAAGCTATAACGGGGTATGGCCTGGCCCTGTTACTTTCATGTTCCTGCTCAAAAAATGGGCCCGACGCTCCCGATGATGGTGATCCGGATCCCGATGGAACCGGATTTACCCTCGGCTGGACAGGAACGGACGATCCTGAATCGATCCCCTCTAACATCTTTCTCGGTTTCGGCAACGGCAATCTGCCGTCAAGCTATTCCTTAGTCAACAGGCTTCCGCCCATTGGCGATCAAGGCCAGTATGGTACCTGCGTAACCTGGGCCGCTGGTTACAACCTCAAGACTACCTTAAATGCGTTGGATAACAACTGGACAACGGCCGACCTGAACAACCCTGGCAGGCAGGCAAGTCCAAAAGATCTGTTCCTCTCCATTCCGGCAAACCTGCGTGGTTCGAATTGTAACGGTACGAATTTCGAACCTGCTTTTCAGCAGATGATCGACCGTGGTGTAGCCTCACTCGGCACGGCACCGTATACGGGCATGGGCGATTGCAGCCAATTGCCGGATGCCAGCGCCACGCAGGAGGC
>Ga0164243_10011673_pt1 | contig 12504 bp, 9 predicted proteins | sample OricompcompostOP_FD_108781 | JGI IMG/M metagenome (GOLD analysis project Ga0164243, IMG submission 108781) | Organic Plus compost microbial communities from Emeryville, California, USA - Original compost - Organic plus compost (OP) | ecosystem: Engineered > Solid waste > Mixed feedstock >...
TCCTCGGCGCCCTGCGCGATCGTCTCGGCGACCTCCGCCGCGCGCTCGGCCTCCTCGGCCGCGAACCGCTCCGCGTCCAGCTTGTCGGCGATCTCCTCGTCCTGCCGCATCAGCGCCTCCAGGCTCTGCCCGGCCATCTCCAGCACGCCCATGTCCCGGTACGCCTCCTGCAGCCGCGGGCTCCACAGGCCGATGTCCTTCACACACGGCACGATGCGGCTGAACAGCAGCGAACGGAACAGCCGCAGATACTCCGACTCGTCCACGGCCTTCATCGCCTCGTCCACCTCGGACCGCGACAGGCCGAGCGCCTCCCACTGCTCCCGGCCGCGCAGCCGGTCCCGCATCAGATAGCAGCCCTCGATCACGAAGTCCTCGCGTTCGCGCCGCTCGGCGTCCGAGAGGTTCTTGTAGTAGTCGCGCAGCGCCATCCGGCCGAACGCGACGTGCCGGGCCTCGTCCTGCATCACGTACGCGAGGATCTGCTTGGGCAGCGGCTTGGTGGTCATGTCGCGCAGCACGCCGAACGCGGCCAGCGCCAGCCCCTCGATCAGCACCTGCATGCCCAGGTACGGCATGTCCCAGCGGGAGTCCGACAGGGTGTCGTTGAGCAGCGCCTTCAGGTGCTCGTTCATCGGGTACGCGATGCCGACCTTCTCCTGCAGGAACTTGGAGTAGATCTCGGCGTGCCGGGCCTCGTCCATCGTCTGGGTGGCCGCGTAGAACTTCGCGTCCAGGTCGGGCACCGACTCCACGATCCGGGCCGAGCAGATCATCGCCCCCTGCTCGCCGTGCAGGAACTGCGACAGCTGCCAGGACGCGCCGTGCCTGCGGACCTCCGCGCGCTCCCGCTCGTTCATCCGGTGCCACAGCGGGGTGTCATAGATCGCCAGCGACTGGTCCGGGAGGCCGAACACGTCGTACGGATCGACCTCCAGGTCCCAGTCGATGCGCTTGACCGAGTCCCACTGCTTGTCCTTGCCCTTCTGATACAGGGCGAGCATGCGATCGCGGCCCTCGTCGTACTCCCAGGTGAACCGGGCGGCGCCGGTCATCTCCACGTCCCACGTGGAGAGCTCGGCGGGGATCGTGTAGAGCTCGTGGGTAGACACAGGACCTCCCGAACGCCGACTTACGCCGTACGTGGGGAGCGTGACACGTGCGTGATCCACCGTCAACGCGTCGGCGGCGGCGAATGTGAGGCCGGCTCCGGGACGGGCGGGCGACCGCCCGTGCACCCCGCCCCGAAGCCGGTCCCGTTCCGGGCCGTGCCCGTCGCCCCCGCGAGCCGCGATCCTTCCCCTGACCGCGGTTCGCCGGAGGGGACCCCGGCGGTGCGTGAGAAGACCGCCGGAGCGCCGGTCAGTACCAGCCGCGCGCCTGGAAGTGGGCCCAGGCCGCGCACGGCGTGCCGTACCGGCTCTTGATGTAGCGCAGGCCCCAGCGGATCTGCGTCTTCGGATTGACCCGCCAGTCGCGCCCGGACACGCTCATCTTCGACGCGGGCAGCGCCTGCGGGATGCCGTACGCCCCCGAGGAGCGGTTCGTCGCCCGATGGTTCCAGTTGCTCTCCCTCGTCCACAGATTGTCCAGACAGCGGAACTGCGCGGGCGACCAGGACCGGCGGACGACCATGCGGAACGCGAAGCTCTTCGCCGCCACGTTCCCGCCGCGGATCGCCGCGGCCCGCAGCATGCGCCGGGCCTTCTGCGCGGCCGCGCTCCTCGGCCTGGCCTGGGTCTTCCACACGCGCTCGTGCACGCGCGTGGGCTTGAGCAGCCGATCCAGCTCCTCCTCGGCGCTGAGGTCGAGACCCGGGGCGGTCGGCGAATCGGACGTCCCGCCCGCATCGGGGGCGGAGCCCTTGCCGGAGCCGGTCCCCGCGTCCGGCGTGGCCGGGGATCCGGCGGACTCGTCCGCGTCCCCCGCCTGGCCGCCGGACCGATCGCCGGTGGCGTCGTTCGCCGGGCTGCCGCCCGCTTCGCCTCCGGCCGTACCGCCCGCCTGACCACCGGCCTGGCCGCCGGTCTGTCCGTCGGCTGTGCCGCCGGCCGGGCTGGCGGCTGTGCCGCCTGTTTGGTCGCCTGCCTGGTCGCCGGTCTGTCCACCGGTCGTGCCGTCGGCCGGGCTGCCGGTCGTGCCGCCTGCCTGGTCGCCGGTCTGTCCGCCGGTCGCGCCACCGGCCGGGTTGTCTGCCGTGCCGCCGGTCGTGCCGTCGGCCGCGTCGCCGGTCAGATCCGGGCCGATCGCCGCGGCGTCGGTCGGATCGTCCGCCGAAACGACCGCCAGGATGTCGGCGGCCCCCACCGGCGGAGCCCCGGCCGGGCCGCCGACGCTTCCGGCGGCGGGTGTGCCGATCCGGGACATCCCGTCGGCGTGAGCGGCGGCCGCGCCGCCCGTCAGCAGGGCGGTGGTCGCCACGGTCACCACGGTTCTGCGCAACGTGCGCTTGCTGTCCATGAACTTCCTCTCCTCGGGCCGCGTGCGGAAGACGGGCGCACGGGAGCGCGTCATGGACGACCGATGATCGCCGCCGGTTCCGATCGCGCGCCGCACGCCCGCCGTTCGGCCGCTCGCCCCTGGCGAGGGCGCCGGCCGTCCGCGTGGCCGACCGGTCCTGTTACATCCCGCGATGGAATGCTCCGGTAGGCGCCGCGACGGGTCCTATGGCGGTTTCTAGTACGCGAATCCGTCGCGACCGACGACCTCCGGCACGCTGCGGAGAGGTGTTTGCCAAACCGGTGCGGGGGGTGTCCCGTCTCAGGGGAGCGAGGTTAACCGGCTCGGAGCGGGGATGACCTCGGGTAATGCCGAGGATTGCCCGCCCGTGGGGTTTGGATCAGTACCAACCCCGTGACCTGGCGTGAGCCCATGCGGCACACGGCGTGCCGTACCGGGCCTTGATGTACTTAAGACCCCATTTGATCTGGGTTCGGGGGTTGGTCCGCCAGTCGCGTCCCGCGCTGGCCATCTTTCCGGCCGGAAGGGCCTGGGGGATTCCGTAGGCGCCCGAGCCGGGGTTGCGCGCGAAATGGTTCCAGCCGCTCTCCCGGTTCCACAGCCTGGTCAGGCAGGCGAACTGCGCGGAGTTCCAGCCGCGGGCGCGCACCATCGGGCGGGCGATCGACTTGTTCCTGGCCTTTCTGCTCTGTGCCTTCGTCCGCTTCAGCTCTCGCGTCTGCTGCCGAAGGGCTTTCATCTCGGCCTTCATCCTGGCCGTCGTCGCTGCCTTGGCGGTCGCTTCCCGGGCGGCGGCGTTCGCGGGCGCGGCGGCCTCGGCGGCCACCGTGCCCGTGCCGCCCACGAGGGCGGCGGTCGCGAGCAGCGTCGCACCGGTGCGGCGAAGCGTCGGCATAGGCGAATCCCTTTCGATGGAGGACATGGGAACGCCGACACATTGCCGCATTCGTCCGCGAGGCAGAAATTTTGTGCTCGTCTGAGGGTGATCGTCCGGTTCTATCCGCTCGCCGACTCAGACTATCTACCAGGAGTTTCGTGACCCGTCAGTGACGTATGCCACATTTTGGGGTACGATGACCGACTCATTCCTTTTGGTTATAACGGTGGCGTAACGAGGAGGAACATGTCCACGGCCCTTTCGAACGTTCCAATCCGCACCTTGGCGGGGGAGCCCACCACCCTCGGCGAGCTGCTCGCGGGGCGGGCCGCGCTGGTGGTCAACGTGGCCTCCCGCTGCGGCCTCACCCCCCAGTACGCCGGGCTGGTGGAGCTGCAGCGGAAGTACGGCGAGCGCGGCTTCACCGTCGTCGGCGTGCCGTGCAACCAGTTCATGGGCCAGGAGCCGGGCACCCCCGAGGAGATCCAGGAGTTCTGCTCCACCACCTACGGCGTGGACTTCCCGCTGCTGGAGAAGTCCGAGGTCAACGGCGAGGGCCGGCACCCCCTCTACCGGGAGCTGACCGCCTGCCCCGACGCCGACGGCGACGCCGGCGACGTGCAGTGGAACTTCGAGAAGTTCCTCCTCGACCCCGAGGGCCGCGTCGTGGCGCGGTTCCGCCCCAAGACGCAGCCCGGCGACCCCGCGGTCATCGAGGCGATCGAGAAGGTCCTCATCTGAGCCTGCCGCCCGCGCCCGGCGGGGGCTGGCGCCGGGGCGAGCAGCTCGCCCGCACGATCAGCTCCGTGGGCAGCGTCACCCCGCGCACCCCCCGGGCCCGGCGGCCCTCCCGCAGCACCAGCTCGGCCGCCCGGTAGCCCATGTCCCGGGCCGGCTGGGCGATCACCGTCAGCGGCGGCGAGCACAGCTCCGCCCACGGCACGTCGTCGAACATGATCAGCGACACGTCGCGCGGGACGCGCAGGTCGAGCTCGCGCGCCGCGAGCACGGCCGCCTCGCCGAGCAGGTTGCCGCCCGCCAGCAGCGCGGTCAGATCCGGGCGGTGCTGGAACAGGCCGGCCGCCGCCGCGTACGCCGAGTCGCGGCTCGCCCGCGCGTACGCGATCAGCTCCTCGTCGACCGGCACGCCGAGCGCGGTGAGCGTCTCGGTGAAGGCGCGCACCCGCTGCCGCTGGCCGTACCGGGTCAAGAAGGCGATGCGGCGGTGCCCGAGCCCGGTGAGGTACTCCAGGGCGGTGCGCATGCCGGTGCCGTCGTCGGCGAGCACGGCCGGCACGCCCTCGTGCCCCGGCGGGCGGCGGTCGGCGAACACCACGTTCAGGCCCGCCCGGATCGCCGACGTCCAGCTCTCCCCGTCCCCGGCGGGCACCGCGATGACACGTTCCACGCTCTGCTCGACCAGCGTGCCGATCTGCCCGGCCTCCCGCTCGGGGTCGTCCCCGGTCACCCCCACGATCACCGGCTCGCCCATCGACCGGGCGCAGGAGAACACGCCGTCCGCGAGCCGTCCGTAGAACATGTCGGTGATGTCGGGCACGAGCAGCCCGATGCCCCCGGACCGCTGCTGACGCAGGTTGCGGCCGAGCGCGCTCGGCCGGTAGTCGAGCCGGGCCGCCGCCGCCAGCACCCGCTCCCGCGTCTCCGGGCTCGCCGACCCGGTCCCCGACAACACCCGCGAGACCGTGGCGACCCCCACGCCCGCGGCCTCGGCGACATCCTTGATCGTCGTACGACGAGGTGTGCTGCTAGCGCTCATGATGGAAACGATTCCAACATATTTTCATCCGTTCCGCCAGCGGCTGCCGGCCATGAAATCCCATGAAAATAGCGAACTTCTTGACATCGCGGTCAGGCGTCGTGTGTCATGATGAAAACGTATCCACAGCGGGGTGCGGCCGCCGACCCGGCCCGACCTGAACGCAAAGGACTGTCATGGCATCGATTGTTCTGAGGCACGTCGACAAGATCTACGCCGGCGGCGTGAAGGCCGTGAACGACCTGAACCTTGAGATCAAGGACGGCGAGTTCATGGTGCTGGTCGGCCCGTCGGGGTGTGGAAAGTCCACCGCCCTGCGGATGATCGCGGGCCTGGAGGACATCAGCGCCGGTGAGATCGTGATCGGCGACCGGGTGGTCAACCACCTGCCGCCGAAGGACCGGGACATCGCCATGGTGTTCCAGAACTACGCGCTCTACCCGCACATGACGGTCGAGGAGAACCTCGCCTTCGGCCTCAAGCTTCGCAAGATGCCCAAGACGGAGATCCAGCAGCGGGTCAAGGAAGCGGCCAAGATGCTCGGCCTGGAGCAGTACCTCAAGCGCAAGCCGGCCGCGCTCTCCGGTGGTCAGCGGCAGCGCGTCGCGATGGGCCGCGCCATCGTCCGCGAGCCGCAGGCGTTCCTCATGGACGAGCCGCTGTCCAACCTCGACGCCAAGCTGCGCGTGTCGATGCGCGCCTCGCTCAACACGCTGCACGAGCGCCTCGGCGTCACCACCGTCTACGTCACCCACGACCAGGTCGAGGCGATGACCCTCGGCGACCGGGTCTGCGTGCTCCGCGACGGCATCCTGCAGCAGGTGGACACCCCGCAGAACCTGTTCGACAACCCGGTCAACCTGTTCGTGGCCGGCTTCATGGGCTCGCCGTCGATGAACTTCGTCACCGCCCAGCTCGCCCGCGGCGACGGCGGCGCGTTCGTCGACTTCGCCGGCTTCAAGCTGCCGGTGCCGGACTCGACCTTCGCCGCCAAGCCCGGCCTCGACCAGTACTTCGGCAAGAACCTGATCCTCGGCATCCGCCCGTCCGACTTCGAGGACGCCGGCGCCGCCCACGACCACACCGGCTGGGCCCGCCTGCCCGTCCGCGCGGAGGTCACCGAGGAGCTGGGCAGCGAGATCAACGTGCTGTTCCTCATCGACGCCCCGCCGCTGGAGCACAAGGACACCGTCGCCGCGCAGGACACCGGCGACGACGAGGAGGCGGCGCTGCCGCTGGTCGGCGACAAGTCGCTGTGGACCGCCCGCGTCAACGCCCGCAGCCACGTGCGGCCCGGCCAGCAGATCGAGCTCGTCGTCGACACGCACAACCTGCACTTCTTCGACGTGGAGAGCGGCCTGGCCATCGGCCACGAGGCCAACGTCGGCCGCTGACCGTCCCGGCCCGCCCGACCGCGCGGCCCGGCGTCACCCGCCGGGCTTGCGCAGCCGGCCGTCCGCCAGCCGATCGATGAGACGGCCGGCGAGGTTGGGCGGGACCAGCCGGAGCGCGGTGACGATCGCCTTGTACCGCGCGGTCGGCACGCTGACCCGGAGCCCGCGGGCGAAGTCGCGCATCGTCTCGGCCACGACCCGGTCGGCGTCCAGCCAGAGGAAGTCCGGGATGGTGGACTTGTCCAGGCCCGCCCGCTGATGCAGCTGCGTGTGGGTGAAGCCGACGCACACCGCCATCACCCGCACCCCCGTGCCCGCCACCTGGCCGGCCGCGGTCTGGCTGAAATTGAGCACCCACGCCTTCGACGCGCCGTACGTGCTGCCCTTGGCGATGTGCGCCGCGACCGAGGAGACGTTGATCACCCCGCCGCGCCCCTTGGCGACCATGCCGGGCAGCGCGGCGGAGGTGAGCCGGAGCACCGCCTCGCAGTGCACCTTGAGCATGCGCCTCTCGTCCTCGGGCGGCACCTGGAGATAGTCCGCGCGATGGCCGAACCCGGCGTTGTTCACGAGCAGGTCCACGCCGGCGCCGAGCCGTTCCGCCACGAGCGCGATGCCCTCGTCGGTGGCGAGGTCGGCCGGCAGCGTCTCGGTCTCGACCCCGTACCTGCGGTGGATCTGCTCGGCCGTCGCGTGCAGCCGGCCGGTGTCGCGTCCGTGCAGCACGACGGAGAGGCCGTCCCCGGCGAGCCGGCGGGCGAACGCCGCACCCAGCCCCGAGCTGGCTCCGGTGATCAGTGCGGTGGGCATGCGCCAAGCGTAGGGGCCGTCGGGCGGTGCGGGCCGGTCCGTGGGGGGACCGAGGGGGGATTGTTACGGCGAGCGGCGCGCGATGTTACATGCGGAAAACATTCATGGTCCGTATTGCTACATGTCTGGACTCTTGGTGAAAGGACCTTTCGCTCGCGGGTGAAGTGGCCAAAGATGGTTCGAGGGGAGCCGGCGATCCCGACCCACATCCCGTGCATGCGGCGGCGCATGCCCAGCGGACTCGACCCCCGGGGACGGGCGCCCGGCCGACGTGATGGAGTGGCTCATGAGTGAGAGCGTCTCTGACCGGCTCGGCGATCCGGCGCCGCATACCGTGCCGGAGCACCGTCGCCGGTCGGGCGCGCCGTCGTCCCCCCGGCCGGCGGCAGGCTCCCGGCCGGCGCGGCAGGGCGTGACCGAGTCCGTGGGCGCGACGGTCGAGGACCTGTTCGCCCAGGTGTGGTCCGGAGAGGCGTTGTCCGACCGGGACCGGCGGCTGCTGCTGCTCGGCCTGCTCGTGGGCCAGGGGCTCGACGACATGGTGGACACCCAGCTCGACGCGGCGCTGCGCACCGGCGGCCTCACGCCCGGCGAATTGCGGGAACTCGTTGTATTTTTCACGCACTACGCGGGCTGGACGCGCGGCGCCCGCCTCAACGATCAGGTCGAGGATCTGCTCGATCGGGTGCTGAAGGACTGATCGCGAGGGTTCGGGTGGGCATGTCCCGGCGCGGGAGAGGTTGGGAGTGCGGCGGACAGATGGCGCTTACCTTCCTTCGTGTAACAAGTCGAGATAAGATCCCGGCAAGATTTGGTCAAGATTTCCATCGTGTGCGGGTGCCGTTCGGAGAGGGATACTCGATAAACGGGCACAACCACCCCTTGTATTGCCATAGCGGAGGTAAGGCCCACATGAGAGGTTTGCGGGCCAGGTCACGGCTGGCGATCGTGTTCGCCGCCGCAGCGTCGGTTGTGCTCACCGCGTGCTCGGGCCCGGAGTTCACGTACGTGCGCGACAGCAGTGGCAAGGCGTACTTCAAGGTGCCGGCGGAGTGGCGGAAGGTCGACCAGAAGGCGGTGGACCGGGTGCTGCTCGGCGACCCGGACTCGCCGCAGACACAGCAGCTCAAGGACCTCATCTGGACGGTCGCCTACGACGCCCACGCGACCCCCTCGATCGACCACCTGGTGGGGACGCAGGGCCCGTCGGACAACCCGTTCGCGCTCGCCATGGTCCGGCCCCTGACCCAGGCGCAGCGCCAGCAGGCGTCGCTGAACTTCCTGCGCAACGCCTTCGTACCGCTCGTACAGGAAGGCGGCGAGAGCCCCGGAGTGGAGATCGTCAAGGACGAGGAGCTGCCGCAGCAGGGCGGCGCCAAGGGCGTCCGGACCGTCTTCACCATGACCACCCAGTCGGGCGTCGCGCAGACCTTCAACCAGACGGCCTACCTGTCCGCGGACGGCGGCACGCTCTCGGTGCTGCTCATCCAGTGCTCGGCCACCTGCTACAAGGCCCAGGCGAAGCAGATCGAGGCCATCGCCCAATCCTTCAAGATCAAGACGGACACCTGAAGGAGTCCTGTTGAACACCACTTCACCCCAACCGGAAGGGCTCCGGGCACCCGGCTCGGGTCCCTCCGACCCGGTGCGGGCGACGCGCAAGAAACTGCCGCCGTGGGACCGGCTGAAATTCCTCCTCGGGCTGGCCGTCGCGTTCGCGATCCTCGTGTGGAACCACATGGTCACCTACGAGGGCATCACCACGCTTCCGGAGTCCGTCGTGGCGACGGCCACGGACCGCTGGGGCATGGTGATCTTCACCCTGCTCGGGCTGGAGGTCCTGCGCCAGATCCACTTCCTGATCAGTGAGCGGTCGGCCGGATACCACCACTTCTGGACCACCAAGGTGTTCGGCGGGTTCGAGCGCTGGTCGCACCGGCGGTTCAGCGACTGGACCCGGTTCCGGATGGCCCGCTGGATCAAGATCTTCTTCTGGATCGCGGTCATCGCCATCGTGCTCGCGGCCGTGCTGGACACCAACCCGCTGACCGCGCTGTTCACCGCGCCGTCGCTGCTGTGGCAGGTGCTCCCGTACGGCCTGCAGCTGGCGTTCGCGTTCTTCTTCGTCATCGTCCAGTTCGTCGGCCTCTTCTGGTTCCTGTCGCGCGGCGGCATCGACACCTACTTCCCGGACGACATCAAGACCCGCTTCTCCGACGTGTGGGGCCAGGACCACGTGGTCGAGCGCGTCAAGGAGAACATCGTCTTCCTGGAGAGGCCGGACGAGATCGAGGAGAAGGGCGGCTACGTGCCGAGCGGCCTGCTGCTGTGGGGCCCGCCCGGCACCGGCAAGACGCTGATGGCCGAGGCGGTCGCGGGCGAGACCGGCAAGCCGTACGTGTTCGTGGATCCCGGCGCCTTCATCAACATGTTCATGGGCATCGGCATCCTGAAGGTCAAGTCGCTGTTCCGGAAGCTGCGCAAGCTCTCCCTCCGGTACGGCGGCGTCATCGTCTTCTTCGACGAGGCCGACTCGCTCGGCAGCCGCGGCACGCTCGCCCAGCAGGGCCCGCAGGGCTTCGGCCAGGGCAACGTCCCCCCGGCGTTCGCCACCGAGGGCTGCAACGGCTTCGGCTACCTGTCCCCGCAGGTGCAGTGGTCGCTGTCGAAGACGGCGATGTCCACCGGGGCCGACGAGCCCCAGGTGAAGCGCAACCGCTTCTTCATGGGCGGCATGGGCGGCAACGGCGGCAACATGGGCACCCTGCAGGCCCTGCTCACCGAGCTGTCCGGCCTGAAGAAGCCGCGCGGCCTGGTGAACCGGTACGTGCGAAGGATCTTCGGCATGCGGCCGAAGCCCCCGCCGAAGTACCGCATCCTCGTCATGATGGCGACGAACATGCCGAACTCGCTGGACGAGGCGCTGCTGCGGCCGGGCCGCATCGACCGCATCTACAAGGTGGGCTACCCCTCCAAGGAGGGGCGCGTGCGCACCTACCAGGGCTACTTCGGCAAGGTGAAGCACGAGCTCACCGACGCCGACATCGACAAGCTCGCCACGATCACCCCGTACTACTCCGGCGCGAAGATCAAGGACCTGGTGAACGAGTCCCTGATCATGACCATCCGGGACGGCCGCGAGGTGATCACCTGGCAGGACGTCATGAAGGCCAAGCACCTCAAGAGCCTCGGCCCGCCGGAGGGCGTGGAGTACGTCGAGCGCGAGCGGCACGCCACCGCCGTGCACGAGGCGTGCCACGCGGTCATGGCGTACCGGGTGCGGCACCACCTCGAGATCGACATCGCGACGATCGAGAAGGGCGCCGGCTACCTCGGCATGGTGTCCAGCATCCCGGTGGAGGACCAGTTCACCGAGTGGCGGTCCACGTACGAGGCGGACATCCTCGTGTCGCTGGCCTCGCTCGCCGGTGAGCGCATGTTCTTCGGCGACGACAACTCCTCGGGCGTCTCCGGCGACCTCGACTCGGCGACGACCGTGGCCGCGCTGATGGAGGCGCACTGGGGCATGGGCGCCGGCATCTCGTCGCTGCCCGCCCTGCAGCGCCTGCAGATCATGCCCGGCCGGCCGGACCCGCGCAGGCGCGGCGGCGACAAGCCCGCGATCGGCTTCACCGCCGAGGCGCTCGGCGACCGCAAGGACGACGGCGCGCCCGGCGGGCTCGGCGAGCGCATCGAGCAGACGCTGACCCGGCTGATGGAGAAGGCCGAGGAGATCCTCCGCGAGAACCGCGCCGAGGTGCTCGCGGTCGCGCACGCGCTGGAGACGCACAAGACGCTCAGCGGCGACGACGTGGCCGCGTGCATCGAGGGCACCCGCGGCACCGTCGTGGACGGCTCGGTCTACCAGGACCCGGCGTTCATGGCGGAGATCGAGGAGTACCACGAGGCCGCGCTGCGCGCGCACCAGGAGCACGGCGTCTCGATGCTGCCGCTCCCGGTGGCCCGGCCGCTGGTGTCGAGCTCCGCCCCGGCCATGGTGGTGCAGGGCGTGCTCGCCGACGACACCTCCGCCGGCACGCACGCCGGGGTGCCGACGATCGCCCCGCCGCCGAGTTCCTCGGTCCCGGCGGTGATCAAGCCGGCGCTGCCGGCGACGAACGGCGACGGGCCGGGCGGGGCGAACGGCCAGCCGGACTTCGTGCCGTGGAACGGGGACTCCCGGTCCGCGCCGGAGCCGCCGATCACGTACGGCCCGGTCTCCGAGAAGCCGCGCCGCTCGTCCGCGCGCGTCGTGTGGACGGTGCTCGGCGCGGTCATCGCGCTGGTCGCGCTCACGCTCCTCGGCGTGGCGCTGATCACCGGCTTCGGCGGCGGCGGAGGCGGAGGCGGAGCCATATCCAACTTCGCCGCCCCCCAGGACGCCTTCTCGGGCGGCCTGCTGATCGTGCTGCTGGTCGGGGTGCTCGTGGTGATCGGCGGCGTCACCGTCGCCTACATCCTCATCCGCAACCAGCAGGCGGCGCGGGCCCGGGCGGAGAAATCCCGGGACATGGCCGCCGAACGGGCCCAGCTGCTCGCCGCGGCGATGGACCCGGAGGTCGCGATGCGCCTGCTGGGCTACGACGGCCGCCAGCGCCCCGACGACCGCAGGTGACGCGGCCGCCGGGAGACGCGCGGGGCCGGGGAGCCGGCTAGAGACGGTAGCCGAGATCGGGAACGATCTCGGCTACGTCCATTTGGGCCTTCTGCAGCCGGCCGGAGTAGTCCCAGTTGAGGGCCTGCCAGCGGGTGAACTGGTCGAGCACCCACATGCCCGACTGGCGGCTGCCGTTGCCCGACTTGCCGTTCCCGCCGAACGGCAGGTGCGCCTCGGCCCCGGAGGTGGAGTTGTTCACGCTCACCATGCCCGCGCCGACGCCCTCGCGGAACCGGAAGGCGGCGCGGGGGTCGGTGGTGTAGATCGACGACGACAGGCCGTAGCCGGGCAGGTTCGCCAGCTCGATCGCCTCGTCCAGGGCGGTGAACGTCGTCACGCCGACGATCGGGCCGAACGTCTCCTCCAGGAAGAGGCGGTCGTCGCGGCGCACGCCGTCCACCACCACCGGGTGGTAGTAGAGGCCGCCCTCGCCGGTGAAGTCCCCGCGCGGGTTCTCCGCGGTGATCCGGCCGGTGGGGCCGGTGACCACGGTGTGGTGCGGCCGGATCCAGGTCAGGTACTCCTCGAA
>Ga0164243_10011678_pt1 | contig 12502 bp, 10 predicted proteins | sample OricompcompostOP_FD_108781 | JGI IMG/M metagenome (GOLD analysis project Ga0164243, IMG submission 108781) | Organic Plus compost microbial communities from Emeryville, California, USA - Original compost - Organic plus compost (OP) | ecosystem: Engineered > Solid waste > Mixed feedstock >...
ACCGGCGCCGCCGGCAAGCCCGCCTGGGCCGTTTGACGCCAATCGAGTTCGAGACCATCATGAACACGCCACTGGCCATCGCGGCCTGACTAACCCCCTGTCACCTATCCGTGCAGCAGACCCTTCCGAACACAGTGCCCGTCGCTCGATTCTGGAGCCCCACCAACCAGCACCACTTCTATACCGCCAGCGCCCAAGAAGCAGAAGTAGTGAAGGGCTACCCGGCTCGCATCTGGACCTACGAAGGCGACAACTATCGCGTGCCCATCACCGTAGCCCAGCAATAAGCTCCTACGACCGGCTGGCCCCAAGCTTCGGATAGATCACTTGCTCATTGTGGGATGTCAGAAATCCGAATCAAGCACTGCTGCCTAGTCACGGCCCACCGCCTCATATATGACTCGCTTCAGCGAGGCGGCTAACCCGTGGGCCGCCCTCTCCTCATCGAACCACTCCAGGCTGCTCCTGCGAAGAGTCTGTCCCGCATCGAGCACCTCCGTTAAGGCACCACCCAAGTCCTCGGGTTCGACACTCGCAGCGAGCACCCCGTTGACCATGTGCTCGATGAGGTCGACCGCCGCGTTGTCATCGCCGGTTATTACGACGCTCGGCACGCCGGCGGCGGCGGCCTCGGCAACGACCAAGCCGAACCCTTCGCGTCGGGAAGGATGAACGAACACGGAGGCCCTTGCGCGCAATTCGGCAAGCCGACGGTCGTCGACAACGCCCGCGAAAACAATATGATCAGACATCTCTGCCCGTTCCGCAGCGGCCCGCACTGCCGTTTCTTCGGGCCCCGTACCGACGATGATTGCCCGAAGGTCGGGATACCTCCTTCGCGCGACAGCGAGCGCGGCCGGAATCGCATCGAGACGTTTGTCGGGAATAAACCTTCCGACAGCAAGGAGATATGGCGGGTCTGCCGGTGATAGCGGCGGGAACTCCGGCTCCACCAGATCCACGAGTCCGAGGACCACAGGCTGCGCCCGTCGCCGAATCTCTCGAAATCTCCTGGCCGTGAAATCGCTGTTCACGGTGTGCCGGAGTGTCACTCTGGCGGCCAACCCCTGAAGCACCCACCCCATGGTTCCGACGATCAAGCCTGAGTATTCTCGCCACTTCCTCGCCGGCCACACCTCGAGCCAGTCGGCAACGAGCTTCGTGGAGCCGCCGAGCAGTGCGAGCCGGGCAGCCAGCACGGTCAGAGCGGGAAGTGTGCTGGCCACAACAACGGAATAGTCCTTCCGACGAGCGCGCAATGCGCGGAACACGCCCCACCCGAAAAGAATCGCACCGGAGGGCGTTCGCGTGCCGTCCTTGTCATAGATTTCTCCCGACCAGACTGGCAGCACGGTGAAAGGATGCTCCATCTGCATCTCATCGGGCAAGACGGAACGAGTCAAATAGTCCACCTCGAAGCCCTGTGCCACGAGCGTCTCGGCGATGGCGTGATAGACCCTTTCTCCACCCCCTCGGCTGTAAGGATAGAGGCAGTCATAGACGATCGCAGCCCGCAATTCAGATGGCATGCGGCAGGTCTTCCCATCGCGCGAGCCGGACAGCTAGGCGAGTGTTCCACACGACAAATGCGAGGCTCGTCAGGATCATCAGGAGAGTCAAGACCGGCCAGGTGAGGGGTGGCTGCCACTCAGGGGAACTGAGCATCTTCGTGATGACGTCATCAGTGCCGACCACATAGCGCCTGAGAACAATGACGAAGGCCGCGACGCCGTAAGCGGTGACGATGAGGTTGACCGCTAGGGCTACTCCAGTCGAGAGATGGTTGGATTCAGTCGACTGGGAAATGATCCACACGAGGATGAAGAGAACCGCCAGATACAGGAACAACCCGTAACGACCCTGCCAAATCAACCCGGTGCGGGAAACCGAGATTCCCTGCACGATCGCCGGAACGAGGAGGGCCACCAGAAGCGAACCGACCACGACTCGGCGCAAACGACCGCGAGAGGCTGCGAAGGCGAGGACGATGACAGCGATTACCGCCCCCGCGTACAGCGCGTAGAGAACTTCAGGTAAGGGCGTGTCGAGCCATCCGAAAACGCCTGCCGCTTCGGTAGCAAATCGACCGGTGAGTCTGAGTGTCGCTCCCGCGCCGGCAAGGAAACTGGCTCCAACCAAGGGGGCATCGGTTTCCTCCGCTTGCCCGGACAAGCTCCCGCTGTACAACGTCCAGCCGATCGAGAAGAAGCCGACAGCTGCGATGACCGCTATCCACCGGTAGCTATATGCTTCGGCGAACAGACGGAGACTTCGACGCCAGCCGTGCACGGTGAATATTACGGCAACGATCAGGACAACCCATAGCGGTCCCAGAGCCCTGGAGACGGCAAGCATCACCCCACCGATGACCACGCCTGTCCACAACAACCAACGTGCTGAGAACACGGACCCCCAGTCCCTCCGCTTCTCGAGCAGTCGGAGCAACGAGACAGTCAGAAGCACACCTGAGGCGACTTCCATGCCCTGTGGCGAGATGGATCCGTCGAGGTAGACGACCATAGGGCTGGCTGCAAAGGCCAACCCGACGGGAATCCACCGAGCTCGACGTGCCCTGATCCCGAGCGTGAAGGCAAGCGCCAAGAGCGCACTGCAGGCGAGAGCCCCAACGATCCGCATTGCGTAGATCCCTGTCGATCCTCCGAGGAAGACAGAGGGCCAGCCGACCAGATAATAGTAGGTGGGGTTGTAGCTGCCGACCCAGCTGTCGAACCAGTCCGTCCCCCCGGGATCTCCGAGCTTGACCCCGCAGTCGGCAGCGATCTCCGAGTGGTGGGCGAAACACACGATACCCGGCGAATAGCGGTACGAGGACGGAAGATCGATCACGGGATATCGCGCATCGTACTTGTGCTCACCGAGAAGCTCACCACGGAATTGGCCTATGGCTTTAGCCGCGTGTGCGTTCTCGTCGGGCGAGGAGAAGATCGGTCCTGCTAATGCCCACAAAATCGAAAGCAGGGAGAGAAGCACGAAGCCCGGCACGAACACACGACTGACCGGAACGGGAGAATCAGACCTCCGAGACGAAGCGGGCACGAAAGATGACTCTAGCCGAGCGGATTCACCTCGACGGTGATCATCCACGGACTCCCCACGGGAAAGAGACATGGACCACAACCGTTCCAAATGGAAAGCGGCTCTTCGAAGTGAAGCGAGAATCTGATCGCGAGGTTTCCACCCGCTTACGTCTACAGAGCCGACTGCTCAGCGGGAACTTGAGCGGACACCAGCCCATTCATGATGTCTTGCAACGGTCGAGAGGATAAAACGCACAACGCGACGTGATGCATCAGCGACCTGATACTCGACTGGAATGGACCCCCGGTCAGGATCCGTTATGACTTCATGCACTCCAGCGACCACTTCGGCTGCGCTTAGTCCTGTCATGACGAGGTTCCCAGCCTCAAGAGCCTCAGGCCTCTCCATCGAGTCTCGCAGAGTGACAGCGGGAAAACCGAGAATTGCGGCTTCTTCGCTGATAGTTCCGCTGTCGGAAAGAACACACTGAGCGTTAGCCTGCAGATGAATGTAGTCGAAGAAGCCGAATGGCTCATGAAAGTCCACGCCGTCGATCTCGCCGAAACCAGATGATTCGAGGCGTTTCCTCGTTCGTGGATGAGTCGACATAAGGATCGGCAAGCGCCAAGTCGTACGAATCTGTCTGAGAGTCTCCACGAGCGCCGCCAGACGGGCCGGGTCGTCCACATTCTCTTGCCGATGCGCGCTGACCACGAAGTACTCCCGCGCAGTCAGCCCGTTGTCATGGAGTACCGTAGATGCCGCTATTCCGCTCGCGTAGTAGTCGAGCACTTCCCGCATAGGGGAGCCGGTGAGCGCAATCCGCCGAGGCGGAAGCCCCTCGTCAAGCAGGTTACGACGTGCGTGCTCGCTATACGGCAGATTGAAATCTGCGATGTGGTCCACGAGCCGTCGATTGGTTTCCTCTGGCACATTCGCATCGAACGACCGGTTACCTGCTTCCATGTGATAAATGGGAACCTGGAGTCGCTTGGCGATGATTGCGGAGAGTGCGCTGTTTGTATCTCCGAGGATTAGCAGGGCATCGGGACGCACCTCATTGATCGCCCGCTCGGTTCCACGCATAATATCGGCGAGTGCCGACCCGAGGGAACTCGTGTCAATACCGAGATAAGTGTCTGGTTCGCGAATACCTAGTTCGTCAAAGAACACCTGATTGAGTTGGTGATCGTGATTCTGGCCGGTGTGCACAAGAACGTGATCAACAGCAGCATCCAGCCGTGGAATGACCCGAGACAGCCTGATTAACTCCGGGCGCGTGCCGACCACCGTCATCACGCGCACCGGGGCGGTCACTGCGAGGCCTCAATCGCTTGAATCTCGGGGAGAGTGCGCAGTAGGGCTACCACGCCCTCCACATCAAGGCGCTCCGTATTATGCGAGGTGTACGCATCGACTTGCTTTGGTCGCTCTGAACCCTCTTCAAAGTAGGGTTTGTAGTCAAGGGTCCGAGTATCCAGCGGGACACGGAAGTAATCTCCGCGGTCTTCGGCTGTTGCCATCTCCTCTGTGCTCAGGAGGGATTCGTACTGCTTCTCGCCGTGCCTAGTCCCGATGACCTCGACCTTTGGTCCGGGAAGGCCGACGATGCGAGCGACCGCGGCGAGCAGAGTCTCAACCGTGCTTGCTGGTGCCTTGCGGACGAGCAGGTCTCCGCTCTCGGCCGTCGTGAAAGCGTACTCGACGAGCGCAACCGACTGTGCGAGAGACATGAGGAAGCGAGTCATTGTTGGATCGGTGACCGTGACCGGCCTGCCGCTCCGAAGCTGATCGATGAACAATGGAATAACTGAACCCCGGGAATACATCACGTTCCCATAGCGCGTTACCGCTATTACCGTCTCGGAGTCGAGATTCGCCCGCGCAATAGAGATGGCTGTTTTTTCCATCAAGGCCTTGGACATGCCCATTGCGTTGATTGGGTAAACGGCCTTGTCCGTGCTGAGACAGACAACCGACTTCACCCCATACTCGACCGCCGCGCGCACCACATTGGCGCTGCCCAGTACGTTCGTAGCAACTGCTTCCATCGGAAAAAATTCCGCAGATGGAACCTGTTTGAGTGCAGCTGCGTGGAAGACAAGGTCGCTGCCTCGGATCACTTCGCGCACACTGCGCTCGTCTCGAACGTCGCCGATGTGGAAACGCACTCTGTCATCATGGAGGGCATGACGCATGGCGTCCTGCTTGGACTCGTCGCGACTGAAGATACGCAACTCCCCCACACCTCGTGAGAGAAGATGACGCGCCATTGTCGACCCGAAGGAGCCCGTCCCACCGGTGATCGTCACCACCGAGCCGTCAATTTGGCGTCCGCTCGTCATACTGTCGTCTCCAATTCCCATATAGCGGCCTCGCGCACCATCTCCGCTATCGTCGGCACCCTGTCGTATCCCGCGCTCGCCCAGAGTCCGGAGTTCAGAGTCGGGTTCTCAGTTCGCAACGTACGGTCAATCGCCATGGCGCTTTGTCCCGTCCTCACTATGACGTCATCCCGGCCGTGCGCGTCGAGGATCAGCTGGCACAGCCCCGCCTTAGTTACCGAATCCGCCGGAACAAGATGGGAAACTCCAGGGACGAAGGCTCCGTCCATTATCGCGAGAGCGATTTTGGCGAAGGCCAAGGTCGTGACACCGTTCCAGCGGTGATCGGCGTACCCGGTAAGGACCTCATTTGGACCGTGCCCCAATACCCATCCTTGCAGCGAAATGGCCGTATCGATTTCAGGGCCGATGATCGATGCGCGAAGGTGCATGACCGACGAAGAAGGGACTTCGCCGAGACTTTTGCTCCTGCCGTAGACGTCAATGGCGTCATGAGGATCAGATTCTCCGTACCCTCCGCGGAATCCCGAATATACGCAGTCAGTCGCGATTTGGAGCACCCGCGCGCCCACGGCACTTGCACGCTCGGCAAGGGTATAGGGAAAGAGAGAGTTGATTTGGATCGCTCGTTGACGATCGGCAGCGCATTCATCCCGCATCAGGTGCTTGATCACGCCCACACAGTTGACTACAAGGTCGCCTTCATCAGCTTCGCGCAGGACAGCATCAAGGTCTCCAGTCATAGCGTCGAACTCGATCGCACAACGTCGGAAGTCGGCAGGAAGCCGATTGAGATCACGTGCTGTCATGACTACATCGCGACCCCGAGCCATCGCATAGCGCGCTACTGTGGCGCCAAGCATTCCCGTCGCGCCCAGGATAAACAGCCGCGACACCATGCTCCGATGCTAGCCCAAGCTTGAAAGCGAGGTTTCCAGCGCAGTAACCGCCCCATCAACCGAGAAGAGCTCGGTCAGCCTCTCCCGCTGGCGGACGGCGAGACCGTGCCGAAGATCCGCCGAAGCCATCGCGAGGGAAGCAGCCGCGTCCGCCGCCGATTCAGGGTCAGCGGTCCATGTAATCCCGTGATCGTCGCCCATCACAGCATGAAGCCCTCTCAGGTTCGTTGACACTACCGGCAGCCCGGCCGCTATGTACTGGAGCACCTTGTGCGGAAGCGCGAGATCTGTAACAAGCTGAGGCCGGAATGGATTAATCGCGACATCTGCCATTGCAAGGTGGTCTGGCAGGTCCGCGTAAGGGACAACACCCGTAAACAGAACACGATCCTCCACACCACAATCGCGCGCAATACGTCGAAGGAGTTCGTCCTGTTCTCCGCCGCCTAGCAGGACGAGACGTAGAGATGCTTCGGTAAGCAATCGTGAAGCCAGGTGAGAGATGACAGTCTCGAGCCCAGAGAATCCGAAGAAGGACCCCATGTAGAGGATTACGCGCTCATGCAGCCCGATACCCCAGCGGTGTCGCGCGGCAGAGCCGTCACCAGCCATGAAGTGAGCAAAGTCGAGAGGAGGCAGATGCACTTCGGACGATCCGCTCCGTTCAGATTCCTCAACGCAATATTGCAGCAATGCCGGATTGTTAGCGGAAAGTATGGTCGCACTGCGGTAAACGACGCGCTCGACTCGACGAATCAGGCCAGAGACCGCCGATCTGCGGATGAGATGCGAGACATCTAGCGCCCGGAAGAGGACGGGAACGCCGGCTGCACGTGCGATTCTTATCGTCTGCCACCCCGTGGTCGGCACCGCATAGAGGACGATGGCGTCGTAATCGCCATGAACGATCTCACGACGCAAGGTAGCCCACGCGAGAAGGGGCGCGAGATATCTCTCCGCCGCTCCGCCACCCAGCGTAGGAGGCGTCACGAGAGTGAGTTCCGCCCCCTCGTAGGCACGCCCACGGATTCGACGCCGTGTCGAATTCAACCCGACCTTTCCGCCGCCCTCTGGGTAGTGCAGGAAGGTTATGTCGTGTCCCCTGAGCGCGAGCAACTCAGGGAACTCATGCATCTCGTAGATCACCTTCTTCAGATAGTTGACCTCGTGGATGAAGAGGATGCGCATGAGAGGACCTTCCAGCGACGACAGTCATGCCATTCAACACGACCCGCAAGAGAGCGACCCGCTCCGCCATGTTGATAGACTGCCGCATCGTGGCGATCGCCGAGTCGAAGACCCTTGTTGTGCTCCCAGCACTGAATGAGGAGGCGGCGATCGCAGATGTGATTGCAAAGGTCCGACAGGAGCTACCTAAGGCGACCTGCCTCGTGGTCGATGATGGATCCAGCGATCAGACTGCTCAAGTCGCCGCTTCAGCGGGAGCCATAGTCGTGCGTTTACCCTTCAATCTCGGCGTAGGCGGCGCCATGCGACTGGGCTTCAGGTTTGCGTTGGAGCGCGGGTTCCATGCCGTCGTTCAGGTCGATGCCGACGGACAACATGATCCAGCCGATACGCACGTCCTGCTACAGAGCCTAGAGACTGCGGACGTCGTAATCGGTGCGCGATTCGCGGGAAGCGGCGGCTATCGAACCAAAGGACCGCGGCGATGGGCAATGGCCGTTCTCGCATTCGTAATGAGTCACCTCGCGGCAACTCGTCTCACAGATACGACATCCGGCTTTCGTGCCTCAAACGACCGCGCGATAAGGCTGTTCGCCGAGCACTACCCAGCCGAATATCTCGGTGACACTGTCGAGTCACTTGTCATTGCCGCCCGAGCGGGGCTTCGTATTCGACAAGAGCCAGTCGCGATGAAGACACGTCAGGGCGGCGTGCCATCGCACAACCCACTGCGCGCCGCCCTCTATCTAGGGCGCGCCTGTCTGGCGCTGGTATTCGCAATAGGCCGGTCACCTCTTACGGTGCCATCAGAGTCAAGCAGGAGCGGATCTTGAGTATCACTAGCTATGTGTTCGGCATAGTCAGCGCTGTTCTAGTGCTAGTTGTCGTCATTGAGATGTTGCGCCGACGCCTACTTCGCGAACGCCACGCGACCTGGTGGTTGGTCGCCGGGACCTTGGCACTCATCATCGGCGTCTTTCCTCAAACGCTCGAATGGGCGGCAAATCTCGTGGGGATCGAAGTACCGACGAATCTAGTTTTCTTCGTCGCCATCGCAATCCTGTTCCTCGTATGCCTTCAGCACAGCACCGAGTTGACGCGGCTTGAAACTAAAGTGCGCGGATTGGCAGAAGTCTCGGCACTGCAACAGTTGCGAATTGAAGAGTTGGAAGCACGGCAGGGGGATCAGGAAGAACTAGGGCTTTGACTGACGCTTAGGGTCGTCTAGTCAAACTCCCCTCCCTCTTTGCGGAAACGCCCCGTCCACAAAGCTGTTCCTTGCACGCATATACCCAGCGCGGGAGGAACGGTGGTTGCGATGATCGTCGACTCGATGATCCCCATCGGGATGAGGAAGACCGCCACAGTAGCGATCGCGGCAACCGCCCACGAGATCGAATAACCTCTGTGGTCCCTCCTCGATAGCAACAAAGTTCCAGTGACAGTGAGTGCTCCGATAAGAGCAGACGAGAGGACCATCGAGGTATACACCTGTCGTGGGAGCTCCACGGCCTGGTCGAACAGGAGACTGAACAACGCCGGACCGAACAATGTTGCGAGCAGAGTGAGTACGGCACCTCCCCCAACAATCAACGCAAGGAGTCGCAGCCACGCCTTGATCGGAGCGACTGACTCCCGGAAGATCACAATGAAATAGCTCTGGAGAGCCATCGCGACAATTACGATCGGTGCACGCGTGAAGGTGACCACGACGACGAGAGCACCAAATACCGCAGAATACGAGGCGCTCGAGAGATTCATGACAAAGGGTAGACCGCTGACCATCACCCCCAGCGAAGCGGCGGCCACGATAGTGCGGGAAACATTGAGCACGATCTGGCGCAGGCCGACGTCCAGGACCGGATGTGGTAGCGCCCTACGAATCCACAGAGCATGGACAGCGACCGTGAGAGGGATGACCGCCGCGCTCGCCCAAGCCGCGCCCAGAATTCCTCCCCCGATCTGCAGCACGACGGCCACGGCAATCAAACGCACCACCGCTTCGGTGATCATCAGCGACGCCAGGAGCCGCCATGCCTTTACTCCGTACAGGAACCCGTAGGAGACCGCGACAAAGATGTATCCCGATGCGCCTACGACGACTGGCCACGCCAGCTCCGGATGTTCGCCGAAGACAGGCGTACTCCACGCTGGCGATGTCGCCGCCAGCAGGATCGCCAGCGCCCCCGCGACCAGAGCCGCAGCACGAAAAGGCCTCGACTGCGGCCGGGTCGCGGGACTTATGCGGCTCGCGCGGGTCACCTCCTGCTGGATGCCGGAGAGCGCGGCGATGATAAAAAACAGCAGGCTCCAAAAGACGGCGAAGAAGCTGTAATCGCCGAAGCCGACCGTGCGCGGGACCAGCCAGGTCACGACGTAGCCGCAGGCTCCGGCCAGTAGAGTGGCAACGCCAATCAGCGCTAGGCCACCGAGACGAGAATTCACCGCTGGCCTAGGGAGTCGGTCAGCCGAGAATCGCCCATGACTTGCCCCCATTCAGCCTCCTCAATAGTCCGCGATCCAAACGTAGATGACGCTTACTGCCAGACTGGCGATCATCCCGCCCGTCAAAACAGATGGGAGAGCGCCCGCCCGTGAAGTTACACGCACGGGTAACAGCCCACCAATGAGGATCGCAAGAGGAACGACGAGCGGAGTAAAGTAGCGCCCTTGAACACCATCGATGATTGAATAGCCCACCGGAGAGAATCCCGCATACAGGGCTCCGAAGGTGCTCACGACCACCAAAACGCATGCCACGGCGAGGGGGATGAGCACGACTCGATCCTTTCGCTCATGTAGGGATCTGCCGTAGAGCGCGGCAAGCAACGTCAATATCGACAACAGAACTACGACTGCCAGGGGCACGGGGACGTCATTGCCACTGATGGTGACAAATACCCCGCTGTAGTACGCATCGCCGAAGTGCAGCAAACTACGCGCCCAAGCCGTCCCAACCGCGAGTGGGTGTTCGAGAGCGAATGCGATCTGATCTCCTGGCGAGATCGGTTGCTGATCTGCGCGCTGCGAGTACGCAGGTGTGGCTGAGACTCGACTGAGAAGCGACCAGCCGATAGCAACGAGCACGGGGATCACAATGACAGAGGTCCGATAAATGATCGACATCCGCCGTGAGGCCAGCCCCTTCAATGGGACAAAGGCAACGATGAAAGACAGTAAGACGAAGTTGGCTTTGAGTAATGGCAGCATCGCAGCTAACAGAGCGAGGCCGATCAGGATGCGACACGACGGCTTTTCGTCAGTCACAGCGCGGACGAAAAGCGCAAGGAAGATGAGCACCCCCCCGAATAGCGCGGTGTCCGCCGTAATCATCGATGCCTGGAAAACGGCCGTTGGCAGCAACGCGCCCACGAAGAACAGCCATCTCAGCCGAAGATTTCGCACTAGCCAAAGTGCGAGCACCCCCATCACTGCATAGCTGATCAATCCGAAGACGCGAGCGAACGTGAGGGTGGCCCCGATGTCAAAGTCGAGCAAATTCGCAAACATCACGCCAGCTGTCGGCCCGATGTAAGCCAAAGGAGAGTAGTTCGCAATCGAGGGAAAGAAGTGCGCAGATTCGGAGAATGGCCTATTCGTGAGACGCTCGTATATGTTGAGTTCAGTCACGTCTTGCCGGTTCAGCACAGAACCCACCACAGTCCCTCGATTAGGAGTATCGAGGATGTCAGCTACTCGATACTCATAGAGCTCTATGAAGTTGTCCGGCATGGCATTGGCAGGATCGCGCTCAGATTCCGTCGAGACAAAGTCGCCTTTCAGGATGTGGAAGACCCGAGCGAAGTGAGAAGGCTCATCCAGACCCCATAGCGGCGGTGTGATATTGATGAATATCACACCGAAGATAAGCAAGACGACCGGGAACAGGACGTGGGCGCTATTGCGCCAATGGCCCAGCTTGTCCTTCACGCCCTCACCGTTCCCAGTTCGCGCCGCTGAGAACGGCCTGACACTCCCAGCTAACGACGGTACCGCATGTCGGCTACTCACTCGAGAACATCGAGCCCATAGAGAGTGCGCAGGAATCGATTGTCAAATGGATGGGCCGGTCTGCATTAGGGCGGCGAGACCGAAGTCACTCTCGACATACCCGACATTGTTTCCGCCAAGCTGCACAAAACGTGTCATCGAAGGTATGGGCCGTTTTGTGCCGTTCTCTATGAAATAGATCGTTCCCGACGGAACCCGGAGGAAGCGCGTGGCCGCAGCCCCCTTCGGAAGGGCGGCACACGTCGCCGCATCTAAGGTCTCAAAATTTAGCCGATAGTTGCTGATCACCTCGACGTTCGCTTTATGTAGGGACCCTGCAGCCGCGATATAGCTACCGTCAGGGCACTGGTATGAGTACCCCAATGTGAAGCCAGCATCTGTATATCCTGCTAAGGAAGAATCTGAGACAGCAAGCATTCCCTTGACCCCCGCTGCCACCGGGACATCAAAGGAGTCAACAAAGATCCGACGGGTCCCGTCGATAAGGTAGACCGCGGGGCTTGAAGATGCGACTGCGATATAGCCCGAAGGCAAGACATCCGGCCCGATCGGAAGCGATGCGACGAACTCGTCCGGAAGCGTCGCGATTCCTCTTGCCCCGTTGTCGCTCAAGGCGAGGTACGAGCCCCAGGTCTGCAACGCAGATAGACCCGTCGCCTTCACCATATAAACAACCGGCGCGCTGGACGCTTTGATGAATGAGCCTGGCTCGATCGTGCCCACCGTTGGGAACCGTGAAGCGATGACGGCGGAAGCCGGCGAGCCAGTTATGGGCATGCCATTTAGGGAGTTAGACCAAAGATACTTGCCGGCTGCGCCGAGCACATATGTATCCGCACCGAGGGTTAACGATCCCCGAAAGATTCCTCCACTTGGAAGCTGCGCAATACTCGCTTGAAGCAGCTCTCCATCCGCCTTCGATGCCATACCCGATTCACTCGCGGTCGATATCCCCATTGAGTAGCTCTTGCCTCCTGAGAAGTAAGAAAATCCGCCGTCCCTACCCCTGATAATGGTGTC
>Ga0164243_10011679_pt1 | contig 12502 bp, 19 predicted proteins | sample OricompcompostOP_FD_108781 | JGI IMG/M metagenome (GOLD analysis project Ga0164243, IMG submission 108781) | Organic Plus compost microbial communities from Emeryville, California, USA - Original compost - Organic plus compost (OP) | ecosystem: Engineered > Solid waste > Mixed feedstock >...
AGCATCTCGTCCAGCCAGAGTTGCAGGACGAACGGCAGCCCCTGCCCGCCATGTTCCGGGTCGGATGAAAGCGAAGCCCAGCCCGCCTCGGCAAATTCGCGATAGGCATCCGCAAAGCCTTGCGGCAGTTGCACCGCGCCGTCGATCAGGCGGCTGCCCTCCTCGTCGCCCGTGCGGTTGAGCGGTTGGAGTCTTTGCGCGCACATGCGCCCCGCTTCCTCCAAAATCGTCGCGGCGAGATCGCCATCGACCTCCATGCCGATGTCCGCCATCGCCCGGTCGAAATCCAGCACCTGCGTCATCAGGAAGCGATAATCGTCAATAGGCGGGACGTAGGTCTGCATGGGCCATCCTTTCTCAAGGCTTTGCTATACCAGATGGCGGTCGTTTTCCCAGAGCGGCACCGAAACGAAACGGCCACCGCCCGTTTACCGGCTCTTCACCATCGCTCGCTAGATTTCCGCGCAACATTTCCATGCCGAAAACTTCAGGCGCGCACGGACAAAAGGAAGCCATGACCAACGCCGGACATTGCAGGTTCTGCGGAACAGCCGCGTCTCCCGCCAGCAGGGCGTGCGTCCAGTGCGGCTATGAATTTGGCGCGGGCGAGGTGCATATCCGCGGCCCCCGCCGCAAGATCGCGGTGCTGATCGGCCTCTGCCTCAGCCTGTGGGCGACGATCGAGGCGCTGAGCTGACGTCCGGCACTTCGGCCAGCATAAGGTCGCGCCGGGGACGCAATTTGGCATAGACCTTCTGCGGAACGACAACTGCCCAGAACCGGTCCAGCCATGAAGGACGCGCCGGCACCGGCCTGACGCCCGAAACCCCCTTCTCCGACCAGCTTTCGACTTGATCGCTCGATGTCAGGAAAAGGCCAGCTGGCGGTCGGCGGCCTTCGCCGATGATCGTCACGCGGCCCGCCATGCCCCGCTGCTCCAGGAAAAACCGCGCCTTGCCAAGGTCGCTCGTCATCGGGCCATCGCGGCTTGCGGCGAAGGGCCAATTGCCGTTCCGCCTCCATCGGGTCTTTCCGGGCTCTGACCAGCGCGGCGTCGCTGACGATGAGGATCGCCAACAAGGCGAAGGCGGGAAGCCGTCCTTTTTCCCGAAGAACATGCCGCAATCCCATCGCCGCCAGGATGCAGGCGCACCATGTCGCGGGCAGGAAATAACGGGGCTGCGGGCGCAGGTTGAGCACATAGATAGTGACGAAAATCCAGAGCAACGCCAGCGCGATCATGATCCATGCGAATTGCCGGATCTCCGGCTGCAACCGCCGGTCGCGCAGCAGCAGAAAGGCCGCGACGATCGCGGCGCTGTAGAGCAGTCTGAAACTCGGGCTGGTCAGAAAATCGATATAGGGGTTCACCAGCCAGTGCACGTCGACCACGCTGTTGGGCACCCATTTCGCCATCAGTTCGGCGTTGAAGGGAGGCCGAAGCCCATGCGCCACGCCGCCAATCATATGCGCGGTCGGTATCTCCAGACTGTGCATATCCACGGCGAAACGGTAGAAGGGGTCGCCCGCGCGGAGGTAATAATAAAGCCACTCCGCCAATATCGGCGGCGCGAACCCGATGCCCATTGCCAGATAACGCGAACGCGGCACGCGGTAGCCGATCAGGAACAGCAGGCCATAGAGCAGGATAAAGGGCGCGCAGCTTGGTCGGATCAGCCAGGCAATGGCCATGGCGAGACCGGACAGGACGAACCAGCGATAGCGGGACGTTTCCAGCCCCTTCCACAGCAGGGCGAAGGACAGGACGCCATAGAAAAGCTCGTCAACGTCCGGATAGGGAATCTTCGCATAAAGGACGAAAGCGGGTGTGGCCGCGACCAGCAGCCCGGCGAACACCGCCGTCCAGTCATCCGCCACACGGCGGACCAGCCAGACCGTGAGCGTGATGACGCCCAGGAAAGCCACGACCGCAGGCAATATCATGGCCCCTTCATTGCGCCCGAACAGCGTGAAGGACGCGGCGATCGCCAGCACATGGGGATGCCGCAAATGCCAGTGATTGACGCCCAGGAACCACTGGCCGGACCGCCAGGCGTCCGCCGCGAAAAGATAATGCGCGTCGTCCTCCCCCGTATATCCGGCCTGAGCCAGCATCAGCAGCGCAAGAGCGAGCAAAAGCGCGGGTAGCGCAAGCAGCGGCAATGCAGGCCGCGAAAACGCAGGTGCACGCGCCTGGGCACCGGCATCGGAAACATCCGGCGAAATCAAGGGAGCAGAAAAGGCCAATCCGAAATTTCCCAGTGCGAGAGGAACGGCCTTCCTAGACAGGATTTCCTAAAAAACCCTGTCCGCCTCCTTAGCCAGCCAGTCCCCGACTCTCCCCTTCACTGGAAGGAATAATCCGCCGAACCCGATGGGAAGGCATGTCGTCGATCCGGCTGGTGATCTGATTTTCCGCCTTGGCCTGCTGCACATTACTGCCTGCCGGGACGCTTTGGGTCAGCCAGACATTGCCCCCAATCACCGATCCGCTGCCGATGATGATCCGGCCCAGAACGGTCGCGCCAGCATAGATCACCACATCGTCCTCGATCACCGGATGGCGCGGCTGGGCCTTTTCCAGCACGCCCTGTTCGTCGACGGTGAAGCTCCGCGCGCCCAGCGTCACGCCCTGATAGAGCCGCACATGATTGCCGATGATCGCGGTTTCGCCGACCACCACGCCGGTCCCATGGTCGATGAAGAAATGATGGCCGATGGTCGCGCCGGGATGAATGTCTATGCCGGTCTTGGAATGGGCGACTTCCGATATGATCCGCGCCACCAGCGGCGCGCCCAGCCCATGTAGTTCATGCGCCAGCCGGTGATGGATGATCGCGAGGATGGAGGGGTAGCAGATCAGCACCTCGTCCACGCTGCGCGCCGCCGGATCGCCGGCAAAGGCGGCCTCGACATCGGTGTCTAACAGCACGCGCAGTTCGGGCAGACGGCTTGCAAAGGCGCCGATGATGCGCGCGGCCTCTGCATCCACCTGCGCTGCCGAGCCATCCGGATAGACATAATAAAGTTCCAGCCGGATCTGCCCATAAAGCCTGCTGAGCGATGTCTGAAGCGTTTCGGCGACGAACGCATCCTCATTGTCGATCCGCACGAAACTCGGCCCCAGCCGCAGGGGAAAGAGCGCGCCGCACAGCGACATCATGATCTTGGAAATATCGCCGCGCGAGGGGAAGCCCGCGCCGCCATATTCGGTATGATGTCGCTGTTCCTGTCGCCAGCGCGCCCGCGCCGCCGCCAGATCGCGGACCAGCCCGTCAATATTCCAATATTGACCGTCATTATGCGGGGGTATCGTGTCTTCGCTCATATCCTGCGGCGTCCGCTTGTGGGTTTCCCCATCCGTAACGCCGCCGCCGGTGCATCCTAAACGAGTTTTCCTTGATCGCCCCGCAAGTCAGCTTTGCACCGGCTCGCTTCAGGATCGTTGGGACATCGACAATTCTCGTTTTTTCCGGCTCACCGCGTCGATGATCTTCGCATAGGCGCGGGCCTGCTCTTCATGCTGCCCCCTTTTTTGAGGGCAGTTCACAAGGAGCGCCTCGCTCAACTCCTCCGTTCGACGCCGCTTGAGGGCATTATGTTTTTCCACGCCTCATCTCCAACGGGTCGAAGGCGGCAATTGCCGCGCGATGTGGGAAGAGGATCGCGTCACCGTGCCATCGATCAGTTTCGTCTTCATCAAGACGCGAAATGCCTCGGCATCCCGGGGGTCAAGCAACACGACCCTAGAACCGCCAGAAATGAGCGGCTCCACCGTCGACAGCCGGAAAGCATGTTTCACGCAGAGCGCCTCGATCTTCTCGGGCGTTTCCTGCACATTGACGGCCCGGCTCATGCCACGGCGCTTTCGGCGCCGAAGGGATAGGGATTGAACGACATGCTGCCATCGGCTCTTTTCGTTCGATAGGGATGGCGATGATCCCGGATCCGGCGCGCATATCCTTCGGCAAGCCCCTGATGGGCGGCGCGCGCCGCTGGACCGGGAGCGGTCTGGGAACGCAGCAGTTCTTCCTGCTCGCGTTGCAACAGATAGTTCAGATCTTCCATGAAATGCTCCTGGCTCGGCAAGCGGGAGCACAATGGTCTCTCAGTCACGGCGAATGCTTGCAGCAAGGTTCGCGCAATGGAAACCGTATAGCACACATAGTCGTCATCGTCGCGCTAAAAGACCCGCATATCCGAAAACCCTGTCCAGGGACGCATCCCGATGATAGGGGGAAACGCATCGGGTTCCCGTTTCGCATGATCCGACAGAGAGACCTATGTGCTCCCGCAAAATGGGAGTTGGGCAGGAAAATGGATGATTTCTCTTTTCAGGCCACTGCCGCAGCGGCAATCATCCTATTCGTTTTTTTGAACTGGCGCATTTTTCGCCCCAGCCATCGGCAAGAGGGCGATTGAAAACGATCCATGTCCGCCGCGACAGGTTCGTATATTTGCCCGCCCAACAACCACAGGAAGGATCATGACAATCCAGCCCCAACCGGTCAAATCGCTTTCAAGGATTCAGCAGAACTGGCTTGCCGCGAACGAACGACGCCTGCTCAACTGGCTGTGCAGTCATATGCCGTCATGGGTCACGCCCGATCGCCTGACCGCGACGGGCATGGTTGGCGCCGTCATGATTTTTGCCGGATATGTCGCGAGCAATTTCGCGGCCGCCTGGCTGCTGCTCGCCATTGGGGGCTATTTCGTCCAGTGGTTCGGGGATTCGATGGATGGCAGCCTTGCGCGCTATCGGCATATCGAACGGCCGTCCTACGGATATTTCATCGATCATAGCTGCGACGGGCTTGCGACGCTTCTGATCCTGGCTGGCATCGGCCTCAGTCCGTTCGTGACGATGGATGTCGCGCTGGTTGCGCTTGCCGGCTATTTCCTGCTGTCGATCCACGCTTATCTGTCCGCCCGCGTGCTGGGGGAATTCAAGCTCTCTTATCTTTCCGCGGGACCGACGGAACTCCGGATCATATTGATTACGCTGACCGTCATGATGATGATCCTGGGGTCGGGACCGGGGCTTTTCGGGCGCTGGTCAGGGTTCGACATATTCGTGGGATCGGTAGGAACCATCCTGATCATCCTGTTCATCGGCCAGACTCTGGTGACGGGACGGCGGCTTGCTCGGGCGGACGCCATCGAGACATGATCTCTCCGTAACGCGCATATCTTCCGGTCGCGCAGGCGATCCTATCATATTGGAAATGTCATGACCGGTGCCCTTGCCCACTTCGCCATCGAACGGGATGGCGAAAATTATCGGCTTCAGCTGGCGCTGGAGGACGGCGCCGTTCTGAACATCATCGCGACATTCGAACAGCTTGATCTGCTGGGTGAAGAAATCGACCGCCGCCTGGACGCCGATCAGGATTTGCCGACGCCCGAATTCTGACGGCGGCCAGACTTTTCATACCGGAAGAAGCCAGGGCGACTCTCCGCAATGGAGAGCGCCTTCATGCTTCCATGCGATGGAGCAGCGCGCGTTCGACGGCAATCAGCCCCTCGGCGCTTTCGATGGCCAGGTCCAGCGGCCGCCCGCCCAAAAGCGCATCATGCCCGTTCAGGAACGCAATCGCGCCCGGAGCGCCCAGCCCTGCGATGGCAGCTTTCGTTATGCTTCCCTGCCTTGCCGCCTGTTGGGGCGAAAGTTTGGCGATATGTGCGTGCTTGCCGAACTGCCTAGCCATCGAACTGCTCCTGAAGGGCGGCTTTGTCCGCCGCATGCTGCATGCGGTCCGCTTCGCCTTTCAAGACCCGGTCGGCCATGGCCTGCCACGCAGCCCCGGCCCGCAGGCAGCGTTCGCGCACGTTGATGAGGTCGGTCTCGCCAGCTTCTCGTTCGCATTGGGCAGCGCGGGCCAGATAAAAATCACTGGTAACAGACATGGCGGTCTCCGAGCGGCGCCGATCGGCGCTATGAAAGCATCGTGCGGAAAAGTGGGAACCGCTTTTCCGCCAAAGCGATACGGCAACAAGCAATTAAGAGCGCGCACCCCGCCCGATGGAGCGCAGCGCGCTCTAGCCCAGCATCTCCGCTACGATACGGCGCAGATCCCGGGTCGACAAAATGCCTGCGACTGGCGGACATTTAGGATGGAGCAGCTTGCGGTTTATAGCGACATTGACTGGATGAGAGGATGTAAAATGTGTCTTGAAATTCATGGTTATCCTTGCGCGAACATTCGCGCATAAATTATTCTTGAAAAATGGGCGCGCCTCGCGGGCGCGGTCTCTTATGCCTGATACAGAAAAGTCAGGCCAGGCATGTGCCTGTCGCCTACCCTGCATCGGCCAAGGGCTCGGAAGGGAGCGAAAGTCGGCCGCGACAAGAAGGTCGCGGATTTCTGAAACGTCCTCCGCATCCCTGTCAGCCGTACAGACATGAACGCGGAGAACGCAATCCGGTAAAGGAGAACCCCTACCGGGCAACATGTTCGATATTATGATATCGGGGACCAAAGTCCCGAAACATGGACTCAGACGGTCTCGAGATTGACCGCGGATTGCTTGCCGCGACGGTCGGTTTCGACCTCGTAGCTCAGCCGCTGATCCTTCTGCAGCGTCGCCATGCCCGCGCGTTCCACGGCGGAGATATGGACGAAGCTGTCATTGCCGCCATCTTCGGGCGCAATGAAGCCATAGCCTTTGTCAGCATTGAAAAATTTAACGGTGCCGATGGGCATGAGATGTTTCCTTTCACGAAAACAGATTACCCGCCCGCAAATGCACGAGCGGAGCTGGTAGCGCGAGAAAGGAAGGAGAACCCAATGGGCCAAATTCCGTCGCAGGCGACGTTAGCGGCTTTTATATCGGCTCAATTCCCGAAAAAGTCAATGCCGGGCTTTTGCAGGCAGCGTGCCGTGCATCAGCCTGTCGCCAAGATCGCGGTAGAAACGGCAGATGGCAATAATGGAATCCGGGGAAAGCAGGAGCCGCTCCTCGACATGGCCGATGTCACCGCTGGCAGGATCGGACCCTGCCGCAAGGTGGAGATCATTCCTTAATCCGGATGAATGGATCGCGCCGGAACAATGATGCAAGCAGGCGGACACCCGCCCGATGGCGCGGAGGCGAAGGTCCGACAGACAGGTCGCGCCGATCATCCTCTCCACTGCATATAGCTTGCGGGACGTATTGCGCTGGCGGGCAAAGGCGGAGCCATCATGATCGGGCCCGCCATGACGAAGCGCGATCTCATCCAGAAGGATGGAAAGGAAACGATCCAGTTCCCGCAGGCGATTTCCGGACAGCCGCGTGAACGGTAAGCCTTCGCGCTCCCCGATGGGTGAGCCGCCCGATGAAGCCTGCCGCTCCCAGAATGCACAGCCGGACAGCAATGTCACATGGGCATGCGTCAATGAATCCGCGACCGCCCCTGCCCTCGCTCGAGATATTCCCGACTGGCATGATTTCCCGGACTCGCTGACGATCTGCTCCCGTAAAAGATGCGAAGCGGGGGGCTAGATTTCAGGCATGCAGCCGCTTGCATGGCTGGCGCATCATCACCCCGAAATCCGATATTTCCGCCATCCGTGCCACCCGGATTTGTGCCATCATCCCGCGCCAGTGGCAAGGGCGCCCCCTTCCGCCTCTTCTACTCTCTTTTCGTGGATAACGCTCCCTCCGGCACCGGCGGGAGCGTCTCCCTTAGCTTATCAGCGGCACTGGACATTGCCGCGATCGATCTCGCGGCCCAACGCTCCGCCCACGCCCGCACCAAGGACGGTGGCCAGCAATGCGGAATCGCCATCGCCCAGGAAATTGCCCAGGATGCCGCCAATGGCAACGCCTGCGATCAAGCCCGTGGTGCCATCGGAACGGCGGCAATAATAACGCCCGTTGCTGCCCCGATATATGCGCGTGTTCCGGGTGATCTTGGTCGGCTTATAATGCGTCCCTTCACGATAGAATTTATCCGCGAAATATTTCCTGTCGCCTGATCCGGGGCGGTTGTAATCATAATTGCCGAAATTTTGCCAATTGCTTCCATTTGGCCGCGGCTTTTGCTGATGCATGTTTGGATTTGAAGGGACTGGCCGGGAAGGTGCCGGCATGGGCCGGCTTTGATGAGGCCGCTCCTGTCCGGGGCGGTTCTGATTGGAGGAATGTTGACCGGGTCTGGAGGGCTGAGGCCTGTGCTGATCCGGGCGCGCCTGTTGCGGACGGTTGTTTCCTTGCGGATGCCCCTGCCCCGGATGCTGTTGTGCGGCCGCCACGGACGGCAGAAGCATGGCGCCCAGCGCCAGTCCAATCGCAAGTTTCCTCATCTGATCCTCCATTCAAGGCGCGATGCGCGACCTCAGGCCGCGTTTAACTCCGATGTTGCTGAATGTTTCCGGAATGAAACGCTGATGATGGTCCAAGCAGGACATAGGCTCCAGCGCCATCGCGCAGATCCGCACCAAATCGGGAAAGGAATGGCTTTCAGCGCAAACGCACGGCTCCACGCCCGGCGATGCGACACAGCGCAGCAGGCAAGCCGCAAACAGCACCGACTTCGCATCTTCCAAAGGATTTCAGGGGGGATGTGGTGCACCCGAGATGACGAAGATGAGAACTGGTTGATTGTCGTCTAAGCGCTGGAAACTTAACGGCAACGTCTGCCTCGCGCCCCAGTTGCAGTCGTTCAATTTGTGCGGTGCCAATCCCAAAAGCAGTCGTTCGTTAATCAAGTCCCGGATGACAGCCAGCGGTCCTAGACTAGCGGTCAATCCGCTTACCACGCAACGGAAGGCTGCGACGGCGCGCACGGAATGGGCAGCGGTAATTGCTATGCGTCCTAGTCAACGGATGATCCAGCCCGCAACAAGATGTCTACGCGTTCGGTGCTGATGGTTCGGATTGAATGCCGAAATGCGCTTCGGCAATCTCTTCGGCCATGCGACCATATTGGCTGGAATGATATTTACGAAAATCGAAATCGTCGATCCCGGCAAAAGCCTTGTTGAGATTAGCAGCATCAATCGATTTGCCATGCTTGATCAGCAGCCTCAGCGTGATCAGGAAGCTGTTCACATAAGTCGTCGCTAGGACGCGCTTCGACATCGTTTCCGCCTTCGTTTCGATCAAGAAAACGCTGACCACCAGCGGCCGTAACGTCACCTTCAAGGCCGGGCGCGGCGGCAATGACGGCCATGCCGATCTGGCGTGGGCAACGATGCACATCCTCATGAACGAGCCGCTGGACGGCAAGGAAAAGCCCAAAGGGACAATGGAGATTCTATGAGCAAGCGCGCACGCCGCCAAGGAAACCGGGCCAGTCACCGCCGCGAAAGCCGCGAGGCCGCCAAGGGCGCGATCGTCGCCGCGAACGACAATGCCCGCGGACATGTCGAGGCTTTCACCTTTGGCGACCCGGAACCCGTGCTCGATCGCGCGACCCTGCTCGACATGGTCGAATGCTGGCACAATCAGCGCTGGTATGAGCCGCCGCTATCGCTGGACGGCCTCGCGCGGGCCTATCGCGTCAGCCCGCACCATTCGAGCGCCATCATATTGAAGCGCAACATGCTGGCCGCCAGCCTCATCCCGACGCCCTGGCTGTCGCGCCGCGCATTCATGGCGGCGGTGCAGGATTATCTGGTGTTCGGCAATTTCTATTTCGAAGTGAAGCATAACCGCCTGGGCGATCCTTTGCGGCTCGACCACGCGCTGGCGAAATATGTGCGGCGCGGCGTCGAACCGGACAGCTATTGGTGGGTGCCGGGATACAAGAACGAAAAAGAGTTCCCGCGCGGCAGCGTCATTCAGGTGATGGCCCCTGACGTCAATCAGGAGATTTATGGCCTGCCCGAATATCTGTCGGCGCTGCAGTCGGCGCTGCTCAATGAAAGCGCGACCCTGTTCCGCCGCCGCTATTATCTGAACGGCAGTCATGCCGGTTTCATCCTCCATGCCACCGGGCAATTCACCGATGGCGACGTCGACGCGATCCGGGCCGCCATGAAGAAGTCCAAGGGGCCGGGGAACTTCCGCAATCTGTTCGTGCACCAGCCCGAAGGCAAGGAAGGCGGGATCAGGATCGTGCCGATCGCGGAGGTCGGCGCGAAGGATGAATTTCTGGGAATCAAGAACACGACGCGGGACGATGTGCTGGCCGCGCATCGCGTGCCGCCGCAGCTGCTGGGGATCATTCCGGCCAATGCCGGCGGTTTTGGCGATCCGGCCAAGGCGCTTGACGGTTTCCATGAACTGGAAATCGAGCCGCTGCAGGCCGTCTGCCTTGAAGTGAACGAAAGGGCAGGTGTCGAGGCCGTCCAGTTCCGCGAGCGGGCGAAAGCGTCCGCCTGATCGTTATTCCGCGCTTTCCGATTATGGTCGGAAGCGGGGTAATGCTCGCATCTGGCTTTGTCCCATCGCGCGGCAATGAGAGGAAGAAAGTCGAAGTCGATCAACCTGCGGAAAAGCCGATCCCGATGCTCGCCGCGCCAGTTGCCTGCGCCGCTCCCGCACCCCGAGAATTGTTGACACGTCATGCCCGGTCTTTGCACCGATCAGCTATGCCCAGCTTCCCGCTGGCGTGACGGATGATCCAGGGAAGAAAGCCGATAGCGATACGGCCGTGAAGGAGATTGAAGGGCACAACGCAAAGTGGGATGTGCTGTGCGAGCATCCTTAAAACCCGCTTCGATATGTTCCCTCAAAAATCATTTTACCGATATTCATCACGGAGATTTCGCCTTCGAAATTGCGCGCCTTGTTCATTGCCCACCGCCCGATTAGTTCAGCTTCCTCCTTCCGGTATCTCGAAAGCAGTGCAGAGATGGTGTCGATTGAAATTCTCTCGGCCTCAGGACATTCCTCAATAATCGCGGCTCGGATTTTTCCTGCCATCTCGTGGTCGGAAAAGGTTATGTTCCCCACGCTTCGCCTCCTATGGCTCGACTGAATTTCAGGAACTTCGTTCTTTTCTATCGCTGCAATCTTCACGGCGCTCGGTTGCAAATGCCAAAGTGTTGCAAGCCTGAGCGCGAGCGTGATCGTCTCGGTAAGTCTTACTAGGCAAAGCGTAGCGCTTGCTGGTCTCGGCCATATCAATCCTCCTATCTGGCGGCGCACATTAGCGGCCTCCGGTCAGTCCCAAATTGATATGTCGGGTCGTTCCCATTAGTGCAATCGCAAACTCAAAGACGGCAGTCATGCCGGTTTCATCCTCCATGCCACCGGGCAGTTCACAGATGGCGACGTCGAGCGCTCGCACAAAAATAGCCCGGCAGTCGAAACCACCGGGCCAGTGCGAAAGCTATAAGCCTTCGGGTCGCACTTCTATGCGTATCTATATGTAATCGATTCGCATTGGATGGATCGGACAGGAAGCCGCCGAATGCAAAAAGGCCGCCCGGATTAGGGGCGGCCAGTCTGCTGAGTATATGAGAGGGTTCACCACTCAGTAACGCCAGGAGATTCCCAGCGAGAGCTTGTTGTTGTCAACGCGGATGCCGTTGGCGCCCAGGTCCTTGTTCAGGCCGGCACTGCCGAAATCCTCGATAAGATATTCGACGCGGATCGACGTCTGTGCGCCAAGGCGGGTTTCGAGGCCAGCGCCATATACCAGTGCGTCCTGCGTATCCTTCGACCCATAGCTGTCGACGCCATCAAAAGCGCGGAGCTTGAACTTGGTCGACTGCCAGCCACCACGCGCATAGAGCGCGGTGCTGTCGGAAACCATGTACCCGAGACGAGCGCTGGCGCCGAACGATTCCCGCGCACGGACCTTGCCGCTGATGCTGTCCGTGCCATCGTCCAACTTGGCCGAAGCGCTGGCGCTGCTCAGGTTGAAATTCGCTTCCACGCCAAAGAAGGCGCGATCCGACAGGGCATAGTCATAGCCAACATAAATGCCGCCACCGATGCCATTGGCGCTGACGCCGTCGAGCGAAAGATCAGCACCACCAATATCGGTGCGTTCGGTCTTAAGTTCATAAGCATCGCGGCTGATCTGCGCGCCAATAAACGGACCGTCGAAAACTTCGGCATAAGCAGGAGCCGAAAAAACGGAGGCCGCAGCGACAGCAGCCAAAACAATTTTACGCATCGATGTAAAAATTCCCTTTAGATATTATTTAATGGCGCACTATTTTGTGCGCTGGGTGGCCCCTAACAGGCGGAAGATCGATCCCGCAACCCGGTGGGACAAAATTGTTTCGATATGGTAATAATGCAACAGTGTCAGTTAGACTGGTGACGCCGGCCAGCGTCGGGCCGTTTCCCGGTAGAACCATCTCCGCGCGGACGCTCGCCCTTCGACAGTTCTACCATAGCATGCGCGCGGGCGACGATGCCGATGGCCTTGGCGATTATCTGGGCATCGCCGGTCGCGACGGCGTCGGCCAGCAGTTCGGTCTGGTCCTCCGGCTCGGTCAGATGTTGCGCCGCGTCGAAGCGGCTGAGTTCGATAGTCATGAGCCCGCCCTTTCCATGACGGTCCCCGCCGGGGCGACGATCAAACGCCCAGCGCCTTCCGGAGAGTGTCGTTCATCCG
>Ga0164243_10011680_pt1 | contig 12502 bp, 8 predicted proteins | sample OricompcompostOP_FD_108781 | JGI IMG/M metagenome (GOLD analysis project Ga0164243, IMG submission 108781) | Organic Plus compost microbial communities from Emeryville, California, USA - Original compost - Organic plus compost (OP) | ecosystem: Engineered > Solid waste > Mixed feedstock >...
AGACCGCCTTGCCCTCAATGACGAACAGCCCGTGCTCCATCACATGCGTCTCGGCAAAGGGGATCGAGCCGCCGGGCGCCAGCGTGACGATGGTGATATGCATGTCGTGGCGCATGTCCGCCGGGTCCATGAAGCGGGTGGTGGCCCAGGCGCCGTTGGTGTCGGGCATCGGGACCGGGGCGATGTCGCGCTCGTTGGCGACGATCACCTCGGGCTTGTCCAGTCCCTCGACCGCCTGCCAGCGTTTGCGCCACCAGTGAAAGCGCGAGGTCTCGGCCCCATTGCGCACCGACCAGGCCATGCCGGCGGGGATATAGGCAAAGCCGCCGGGCGCCAGCTCATGCGCCTGGCCGCCGATGGTCAGCGTCACCGTGCCCTCGGTCACGAAGATCGCGGCCTGCAAGCCCGAGTCCTCCTCGGGCCGGTCCGAGCCGCCCTGCGGCGCCAGCTCGACCACATATTGGCTGAAGGTCTCGGCAAAGCCGGAAAGCGGCCGGGCCAGGACCCACATGCGCATCCCCGTCCAGCCCGGCAGGAAGCTGGTGACGATGTCGCGCATGGTGCTGGCGGGGATGACGGCATAGGCATCGGTGAAGATGGCGGTGTCGGTGGTCAGCCCGGTCTGCGGCGGCAGGCCGGCGACGGGCCCGGCATAGGTCGGGGTCTTGGCGGTCATTACGGGTCTCCGTTGCGCCGGGATCCCCCGGCATCCATCTGCTGCGGATAAAGGCAGCTCACAAGGTTCAGCCATCGCCCAGGATCTGTTGCAGGCGCAGCGCGCCGATGCGGCAGACCTGGCGCTCGGCCTCGGCGCGCTCGGTGGCGCTGTCATTGTCGAGGCGCCGGCGCATGGCCGCCATGATCCCCGGCTTGTCATGGTCGCGCACGGCGATGATGAAGGGAAAGCCGTGCCTTTCCACATAGGCCGCGTTCAGCCGCTGGAATTCGGCGCGTTCGCCATCGGTCAGGCTGTCGAGCCCGGCGCTGGCCTGTTCGGCGGTGCTGTCGGCGGTCAGGCGTTTCGCCGCCGCCAGCTTGCCGGCCAGGTCCGGGTGCGCCAGCAGCACGCCCAGCCGCTCGTCGTCGCTGGCGGCGCGGAAGACCTGCGCCATGCGCGCGGCCAGCCCGGAGGCCCGGTCATGCACCGCCCCCATCTCGCCTTCCCACACGCGCTCGGCGATCCAGGGCGAATGTTCGTAGATGCCGCCGAATTTTGCCACGAACGCCTCGGGGTCCATCTGCGAGGGGCGCAGGCCGGGGCGATAGGGATGGGTCCGCGCCCAATGCCGCGCGATATCCAGCCGGGTGGCGAACCAGACCCCCTGATGGCTGCGGGCATGGTCCAGGAAACGCCTGATCGCCATGGCCCGGCCGGGTCGGCCGGCCAGCCGGCAATGCAACCCGATGGACATCATCTTGGGCGCGCCGGCCTGTCCTTCGGCATAAAGCAGATCGAAACTGTCGCGCAGGTAGTCGAAGAACTCGACCCCGGTGCCGAAGCCCTGGCCCGAGGAAAAGCGCATGTCGTTGGCATCCATCGTATAAGGCACCATCAATTGCGGCCTGCCGTCATGGACATGCCAATAGGGCAGGTCGTCGGCGATGCTGTCGGCCAGGTATTCGAAGCCGCCTTCCTCGCATCCCAGCGCCACCGTGTTCATCGAGCTGCGGCCCTGGTAGAAGCCGCGCGGCCGCTCGCCCGTGACCTGGCGGTGCAATTCGACGGCGCGGGCGATATGCTCGGCCTCGACCTCGCGGGGGATGTCGCGATAGTCGATCCATTTCAGGCCGTGGGTGGCGATTTCCCAGCCGGCGTCCTGCATGGCGGCGACCTGTTCGGGGGCGCGTTCCAGCGCGGTCGCGACGCCATAGACGGTCACGGGCAGGTCCTTGAGCAGGCGATGCAGCCGCCAGAAACCCGCCCGCGCTCCGTAATCATAGATGGATTCCATGTTCCAGTGGCGCTGGCCGGGCCAGGGCTGGGCGCCGATGATCTCGGACAGGAAGGCTTCCGAGGCGGCGTCGCCATGCTCGATGCTGTTTTCGCCGCCTTCCTCGTAATTGATGACGATCTGCACCGCGATCCGCGCATTGCCCGGCCATTGGGGATCGGGCGTGTGCTGGCCATATCCGATCATGTCGCGGCTGTAGCGCATCGCTTGCTTCCTTTCGTGATTTCTGGCTGACTGGCAGTCATCACCCTGCCGGGGCGGCAGGCAACCCATGATCTTTCATAAACAGAAGCAAGTTTGCGTTGAAAATGCCCCAGTCTTAAACGTCTCGTTGAAACTCTGTCGCTGGACCCTGCATACTCGTTGAAGATGGCAGGGCGTAATCTGGCCTGCATGGCGGGTCATCCGTCGCGAGGGAGGAAACATGCCAGACAACCAACCCGGCCTGACGGCCAGCGGCGCCAGCGCCAGCCCAGGGGGAGCAACCGTGCTAGACAAGCAATTCGGCCTGACGGCCCATGGCAGCAGCGTCAGGACAGAGGTGATCGCCGGGATCACCACCTTCCTGACCATGGCCTATATCATCTTCGTGAACCCCGAGATCCTGTCCACGACCGGAATGGACCGGGATGCGGTCTTCGTCGCGACCTGCCTTGCCGCGGCGCTGGGTTCGGCGATCATGGCGCTGTGGGCCAACTGGCCGATCGGCATGGCGCCGGGCATGGGGCTGAACGCGTTTTTCGCCTTTACCGTGGTCGGGGCGCTGGGGTTCACCTGGCAGCAGGCGCTGGGGGCGGTGTTCATCTCGGGCCTCGTGTTCCTGTTTTTATCGGTGACGGGCATCCGGCGCTGGCTGATCGCGGGCATTCCCAATTCGATGCGCAGCGCCATTGCCGCCGGCATCGGCATGTTCCTGGGGCTGATCGCGCTGAAGAACGCCGGCATCGTCGTGGACAATCCGGCGACGCTGGTGGGCCTGGGCGACCTGACCGGCACCGGCACGCTTTTGGCCGTCGCGGGCTTTTTCCTCATTGCGGCGCTGGATGCGCTGAAGGTGCGGGGCGCGATCCTGGTCGGCATCCTGGCGATCACCCTGGCATCCATCGCCTTGGGGGCAAGCCACTTTGGCGGTGTGGTCTCGATGCCGCCTTCGATCCTGCCGACCTTCCTGCAACTGGATATCGCCGGGGCGCTGACGGTGGGCATTTTCCACGTCATCCTGGTGATGGTGCTGGTCGAGGTCTTTGACGCCACCGGCACGCTGATCGGCGTGGCCAAGCGCGCCGGGCTGCTGACCGAGGGGCCGGCGCATAGCAATCGCGGGTTGAGCCGGGCGCTGATGGCCGATTCTACCGCGATCCTGGCCGGGTCGATGCTGGGCACCAGCTCGACCACCGCCTATGTCGAAAGCGCCTCGGGCGTGCAGGCGGGCGGCCGCACCGGGCTGACCGCGCTGGTGGTGGCGGGGCTGTTCCTGCTGGCGGTATTCTTTGCGCCGCTGGCCGGGTCGGTCCCGGCCTATGCCACGGCGCCGGCGCTGCTTTACGTCGCCTGCCTGATGGTGCGCGAATTCGAAGAGATCGCCTGGGGCGACGTTACCGAAAGCGCCCCGGCGGTGCTGACGGCGCTGATGATGCCCTTTACCTATTCCATCGCCAACGGGTTGGCCTTTGGCTTTGTCAGCTATGCGCTGGTCAAGCTGCTGACCGGCCGGGCGCGCGAGGTGCATGCCGCGACATGGATCGTCGCCGCGCTGTTCGTGATCCGTTTTGCCTTCTTCATGGAATGATCCCTGGCCCCCGGGCGGTCCGCCTCCCGGGGGCCAGACTTTGCGGCGGCCGCACCCTGCGGGCGTGCAACCCCCCTGACTACCCCACCGCATGGCCAAGCGCGCCTGCCGCAGTCGCCGGGCGCCGCGACCGGGGTGGATCCGCTATTCCGGCGCCTTGAAAAGCCTTGCCATCACCAGTTCCGCATCGCGATTGGCGGCGTGCAGATCGGGGGCCTGCCCGGTCAGCAGCGCGCCCATCAGCCGATGGGCGCAGGTCGCGCCGTATAGCATCCCGCTCAGGATATCGGCTGGAAGATCGCAGCGCATCCGCCGGGGCGGGATCTTCTCGATGGTCGCGATCAAGGACCGGCGGCTGCGCACGAAGCCGAGTTCCTGAAAGGTCTCTGCGATGCCGTTGATCGCCAGGCTTTCGCTGATCGCCAGCCGGCACAGGGTGACATGCCTGGGCGACAGGACATGGGCGATCACCGCCCGCAGCCGGGCGTGCAGCTCTTCCACCGGGTCGGGCCTTTCCGAGCCGAAATCGACCTCCGACCAGACATAGGACGAGCCGATCAGCTCGGTCAGCAGGGCCTCCTTGTCCTTGAACAGCACATAGAGGGTCTTTTTCGCCATGCCCGACGATTCGGCTATGTCGATCATCCTGACCTTTTCATAGCCATTGCTGGCGAAAAGCCGCTCCGCCGCCTTGAAGACAAGCTCCTTGCGCTCGGCGACGGGGATCGCGGGGGGACGTCCTTTTCGCATCATGGACAAATCTCGTGATTGACGGCCTTGCCGGGCCGATTTTCTTGACTTTGGAAACCAGCAGGTTTCCTAAATAGGGGTGGCCCGAAGCTGGGCCATGAGGAGGGAAAAATCAATGCATCCCCGGCAGGGAAGGCGGCGATGCGATCGCTGGCCGCGTCCGGCATCCGCCGTGCCCGCCTTAGCGGCGCGGCCTGACCCGTCCGGGGCCCTCGGCGCGCGGCTGCGCGCGATTGCCCATCGCAACAGGAGAAGACAGAGCGATGAATGAAATTCGTGTCCTTATCATAGGTGGCGGTATCGGCGGATTGTCCGCAGCTATCGCATTGTGCAACCGGGGGTTTTCGGTCGATATCCTTGAACGCAGCTCGGACATGCATTCTTCGGTTTTCGGGGTCGGCATCATCCAGCCCAACAATGCCCTGCGCGCGCTGGATGCGATCGGCTGCGCCGATGCCTGCATCGCGGCGGGCTATGCGACCCGCGCCTGGGGCAAGCAGCTGGACGCCGAAGGCAACGAGACCAGGCAGATGCCCGGTGCCGTTGCCGAGGGCTCGCGCCTGCCGCCGATGAACGGGGTCACCCGTCCCAAGCTGCACGAGATCCTGACCCGCAAGGCCCGGGAGGCCGGCGCCAGGATCCGCTATTCCACCACCTGCAGCGCGCTCGAACAGGATGCGCAGGGCGTGACGGTCCACCTCGACGACGGCACCGTCCTGCGCCATGACATCGTGATCGGCGCGGATGGGACCTATTCGCAGACCCGCAAGCATGTCATGGAAAAGGATGTCGTCCCCACCTATAACGGCCAGTCGGCCTTTCGCGTGAACATGCCGCGGGTGGTGCCGGGATGGGGCGAGATCGACCGGATCATCCTGCAACATGCCCCGCATGGCATGGCCGGCTATGTCCCCATCGGCCCCGATCTTGCCTATATGTTCTTCAATTCCTCCTGGCCCCAGGGAACCTGGCTGGAAAGGGAGGAACTGGCGCCGGCGCTGCGCGCCCGGCTGGCAGGTTTCGGCGGCCTGACGGGGCTCGTGCGCGAGAATTTCATCGGGGACGATGACGAAATCGTTTTCCGGCCGATCGAATGGATGATCGCGCCGCCGCCCTGGCATCGGGGGCGCATCGTGCTGATCGGGGATGCGGCGCATGCCTTTCTGCCGCATCTGGGCCAGGGGGCGGCGCAGGCGATCGAGGACGGCGTCGTCCTGGCCGAATGCCTGGCGGACAACCACGATATCGAGCAGGCATTCGCCAGATATGTCGCCCGCCGTTACGAACGCTGCCGCGTGGTGATCCAGGGCTGCGTCGATATCGGCGAATGGGAAAAGGGCAACCTGCCCGGATTCGACAATATCGCGACCACCCAGAAGGTCATGGAAACCTTGCTCGCGCCGCTTTGAGCCGGGGCCAGGGCATGGTCCGCGCGGATCATGCCTGCCGGCGGCTCAGCCGAGCATGGGCTTGCCGGCGACATAGGTCTGGGCGATGGCGCGGTCGTCGCCCAGGATCTGCAGCACGAACAGTTCCTCGGCCAGGGTTTCGGCCCGCTCCATGCGCAGGGCCATTGCCGGGGTGGCGCGGCTGTCCAGCACCACCAGGTCCGCGTCGCTGCCCGGTTCCAGAGTGCCGATGCGCTCGGCCATGCCGAGCGCCAGCGCATTGCCGCGCGTCGCCCAGTGAAACGCGGCCAGGGGGTGCAGCTTCTGGCCGCGCAATTGCAGCACCTTGTAGCCCTCGGCCAGGGTTTGCAGCATGGAATAGCTGGTGCCGCCGCCGATATCGGTGGCGATGCCGCTGGTCACGCCCGCGGCGCGCAGCCCCGCCGCGTCGAAAAGCCCCGAGCCCAGGAACAGATTCGAGGTCGGGCAGAACACCGCGCGCGAGCCGGTCTCGGCCATGCGGGCGATCTCGCGCGGCTCAAGATGGATGGAATGGCCGAGCAGCAGCTTTTCGGACAAGAGCCCGCAGCTTTCGTAGATGTCGAGATAGTCGCGCGCCTGCGGATAGAGCTCCAGGGTAAAGGCGATCTCGTCGCGGTTTTCCGACAGATGCGTCTGGATGTGGCAATCGGGATATTCGCGTGCCAATTGCCCGGCCATCTCCATCTGCTCGGGCGTCGAGGTGATGGCGAAGCGCGGGGTGATGGCATAGCGCAGCCGGCCGCGGCCATGCCATGTCTCGATCAGCCGCTTGCTGTCGTCATAGCCCTGTTGCGGCGTGTCCAGCACCGCTTCGGGGGCGTTGCGGTCCATCATCACCTTGCCGGCCACCATCGCCATGCCGCGGGCCTGGGCGGCCGCAAACAGCGCCTCGGCCGATTGCGGATGCACCGAGCAGAAGGCGACCGCGGTGGTGGTGCCGTGCTGGAGCAGCAGGTCGAGGAATTTTTCCGCCATCAGCGGCGCATGGCCCTGTTGGGCGAAGCGCGCCTCCTCGGGGAAGGTATAGGTGTTGAGCCAGTCGAGAAGCTGCGCCCCCCAACTGGCGATCACCTGCACCTGCGGGAAATGGATATGCGGGTCGATGAAGCCCGGCAGGATCAGGTTCGGGCGATGGTCGATTTCCGGCAGGCCGGGTTCGCGCAAGGCGGCGTAATCGCCGATGGCGGCGATCTTGCCGTTTTCGGTGATGATGGCGCCGTCCTGGTGATAGGCGAAGGCGTTTTCGGTTTCGGCGGGGTCGGCGTAAAAGGAGAGCGTGCGCCCCCGGATCAACTGTCGCATGGGTATTTTTCAAACGGTGAAACGGTTTCGGTGAGGCGGCCGATGATCTCGGCGGCGGTGAAGGCGGCGATGATTTCCGGGCGCTTGTCGCGTGAATATCCCGCGCCGATGGGGCAGGTCAGCCGGTCGGTATCGAGCCCCTGGGCACGGGCGAAGCGGCGGAACTGCGCCAGTTTCGTCCGGCTGCCGATCATGCCGATATAGGGCGCGTCCAGGCGGCGCAGCGCCTCGGCCGCCAGCAGGAAGTCGAGCGCGTGGTCATGGGTAAGGATGATGTGGCTGGTGCCCAAGGGGGCGTCGCGGATCTCGGCCTCGGGCAGGGGGGTCAGGCGGGTTTCGCCGGACGCTTGCGCCAGTTCGCCGGCGCGCTGGTCGATCAGGATCGGGCGCAGCGGCAAAAGCGCCAGGGTGCGGATCAGCGCTCGGCCGACATGGCCGGCGCCGAAGACCAGCACCTGCGGATGGTCCGGCGCGGCGGGGCCTTGGGCCACGCGGGTCAGCGAGAGTTCGACCCGGCCGCCGCAGCATTGGCCGATTTCCGGGCCAAGGGGGACGTCCATGATCGCCTGCGTCTCGCCGCGCGCCAGCATCTGCCGGGCGCGGTCGATGGCCATGTATTCCAACTGGCCGCCGCCGATGGTGCCGCTGACGCCTTGGGGGCCGACGAACATCGCCGCCCCCGTCTCGCGCGGCGACGAGCCGCGGGTGCGGGTGATTTCGACCCGGATCATCTGAGCGCCTCGATCGCCATCAGCACCCGTTCGGGCGTGGCGGGGGCGTCGAGGCGCGGGTTTGTCCGGTAGCCGTTGAACGAGGCCACCGCCATGTTCAGCGCCTGGAAGACCGAGATGCCCAGCATGAAGGGCGGCTCGCCCACCGCCTTGGACCGCTTGATGGTGTTTTCGCGGTTCACCGACCAGTCGGCAAGCTGGACGTTGAAGACCTTGGGCCGGTCCGAGGCCAGCGGGATCTTGTAGGTCGAGGGCGCATGGGTGCGCAGCCGGCCCTTGTCGTCCCACCAGAGTTCCTCGCTGGTCAGCCAGCCGGTGCCCTGCACGAAGGCGCCTTCGACTTGGCCCTTGTCCAGCGCCGGGTTCAGGCTGCGGCCCACGTCATGCAGGATATCGGCGCGCTCGATGACATATTCGCCGGTCAAGCTGTCCACCGAGACCTCGGAACAGGCGGCGCCATAGGCGAAGTAATAGAAGGGCCGGCCCTGCCCGGTGTCGCGGTTCCAGTGGATCTTGGGCGTCTTGTAGAAGCCGGCCGCCGAGAGTTGGACCCGCGCCAGATAGGCGGTGTTGATGAAATCCTGGAAGGGCATTTCCTCGGTGCCGATCTGCACCGTCTCGCCGATGCTGACCAGTTCCGGCGCCACGCCCCTGGCCTTGGCGGCGAAGGCGGTCAGCCTTTCGATCAACTGGCGGCAGGCGTCCAGCGCCGCCATGCCGTTCAGGTCCGATCCCGAGGAGGCCGCGGTGGCCGAGGTGTTGGGCACCTTTTCGGTCGTGGTCTTGGTGATCTTGATGCGGTCGATGCTGACCCCCAGCGCCTCGGCCACCACCTGCGCGACCTTGGTGTTCAGGCCCTGGCCCATCTCGGTGCCGCCATGGTTCAGGTGGATCGAGCCGTCCGAATAGATGTGGATCAGCGCGCCGGCCTGGTTATACCAGGTCGCGGTGAAGCTGATGCCGAACTTGACCGGGGTCAGGGCAATGCCCTTGCGGATGGCGCTGCCCTGTTCCTGGGCGCGGGCGTTCCAGTCCAGCACCGCCCGGCGGCGGGCGTGATAGTCGCTGCTGGCCTCCAGCTCCTCGAAGATGCGGGGCAGGATCTGGTCCTCGACCTTCTGGTGATAGGGGGTGAGCTGGCCGTTTTCGTAAAGGTTCAGCTTGCGGATTTCCAACGGATCGCGGCCAAGGGCATAGGCGATGTCCTCGACGATGCGCTCGGCCATGACCACCCCTTGCGGGCCGCCGAAGCCGCGAAAGGCGGTGTTCGAGCAGGTATTGGTCTTTAGCGGATGGCTGCGCAGTTCCACCGCCGGGTAGTAATAGGCGTTGTCGGCATGAAACAGCGCCCGGTCCGTCACCGGGCCCGACAGGTCCGAGGACCAGCCGCAGCGGGCATGGAAATCGGCGTCCACGGCGTGGATGCGGCCGGTCTCGTCATAGCCCACCCGGTAGTCGATGACGAAATCATGCCGCTTGCCGGTGATGGCGAAGTCGTCGTCGCGGTCGGGGCGCAGCTTGACGGCGCGGCCAAGCTTCCTGGCCGCCAAGGCCGAGATGCAGGCAAAGGGGTTCATCTGCGATTCCTTGCCCCCGAAGCCGCCGCCCATGCGCCGCACATTCACCACCACCGCGTTCGAGGGCACGCCCAGCACATGGGCGACCATGTGCTGCACCTCGCTGGGATGCTGGGTCGAGACGTTGACCACGACCTCGTCATCCTCGCCGGGGATCGAGAAGGCCACCTGGCTTTCCAGGTAGAAATGTTCCTGCCCGCCGACGGTCAGCCGGCCGGACATGCGCCGCGGCGCGCGGTCCATTTCGGCCATGTCGCCGCGGGCAAGCTTCAGCGGCTTGGTCACATAGCCCATTCCGGCATCGCGGGCGCTGATCGCGTCGATGGCAAAGGGCAGTTCCTGGTATTCCACGCGGGCCAATTGGCAGGCGCGGCGGGCCTGGTCGCGGGTCTCGGCCACCACGGCAAAGATCGGCTGGCCGTGGAACTGCACCTCGTCCCCGGCCAGCAGCGGCTCGTCATGCAGGCCGGTGGGCGAGATGTCGTTATGGCCGGGAATGTCCGCGGCGGTCAGCACCAGATGCACGCCGGCGGCCTTGCGCACCGCGTCGAGATCCAGCGCGGTGATGCGGCCATGCGCGACGGTGGAAAGCCCCAGATAGGCGTGCAGCGTGCCGACGGGCTCCATCAGGTCGTCGGTATAGTCGGCCCGGCCGGTGACGTGCTTTTCAGCGGAATCGTGGATGATGGGCGTATGGGCGGCGCCCTTGACGAAGACGTCCTGTTTCATTCGACCCTCCTTAGCCGGTGGTCTGCGCCCTGCTGTTCAAGCCAGAAGCGGCGGAAGAAGTTGGCGGCGAGTTGCTGGCGATATGCGGCACTGGCCCGCCAGTCGCTGAGCGGCTGGAAGTCGCCTGCGACCGCGCGCGCGGCGGCCTCGAAGGTCTCGGCGGCAAAGGGCTGGCCCTTCAATGCCGCCTCGGCCTGGGTGGCGCGCTTGGGGGTCGCGGCCATGCCGCCGAAGGCCACGCGCGCGTCGATGATCGTGGCGCCGTCGGTTTCCACCCGGAAGGCGGCGGCCGAGGCGGTGATGTCGGCATGGTGGCGCTTGGAGACCTTGTAGGCGGCGATCTTCGCCTGACCCTTCATCGGCACGGTGATCGATTCCACGAACTCGCCGGGGCGGCGGTCCTGCTTGCCGTAGTCGATGAAGTAATCCTCGACGGGCAATTCGCGCGTGCCCTGGGCGCTGCGCAGCCGCAGGGTCGCGCCAAGCGCGATCAGCAAGGGCGGCGTCTCGCCGATGGGAGAGCCGTTGGCGACATTGCCGCCGATGGTGCCGGCATTGCGGACCTGCCAGCCGCCGATGCGCAGCCAGTAATCCACCGCCTCGGGGAAATGCTGGCGCAGGAAGGGCTCGAACTCGGTATAGGTCACGCCGGCGCCGATGGTGACATGGCCGGGGGCCAGCTCGATCCGCTTGAGATCGGCCAGATGGCCGATGAACACCGCCGGGGAAATATCGCGTAGGAATTTCGTCACCCACAGGCCCACATCGGTGGCGCCGGCAACGATGGTGGCCTTGGGGTTCTGGGCCAGAACCTGCGCCAGGTCGGCGGCGTCGGCGGGCAGGATGGCGCGATCCTGGCCGTGCGCGACCTCGACCCGCTCGGCCGGGATGGCGGCCAGCGCGGCGGCGATGCGGTCGCGCTCGACCGTCAGCGCATCCATGTGCTGCCCGCCGGCTTCGGAAGCCGCAAAGGCCGCCTTCACGATCGGCTCATAGCCGGTGCAGCGGCACAGATTGCCTTGCAGCGCGGTTTCGATCGCAAGCATGTCGGGGCGCGGGTTGGACATCCACAGACCGTAAAGCGCCATGACGAAGCCCGGCGTGCAAAAGCCGCATTGGCTGGCGTGATGTTCGACCATGGCGGCCTGGACAGGGTGCAGCCCGCCCTGTGGCCCGCGCAGATGCTCGACGGTGACGACATGGCAGCCATGGCAGGACGCCAGGAAGCGGATGCAGGCATTGATCGGCTCGTAATGCAGCCGGCCGTCATGCAGGCGGCCGACCAGCACGGTGCAGGCGCCGCAATCGCCTTCGGCGCAACCCTCCTTGGTGCCGGTCAGGCGGCGGTTCAGCCGCAGGAAATCCAGCAGCGTATCGCGCGAGCCCGCCTCGGACAGGCGGATCTCGGCATCGTTCAGCAGAAAGCGCAATTCACGGCCCATTCGGTCCTCGCTCGGATGGCTGGGTATGGCAAAAGCCTAGAGGCGAATTGCTCTTTGCGAAATCTCGGAATTGAGCATAAGACTTTCAGCGATTCCTTGAAAGAGGCGGGGTGAGCCCATGCCATATCTTGAAAGTCTGCGGGTCTTTGTCCGCGTGGTGGAACTGGGCTCGATCACCGCGGGCGGGCGCGACCTGCGCATGTCTCCGGCGGTGGCCTCGAACCGGATCAAGGATCTGGAGACGCGCTACGGGGTGCGGCTGCTCAATCGCACCACCCGCAAGCTGGTCCCGACCGAGGTGGGGCGGGCCTTTTACGACAATGCCCGCCGGGTGATCGAGACGCTGGACGAGGCCGAGGCGGTGGTGTCGGGCTTTTCGGGGATGCCGCATGGCGCCTTGCGGGTGACGGCGCCCCTGGGCCTGGGGCGGCGGCTGATCGCGCCCTTGGTGCCGAAATTCTGCGACGAATATCCCGGCGTCGAGCTGCGGCTGCGGCTGTCGGACCGCAATGTGGACATCATCGCCGACGGGATCGACCTGGCCTTTTTCCTGGGCGAGCCGCAGGATTCGGCGCTGAAATGGCGGCGGATCGCGGAATGCCGGCGCGCGCTGGTGGCGACGCCCGGCTATCTGGAGCAGCACGGCCATCCCCAGCGCCCCGAGGATCTGGCCGCGCATAACTGCCTGTTGCTGCGCTACCCGCGCAGCCCGGAATATTACTGGGTGCTGCAAACCCCCGAGGGGCCGCAGAAGCTTTTGGTGAACGGCAAGTTCGACGCCGACGACGGCGACGTGCTGA
>Ga0164243_10011681_pt1 | contig 12502 bp, 10 predicted proteins | sample OricompcompostOP_FD_108781 | JGI IMG/M metagenome (GOLD analysis project Ga0164243, IMG submission 108781) | Organic Plus compost microbial communities from Emeryville, California, USA - Original compost - Organic plus compost (OP) | ecosystem: Engineered > Solid waste > Mixed feedstock >...
CGCGCGTGGCGCGCGGCGCGGCAGATCGAGCTGCGCCCGAAGGAGTTCGACCTGCTGGCGCTGCTGGTGCGCGACGGCGGCTGCGCGGTGACGCGCGAGCGGATCATGCGCGAGGTCTGGGACACCGACTGGCTCGGCTCGACCAAGACGCTCGACACGCACGTGCTGACGCTGCGCCAGAAGCTCGGCCCGCCCGACCCGATCACCACGCTGCGCGGGATCGGCTACCGGCTGGAGCTGAACGACGACGGCGAGCAGACGGCGCGATGAGGCGGCGCCTGATCGTCGCGATCGTCGCCGTCGCCGCGGCCGCCGTCGCCCTGTTCGCGCTGCCGCTCGGGATCGCGCTCGACCGCTCCTACCGTGACGAGGAGCTGCTGCGGCTCCAGCGCGACGCCGTCGCCGCCACCCGCACGATCGACCTGCCGCCCGCCGGTGCCGAGGACCCGGTCGAGCTGCCGCCCAGCAGCGACGCGCTCGCCGTCTACGACCGCGCGGGCCGACGCGTCGCCGGCCGCGGCCCCGACCGCGCCGACGCCGTCGTCCTCGCCGCGCTGCGCGGCGGCAGTCCCGCCGATCGCGCCGACGACGGCCAGCTGCTCGCCGCCGTCCCGCTGCTCGCCGGCGAGCGCGTCAATGGCGCGCTGCGGGCGCAGCGCAGCGGCGCCGCCGCCGGTCACGACACACGCGACGCGTGGTTGGCGCTGCTGGCGGTCGCGGCCGTCGTGATCGCACTGTCGGCGCTGGCTGCGCTGCTGCTCGGCCGCCGCCTGGCGCGTCCCACCGAGCGGCTCGCCGACGCGGCTCGGCGGCTCGGCGACGGCGACTTCTCTGCACGCGCGCCGCGCGGCGGCGTCGTCGAGCTCGACGCCGTCGCGGCCGCGCTCGACGCCACCGCGCGGCGGCTCGACGCGCTCGTCACGCGCGAGCGCGCCTTCAGCGCCGATGCCTCCCATCAGCTGCGCACCCCGCTCGCCGCGCTGCGACTGGAGCTGGAGGCGCTGGAGCTGCGCAACGGCGCATCGCCGGAGCTGCGCGCCGCGCAGGCGCAGGTCGAGCGGCTGCAAGGGACGGTCGAGACCCTGCTGTCAGTGGCGCGCGACGTCCCTCGCGGCGACACGACCGCCGACCTGCCCGCGATCACCGAGGCAGTCGTGGCACGCTGGCGCGAGCGGCTCGCCGCCGCGGCCCGTCCGCTGCATGTCGCCGTCGAGCTTCCGCCCGCTTCCGCCGCCGGCACCGCCGCCGCCTCGCCGCGCGTGGTCGAGGAGATCGTCGAGGTGCTCGTCGCCAACGCCGACCGTCACGGCGCCGGCGCCGTCACGATCGCGATCCGCCGCAGCGGGGAGACGCTCGCGCTCGACGTCGCCGACGAGGGCGCGGGGATCGCCGGCGAGCCGGAGCGGATCTTCGCCCGCCGCGGCGACGACGGCGGCGTCGCCGTCGCCGCCGGCCACGGCATCGGCCTCGCGCTCGCGCGCTCGCTCGCTCACGCCGAAGGCGGCCGGCTCGTGCTGAGCCGCGCCGCACCCGCGCCCGTCTTCACGCTCTGGCTGCCGGCGGCGCGGGCGACGAAGCGTGCCTGACGCGGTTCGCCGCTGAACGCAACCTGACTGCCGGCGCGCCTCACCGCGTGCCCGCGCAAGCGGCAGCTGCGATGGTGGACCGTGTGGGACGCGGAGGAGATCGACAGCGCCGTCTGCTCGTGCTCGCGCTCGGCGCCGCCATCGTGAGCGGCGGCCTCAGCAGCTGCGGCGGCGGAGACGACGGCAGGCGCCCGCCCTCGGGCACGTTCGCCGACCGCCCCGCGACGACCCACGGCGCTACGCCCGCTGGCGGCGCCCCGCCCTCGACGGCGCTGGGCGTCGTCGCGACGCGCCGGCTGCCCGCGCCCGTGCAACTGCCCGGCCTCGCCGCCGTCGGCGGACGTGTGGTCGCCGTCGGCGGCCTCGACGCCGCCGACGCCTCGGTCGCCTCAGTGGTCGCCGTCGCGCCAGGCGCCCCGCGCACCATCGGCGTCCTGCCGCACGCCGTCCACGACGTCGGGGCGACGGCGCTGGGCCGGAGGCTGCTCGTCTTCGGCGGCGGCACGGCGACCGGCCCGACGGACACGATCACAGCGCTGAAGCCCGGCGAGACGGCGCGCACGGTCGGCCGTCTGCCGGCGCCCTCGTCCGACCTCGCAGCGGCGACCATCCGCAACGTCGCGTACGTCGTCGGCGGCTACGACGGCAGCGCGCCCCAGCGCAGCGTGCTCGCGTTCGAGCCGGGCCGACCGCCGCGCGAGGTCGCGCGGCTGCCGCATCCGCTGCGCTACGCCGCCGTCGCTGCGATCGACGGCGCGCTGCTGGTCGCGGGCGGCGCCGACGGGGTCCATGCCCGCCGCGAGATCGTCCGCGTCGAGCCCGCGAGCGGAAGAGCGACGGTCGTCGGCATGCTGCCGCGCCCGCTCGCCCACGCCGCCGCAGCCGCGCTCGGCGACCACGTCTATCTGTTCGGCGGCCGCGGCGACGGCGCTGCCAGCCAGCGCCGCGAGATCTACGCGATCGATTCGCGCAGCGGCGCGGTGCGCCGCGGCGGCGCCCTGCCCCTCGCGCTCTCCGACGTCGCGGCCGCGACGCTCGGCGACCGCGTCTGGGTCGTCGGCGGACGCGACGCCTCCGGCCGCGCGCGTGACGAGGCATGGGCGCTGGCGCCGGTGCGGAGGCGGTCGCCCCGGGCTACCGTGGGCGCCGCGGCGGCGAACGCGGGCGCCGCCCTGCACCCCGGTCGGATTCCGCCGCCGCTCTCGCCGACGGACGTCTACGCAGCCGACCGGGCCGACCTGCTCGCGGCAACCGCCCGCAAGGCCCGGCCGCTCGTCTACGTGCCCAACTCGAGATCAGACACGGTCGACGTGATCTCCCAGCGCAGCGGGCGGATCGTCGGCCACTTCGCCGTCGGGCGCGAGCCCCAGCACGTCGTGCCGGCGTGGGATCTGCGGACGCTCTGGGTCACGAGCGACCTCGGCGACAGCCTCACACCGATCGACCCGCGCAACGGCAGCCACGGCCGCCGCGTCGCCGTCCGCGACCCCTACAACCTCTACTTCACCGCCGACGGCCGCCGCGCGATCGTCGTCGCCGAAGCCCACCGGCAGCTCGACTTCCGCGAGCCACACACCATGCGGCTCCGCCACCGCCTCCATGTCTCCGGCTGCGCCGGCGTCGACCACATGGACTTCACCGCCGACGGCCGCCGCGCGCTCGTCTCGTGCGAGTTCGCCGGCCGCATGCTCGTCGTCGACCTCGTCCGCGAGCGGGTGCTGCGGACGATCGTGCTGAGAGCCGGGGCGATGCCGCAGGACGTCAAGCTCTCGCCCGACGGGCGCGTCTTCTACGTCGCCGACATGGCATCCGACGGCGTCTGGCTGATCGGCGCCCGGCACTGGCACGTGCTGCGCCTGCAGCCGACCGGCCGCGGCGCGCACGGCCTCTACCCGAGCCGCGACGCGCGTCGGCTGTACGTCTCCAACCGGGACGCCGGAACGATCTCGGTGGTCTCGTTCCACAGCCGCAGACCCGTACGAACGTGGCGCATACCGCACAGCAGCCCCGACATGGGCGGTGTCTCCGCCGACGGCCGCCTGCTGTGGCTGAGCGGCCGCTACGACGCCGAGGTCTACGCGATAGACACCCGCAGCGGCCGCCTGCGCTACCGGATCCCGGTCGGCGAGGGTCCGCACGGCCTGTCGGTCTGGCCGCAGCCGGGCCGCTACTCGATCGGCCACACCGGGATCATGCGCTGAGCGCGTTCAGGCGCCGTTCAGGTGGTGACGGCGACGATCGGCCGCATGTCGACCATCAAGCTCACGTCGCAACGCGGGGCGCCGGCGCTGGGCCGCCGGATGCTGAACAAGGTGCCGGAGGTCACGGTCTTCTTCTGGATCATCAAGATCCTGGCCACGACCGTCGGCGAGACCGCGTCGGACTACTTCAACGAGACGCTCGGCTTCGGGCTCCACAACACGACCTACGTGATGGGCGCCGTGCTGATCGCGGTGCTGGTCGGGCAGTTCCGCCTCAACCGCTACGTCCCGTGGGTCTACTGGCTCACCGTCGTGCTGATCAGCATCGTCGGGACGCTGATCACGGACAACCTCACCGACGGCTGGAACGTGCCGCTGACGACCAGCACCCCGATCTTCGCCGGCCTGCTCGCGCTCACCTTCGCAGCCTGGTACGCGAGCGAGCGCACGCTCTCGATCCACAGCATCTTCACCCGCCGACGCGAGGCCTTCTACTGGCTGACGATCCTCTTCACCTTCGCGCTCGGCACCGCCGCCGGTGACCTCCTGCAGGAGCAGGCCGGCTGGAGCCTCGCCGCCCTCGCCGCCCTGTGGGCCGGCGCGATCGCGCTCATCACCGCGGCGCACTACGCCGTCCAGGCCACCCTCGACGCCGAGCACCGCCACCGCGCCTCCAGCGCCGTGCTCGCCTTCTGGCTCGCCTACATCATGACCCGACCGCTCGGCGCCTCGCTCGGCGACCTGCTGACCCTCCCGAGAGACGAGAGCCCCGCCGGCCTCGGCCTCGGCACCAACCGCGTCAGCATCATCTTCGCCGTGATCATCGTCGGCCTCGTCGCCTACCTCACCAAGACCAAGCGCGACGTCATCGAGGTCGTCGACGGCGACGAGCAGACCGCCGCGCCCGCGCGCGGCCAGCACGAGCACGCGCACCACGCCGGCCGCTGGCAGCCGCAGCCCGAGCCCGCCGCAGACCCCGGAAGCGCGCAATGACGCGACCTTCCTGAAGCGAGAGAGCGACCGTGTCGCGAACGCTCATCCGAGCCCGTTCGCGGCACGCCCGCTTCGGGCCCGTCGGAACGGGCGGTGCGCGCCCGGCGCACCGCCCGGCCCGCGTCAGCTCACTCAGCCCCGCGCCGGCAGCCGCAGCGTGACCAGCCCGCCCGGCGTCGCGGCGTCTGCGGGCGCGACGACGATGTCGCCGCCAGCGGAGCGGGCGATCCGCCGCGCCAGCGGCAGCCCGAGCCCGGCGCCGCCGGAGCTGCTGACGCCCGGCGCGAACGGCTCCTCCGGTGATGCTGCGGGGGCGAAGCCCGCGCCGTCGTCGGCGATCTCGACCAGCACGTCGCCGCTGTCGCGCCGCAGCCGCACGGCGACGTGCCCGCGGGCGTGACGGATCGCGTTGTCGAGCAGCGGCGCGAGCGCCCGCTCGACCAGCCGCTGCTCGGCGGCGACTCGCAGCGGTCTGTTCGCCTCCGTCAGCTCGACCCGCACTCCCGCCCGCTCGGCGACGAACGCCGCCGCCGCGACGGCCGCGCGTGCGGCGGCGGCCGCGTCACTTACGCTGCCGTCGCCCTCAATGCCGCGAGCGGCGCTGAGCAGTGCGTCGATCACGCCCTGCATGCGGTCGGTGCCGCGCACGATCTGCCGCAGCGCGGCGCTCAGGTCCGGCGCCAGATCGGGCGTGCGCAACGCCAGCTCGGCCTCGCCGCGCACGCCCGCAAGCGGCGTGCGCAGCTCATGCGCCAACTCGGCCGAGAAGCGCTGCTCGCGCCGCACGCTCGCCGAGATCCGCGCCAGCAGACCGTCGAGCGTCGCCGACAGCGCGGTGAGCTCATCACGCGGCTCGCCGAGATCGAAGCGACGGTCGAGGTCGTGCTCGCTCCAGTCGGCTGCCTGCGCGGTCATCGCCGCGACGGGCGCCAGCGCCTTCCCGACCGCCCGCCGCGCCAGCAGCGCGCCGAAGACGACGATGCAGAGGTCGAGGATGGCGACCGCCAGCAGCGTCAGGTGCTCGATCCGCTCATACGGCCGCAGCGAGACCCCGACCACGACCGTGCCGATCCGCCCGCCACCATCACGCGCGTACGCCGGCTCCGCGCGCAGCCGCACCTGCTCACCGACATCGCGCTCGACCGGCTCGGCGACGGTCGCGAGCGCCGCGGCGCTCTCCTGCACCGGCGCCGGCGCCGCGGGATGTCGCAGCGTCCGCCCGTTGACGTCGAAGACCCACGTCTGCTCGTCGAGCAGATCGTCGGCGGCCGGTCGCACGACCGTTCTCCCGCCTGCCTGCGCGACCGCCGCCAGCTGCGCGTCGGCGCGCTCGCTCAACGTCGAGGAGACGTCGTGGTCGAGCTGGCTGGAGAGCAGCAGCAGCGTCGCGGCGCTCAGCACCGCCAGCCCGCCGGCGAGCACGAGCGCGGTCGCGAGCGTGACACGGTCGCGCAGGTCCAGCCGCGCCAGCAGCGCACGGACGCGCGCGCTCATCGCAGCACGTATCCGACCCCGCGCACGGTCTCGATCCGCTGCGAACCGTCCAGCCCCGCGAGCTTGCGGCGCAGTCGACCCGCGTAGGCGTCGAGCGTGTTGTCGTGCACGATCGCGCCATCGGGCCAGGCCGCGGCGACCAGCTCGCGGCGGCGCAGCACCTCGCCCGGCCGCGCGACGAGCGCCGCCAGCAGGCGGAACTCGGTCGGCGTCAGCTGGGCGGTGCGCTCCCCCACGCGCGCCGCGTGCGCCGCAGGGTCCAGCCGCACACCCGTCGCATGGGTCCGCACCTCGCCGGGCACGTCATCGATGCTGGCCTCACCGGCGTCGCCGCGCCGCAGCAGCGCCTGCACCCGCACGAGCAGCTCGGCGAGCGCGAACGGCTTCGCCAGGTAGTCGTCGCCGCCCGCGTGGAAGCCGGCGAGACGATCGGTGAGCGCGTCGCGCGCGGTCAGGAAGATCACCGGCGTCGTGACGCCGTGCCCGCGCAGCGCCTGGCAGACGTCGCGGCCGTCGGCGTCGGGCAGCCCGACGTCGAGCACCAGCAGATCCGGCGGCGCGGCCGTGAACGCCTCGATCGCTTCGTGGCCGGTGAGTGTCGCGCGCACCTCGAAGCCCTCGCCGCGCAGCGCGCGCTCAAGCACGGAGCGCAGGTCGGCGTCGTCCTCGCACAGCCCGATGCGTTTGGGGCTCATCACAAGCGGATGATGGCGTGACGCGCCTCGGTTGTCAGACTGTGGTCAGGTTGCGTTCAGGTGACGGGCGTCATCTTGGGTGCGTGAACGGATCTCTCCACCTCGCCTCCGTCTCCGGTCAGCTGGTCGACTTCATCGCCCGTCACGGGCTGGTCGCGATCTTCGCGCTGATGGCCGTCGACGCGCTGCTGCCCGTCGGCGGGGAGCTGACGATGCTCTACGGCGGCGTGCTCGCGGCCGGCGTCGTCGCCGGTGCCGACCTCTCGCTGCTCGGCCTCCACCCCCACGCCGGGATCGAGTCCTACCTCGCCGTCGTCGCGGCCGGCGTTATCGGCTCGCTGCTGGGCGCGCTCGCCGGCTGGCTGCTGGGCCGACGCGGCGGCCACGCGCTGCTGGAGCGTCACGGCCGCTGGCTGCACCTGCCGCCCACGCGAGTCGCGAAGGCGCAGCGCTGGTTCGACCGCTTCGGCGACCGCGCGGTGCTGCTCGGCCGCCTGACGCCGCTGGTGCGCTCGTTCATCTCCATCCCAGCCGGCGTCTTCGGCTCCCCGCTCGGCTCGTACACCGCGTTGACGCTCGTCGCCAGCACGATCTGGTGCGCCGGCTTCGCCGGGCTCGGCTGGGCGCTCGGCGACCATTGGGAGCAAGTCCACCACGCCTTCCGCTTCGCCGACTACGCGGTCGTGCTGGCACTGCTTGCCGGCGGAGGATGGCTGCTGCTGCGTGCGCGCCGCAGCCGTCGTCCCGCCGCAGCGACCGGAGCCGGCCGATGAGCGACCCGATCTCGATCGCGCAGGGGATCGTGCTCGGCGCGCTGCAGGGCGTCGCCGAGCCGTTCCCGGTCTCCAGCCTCGGCCACGGCGTGATCCTGCCGTCGCTGCTGGGCTGGGACATCCACCAGAACGACGACTACTTCCTCTCCTTCCTCGTCGCCACCCATCTCGCCACCGCGATCGTCCTCTTCCTCTTCTTCCTGCGCGACTGGCTGCGGATCGCCCGCGGCATCGGCCGCTCGCTGCACGACCGCCGCATCGATCCCGCGGACGTCGACGCCCGCCTCGGCTGGCTGCTGATCGTCGGCACGGTCCCCGCCGGGATCCTCGGGCTGGCGCTGGAGCACAAGCTGCGCGACCTCTTCGCCTCGCCGACCTCCGCCGCGATCTTCCTCACCCTCAACGGCGTGCTCCTGCTCGCCTTCGAGCGCTGGCGCCGCCGCGCGCCGTCGGACGCCGACCGCGCCGGCGCCGACAGCGACGCCGAGATCGCCCGCACGCTCCGCTGGCGCGAGGCGATCGGGATCGGCACCGCACAGGCCGCCGCGCTCATCCCGGGCATCTCCCGCTCCGGCATGACGATGGGCGGCGGCCTGCTCGCCGGCCTCTCCAACGAGGACGCCGCCCGCTACGGCTTCCTGCTCGCGACCCCCATCATCGGCCTCGCCGCCCTCTACAAGCTCCCTGACCTGTTCGGACCCGCCGGCGACGGCGTGCGCGGCGCGGCGCTCGCCGGCGCGCTCGCCGCCGCCGCCACGACCTGGCTCGCGGTCCGCTTCCTGCTGCGGTACTTCGAGACCAACCGCCTCACGCCGTTCGGGATCTACTGCATCGCAGCCGGCCTGCTCTCGACCGTGCTGCTCGCGATGTGAGGATCGGCGATGCGGGCGGCTCCGATCGACCTCTCCGACCGCACGCCGGCGCCGCACCCGCTCCCGCCCGCTCTCCGCCACGCGCAGTGGCGCAGATCGATCGGCGCGCTCGCGCTGGGCGGTCTCACCGCTGGCACGATCGCGCTCGCCGTCGGCGCGGCCGGTGCGCGCCAGCGATACTTCGTCCCCGCCTCGCGCGACGCCTTCCCCGACTGGCTCGCCGGCCCGCTGCACCCGCTCGGCGCGGCCGTCGAGCCACGCACCGGCGCGCTCCTGTTGCTCGCGATGTCGGCCTGCTACCTCGCCACGCTCGCGACCGCGCGCACGCTCCCGCTGCGGCTGATCTGGGCGACGGCGATCGTCGCGCACGTCGCGATGCTGCTCGCGCCGCCGCTGTTCTCCGCCGACGTGCTGGGCTACGTCAGCTACGCACGGCTGTTCGTCGTGCATGGGCTCGACCCCTACGTGCACGGGGCGAGCGCGGCACCGCTCGACCCGGCGCGGGCGTTCGTGCTCTGGCACGGCATCGCGACCCCGTACGGCCCGCTGTTCACCGCCCTCAGCCTGCCGCTCGGATGGCTCTCGGTGCCCGTCGCGTTGTGGACGTGCAAGGCGCTGACAGCGGCCGGCAGCCTCGCCTGCGGCGCGCTCGTCGCGCGCATCGCCCGAGCGCGCGGCGACGCTCCAGCCGCGCCGCTCGCGTTCTTCGCGCTCAACCCGTTGCTGCTCGCCTATGAAGTCGGCGGCGGGCATAACGACGTGCTGCCGCTCGCGCTGACGCTGCTCGCGATCCTGCTCGTCCTGCGGGGCAAGCCGGCCGCGGCCGGCGCCGGCGCGGCGCTCGCGTTCGGCGCGAAGGCGTCGTCGGGGCTCGTGCTGCCGTTCGTGCTGTTGGCGAGCACGCCGCGCCGCACGGCGCTCGCGGGCGTCGCGCTCGCGCTTGCGCTGCTCGGCGCGCTCGCGGCCGTGCTGTTCGGCACCGACTCGCTGACGGTCGCACACCAGCTGCGCCAGCAGCAGGACTTCGTCGCGGTCAACAGCGTCCCGAGCCGGACCGCGCAGCTGCTCGGATTCGACTCCCTGCCCGACCCGCTGCGCGTGGCGTTCGCCTGCATCTTCGCGCTCGCCGTCGCAGCGCTGCTGTGGGCGGTCTGGCGCAGACGACTCGACTGGATCGCCGGACTCGGCTGGGCGACGCTCGGGCTGCTGCTGGTGAGCGCTTGGCTCGTCCCCTGGTACGCGGTCTGGCTGCTGCCGCTCGCCGCGGTCGCGCGCAACCGCGCCCTGCAGCTCACGACGCTGCTGTTCTGCGCCTACGTGCTCACGACCCAGGTCCACTGGCTGCTCTGAGAGAGGACCCGCCCCCGCCATGACACGCACCGCCCCCTCCGCCGCCCCGCCTGTCCCGCACCCGCTCGACGGGCTCACGATCGTCCTCCCGTGCCTCGATGAAGAGGCCAATGTCGCCGCCGCGGTGCACGCCGCGACCGCCGTCGCCGAACGCGTCGCGCGCCGGCACGAGATCATCGTGGTCGACGACGGCAGCACCGACGCGACCGCGTCGATCGCCGCCGAGCTCGCGCTCCACAACCCGCACCTGCGGCTGCTGCGCCACGGGCGCAACCGCGGCTACGGCGCCGCGCTGCGCACCGGGATCGCCGCGGCGCAGATGCCATGGCTGTTCCTGACCGATGCCGACCTCCAGTTCGACCTCGACGAGCTCCGCTCCTTCGCTGCGCTGGCCGCTGACGCCGACCTCGTCGTCGGCTGGCGCATCGCCAGGCACGACCCGCTCCCCAGGCGCGCCAACGCCGCCGCCTGGAACTGGCTCGTGCGCCACACCTTCGACCTCGGCATACGCGACGTCGACTGCGCCTTCAAGCTCGTGCGCCGCGACGTCACCGCCCACCTCGACCTGACCTCCGACGGCGCGACGATCAGCACCGAGCTGCTCGTCAAGGCACGCGCCCGCGGCGCGCGCATACGGCAGCTCGGCGTCCACCACAGAGCGCGCGCCGCCGGAACGCAGAGCGGCGCGAGAGCGAAGGTCGTGATCCGCGCTCTGCGCGAGCTGAACGACCTCCACCACGCCCGTCCGTTCGCGCGGTGACCGCCATGCAGACCTCCGAGCTGAACGCCATGCTCGACCACGACGACCGACACTGGTGGTACCGCGGCCGACGCCGCGTCCTCGCGGCCGTCCTCGACCAGATCGCGCTGCCGCCAGGCGCGCGCCTGCTCGACGCCGGCTGCGGCTCCGGCCGCGAACTCGACGAGCTCGCCCCGCGCGGCGACGTCACCGGCGTCGACCTCAGCCCGCTCGCCGTCGCCCGCGCCCGTGCCCGTGGCCACCCCGACGTCCACGAGGCCCCGATCGAGCGGCTGCCGTTCGCCGACATGACCTTCGACCTCGTCACCTGCCTCGACGTGATCGAACACATCTCCGACGACCGCGCCGCACTCGCCGAGCTGCGCCGGGTGACGCGCCCCGGCGGCCACCTCGTCGTGACCGTCCCCGCTTACCCATCGCTCTGGTCCGCCCACGACGTCGCCAACGGACACGTTCGCCGCTACCGCCCCGTGACCCTCCACGCCGCCGTGAAAGACGCCGGCTGGCGCGTCGTCCGCGATACCCACTTCAACGCCACCCTGCTCGCCCCCGCCGCCATCGTCCGTCTCACCCGCCGACACCGCGCCCAAGGGGACGCTCCCAACCGCTCCGAGCTGACGCTCACACCGCCACGACTCGACACGCTCCTCGAGCAGCCGCTGCGCGGCGAAGCGCGCCTCATCGCCGCCGGACACCGCATCCCCGCCGGCCTCTCCCTGCTCGCCGTCCTGTGGCGAGCGTGAGCGCCCGGCACTCCGCAGCCTTCCAGCCATCGTCAGATCTCGACTCGGAGGTGGTCGCCCACTGGACAAAACCCACGCCGTTCACGGCCGACGCCAGTTAGCTGGTCTGCTCCGTCAAGCGACGTTCGCGTTCATGGCCCGACAACGACGGTCGCCCGCCGGCTCACCGTCCTGACGAACGGGAACGCCGAGTCCTCGCCGACCACGACGCGGAATCTGTACCTGACTCGCACGTAGGTCCTGGCGAAGCGATACGTCATCAGGTAGCGGCCTCGCTTGCCCGTTCGCGGGCTCGAATTGGTGGTCTGGACCGGGATCCAACCGCGTCTCGGGACGAAGACCTGGAGCGCGAGCGGGACGCCGCCGCGCGGGGCACGCTCGACGCGCCCGACGAACACCGCCGTCTGACCGTTGCGCAGACGAGTGCGCTTCGCGCGGAAGGTCACGTGCGCGCGAGTTCGAAGCTCGAACTGCGCAGCTGAGGTGAATCCCTCCTGCGAGAGGTTGGCGCGGTACGCGAAGCGCAGCGCGCGCGAGAGGTTCGAGGGGATGCGCGCCGTGAAGGTTCCCGATCTGCTCGTCACGACTTTGCCGAGCGGTCTCCATGGGGCGCCGCTCAGGCCTCGTCGCGGGATGAGTCGCCGGGAGTCGACCTGGATCGTGGCGCCTGCGATCGGTCTGTCGTTCTCGTCGACGAGTCGACCTCGAACGTTCACCCGGGCGCCGTAGCCGACGGTACGGCTTGTACGCGACAGACGCACCAACGCTCGCGCGCTCGCGCCGCGCCCGTTGTTGGGAACGGCCTGCGGCGCGCCGAGGGCGGTGCCGCGGTCCGGCTCGTCGACGTGGATGATCCGCGGCGGCACGATGTCAGCGCGGTTGCCGGCGCCGTCCTCGACCTGCGCCCGCACGAGATGGTCGCCGGGTGGCAGCTGGCTCGTGTCGAGCGTGATCTTGCCGTCCGTGATCGATGTAGGACACGGCACGGGAGCGAGGAACTCGTGGAGGTCGCCGGTGACACCAGCGGGCGAGCAG
>Ga0164243_10011682_pt1 | contig 12502 bp, 13 predicted proteins | sample OricompcompostOP_FD_108781 | JGI IMG/M metagenome (GOLD analysis project Ga0164243, IMG submission 108781) | Organic Plus compost microbial communities from Emeryville, California, USA - Original compost - Organic plus compost (OP) | ecosystem: Engineered > Solid waste > Mixed feedstock >...
CTTCTCGCGACTGCCCCCGCCGGCGCGGGCGCCAACAGTCGCGATCCCGGCAATCTCGAAGCGCTGCGCCAGGCGCTCTCCTCGGCCGACCCGGCCGGTGCGATGGATCGCCTGCTGTTCGACGTCTCCAGCACGGTCGCGGGTCGCAAGATAACGCGCGACGCCCTCGATTCAATCGCCGGATCGGCCCGCGTTGCGCTCCAGGCGCAAGCCGGCGTCGACCTCGACCACGAAGCGGTCAACCTCATCCGCTATCAGCAGGCGTTCCAGGCTTCCGGCCGGATCATGCAGGTCGCTTCCGACATCTTCGACACGCTGCTCGGCATCAGGTGAGACCGGTCATGGCAACGATCCACAACAACAGCACCAGCGCTTTCTTCGAACGCTCCACGCAGGGGTTGAGCGGGCTACGCAAGCAGGCCGAGGAACTGCAAACCCAGATCAGCAGCGAACAACGGCTGTCGCGTTCGTCCGACGATCCAGTCGCGGCATCGAAACTTCGGACGCTGGCGCGCGCCGGCAGCCTTTCCAAGATCGACGAAGTGAACGCCAACCGCGCCAGCGCCGACCTGACGCTGATCGATACGGCGCTGTCGTCCTTTGCCGAATACATCATCCACGCGCGCGACCTGGCGATCCAGGCCGCCAACGGCACCTTGACCGACGAGCAGCGCGTCGGCCTGGGCGTCGAGCTTGCAGAAATCCATGGGAACCTTGTGGCTCTGGCCAACACGCGGGATTCCTCGGGCCATTCGCTGTTCGGCGGAGAAGCTGCCGACAACGCCTACACGCTCGATGGAAACGGCAACGCCGTCTATGTCGGCACGGGCAGCGCGGGAGAGCTTGCCATCGGCGATGGCCAGACCGTGACCCGCGGTGTCACCGGCCCCGAATTCCTGAACTTCTCGGTCAACGGCACGCCGACCAATCTGATGGCTGTGGTCAAGGATCTGGCTGATACGCTGCAAGGCGGCGGCGGCGATCCCGCGACGGCCGCGCTGGAGGCCCGCGATTCGCTTACCGCCGGGCTCGATGCCGTGACCACCAACCAGACCATCGTCGGCGCCCGGCTTTCCTGGCTGGATCTCACTGCCGAGCGGCGCATCGACCTTGGCGAGCTGCGCACCAACGAGCAAATCGAGATCGGCGCAACCGACATGCCGACGGCGATCGCGCGGCTGCAGGAAGTGCTTCTTGCGCTAGAGGCCAGCCAGGCGAGCTTCGGCAAGCTTTCCGGCCTTACCTTGTTCGATTCCATCCGCTGACCGCGACGCAAGATTCTAGGGGGCAAATTTAATGTACGCTGCAATCGGGGTCGTGGTCCTGCTCGTCATGGTGTTCGGCGGCTTCGCCCTCACCGGTGGTGCGCTCGGCCCGGTCTTGCACGCTCTTCCGCACGAGATGCTGATCATCGGCGGCGCGGCACTGGGCGCGATCATCACCGGCAATTCGTTGCACGAGCTCAAGGCGCTCGGCGGTTCCTTCGGCAAGATCTTCAAAGGGCCCAAGCACACCAAGCAGGACCACATCGATGCGATCATCCTGACCACCCGGCTGATGCGGCTGCTGCGCAGCGAAGGGCCGGTGGCGCTCGAAAGCCATGTGCAAGACCCGCAGAATTCCGCGATCTTCGCGGAATTTCCCCGTATCCTGGCGAATAAGCCGCTGGTCTCGCTGATCGCCGACACGCTGACCCTGATCGTCGTTTCCTCGGGCACGCTGGAAGTGCACGCGATCGAGGAAGTGATGGACAATGCGATGAAGACGCACTTCCACGAGATGCATGAGCCGCAGCACGCACTGCAGAACCTGGCCGACGCCCTGCCCGCTCTCGGCATCGTCGCCGCGGTGCTCGGCGTCGTGAAAACCATGGGCTCGATCGACAAACCGCCGTCGGTACTGGGCGGCATGATCGGCTCTGCGCTGGTCGGCACGTTCCTGGGCGTGCTTCTCGCCTACGGCATCGTCGCGCCGATGGCCGGGCGCCTCAAGCAGATCCTCGAGCAGGACGAACAGATATTCCACGCGGTGAAGCAGGTGATCATCGCCTCGCTGCATGGCTGGCCGCAGCCGCTGGTGGTCGAAGGCGCGCGTTCGGGCCTGGGCCATGCGTTCCGTCCCGGCCTGTCCGAACTGCTCGACGCCTTGAGAGGCCGTTGAGATGGCCGCTCCCAAGCGCGGCAAGAACGAGCCGCCGCCGCCAGTCATCGTCAAGAAGATCACCGTGGTATCCGGCGGCCACCACGGCGGCGCGTGGAAGGTCGCCTATGCCGACTTCGTGACGGCGATGATGGCCTTCTTCCTGTTGCTCTGGCTGCTCGGCGCGACTTCGGAAAAGCAGCGCAAGGGCCTGGCCGACTATTTCACGCCGACGCTGGTCAAGCTGAAGCAGGAAAGCGCCGGCGCGCACGGCCTGCTGGGCGGTGCTTCGCTGACCGACGTCGACGACTATCCGAACCGCTCCGGCCAGACCGGCACCAGAGCGCTGACTGTACCGCGCGACGCCAGCGGCGGACCGCAGGAAGGGTCCGGCAGCATCAAGCAGGTCCAGCGCATGAGGACGAAGCTGGAGCAGCGGCTTCGGTCGAGCGAGCAACTGCGCCGCCTGGCGCGCCAGGTCCGCATGGTCGATACTACCGAGGGTATTCGCATCGACCTGGTGGACGACGCGAACTTCTCGATGTTCATCCTGGGCACCACCGTGCTGACGCCCGATGCCGCGCAGCTTCTGCGGGCAATCTCTGACACGGTGCGCCCTGAAGCCGGTGGCCTCACCATCCGTGGCCATACCGACGCGCTTCCCTGGCGTTCGGGCGGCGGCAACAACTGGTCGCTATCGGCCGGCCGCGCCGAAGCGACGCGCCAGGCGATGATGCGCTCAGGCGTCAAGGAAGAACGCTTCCGCCGCATCGAAGGCGTGGCCGATCGCGAGCTGCTGGTGCGTGACAATCCCCAGGACCCCCGCAACCGGCGGATCTCGATCCTGATGATGCGCTGACACCCTGCCCTACTCGGGAGGAACCGAATCTTGCGCGGGGTCAGTCACAGGGGCAAGGTCCTTCCCAATTGTGAGGGAGAGACCGTTCATGCCGTTCACAGGCCCCGTCGAAGACCGCAACGCCATCCGCGAACTCTATGAAGCCTATGCCGATGGCGCCAATCGCGGCAATCGCGAAGACTGGCTTGACTGCTATGCCGAAGACGCCGTCTGGAAGACCCATTACTTCGAGCTTACCGGCCGCGAGGCCATCGGCGCCAAATACGATGAAATCACGGGCGACGTCGTGGACACCACCTTCTTCACCCAGATCGGTTCGATCGAGGTCGAAGGCGATACTGCCCGGGCCCGCGCCTTCTGCGCCGAGAGCTTGCTGCAGAAGAGCGGCGGCACCTATGAACTGACCGGCGAATATCACGACGACATCGTCCGACGTGGCGGCCGGTGGCTTTTCCTGCGGCGGGACTATCTGGTGAAGCGCGAGAAGCTTCCGGAATAGCGGGCACGTCGCCGCGTTTGCCTCGGCCGTCACGACATGGCATCACCCGGGCATGAGCTTCACCGGCCCCCTGGAAGACCGCATCGCCATCCGCGAGCTGAACGAAACCTATGCCGACAGCGCTTTTCGCAGCGACATGGCGATCTGGCTCGACTGCTGGATCGACGACTGCGTCTGGATCACGCCGTTCGGCGAAGTGCGCGGCAAGGCGGGGCTAACCGAGCAATGGGGCAAGATCGGCGAGAGCTTCGGCATCATCGGCTTCTTCCCCGTCCTTGCCGCGATCGAAGTGGATGGCGACCGCGCCGTGGCGCGCAGCTATGTCCGCGAGATCGCCACGATGCACGACGGCGGACTCTACAAGGTCGTCGGCCGCTATGACGACGAGCTGGTTCGCAGGGACGGCGCCTGGCGCTTTGCCCAACGCGAATATGCGGCTCTCATCCGCGAGAACGGAACCGCTTTGCCGTAATCCGCGGCGCAGGCAAGAAAAGACCCGGCGATCGCATGATCGCCGGGCCAGGGCCCGTCGGAACGGGCGGTTCTGTAATTCTTGTTTCGACTGATCTTAGCGCAGCAGCGACAGAACGTTCTGCTGGCTCTGGTTGGCCTGCGAGATCATCGCCGTCGACGCCTGGCTCAGGATCTGCGCCTTGGCGAGCGCGGTCGTTTCGGCCGAGTAGTCGGCATCGACGATGCGCGAACGAGCGTCCGACAGGTTGGTCGAATTGGTCGTCAGGTTGTTGACCACCGATTCCAGACGGTTCTGGCCGGCACCCATCGTGGCACGGGTGGCGTTGATGGCGTCGATTGCATCGTCGACATTGCCGATCGTCGTGGTGGCCGCGGCCGCATCGGAAACGTCGAGCGCCGTCGCGTCGACCAGAGTGCCGTCGATCGCCTTGCTGGTGAGCGTGACGGTCGATTCGGCGCCCGTGGCGATGGTGAAAGTAACGTCCGTGCCCGCGGTCGTGCCGAACACTGCAACGCCATTGAACTTGGTGTTGTCGAGGATGTCGTTGATCTGCGTCTGCAGCTCGGTGACTTCCGCGTTCATGTAAGCGCGATCGGTGGTGTCATCATACGTGCCGTTCTTCGACTGGACGGCCAGCTCGCGAACGCGCTGCAGCATGTTGCTGACTTCGTTGAGCGCGCCTTCCGCCGTCTGGGCGAGAGCGATACCGTCATTTGCGTTGCGGATGCCCTGCGCCATTGCACGGATGTCCGACGTCATCTTGGTCGAGATGGCCAGGCCGGCAGCGTCGTCCTTGGCGCCGTTGATGCGCTTGCCCGACGACAGGCGCTCCATGGCCGTGCCAAGAGCCTTGTCCGCGGCGTTGGAGGCGTTGGCCGCCCGCAGCGCGGAGATGTTGGTGTTGATAACCGCCATGATTAACTCCCGATTGTAGTCCCGTAAAAAGGGGCGCCGTCCGGCCCACCCGGTGCGGCTGCCAGAGCTAAGAGCGGCGGGTGTCGCAAATTTTTAAGAGGGCCGTGCTATATCCTCTCAACACCCCTTCCGAGCAGGCCAAACGGTTTGGGTAGAGCGATCAGTTGAAGAATCTTCTATTGACTAGGTAAAAATACTTACCCTTAAATTACCGCTCCCTTTGCCGTTCCACGCGCAAAAACATCGTTACCAAGTGTGGTTAATGCGGGGGCATTTAGAGATGAGTGGTTTGGAATTCGGCGATGCCGTCTCAAGGCAGCACGCGCCGCTTGTCCAGCGCGCCGGGGCGATTGCCGATGCTTTCGGCCATGGCGGCGCCGTTCAATTGCGCGATGTCTCCGACCGTTCACCGCTACCGCCCCGCGCCCATGCGGTGACGCTTCGCCGGGGTAAAGACGCCGGTATCGTTCGGGACAGCGCATCGCGGCTTATCCTGACCTATCGGGACCCCACGAGCGAAGTCTCGCTGGCGGGTCTGCTCGCCTGCACCACCAAGCCGGGCATGCCGATCGCCGCCGATCCGGAAAGCCTTTCGGTCCTCGCCCTGGCCCAGCGCCTGGCGGCGAGCGACATACCCGTCCTCATCAACGGCCCGACCGGCACCGGCAAGGAAGTGCTCTCGCGCTTCATCCATGCCTGCAGCCCCCGCCGCGACGGCCCCTTCATCGCCGTGAACTGCGCGGCGATGCCCGAAGCGATGCTCGAAGCCCTGCTTTTCGGTCATCAGAAAGGGGCCTTCACCGGCGCGACCCAGGCGAGCGAGGGCTTCTTCCGCGCGGCGGATGGCGGCACGTTGCTGCTCGACGAAATCGCCGAGATGCCCCTGGCGCTCCAGGCCAAGCTGCTCCGCGCGCTGCAGGAGAGCGAAGTTGTGCCGATCGGCTCGACCCAGCCGATCAAGGTCGACGTGCGGATCATCGCCTGCGCCAACCGCGACTTGCCGACCGAGGTTTCGGAGGGCCGTTTCCGGCCCGACCTCTACTATCGCCTCAACGTCTTCCCGCTGGCCCTGCGCTCGCTGCGCGAGCGGCCGGACGACATTGCCCCGCTCGCCTTCGCGCTGGCACTGCGGCACGCCCGCGCCGATCGGCCGACGCCGTGGTTCAGCGATGCGGCCATGGCCATGCTCAAGCTGCACAGCTGGCCCGGCAATGTCCGCGAACTGGAGAACGTCGTCCGCCGCGCACTGCTGCTGGCCGACGGCGAGACCACGATCAGCGCTTCGCACATCGTCTTCGACACGCCCGCGCGCCTGGTGGCGGCAGAGACCGAAACCGTCCCGGCCATCGCTTCCGCGGACGCAGGAACCACGCGGGCCGGCAAGCTGTCCAGCATCGTCCAGCATTCGGAAGCCCGCGCGATCATGGAAACGCTCGAAGCCTGCGGCGGCAGCCGCGTGGCCGCGGCGCGCCAGCTCGGCATTTCGGAACGTACCCTGCGCTATCGCCTCGCCTCTTTCCGCGAGGCCGGTATCGCCGTGGCGGGAGGCCGTAGATGAGCGGCGTCAACGGCATCGGCAGCGGCGCCGCGGGCATCCGCGACATCATCGCGCTGCGCCAGCAGATCATCGACCGCTCGCAGTTGCTCCAACAGCTGCACGCGCCGCAGACGCCAGACACGGCAGCGGCGGGCGGTGCGACCAACGATCCCGCAAGCGGCTTCGCCGGCGCGCTCAAATCGGCGCTCGACGGCGTCAATGCCACCCAAACCAAATCCGAAGCGGTCAGCGAGGCTTACCAGCGCGGCGAAGTGACCGACATGGCCAAGGTCATGCTGGCGCGGCAGGAGGCGGGCGTCGCTTTCGAAGCCACGCTGCAGGTCAGGAACCGGCTGTTGTCCGCCTATCAGGACATCATGCGGATGGGGGTTTGATAGATGAGTGACTTGGTCCCGGCAGAAGCCGCGCCGGCGATACGGCCGACGACATCGGTGCTTGCACCGCTTACCGACACGGGCGGCAGCGATGCGCTCAGCCGGCTGAGAAGTTTCTCGGCCCAGCCAGCCGTGCGGCGCATGCTACCCTGGTTCGTGGGCCTGACGGCCCTCGGCGGGGTGGCGCTCACCTGGTCGATGATCGCGCCTTCGCCGCAGCGGGTGCTCTATACCCAGCTCGGCGATGCGGAGCGCGCCGGCGTAGTCGATGCGCTCGACAAGGCATCGATCGCCTATCAGATCGACAACCAGACCGGCACGCTCACCGTCGGCGAAGGCGATTTCTATCGTGCGCGCATGCTGGTCGCATCGGACGGCGCGCTGGCGACGCCGGAAAGCGGCACCCAGCTTCTCGACAGCCTGCCGATGGGCGCAAGCCGCACGCTCGAAGGCCAGCGACTGCGCGCCGCACGCGAACGCGACCTGCAGCTGACGATCGCCGAGATCGACGGCGTGGAATCGGTCCGCGTGCATCTTGCCGAAGGTGAGCAATCGGTCTTCGTGCGCGACAATCTACCCCCCTCCGCCTCGGTCATGGTTCGCCTCGCTCGCGGCCGGCAGTTGTCGGAATCGCAAGTGAACGCGATCGTCAATCTCGTCGCCGGATCGGTGCCCGGCCTTGCGCCGGAAGCGGTGCCGGTGGTCGACCAGCACGGACGCCTGCTGTCCGATCCGAGCCGGACCAACAACGATCGGCTGGAGCTGCAGCAGCGGATGGAAGAGAAGCTGCGCACCCAGGTCGCGCAGTTGCTCACGCCGATGCTCGGCGACGGCAATTTCACCAGCGAGATCCAGATCGAGCTCGACATGGATCAGGTGACCTCGGCGCGCGAAAGCTATGACAAGGACGGATCGGTCCGCACCGAAACCCAGCAGCAGTCGACCAGCACCGGTACGCCGCCGGCGATCGGCGTGCCGGGCGCGCTGTCGAACACGCCGCCCCCGGCCGCGACCGCCCAGGTCGGTCCGCCGGAAGGCACCGAACCTCCTCCGGGCCAGCAGAGTCCGACCAATGGCGAAGCCAGCTCCACCCGCACTTACGAACTCGGCCGCGAAGTCTCGGTGGCCAACAGCACGCCCGGCAAGATCAAGCGCCTGTCGGTCGCCGTCGCGATCAGCGCGAAGGCGATGAAGGGCGGCAAGGCTGCCGACATGGAGCAGATGAAGCAACTGGTCGGCGCCGCCGTCGGCGCCAATCTCCAGCGCGGCGACCAGGTAACCGTTGTCGCGCGCAATTTCGAAACCGTCGTCGACGAAGAAATGCCGTTCTACGAGACGCCGTGGTTCGCCACAGTGGTGCGTAGCGTCGTTGCCCTCCTGGCGGTGCTGCTGGTGCTGCTGCTTGGCGTGCGGCCGCTGATCAAAGCGCTGCGGCGCGAACCGCGCGAGGAAGCCCAGGAACCGGCCTTCGCCCTGCCCGGCAAGGGCCCGGGATCTGAAGGTGCGGAAGGAAGCGAAGGCCATGCCCTGCTCCGTTCGGCCGACACCACGCTGCTGAGCCAGCACGTCGGCCTTGCCCAGCGCCTCGTCGCCGAGAAGCCCGACAGTGCGGTGGTCGCGCTGCGCCAGATGCTGAACGCCGAACCCAAGCCGGAGACCGCGCAATGACCGAACTGGCGAGCTTCGACGAAGCCGATCGCGCGGCCGTGATGGTCATGCTGCTGGAAGGCGATCAGGCCGCACGCATTCTTTCGCAGCTCGACCCCAGCGAATTGAAGCTGCTGGGCGAGAAGATGTGTGCGCTCAGCGAGATCGGGCCGCAGGCCGTCACCGAATCGGTCGCAGGTTTTATCGAACGCACCGAAAAGCTGGGCCTCGTCACGACCGACCGCGTCGGCCAGGTCCGCTCGCTGATGACCCGTGCCGTTGGCGAAGTGAAGGCGGACAATCTGATGCAGCGCATCCTGCCCGCCGCCCCCCAGACTTCCGCGCTGGAGATCGCCCGCTGGCTGACGCCACAGGCGCTGATGCCGCTGGTCAAAGGCGAGCATCCCCAGGCGATCGCCGTGCTGCTGGTCCAGCTCGATCCCGAGGTCGCCGCCGAAGTGCTGCACTCGTTGCCGCCCGAGATCCAGCCCGAGGTCGTGCATCGGGTCGCCACGCTCGGCCCCGTCTCGGCCGAGGCGATCTCCATGCTGGACGAACTGATCACCCGCAAGCTCAGCGAAGGGCAAGGCCGGAGCGCACTGCAGATCGGCGGCCCGCGCGATGCGGCCGACATCATGAACAATTCGGGCAAGGCGATGGAAAAGCGCGTGATGCCGGAGATCGCCAAGATCGACAAGGCGCTGGCGCGGGAGATCGAGAACGAGATGTTCAAGTTCGAGCATCTCTTCGTGCTCGATCCCCAGTCGATGGGGGCGCTGCTGCGCGAAGTCGACAGCGACATTCTGATCGACGCGCTGAAAGGCATCAGCGAGCTGGAACGCGAATGCTTCTTCCGCGCCATGTCCAGCCGCGCCGCCGACGGCGTGAAGGATGAGATCGCGGCGCGCGGCCGGGTCAAGCTTGCCGATGTGGTGGCGGCGCAGAAGCAGATCGTCGCGGCCGCCCGCCGCCTGACTGCCGAAGGCGTAATCGCTTTCGGTGCCGGGGGCGACGACGAATATGTCTAGGCCTGTCCAGCTCGAAGCGCTGGGCAGGCCAGGCGGTTTCCGCAGCGATGCGCGGTTCGTGCCGGTGGCAGAGCCGGTTCCCGCTCTGCCGCCCGAGCCCGAACCTCCGGCCGACGACCCCATCGCGGTCGCCTATGCCGATGCCTTCGCCGCAGGCGCTGCCGCGGCGAAGGCCGAAGCCGAGGAACAGGCGCGCGTGGAAGCACAGGCGCGTGAGGCGCTGGCGCTGTCCATCGCCCGTCTCGATCACGATCTGCAGGAAGAGCTGCGCCTGCGTCTGCGCGATACGGTGGCGGCGCTCTGCGAAGAGGCCATCGCCCCGCTGGCGCTCGACGAAACAGCGCTGGTGCGACGGATCGAGAAAGCCGTCTCCATGCTCGCTCGCGCCGATGACGAGCGCATCGTGCGCCTCCACCCTGACGACATTGCATTGATAACGCCGCAGCTCGGCATGGATTGGCAGGTCGTTCCCGACGCCGGTCTCGAACGCGGCGGTCTGCGGGTCGAATCCACTACGGGCGGCGTCGAGGACGGTCCTGCCGTGTGGCGCCGCGCGATCGCGGAAGCGCTGCACCAATGTTGAGGCTGTTCGACCCCATCCTTACCGAATTCACCGCCGAGCCGGTCTCGCTCGCGCCGCGCCGCTATGGACTGGTCGCGGCCTGCGACGGCGGCCTGCTGGAAGTGAGCGGTCTTTCGGTGCCAGTCGGCGCCATCTGCCGCGTCGCGCATGGCCGCAACGAGACGCTGACCGCCGAAGCGATCGGCTTTCGCAACGGCCGCACCATGATGATGCTACTGGGCGATTCCGTGATGTTACGTCCCGGCGCCCGCGTGCAGCCCGAAGGCCGGCCAGGCATGCTGCCGGTGGGCGAAGCCTTCCTAGGCCGCGCGGTCGACGGCGAGGGCCTGCCGATCGACGGCGGCCGCCCCATCCACGCACGCGACGAATGGCCCTCGGGCGGCATCCGCACCGGCGCGCTCGACCGCAGCCCGGTGCGCGAGACTTTCGACACCGGTGTCCGCGCGCTCAACGCGCTCACCACCTTCGGCATCGGCCAGCGCATCGGCATCATGGCCGGCTCGGGCGTCGGCAAATCGGTGCTGATCGACATGATCGCGCACGGCGCCAATGCCGACGTCGTCATCGTCGGCCTGATCGGCGAGCGCGCGCGCGAGGTTTCCGACTTCGTTTCTCGCCACATGACTGGCGAAAAACGCGAACGCACCGTCGTCGTCGCAGTCCCGGCCGACCACGCTCCCAACCTGCGGCTGCGAGGCGCCATGCTGGCAACATCGATGGCCGAACACTTCCGCGCACGGGGCAAGCGCGTGCTACTGATCATGGACAGCCTGACCCGCGTCGCCCATGCCGCGCGCGAAATCGGCCTGCTGCTGGGGGAACCGGGCGCTGCCCGCGGCTATCCGCCCTCGGCCCTCGCGACGATCACCAAGCTGGTCGAACGCGCGGGCAATTCAGCCGCGAGCGGCGGTTCGATCACCGGACTCTACACCGTGCTTGCCGACGGCGACAATCAGGACGATCCGGTGGTCGATACGGCACGCTCGATCTTGGATGGCCACATCGTCCTTTCGCGCGAGCTGGCCCAGCGCGGGCAGTACCCCGCGATCGACATCGCCGCTTCGCTGAGCCGCGTGATGAACGACATCGTCACGACCGATCATCAGGCGCTGGCACGGACTTTCCGTGCTCTCGTCGCCAGTTACGAGGCAAACCGCGACCTCGTGCTGATGGGCGCCTATCGCGCCGGCGCCGACCCGCAGCTCGACCGGGCGATCGCCATGCACGATCTGCTCACCGCCTTCCTCTGCCAGCGCGCCGGCGATGTCCTGCGGATGGATGACAGCGTCGCCCAGCTCGCCGCACTGCTCGCACCCGAAGGCGCCTGATGAAGGCCGAACGTGCAAGGCTCGTGCGTCTGCAGCGGCTGGAACGCGTGCGCGCCATCGCCAAGCAGGCGGCCGCGCAGGAAGCCGCTGCGGCCGAAGGCACGCTTGCCCAGCTCGAAGCACTGGCCGAACGCACGCGCCTGCTCGCCGCCGACTATGCGGGCCGTAGCCATGCCCGCGACGGCGGGGCGCTACAGCAGATCGAGCGCTTCGCCGGCGGCCTGCAGACGATCTACGCGCGCACGAGCAATGACGCGGCGCAGGCGCGGCGGATCGCCGACAACAAGATGGCCGAGCTTGCCGCGGCCGAACTGCGCCGCTCGATCGTCGAAGACCACGCGAACAAGAAAGCGCGGACCATCGCCAGCCGCGGCGAAACGCCCTCGCTGGATGCGCGCAAGAGGTTTGGCACGGGTCTTGAATAATCCCTCGTATAGTTAATGCGAGGAACCGCCGTCGATGCTTCAGCCTGCCGCCACGTCCAGCCAGTCCTGCCTCTCGCTTGCTGTCGCGGCGCAGGCTGGTCCAGCGGAAAGCCACGAAATCCCAGAGGGTTTCGCGGCTTTGCTGGCGCTGGGCACACCGACGGGCAGCGACGTGGAAGCCAATCCGGAAGCCCTGCTGCAGGCTGCGGCGGCCACGCTGCGGCAAAGCGGCAAGCCGGCCGGCAATGCAGGCGGCAAAGTCTTGCCGGATGCCCTGCCGGAAAGCGAAGCGATTGCCGCTCCTGGCGTACCGACTGAACCTGTCGAAGCCGGGGACGACCTTCCGCCCGAGGCCGAAACCCTGCCCGACCCTACGCTCGCGATGCTGGCCATGGCGTTGCCTCTGCCTATTTCGGTGAAAGCGCCGCAAGTCGCAGTCGAAGTCCCGACCGCTCGGCCCAAGCAGGCTGCCACGGCACCGCTTCCGCAAGCCGGCCAAGCCACGCAACTCGCGGTGACGCCGCTGAAAACGGCCGAGCAGCGCGCCATTCCAGCGGAAGTGAAGGCCGCCGCCGTTTCCCTGCTACCCCTCGCCCCCGATGCGCCGAAGCCGGCCGAAACCAGGCCAACGACCAGTCCCGTCACGCCCGGCCAGCCGCATACGCCGACCGC
>Ga0164243_10011684_pt1 | contig 12497 bp, 10 predicted proteins | sample OricompcompostOP_FD_108781 | JGI IMG/M metagenome (GOLD analysis project Ga0164243, IMG submission 108781) | Organic Plus compost microbial communities from Emeryville, California, USA - Original compost - Organic plus compost (OP) | ecosystem: Engineered > Solid waste > Mixed feedstock >...
GTTCTACGTCGACGTCGAGGACGTCACCCCCGAGATGACCGACCGCTTCGAGTTCGAGATCGACACCACCCGGCCCAACGAGGCATGGCGGGCCGAGGTCGCGGCCAACCTGGCCGCCCGCGCGGCCCAGAGCTGATGACGGCCGCTCGACAGCCCCGCCCCGACGTCAGGCTCGACGACGGGCCGATGCAGCCTGTCACCTGCTCGACCTGCTCGGCGGAGGTCCTGGCTCGCAAGAGCAGCTGGGACCAGACCTCCGTGCAGTGGAGCGACGAGGCGCTGGCCGCCTGCCAGGAGCGGCAGCACTCACTTCCGCACAACGAACGTCCCAATCGCAACGCATTCCTCGGATGCGGAGCGCTGAAGGAGTCGATCCGGGCGGCCGCCGTGCGCGGTGCCCTGGAGATCCAGGACGAGGACCCCCTGAAGACCAACCCGGAGGCACACCAGTGACCGACCTCGCCAAGTACGGCCCCTGGGCCGTCATCGCCGGCGGCTCCGAGGGAGTCGGCGCCGAGTTCGCCGACCAGCTCGCGGCCGACGGCTTCAACCTCCTCCTGGTGGCTCGCAAGCCGGGCCCCCTGGAGGAGACCGCCGAGAAGGTGCGCGGCGCCCACGGTGTCGAGGTGCGCACGGTCTCGGCCGACCTCACCGACCCGGCTGCGGTCAAGGAGATCACCGACGCCACCTCCGACGTCGAGGTCGGGCTGCTGATCTACAACGCGGGTGCCAACAGCTACGGCGGCGCCTTCCTCGAGGGCGAGCTCGAGGGGTTCCAGGGCGTCATCGACCTCAACGTCACCGCCATGCTGGCCCTCACCCACCACTACGCCCGCCCGATGAAGGAGCGCGGCCGCGGCGGCATCATCCTCATCGGCTCGCTCGCCGGCTACGTCGGCACCACCTCCGAGAGCATCTACGGCGGCGTGAAGGCATTCAGCCGGGTCTTCGCCGAGGGCCTCTGGTCGGAGCTGCGCGAGTACGGCGTCGACGTGCTCGAGTTCGTCCTCGGCCTCACGCGCACGCCGGCCATGGTGCGGGCGGGCCTCAACTTCGACGTGCCCGGGGTGGCCGTGACCGAGCCGGTCGACGCGGCCCGCGAGGCGCTGGCCGCCATCACCGACGGACCGGTCCAGGTGATCTCCACCGGGGCGAAGGTCGTCGAGATGCGCTCGACCCCCGACCGGGCCAAGCTCGTGCTCGGCACCGAGAAGGTCATGAAGATGATGGTGCCCCGGCACTGAGCCGGGTGCAGCAAGCCCACGGAGGGGCGGGACCGGCCGGTCCCGCCCCTCCGGCATTTGCACGCCGCTGGCGCGCCTGGCGCTGCCGCTAGGCTGCGAGCCATGTCCGTCGTCAAGATCAACGCCATCAGCGTTCCCCCGCAGGCCCACGCCGAGCTGGAGCGCCGCTTCGCCGCCCGCGCCGGGACCGTCGACCAGTCGCCCGGGTTCCTCGGCTTCCAGCTGCTGCGTCCCACCGCCGGCGAGGAGCGCTACTTCGTGGTGACGCACTGGGAGGACGAGGAGTCCTACGCCGCCTGGCGCGACGGCTCCGCCCGCGCCGCGCACGCCGGTGAGCACGGCAAGCCGGTCGCTTCGGGAGCGCAGCTGCTGGAGTTCGACGTCGTGCTCGACGTCCGCCCCGGCTCCTGACTCAGGTGATGGTCGACGGCCGGTCGTTGTCCTGGTCGTCGTCCTCGTCGTCGGTGGTCCCCGACTGCCCGTTGGCCTCCTCGCTGCTGGTCACCGCGAGCACGAAGTCGTCGCCGTACTCGGTGACGCCGGCGACCACCGCGTCGTGGACCGCCTCTCGGGCGTAGGTGCGGCGCACCACCAACGGGTCGTTGGCGAGGTCGCGCACCAGGCTCACGCAGAGGCCGACCATGACGACGACGAACGGCACGGAGACCACGATGGTGATGTTCTTCAGCCCGTCGAGTGCCGTCTGACCGCCGATGAGGAGCATCACCGCGGCAACCGCGCCGGTCGCGACGCCCCAGAAGATCACCGGCGCTCGGCGCGGCTCCAGCGCCCCGTGTTGGGAGAGCGATCCCATGACGACGGAGGCTGCGTCGGCACCCGAGACGAAGAAGATCCCCACGAGCACGATCACGAGCACGGTCGCGATCGTCGACAGCGGCAGCTGATCGAGCGTGTTGAACAGCTGAGCCTCGGCACCGCCGTCGTAGACACCCTTGCCGTCCATCTGGAACTTGATCGCGGCACCACCGAAGATGGCGAACCACACCAGGCTGACCAGGCTGGGCACGAGCAGCACCCCGCTCACGAACTGGCGGATGGTGCGACCGCGCGAGATCCGCGCGATGAACATGCCGACGAAGGGGGTCCACGAGATCCACCAGGCCCAGTAGAAGACCGTGTAGTAGCTCAGCCAGGCCTCGGTGTATTCGCCCTGGCCGTTGACCCGGCCCGCCATCTCGGGCATCAGGCCGATGTATTCGGCCATCGAGCTGGGCAGGAAGTTCAAGATGAACATCGTCGGCCCGACCAGGAAGACGAAGAGGGCCAGGAGCAGCGCCAGCACCATGTTGATGTTGGACAGGTACTGGATGCCCTTCGAGACGCCCGACACGGCCGAGAGGATGAAGCAGACCGTCAACAGGGCGATGATCGCGACCAGCACGGCGTTGCCGATCTCGCCGGCGCCGCCGAGGATCTCCACGCCCTCGCGGATCTGCAGCGCGCCCAGCCCGAGCGACGCGGCGGAGCCGAAGAGGGTCGCGAAGATGGCCAGCATGTCGATGACCTTGCCGATCGGCCCGTGCACGCGGCTGCCGAGCAGGGACTCGAAGGCGGAGCTGATCAGCTGGAGTCGACCCTTGCGGAAGACGCCGTAGGCGATCGCGAGGCCGACGACGGCGTAGATCGCCCAGGGATGCAGCGTCCAGTGGAAGAGCGTCTGCGCCATGGCCTCGCGAGCCAGCTGCGTCTCGGGCATCCCGTCGGTGCCGGGGATGCCGGCCGGCAGCGCCGGGTCGGTGGCGTCGCCGGCGAAGAAGGTGAGCGGCTCGCTCACGCCGTAGAACATGAGCCCGATGCCCATGCCGGCGGAGAACATCATCGCGATCCACGAGGACGTGCGGAACTCCGGCTCGTCGTCGTCGCGGCCGAGCGGGATGTTGCCGTACTTGCCCATGGCCAGCCAGATCGCGAAGACCACGAACCCCGAGGCGACGAGCACGAAGAACCAGCCGAGGTACTCCATGCTCCAGCCGAGCGCGTCGGCCGATGCCGTGCTGAGCGAGGAGGTGCTGACGAACCCCCAGACGAGGAAGCCGACGGCGATCACCGCGGTGACGCCGAAGACCACCTTGTCGATCCTGCTGGTGTCCTGCGCCTCCTCGATCTCCGCCGGGAAGTCGAGCGCGGGGTGTGGTGCCTCCTGGCCTCCGGCCTGGAGCACCGGCTTGGAGAGGCGATCCTTGTCGTCATCTGACGCGTGCTTGGCTGTCACGATTGAGCGCGCGAACTCCGCGCGTCCTCCTCACGGGATCGGTTCACAGACCAAGCGACCATACCCGCCGAAGCGGGCGGCAACCGCGCAAGCCGCCTCAGAGGATCTCGCCGGGCGCGTACGCCGCGGCCTGCGGGTGGCGCCCCACGAGCTCTTCGACACGGCTCACCACGGCACGCACCTGGTCGACGGCGGCGCCGGTGAACTCGATCGGCTCGGCCACCAGCGCGCCGATCTGGTCGCGGGTCAGCCCCAGCCGAGCGTCGGCGGCCAGCCGGTCGAAGAGGTCGTTGACGGCCAGGCCCTGCCGCATCTCGAGCGCCACTCCGACGGCGTGCTCCTTGATCGCCTCATGGGCCGCCTCACGGCCCACGCCGTTGCGCACCGCCGACATCAGCACCTTGGTGGTGGCCAGGAACGGCAGGTAACGGTCGAGCTCGCGCTGGATGACTGCCGGGAAGGCGCCGAACTCGTCGAGGACGGTGAGGAAGGTCTGGAAGAGCCCGTCGGTGGCGAAGAAGGCGTCGGGAAGCGCGACCCGGCGTACGACCGAGCAGGAGACGTCGCCCTCGTTCCACTGGTCGCCGGCCAGCTCGCCGACCATCGAGAGGTGGCCGCGCAGGATCACCGCGAGTCCGTTGACCCGCTCGCACGAGCGGGTGTTCATCTTGTGCGGCATCGCCGAGGAGCCGACCTGCCCCTCCTTGAAGCCCTCGGTGACGAGCTCGATGCCGGCCATGAGCCGGATCGTGGTGGCGAGGTTGGAGGGTCCGGCCACCAGCTGCACGAGGCCGGAGACCACCTCGAAGTCGAGCGAGCGCGGATAGACCTGACCCACCGAGGTGAGCACATGGTCGAAGCCGAGGTGGGCGGCGACCCTGGTCTCCAGCTCGGCGAGCCGGGTGGCGTCGCCGTCGAGCAGGTCGAGCATGTCCTGCGCGGTGCCGACCGGCCCCTTGATGCCGCGCAGCGGGTAGCGGGCGAGCAGCTCCTCGATCCGTTGGACCGCGACCAGCATCTCGTCGGCGATCGTGGCGAAGCGCTTGCCCAGGGTGGTGGCCTGGGCGGCGACGTTGTGCGACCGGCCGGCCATCACGGTGGTCTCATGCTCGGCGGCGAGCCGCGCGAGCCGCGCGAGCGTGGCCACCGCGCGATCGCGCACCACCTCGAGCGAGCGTCGCACCTGCAGCTGCTCGACATTCTCGGTCAGGTCGCGGGAGGTCATGCCCTTGTGGATGTGCTCGTGCCCGGCGAGCGCGCAGAACTCCTCGATGCGCGCCTTCACGTCATGGCGGGTGACCCGCTCCCGCGCCGCGATCGAGGCGAGGTCGACCTGGTCGACGACCGCCTCATAGGCCTCGACGACCCCGTCCGGTACGTCGATGCCCAGGTCGCGCTGAGCCTTGAGCACCGCGATCCACAGCTGTCGCTCGAGGACGATCTTGTGCTCGGGCGACCAGATCTCGGCGAGGTCGGCGGCGGCGTAACGGGTGGCAAGCACGTTGGGCACAGTCACGGCCCCATGATCTCACCCGCGTCGGCCTCGACCGCGCCCAGCCTCCGCAGGGTCGGCGGTCGAGCCTGTCGAGACCACCGAGACGACCTACCCGGAGGTCGAGCCTGCCGACCACCGAGACGACCTACCCGGAGGTCGAGCCTGTCGAGACCACCAAGACGACCTACCCGGAGGTCGAGCCTGCCGAGACCACCAAGACGACCTACCCGGAGGTCGAGCTTGTCGAGACCACCAAGAGAGATCTCGACAAGCTCGATCAACGGCTGTGGCTCGATCAACGGCTGTGGCTCGATCAACGGCTGCGGCTCGCTCAACGGCTGCGGCTCGATCAACGGCTGCGGCTCGCTCAACGGCTGCGGCTCGCTCAACGGCTGCGGCTCGATCACCGCGAGCGGTCAGCCCCGAACGGAGGCGCCTTCCACCACACCGAGGGGCTCGGCCGCGATGTCGCTGCGTCGCTGCATGCCCTCGAAGGAGATGAGGTCGGCGGCGGCGTAGGCGCGGGCGCGGGCGTCCGCGACGTCGTAGCCCACCGCGCGGACGGCGAGCACCCGACCCCCGGCGGTGACGAGCGTCGGCTCGTCGCCGGTCGAACCAGCACCGTCGGTCGAGAACGCCGTGCCGGCGTGGATCACGTCGACGTCCGTGACGCCGTTGGCACGGCCGACGCCGGTGATGACGTCACCCTTCGACGACGACTCCGGGTAGCCGGCCGACGCCAGCACGACCGTCACCGCCGCCCCGTCCCGGAAGGTCGGTGCCGCGACCTCCGCGAGTCGACCCTCGGCGGCAGCCAGCAGCAGCTCGCCGACGGGCGACTCGAGCAGCGCGAGCACCGGCTGGATGTCGGGGTCGCCGAAGCGACAGTTGAACTCGATGACCTTCGGCCCCTGCGCCGTGAGCGCGAGGCCGACGTAGAGGCAGCCGACGAACGGCGCCCTGCGGCGCTCCATCTCCGCCAGCGTCGGCTCGACCACCTGGGCCATCACCGTCGCGGCGAGGTCGGCGGGCGCCCACGGCAGCGGCGAATAGGAGCCCATGCCGCCCGTATTGGGGCCACGGCCCCCGTCGAAGATGCGCTTGAAGTCCTGGGCCGGCTGCAGCGGGTAGGCGCTGCGGCCGTCGCAGACGGCGAAGAGCGAGACCTCCGGCCCGTCGAGGAACTCCTCCACCACCACGCGCCCGCAGCCGGCCGCGTGCGCGAGCGCCTCCGCACGGTCGGTGGTGACCACGACGCCCTTGCCGGCGGCGAGCGCGTCGTCCTTGACGACGTACGGCGCCCCGAAGGCGTCGAGCGCCGCCGCCACCTCGTCGGGGGTCGAGCAGACACGCGAGCCCGCGGTGGGCACGCCGGCGGCCGCCATGACCTCCTTCGAGAACGCCTTGGAGCCCTCGAGCCGCGCGGCGGCGGCTGACGGCCCGAAGCAGGCGATGCCAGCAGCGGTCACCGCGTCGGCGACGCCGGCAACCAGGGGCGCCTCGGGCCCGACGACGACCAGGTCGACGCCCAGTTCGGTGGCGAGCGCTGCGACCGCGGCGCCGTCCATCGGGTCCACCTGGTGGAGCGTCGCGAAGGCCCCGATCCCGGGGTTCCCGGGCGCGGCGTGCACCTCGGTCACCGCCGGGTCGCGGGAGAGGGCGAGCGCCAGGGCGTGCTCGCGGCCACCAGTGCCGATCACCAAGGTCTTCACGTGGGCGGAGTCTACGGCCCGCCCAGTGACCGTGGCCGACGGTCTAGCGATCGTGGACGACGATGGTCTGCTCGCGCCCCGGCCCCACGCCGACGCCCCAGAACCTCGCGCCGCTCAGCTCCTCCAGCGCCTTGACGTAGGCCTGCGCGTTGGCGGGCAGCTCCTCGAAGGTGCGGCATCCGGAGATGTCGCTCTTCCAGCCGTCGAAGAACTCGTAGATCGGGGTGGCCCGCTCGAACTCCGGCTGCGTCATCGGCATCTCGTCGTGGCGCACGCCGTCGATCTCATAGCCGACACAGACCGGGATCCGCTCCCAGGAGTCGAGCACGTCGAGCTTGGTCAAGAAGAACTCGGTGAGGCCGTTGACCCGCGCGGCGTAGCGGGCGATCACCGCGTCGTACCAGCCGCATCGGCGGGTGCGCCCGGTCGAGACGCCGATCTCGCCGCCGATGCGCTGCAGGGCCTCGCCGTCGGCGTCGAAGAGCTCGGTCGGGAACGGCCCCGAGCCCACGCGGGTCGTGTAGGCCTTGATCACGCCGATCACCCGGTCGATCCGGGTGGGCCCGATGCCGGCGCCCGTGCAGACCCCGCCCGCGATCGGGCTCGAGGACGTCACGAAGGGATAGGTCCCGTGGTCGACGTCGAGCATCGTCGCCTGGGCGCCCTCGAAGAGCACCGTCTTGCCCTCGTCGAGCGCCCGGTTGAGCAGCAGGGAGGTGTCGGCGACCATCGGGCGCAAGCGGTCGACGTACGCCGTCAGCTCCTCGACGACCGCGTCGACCTCGATCGCGCGACGGTTGTAGACCTTGGTGAGCACGTGGTTGCGGATGTCGAGGGCGGCCTCGATCTTGGTGCGCAGCACGTCCTCGTCGAAGAGGTCGGCCACGCGCACACCGACCCGGTTGACCTTGTCGCCGTACGCCGGCCCGATGCCGCGTCCGGTCGTGCCGATCTGGTTCTTGCCGAGGAAGCGCTCGGAGACCTTGTCGATCGTGGAGTGGTAGGAGGCGATCACGTGCGCGTTGGCGCTGACCACCAGGTCGGCGACCTCGACACCGCGCTCGATGAGCCCGTCGAGCTCACGGAAGAGCGCCTCCGGCGAGACCACGACGCCGTTGGCGATGACGCTGGTGGCACCGGGGGTGAGGATGCCGCTCGGCAGCAGGTGGGTGGCGTACTTCTCGCCGTTGACCACGATCGTGTGGCCGGCGTTGTGGCCACCGCTGGTGCGGACCACGAAGTCGATCGGGCTGGAGGTGGCGAGCAGGTCGGTGGCCTTGCCCTTGCCTTCATCGCCCCACTGGGCACCGAGCACAACAACTGCGGGCATTGGGTGTCACCCCTCATGACAAACGAAACAGCCCCGGCGCAAATGCACTCAGGGCTCTTGCGTACGCACGTTACCACCCCGACATCGCAGTGGCCCGATCGCCGAGTCCCGTGGCAGGCTCGGGCGAGTGCAGCCCATCCTCGTGATCACCAACCCCAGCGCCGGGGGCCAACCGGAGGAGCTCGACCGCGCCCTGTCGGTGCTCGAGGCGCATGCGTCGGTCGAGGTCGCCGAGACCAGCAATCCCGGGGAGCTCGACAGCGTGCTGCACCGGGCCGGCACCCGCACCATCGTCGTCGCCGGCGGTGACGGGAGCCTTCACGCGGTCGTCGCGGCCCTCCACAAGCGGCGCGAGCTCGACCAGCACGTGCTCGGGGTGGTGCCGTTGGGCACCGGCAACGACTTCGCCCGCGGCACCGGACTCCCCCTCGACGCTGCCGCGGCGGCATCGGTCGTGCTCTCCGGCGTGCCCACACCGACCGACCTGCTTCTCGACGAGGTCGGCAACGTCGTGGTCAACCACGTGCACGTCGGCGCCTCGGCCCAGGCAGGGCAGAAGGGCGCCGGCGTGAAGTCGGTGCTCGGCAAGGTGGGGCTGGGACGGCTCGGCTACCCCTTGGGTGCCCTCATGGCGGCGGTCAACCCGCAGGTGACCCGCCTGCGCGTCGAGGTGGACGGCGAGGTGATCAACCGCCTCGACCAGCCGGTGCTGATGGTCTCGGTCGGGATCGGGCCCGACGTCGGTGGCGGCACCACCCTCACCCCCGGCGCCGACCCCAGCGACGGCCGGGCCGACGTGATGATCTCGCGCTCGGTGGGCCGGCTCGCCCGACTGGGGTACGCCGTACGGCTGGGGCGGGGCGAGCACACCCGGCGTGACGACGTGGTGACGGTGCGCGGTCGCCAGGTGACGGTGTCGGGCGAGGAGTTCTGGACCAGCGCCGACGGTGAGATCGACGGCCCGGAGCGGCGGCGCACGTGGCGCGTCGAGCCGGGCGCCTACCGGCTGCTGCGGCCGAGGCCGGGCAGCTGACGGCGGGCCAGTAGCCTTGGGGGCCGATCCGTCGGTGGTCGAGCCTGTCGAGACCACCCGCCGACCACGACCCTCAGGAGCTCCCCCACATGGCCCGTAACCGCTCGCAGGTACCCACCGACTGGGTCACCCGGGCCGCCGACGAGGCGATCCGGCACGCCGGCGAGGGCAAGCCGGTGACGTGTGCCTCGGGCGCCTCACCCAGTGGGCCGGTGCACCTGGGCAACCTGCGCGAGTTCCTCACCGTGCACTTCGTCGCCGACGAGCTGCGCCGGCGCGGGGTCGAGGTGCGCCACCTGCACAGCTGGGACGACTACGACCGCTTCCGCAAGGTCCCCGCCGGGGTGCCCGCGGCATGGGCCGACCACATCGGCCGCCCGCTCTCCGCGGTGCCCGACCCGTGGGAGTGCCACGCCTCCTGGGCCGAGCACTTCAAGGCCCCGCTGCGCGAGGCGCTGGCCGAGATGGGCGTGGAGATGCAGGAGGTCTCCCAGACCGAGATGTACCGCGCCGGCACCTACCGCGAGCAGGTGCTGCACGCCATCGGCCGGCGGGCCGAGATCGAGTCGGTGCTCAGCCGCTACCGCACGAAGAAGACCGAGGACGCCGAGGTCAGCGAGGCGGTGGAAGGTGGAGACACCGAGACGCCGAACGCGATCGCGGGCGAAGACCTCACCCGCTTCCCCTACAAGCCCTACTGCCGGGGCTGCGGTCGCGACACCGTCACCCTGCTCTCCTACGACGACGCCTCCACCGACCTGGCCTACCGCTGCGACGCGTGCGGCGAGGAGCACGTGACCAACGTGGCCACGCAGGACGAGGGCAAGCTGGTGTGGAAGGTCGACTGGCCGATGCGCTGGGCGTTCGAGGGAGTCGACTTCGAGCCCGGTGGCGCCGACCACGCCACGCCGGGCTCGTCGTACACCGTCGGGAAGGACGTGGTGCGGCTCTTCGGCGCGACGGCGCCGTCGTTCGTCGCCTACGGCTTCGTCGGGTTCGCGGGCATGCAGAAGATGTCCTCCTCCGCCGGCGGGGTGCCCACGGCCTCCGACGCGCTGCGCATCCTGGAGCCCGCCATCCTGCGCTGGCTCTACGTGCGTCGGGCCCCGAAGCAGACGTTCGACATCGACTTCGGCCCGGAGGTGGTGCGTCTCTACGACGAGTGGGACGCGCTCACCCGCAAGGCCGCCGACCCCGAGAAGCGCGACGTCGCCGTGCTCGCGTGGGAGCGGGCCGCCGCCACGGCCGCCACGACACTGCCGGTGCCCGCGGTGCGGGTCCCCTTCCGCACGCTGTCGTCGGTCGCCGATGTCACCGCAGGGTCGGCCGACCTGATCTCGCAGGTGATCTCCCACGTCGGGTTCCCGCACGACGACGTCGCCGACCTCGAGCCCCGGCTGGCCAAGGCGATGCAGTGGACGGCCGAGTTCGTGCCGGCCGAGGAGCGCACCACCGTGCGCGACGCCGCCGACGTCGAGCGGCTCGCCGCGCTGTCGGAGCAGGAGCGGCAGTGGATCGAGCTGCTGCTGGCCAACCTGCCCGACGACCTCACCCAGGACGAGGCGACCAGCGTCATCTACGGCGTACCCAAGCTCGCCCGCGGGTTCACCATCGAGGAGAAGCCGAACGACGAGGTCAAGGCCGACCAGAAGGCGTTCTTCAAGCTGCTCTACAACCTGCTGGTCGACGCCGACCGCGGCCCGCGCCTGCCCACCCTCGTCGTCGCGCTCGGCACCGAGAAGGTCCGCTCCCTTCTCACCCCCGCCGAGTAGCCACAAACTTCCCGTCGAAGCGCCAAAAACTTGGTGTTGAGCTGCCAGAAACTCGCTGTCGAGTAGCCAGATTTCAGGCGTTGAGTGGGCGATTTCTCGCGGTCCTCAGAACTTGACCACTCGACGCCAAGTTCCTGGCATCTCGACGCCAGACTTTGGCGCTTCGACCGCGAGTTTCTGGCGTCTCGACGGCGAGTTTCTGGCGTCTCGACGCCTTGGGGTCAGCCGAGGAGCACGTCGTACGCCGCGGGGCTGGAGTCGCGCAGGAAGGTGGCGCAGCGCTCAGCCTCGTCGTCCTCGCCGATCGCCTTCGCCGCGGTGGCGAGGAGGGCGAGGCAGCGGAGGAACCCGCGGTTGGGCTCGTGCTCCCAGGGCACCGGGCCGTGGCCCTTCCAGCCGTTGCGACGCAGCAGGTCGAGCGCGCGGTGGTAGCCGACGCGGGCGTAGGCATAGACGGTGACGTCGTCCTGGTCGGTGTCGACTGCCTGCTGCGCGAGCGCGGCCCAGGCTGCCGGCGACGCCGGGTGGTCGCGCACGACGTCGGCTGGCGCGACCCCGGAGTCCAGCTCCGTCATCGCCTCGTCGACGGGCAGATGGGTGGGCGGCGGTCCGGCCATCAGGTCGGGGAAGCTCATGCCGCACCTCCGGCCAGGCTCGTGCCGGCGGAGCGGAGGTTCTCGCAGGCCTCGACGATCCGGGCGGCCATGCCTGCCTCGGCGGCCTTGCCCCACGACCGGGGGTCGTAGGCCTTCTTGTCGCCGACCTCGCCGTCGACCTTCAGCACCCCGTCATAGTGGGAGAACATGTGGGCGGCAGCCGGCCGAGTGAACGCGTACTGGGTATCGGTGTCGACGTTCATCTTCACCACGCCGTAGTCGACCGCGGCGGCGATCTCCTCAGGCGCGGAACCCGAGCCGCCGTGGAAGACCAGGTCGAAGGGCTTGCTGCCCGCCTCGAGGCCGAGCTCGGCGACCACGGCCTCCTGCGCCTGCTTGAGAATCTCCGGACGCAGCTTCACGTTGCCGGGCTTGTAGACGCCGTGCACGTTGCCGAAGGTGAGCGCGGTCAGGTAGCGGCCCCGCTCCCCCACGCCGAGTGCCCGCACCGTCGCCAGCGCGTCGTCCGGGGTGGTGTAGAGCTTCTCGTCGATCGCGCCGACGATGCCGTCCTCCTCGCCGCCGACGACACCCACCTCGATCTCCAGCACGATCCGCGCGGCGGCGCACGCCTCCAGGAGCTCCTCCGCGATCTGGAGGTTCTCCTCCAGCGGCACCGCGGAGCCGTCCCACATGTGCGACTGGAAGAGCGGCGCCTCGCCACGCGCCACCCGCTCGGCGGAGAGAGCCAGCAGCGGTCGCACGAAGCCGTCGAGCTTCTCCTTGGGGCAGTGATCGGTGTGCAGGGCGATGTTGACCGGGTAGTTCTTGGCCACCTCCGCTGCATAGGCGGCGAAAGCCACCGAGCCGGTGACCATGTCCTTGACCGTCGGGCCCGAAAGATACTCCGCGCCGCCGGTCGAGATCTGGATGATGCCGTCGGACCCGGCGTCGGCGAAGCCACGAAGCGCCGCGTTGAGGGTCTGCGACGACGAGACGTTGATGGCCGGGTAGGCGAACGACTTCGTCTTCGCCGCATCGAGCATCTCGGCGTAGATCTCAGGGGTTGCGATGGGCATCAA